>Ga0315287_10008545_pt1 | contig 10348 bp, 13 predicted proteins | sample YL17G11_0_MG_FD_205037 | JGI IMG/M metagenome (GOLD analysis project Ga0315287, IMG submission 205037) | Sediment microbial communities from Yellowstone Lake, YNP, Wyoming, USA - YL17G11_0 | ecosystem: Environmental > Aquatic > Freshwater > Lake > Sediment | place: USA: Wyoming | collected...
GTTCGCCATGGTGGATCACCTCGATCCCAAATCGCCTGCAGGGTTCACGCTTGGCGCACATCCCCAAACGGGCGGTTGCTTTAGCGTCGGAACAAAAGAGAGTGCGTATATAAGTGTTTGGACAGGGGGTTCTGGTGGATTGACGGGGCTTCCAGCGATTCCAAAGTGAGAGGTGCTTGGCGGGGCTTTCTAACATCATTTCCAGAATATAGTGCCATTTCAGATAGAACGGATTAATTCTATGGTGCCATTTGATTTTTTGGTGGTGGATTATAAGGCTCTTTGATAGACTCCGTGCTCTTATGTTTGACTGAAACGTACTTGAGTGTAGCTACAAAGATCGTGATTACAGCCAGTATTATTGCAACTGAAATAATCCACCAGATTAATCCAAGGAACCAATCGGAATATAAGAAGATAGCAATCGATGAAAGCGCCCATGCGATAGCGAAGATGAGGAGAGAGTAAACAGTTACATTCCCCAAATGAAATTTTACAGGGATAAATCCTAATTTTACATCATTGAATTCTTCCGTGTCCATCTCGTAGAATTTATAGATCGCTGCGAGTAATGACATCGATATGATGTTATGCAATAGAGCAAATTGAACAGGTGGCGGGACGACAATCATAATGTCTCATAACCGGAGAGGCGTGCTTGCGTTCCAGAGTCCGTTAAAAAATTCGTTCGCCTTTTTCCAGACTAATGGGTCTGGATTGTCCGTAAATGTGCAATCTCTAGCATTTCCTCCTCCAGCATGGTAGCTTTCAATCCACAATTGATTTGGCGGGCACAGGGCAAGAACATGTCTGGTCTGAGCGTTCTTGGGAACCCGTATTTCGGCTCCTTTCTGAATAAGATTCTTGATTCCCTCTTTCGCCCTAACCTCTGGTCCGCCGATGATTTTTATTTTGACTTTCTTCTCACATGCTTCGATCAACCACTTGTACCATTGCGAATCGAGACCGTATTCTTGGTCAGGGAAATCAAAGCTCATAGCCCTTAATTCTGAACCGGGCATCAAGTTGAATAGCGTCGAAACAGTAGCTCCGGCCGTAGCTATAGGGAATTCCTGCTGATCCTGAAGGGTGCGACCGTATCTAACGGTCTTTCCCTCGACCTTTCTTACAAATAGATTCGACAAGAATTCGGAATTCTTAAATCTGCTGAACCCGGTTTTGCTGGATTCTACTGACTGCATTTTCCTACCCAACCACTATAGGAGGAAGTCCCATACATCAGCCTACTGCCAACCTTTCTCCTGCAATTCTGTTTCTCAATACCCTGGCTCACCTGGTAATACGAGTAGTTATCTGTTAGCCATATAATATAAGTGTGTTTATCCTATCAAATCATGCCTCAAAACCCACCAAAATTGAGCAAAAATGTGATTCCCCCATTCCCACCCGATTTTCAACGCTTCATCGAGCCTCGATTTCAGCCACCCAACTTTCAGCAGAACCCACCTACAGGAGAGCTTATATGTGGAATCGGAAGAAACTTTATCTCCTACTGAGGAAGTATTGGGTTGAGGAATGGAAATGGTAAATGAAATTAGATTGCAGTTCGAAATGACTAAAGATGAACTTGCAAAAGAGAAAGTTGCCGTTCGCAAAACCAAGGGATTAAAGATCGAAGGCGTCGAAAAAATAGAAGACGCAGTCCGTCACCGGGAACAACACGGGAAGGGTGTGCTAATCGACGTAATACTAGCCAATCCTGAGCTTCTTGTTACGCTATTGGCGAGCATCGCTACTATTGCAAACCGCCTTTGGGATTACATCAAAATGAAAGGGCAACAAGAGACTTGGATAGGCTTGGGGATTAGGATAGACTTGCGAAAGACTCCCCCTCGTATCTCAAGAACCACTGGCGTTCCTTCGGGAACCATCGTCATTATCGATAAGAATGGCGATGAAATAACATACGCTAAAGCCATCGAAAAAGAAGAGGATTTGGTACCAATTTTGACCGAGGTACTGTCACCCTCGAAGAAGCGAAAGCCAGTGAAGAAAAGGCCATCCGCATCGGGGTAAGAGATTTGAATGAAGTTTTTATAGACTGGAAGGCGAAGCAATCTCAGAAGTAGCGAGGGCGGATGATCGCGCCAACTCAATCATCTTCGCCCATCGGTTGCCAGTCAGGACTATCTGACTTCCCGCCATCTGCGCCGGGGTCATGCCGTCCAATCCCTGGTGCGGTCTGATGTAGTTGTAATAGACCCTGAGCCCGTCCATGAACGACTGAGCGTTAGAGGAATCGGGCAATCCCCTCATGACTTTCAACCGCTCCCTGCAAGTCCCATTGAGCCGTTCGAGGATGTTGTTGTTCGGCCTGACTTCGAAGTTCTTAAGGCGGACATGCGGGTTGCGAATGAACGCATCCCTCTGATAGAACTCGTTCGGGATTGCCGTCCGATACGCCTGCAAGCCATCGGTAACGATTGCCTCAGGACGGACATCTGTTCTCTGCTTCGCCTCCCTCAACGGCTTCCGAGCATCGACAACATACTTCGTCTGCGTGATCTTACAGGCGAGGAGATACCGCGATTCCGAGTCCATGACATTCCATATCCACTCGAAATAGCCCTTCTCGCCCTTCTTCTTGATGAAGCATGTCATCTCGTCGGAGTGCCAGATGTTGGAAACCTCGGCCTTATGCTCGTCCGAATACTGAGCCATCAACGCGAGATACTTCTTGACCCACCTTATCGGGGTCGTGTGATCCACCTCGATGTCGTAGAACTGGCTCAGGTGGTCGCATATCTTCCGATAGCTCACGCCTTTGAAGAACAAGTCCATCGACAGCGTGATGGCCTTCGGGTCGTGCTTCATGCGGGAGAAGCCCTTATCGACTGTGAACCGATGCTTGCATGACTTACAGGCGAACCTTTGAACCTGTCCGAACCTCGTTCTCCTGATTCCGCGCCTGATGATGTCCCTGCCTCCGCAGGAAGGGCAGTTCTGAGGCAATACGGCGACTTCCTGAGGGATTGCCTTCTCCTGATCGGCTGATATGCTCTCCTTGAGCCTGAGCGAGAATCTGACGGCGAAGATGTGCTTGCAGTCGGCGTGGTTCTTGGCGTAATCGGGACAGGTGCATGTCCAGGCGGATTCCCTGTGTGTGCTGACTTCGTACTCGCCAACGCCTGTCTGAGATTTGACATGGTATAATCCTTTCTTAACTTGCACGACGCTGTTTCCAGTGGAAAGTATCGCCAGTCCCTTCAATTCCCTCGCTGAGTCCAGTCGGATATTCTCGGCCATTATTCACTACCAGGATAGGAATAGGCTTCAGGGTATATTGGATTAGAGGGGGGAGGTAGGCGAAAGTGTCCCTGATTTGTGTCAATTTTGTGTCAGTTAAAACTAAATGGAATGACACGCATTAGGTATTGTGTCGAAAAAGGCCAGCGACAGCAAATCTAAAAGGATTAATTTGACAATCCCCCTCTGGCTTTGGGAAGGCATCGTATCAGAGTTCAAGGGGTCACTCGGAGAGAAAGACAGCGAGCTGGTGAAAAATATCCTGCTGGCTTATCTGAATGACTATCGTAAATATCGTAACGGAAAGTAGAGGTTCGATAACATGGAAGGGACTGGCTTCAATTCGGTATTATTCACTACCAATGGATTATGCCGATGCCCGTCCTTTCCACCTTTTCCTTGCGTGGGTGATTGGGAATGAAGAAGGAAGAGGCAAATGATATTGTTCAATTTTTCTTTCCGATAATGAAGGAATCTGGTGTTCCGCTCGAAAATTGTAAAATTGATGTGACTACGGAGAAGAATAAGAAAAAAAGAGGGGACATATGGATTTCCAAAGAAGAACGAAACAGTAAGAAATTCGAGAGTAGCATAACTGCACTAGTCGAAGCGAAGCATAGGAACACGACAATTGGGGACGCCGATTGGCGTGATGCTATGAATCAAGGAAAGGAAAAATCCCAGAAGCAGAGATTGAATTATTACGGCGTGACAAATTGCAGATCGGATATTCGATTTTATAATGCCTTTAACGATGAGGAAATAATTCTCGATGGAAAAACACTTTCCAAGATGGTATCGATTGAAATACTCAATAAGATTCAATCCCAATCTTCAAACACTAATTCGTTTATAATTCATAAAATAAGCAAGATTACAAAACCGCTTTCAGAAGCAGAATTTAGGACGACTTTGGGGAAATTGGCAGATATTTATCGTTCAGCTGGGCTTAAGAAAGGTGATGAACGAATTGACCCTACAGTGGGCTTTGTTGTAATGAGATACATCTCTGATGTGGAAAGCAAGGAACGAACATTAGCCCCCGTCATCAATTTATGGGATAATTTTCGCAAGATTGCCGATGAAGAAGTCGTTGGTGACTTAGGAGTGGAATTCAGGAAAACGGTAGAATTGATTTGGGACAAGGAGAGTCATTATAAAGATAATATTTATCAAGATTTCAAAGACCTTGTATCCTTTTCAAATAAGCTATCTAACAATCATTTCAAGAAGATTTTTCACGAATTAGATCATTTTCATTTCTATGGAGCAAATTTTGACCTCTATGGAGCGATATATGAGGAATTTGCATCTCAAACAAAGAAAAAGGAATTCGGTGAGTTCTACACCAGGCGACATATAACCAGTGTTGTGTCCAGATTGCTATTGAGAAATGAAATCGCTCCTAGGAATCTGAGGATATGTGATCCAGCTTGCGGAACCGGAGGCTTCCTTACGGAAGCATATAAAGCCCTCATCAACAACTATTCTGCGAATGGAAAATTGAACGATACTTCAATAAAGCAACTAAAAAGAGAGACTTTCTGGGGATTCGATAATGACCCGAAGTCGGTTGCAAGAACCAAGCTCAATATGTTTCTCGTAGGCGATGGACATATGCACATTTATGATATTGATGATTCTTTGATTGGATGGAATGAAGAAAATGGTTGGAAAGAGAATGAATTTGATTATATCATGACAAACCCCCCGATGGGTACATATGAGGGTGATGCTAGAATTGAGGATTTCAAATTCACAAATGAACAACGATTTGAATTGATGTTCGCTGAGAAAGTAATTAATGCAACTAAATCAGGCGGTGAGATCGCAATCGTTCTTAACGACGGAGCGTTGGAAGCACCTACTAGGGAGGAGTTTAGAAAGAAAATACTGGAAAACTGTGACATCCATGCGATCATCTCGCTGACGACATTCGCTTTTGCTCCATACACGAAAGAAAAAACCTATGTCATCTTTATGCAGAAAAAGCAGAATGATGATATTAGAAAGATACAGGAATTTCCTATTTGGCATTTCATAGTTGATTATGATGGACACGCAAATAGTGATAAGCGTTATAAGACAAAATATCACGATGACCTTCCTGAGTTAGAAATCAAATTTAGCAATGCTCTTAAATGCGGGAAAATGTCGATTACGAATAGAAGAGAATTTGAAAGGAACAGAAACGAATTCGAAAGGCGATCCAATCAAAGAGAGAAGGAAGAAGGCATATCCGGTATGAAATACGGATATGTTGATATGAATCAAATCAACGAAGATAATTTCCACAATCTCTTGAGCGAATTCTATTTGCGCCCCCTCACCATGGATAAGATAACAGAGAAGGAATTTGATAATCGAATTGCTAGCATAATGGATAAGTTTGCATCATAATGACATACGGGAAAAAGGATGATGAAAATGAAATCTGAGAGGATTGAGAAAGTCTTTGATATTCTCGCAGGTAATAGTGGATTGACAGAAGAATTTCTTTATGAAAATCAACCAATAAGTGACGAAGATAAGATTTCAATATTATCGAGTGCAACGGAAAAAGCGAATCTTATGGGGTTTATTTCTAGAAATGCGAAACTGAATGGAAAGGCATTGAAAATATTCAAAGGCCCATGCGTTCTCATTGCAAGGAATGGTTATGCTGGTACGATGACATATATTGAGAGCATGGAATTCACTGCAAACGATCACGCCTATGTCCTAATCCCGAAAAAAGAGTGGAAAGATGCAGTCGATCTACGCTGGTTTGTTTACCAATATCAAGAACTATTTTATCGTCTTGTAACATCCAAAAGCGATAATGCGACATTTAACAAAGAATATGCAGAAAGGCAGATTGTGAAATTGCCGAAAATCGATGAGCAGGAAAGAATTTCAAATAAGCTCAGAGAAGTTGATAAGACCATTCAAAATTTCGAATACGCAATTGAAGCGTTAGAAAGAATATCAAAAAACACAACCATGACTCTCTGAGAACTAGCGAGAACCATATCTCATCATCTAAGATGCTTTTTGAATAATTGAGGTAACGATCCCCCCTCATAAGTCAGAATCTTTTAACTGCTTTTTATTTTCCCTTACAAAGGATTCATAACGCGTCGGATCGTGGTATCTCATCCAGACGGCCATCTGTTCGGTATTCATCAGATTCTTCGAAAGCCAATAATAAAATGGGAAAAAACCAATGACGGATACCAGTAATATCCCTGCCAAATCAAATGCTATAATACTATAGCCCTTAAGGTCTTCAGATTGCCAAAGAGCCAAGCCTATGCTCAGTGAGGCGATCATGAAAGTAGTCACCTTGGTGAAATAAGAGTCAATTTTTCTTTTCTCTTTTCCGTTCACATACCGCCGGTCATCCATTTCCCACCCTAAAATCTGATTCTTTTCTATTGAGTCGAGGCGTTCAATAATCCGTTCTTCATTTTCCATTTCATTACACCGTCACATTATCTTTCTATTTTCTTACACATCTAAATACCTCTCACGATAAGATTCAAGGGAGGATTCTATAGTCTAATTGTAATACGGACATCCAAGAGCCTTTCTTGACTCAGATTTGAGATCGCAATCGTGTAATTACCATCCTTAGGGATTCGGAAAGCACCTACCCAATTGGAATATGCAATGGAAGTTTCACTGATTGTCTTAAGTTCTCTATCAGAAACAGCAATCTTTAGATGCACCTTGAATGGTATATCTGAAACAGATTTATAATTCTTAACAATAACATCTATTTTATCTCCCTTTCTTAAGAAAAGAGTACAGAAATGGTTCGATCCTCCTATGATAATTAATTGATCACTTTCATAAACCACATTCGAATTGCTGGGAAGGTTATCAATTCCATTCTTGTTTCTCTTAATCTGTTCTTTCAAATAATTATTATCGAGCATCAGCCATACGATTATAATCGCACATATGACATAACCAAGAATTACGATAGACCATATTCCAAATCCGAGAAAGTAGGGAACGACCCCCGCCAATACTGCACAAAAGACGGATAGAAGAATTTGTTTAGCTTCCATTCCTATTTCCTCTCAATAGGGATAATGTCTCGCTAATTAAGATATTCTCATTCTCCATATAGATGGCTGGGAGTCAGATTGACTTATCCATCAACCGATGGGCGAAAATGATCGAGTTAGCCAGTCTTAACAAAGCTGGTTGATATAGAAAAGACTTATCTGCCGACACAAACATCGGGAATGCGTGGTGGTATACTGGATACTGAGATTGCAATTCGATTACTGACTACTCTTGCAACCATCGCTGCGACCTTCATTGGATTTATCATAGTTGCAGTTGTCTATTATATAGATAAATTTTTAAAAATCTATGGTTCAACTAAGTACATGGAGAAGGACAAATACGAGATTGAAAAACGAACTAACATTTTTTACTGGTTTGTTTTCGCACTTATCATAATACTGGCACCACTCCTTATCATCGGATTATTGACTATCGCATATTCAATTGATACAATGGCGATGATGACCAGTAGTATTGCCTTATTGACATCAGAAATTGAAATTCGTATTACGACTGTGCGTTTTCTCTTCGGATGGTTACTATTCGCTGTCGTAACCGATGTCATGGTAATTCTCATCTCAGGATTTTTATTCGGAGTATTTGCCGAAAGATACGAAGATGCCGGAGAAATGAAGGATTTCGAACTCGAATGCAGAGAATCCAGACAAGGGGATATTCCGGAATATCTTGCGTGGAAAAGCGCAAATTTGGGCAGAAATTTAACTGACGAAGAAAGAGAGGACTATATTAAGAGGATCGAAGTAGGCAATCTCTATAAGGAAAATGGCCAGGAAGATGAAATACTCAAAGAATTTAACAATTTTTATTCTGAGATGATACTCGGGAGACCGCCAAAGCAATAGAAGAACCTAAAGATAAAGAAAAGGAGAATCTATAATCTTAATCCGTCCAGACTGAGATCGGAAACAAAATACTTTTGGAGGTAGAGTAAATGGACGATACAAAGAAGATTGAGATAGAAATCAGAGATGCACTGACTGAAGTTCTGAAACGAAACAGGATTGATTTATACTCGGATATTTCAATTGAAAGGAATTCTATAAAATTCCGAGAAGGGGGAGAGGGTATTAGCGAAGGACGGAAAATATCAGAAATTCCAATGCATGATGCCGTTCTTGTGAAATTCACGATCCGTCTATTATTTACCCTACCAGAGAAATCGTAAAAGAAAGCCTCCTTCAGCTAATTCCAATAAATCTTGTTATCCTCATCGTCTGAAATGACCATATCGTTCCATGACATCCATCTGTTCGGTGGTGTAAAAGTTCTTTGTCAAGAATCTATAGTAAAATGCCATAAATACTAGCGCAGATGCAAACCCTGCACCCCCGCTAATAATCGAACTCCCAGCAGTCGCATAATCCCCCGATGTCCATAGAGTAAGACCAATGCTAATCACTGCTATTAAAATCAAAGCCGTCCATCTGAAATAGAAATCCCATCTGGCTTTTGATACTGTGTCCGCATAACGCCAATCTTCCTTCTCCCATCTCGTGATCAGATTCATTTCAAGCGAGTCGATGCGTTCGATGATCTTATCTTCATTTGTCAGATTATCCCTCCATTATCTGGTACAAGCATCTTTCGAGCAATAGAACTTTCCCCAGAAGGATATGAAAAAGCTTTTCTGCTACTAGGGTTTGCACTCAATCCCAATCCTGACCTAATGTCTGGATTCTGCACCTAAATAAAATCGCCGAAGTCAATAAGTTCATTCAGTTACTTTCCTTCGATTGTATTTTGCAGATCGATATGAAGTCTGGTTTCAATTGCCTTCAGCTCTTCTGTTAAAATATCAATATCAATCTTAGGGTCAGCAATAGGAAAAATCTTTTTGCTCAATATGTCGATTCTTTCAAAAATATCAGGAGAAATTCCTAATAATCTTAGTGAATCTATTGATTCGTCCATCTGCTCTTTTGCCATTCTGATTTTTTTCGGAATGGATTGTACTACTCCATTGCGAAGCTCTTCTATTGCCTTTGTTAATTTGACTTGATCCAGCAATCCATTAGTATTAACATCAAAGATTTCAGGATTATCGAGAACTCGGACCGATGCTGCCGTGCACATTAAGAATTCAATGTGCCTGAGTTGCTTCCGATCTAATTTCGTGGGGTCTTGAGGGTATATCGGGATCTGGGGAAGAAATTTCAGGAGGTATTTTGTCTGAATCATTGGATTGATACAATCAATCGAATCCCTTATCTTAAAGGCTGTTCTGAATGACGAAATCAAGTTCGAATAAGCAATCCACTTCTGCTTGTATTTATTCTCACGCTCAAATTGATCCCTTTTTGATTTTTCATTTAAAATGTATACAATGATCAAGGGTAAAGTCGCAAGAAAAATTGAGGTGCTCAATCCTATCATATCATCAATTGCCATTTTCCTCCTATAGTCATCCCCTCGTCAGGAGATAAGGATTGGCGTGTTAGGAAGTGAGAAGGGTATGGTCTCTTTTCGAAAAACTTGTGGGTGGTTCGAATATTTCTGGAGGAAATGGCGAGACCACTCCCCCTCTCGATTAGAGGAATGCCGAGATTGGTCATATAGCTTTTCTTTTTAGGATAGAGAATGGATACAGTAAATCATGCAACTAAGCAAGGAGGAAAGAGATAAGAGAGGAATTATCGGAGAGAAACTATCCATTATGAACAGGCTCATTTCCAATCTATGGCCTGATGCGTATGGCATGGATAATGGAACATATCTTGCGCAGCTTCAGTTACTAAAGGGGGAAAGTGAGGAATTTGTGCGTATATTGGAGAACGAGATAAAGCGAATCAAGGGATGAGTTGATCTTAATTTCTAAGCCCCGCCAAGCACCGCTCACTTTAGATTCGCCAGAAGCCCCGTCAATCCACCAGAACCGGACAGGGAGCTGTATGTGCTGGCCGTCCATCAATCAGGCGGGACAGGAGTCCCCAAGGGAATCTGCTGGGTGATGCAATGTACCTCCCCGCCTCCGATGCCGATGTACTCGCACCTGACTCCCACG
>Ga0315287_10008546_pt1 | contig 10348 bp, 8 predicted proteins | sample YL17G11_0_MG_FD_205037 | JGI IMG/M metagenome (GOLD analysis project Ga0315287, IMG submission 205037) | Sediment microbial communities from Yellowstone Lake, YNP, Wyoming, USA - YL17G11_0 | ecosystem: Environmental > Aquatic > Freshwater > Lake > Sediment | place: USA: Wyoming | collected...
GGCAAGCACCCCGCGACCCGCACGTTCCAGGCGATCCGGATACACGTCAATGGCGAGCTCGACGCGCTCGAGGCCGCGCTGCCGCAGGCCGTGCGCCTGCTCGAGCCCGGCGGCCGCCTGGCCGTCATCAGCTTCCACTCGCTCGAGGACCGCATCGCCAAGCGCTTCATCCAGCGCGAGACGCAGGGTGATCCGGTCTATGCCGGACTGCCGGATATTCCCGCGCACGCCCGCGCGACACTGCGCCGCGTCGGCGCGAAAGTGCTGGCGTCTCCCGCCGAGGTCGCGCGCAATCCCCGCGCTCGCAGCGCCGTGCTGCGCGTAGCCGAAAGGGTCGCGGCATGAGCACTCGCGGCTGGCGCCTCGGCGTCGCGGTCCTCTGGGTCGCCGTGCTCGTGTCCTCGCTGGGCGTGGTCTACAGCAAGCAGGGGGCGCGCAACCGCTTCAACGAGTCGCAGAAGCTCATCAAGGAACGCGACGACCTGATTATCGAATGGGGGCAGCTGCAGCTCGAGCAGAGCACCTGGGCCACGCACGGCCGCGTGGAGCAGGTCGCGCGCGACGACCTGCACATGGTCACCCCGCAGGCAAGCGACCTGCGCATCGTGCAGCCATGATCCACGAGAAGCACAAGCGCGATGCCGGCGCCGCGAACTACAGCTGGCGCCACTGGACAGTGTTCGTGCTGCTGTCCGTCGGCGGCGTGGCGCTGCTGGCGCGTGCCGTCTACCTGCAGGTCATCGACCAGGATTTCCTCGAGAAACAGGGCAATGCCCGCATCCTGCGGGTGACCAGGCTTTCGGCGAATCGCGGCATGATCCTCGATCGCAATGGCGAGCCCCTGGCCGTCAGTACGCCAGTCGACACGCTCTGGGCGGATCCGCGCAAGCTCGCGGAGGTGCCGCAGGAATTCCCGCGGCTCGCCAAGGCGCTCGACCGTGATCCGCAATGGCTGGCGCGGCGGGTCACCAGCAGCCTGGATCGCGAGTTCATCTTCCTCGTGCGCCACATGCGTCCCGCCGATGCCGTCAAGGTCAGGGCGCTCGGCATTCCCGGCGTGGACACGCTGCGCGAATACCGCCGCTACTACCCCGCGGGCGAGGTGACCGGGCACCTGCTCGGCTTTACCAACGTCGATGACGTCGGGCAGGAAGGTCTCGAGCTCGCTTTCGACCAGTCGCTCGGCGGCGTGCCGGGCGCCAAGCGCGTGATGCGCGACAGCCTCGGTCGCACGATCGAGGACATCGAGCGCATCAAGGAGGCGCGCCCCGGCCAGGACCTGGTGACCAGCATCGACCTGCGCGTGCAGTACCTCGCGTATCGCGAGCTCAAGGCGGCGGTGCAGGCCAATCGTGCGCGTTCCGGCTCCATCGTCGTGCTCGACATCGCGACCGGCGAGGTGCTCGCGATGGTGAACCAGCCGGCGTTCAACCCGAACGACCGGGAGCAGTACCTGCCGTCGCGCTATCGTAATCGCACCACCAACGACTTCTTCGAGCCGGGTTCCAGCATCAAGCCGTTCGTCGTCGCGACGGCCATGGAGACCGGGCGCTTCCACGGCGACACGCTGATCGACACGTCGCCCGGGATGATGCGCGTCGGCATCAAGACGGTGAAGGATCACCGTAACCTGGGCACCATCGACGTCACCACGGTGCTCGCGAAGTCGAGCAACGTCGGCGTCGTCAAGATCGCGCTGACGCTGAAGCCCGAGCAGATGTGGCGACAGTTCGACTTGTTCGGCTTTGGCCGCGTGTCGGGGTCGGGCTTTCCGGGCGAATCGGCCGGCATCCTGACGGGTTACGAACACTGGCGGCCGATCGGGCAGGCCACGATGGCCTACGGTTACGGACTGTCGGTCACGCCACTGCAACTCGCCCAGGCGTACGCCGTGCTCGGCGCCGGCGGAATCCGTCGTCCGGTCAGCCTGCGCAAGGTGGACGCGCCGCCCGCGGGCGAACGAGTGATCGATGCGCCCGTGGCGCAGGAACTCGTGCACATGCTGGAAAGCGTCGTCAGCGACGACGGCACGGCGCAACGCGCCGCGGTCATGGGCTATCGCGTAGCGGGCAAGACGGGCACGGCCTGGAAGGCGTCGGACAGCGGTGGCTACTCCACCGACAAGTACATGGCGATCTTCGGCGGCGTCGTGCCCGCGAGCCATCCCCGCCTGGCGTGCGTGGTCGTGATCGACGAACCGAGCGCCGGCACCTACTACGGCGGAGAGGTGTCCGCCCCGGTGTTTTCAGCCGTGATGTCGGGCGCGCTGCGCCTGCTCGCGATCCCGCCCGACGACCTGCAGCGCGTGCCCGCAACCACGCTGGTCCAGGCGCGTGACCCATGGTGATGCAGGCATGAGCGCGACGCTGAACGACACCTCGGGGCCGGCGTATCGCATGACCCTCGCCAGGTTGCTGGAAGGATTCGGCGTCGAGGTGCCCGACCTGCAGGTGACCGACCTCACGCTCGACAGTCGCGCCGTCACGCCCGGCGCGGCATTCCTGGCTTGCCAGGGGCGGACCGTGCACGGGCTCGCTCACGTGGGTGTCGCGCTCGAGCGCGGCGCCAGCGCCGTCATCTGGGAGGCTGCGCCGGGTGTCGAGGCGCCGACGCTGCCGGAGCGCGTGGCGTCGATCGGCATCGCGAATCTTGGCCGCCGTGCCGGCGAGTTGGCCGATCGTTTCTTCTGCCGTCCGTCGGTCGACGTGAAAGTGACCGGCATCACCGGTACCAACGGCAAGACGACCAGCGCCTACCTGCTGGCGCAGGCATCCGACCTGGTCGGCCGGCGCGGTTTCTACCTTGGAACGCTCGGCTTCGGTCGGATCGGAAAGCTGGTGGACCCGGGCCTGACGACGCCGGACGCGGTGAGCGTGCAGCGCCGGATCGCCCAGGCGCGGGACGCGGGCGCAGTCGCGCTGAGCATGGAAGTGTCCTCTCACGCGCTCGACCAGGACCGTGTCGCCGGCGTGCAATTCGACTCAGCGGTGTTCACCAACCTCACTCGCGATCACCTCGACTACCACGGCACGCTCGAAGCGTACGGCGTGGCGAAGGCCCGCCTGTTCCACAGCGCCGGCCTGCGCTGCGCCGTGATCAACGTGCGCGACCCGTTCGGTCGCGCCCTCGCGGAGCGACTCGATCCGACGGTCGAGAAGGTGCTGTTCTCGACCGCGAGCGAGATCTGGGCGGAGCGCGGCGCCGGCTGGATCCGCGTGTCGGAACTGCGGGCCACGCCGACCGGGCTGACGCTGCAGATCGAGAGCCGCTGGGGCGTCGGCACGCTGCGCTCCCGGCTCATCGGCGAATTCAACGCCGAGAACCTGCTCGCCGTCCTGGGCGTGCTGCTCGGCTGGGACGTTCCGCTGCAACGGGCGCTCGTTGCCCTGGCCGAGTGCGCTGCACCCCCGGGTCGGATGGAGACGTTCGGCGGCGGCGCGCAGCCGCTCGTGCTCGTCGACTACGCGCATACGCCGGATGCCTTGTCGAAAGTCCTCGAGGCAGCCCGGGCACACGCGCGCGGCCGGCTGATCTGCGTATTCGGGTGCGGCGGCGATCGGGACCCCGGCAAGCGCCCGCTGATGGGTGCGGTCGCGGAGGAACTTGCGGACGTCGCGATCGTGACCGACGACAACCCGCGGACGGAGGCGTCGCGCGACATCCTCGAGCAGATCCTGGGCGGCATGTCCCGCGCCGATGCGGCGCAGGTCGTCAGCGACCGGACCGAGGCTATCCAGGCGGCGATTGCCGAGGCCGATGCCGGGGACGTGGTCGTGATCGCGGGCAAGGGTCACGAGGAATACCAGATCGTGGGTGACGACGTCCGCCCGTTCAGTGACCGTGTCGTGGTGCAGGCAGCGCTCGGGGAGACACCCTGATGCAGCGCGACCTGATCAACCTGACTCGCGTCGCCGCCGGGGTGCTGCAGGGGAACAACGCGGTCTTCGGGCCGGTGATCACCGACAGTCGCGCTCTGGAGCACGGGTCGCTGTTCGTCGCGCTGCGGGGCGAACGATTCGACGGACACGACTTCGTCGCCGAGGCGGCGGCTCGCGGAGCGGCCGCTGCGCTCGTCAGCCGTCCGCTGGACGTGCAGCTGCCGCAGGTGATCGTCTCCGACACGCTGGTCGCGCTATCAGCCCTTGCCCGTGCGTGGCGACGCAACAGCCAGAGCGTCGTCGTCGGCGTCACGGGCAGCAACGGCAAGACGACCGTCAAGGAAATGCTCGGCGCGATCCTCTCGCGCATGGGGCCCTGCCTGGTCACTCAGGGCAACCTCAACAATCACATCGGCGTGCCGCTGACGCTCTGTCGGCTCGAGACTGCGCACCGCTACGCTGTCATCGAGATGGGAGCGAACCACCCGGGCGAGATCGCCCACCTTGCGGCGATTGCCGAGCCGAGCGTCGGTCTCGTCATCAATGCCGGGCCTGCGCATCTCGAGGGGTTCGGCGGGATCGAAGGTGTGGCGCGGGGCAAGGGCGAGATGTTCGAGGCACTCGGCCTGGACGGCACCGCCGTGATCAACGCCGATGACCGGTTCGCCGCGTACTGGCACACGCTGGTGCGCACGACCGGTCGAGTGGTGACGTTCGGAATGCGCGAGCGCGCCGACGTGGCCGCGACCCACGTAGCCGCCCGCCTCGGCGATTCGGGCTTCGTTTCGGAGTTCGAGCTCGTCACGAGTGCAGGCCAGCGGCCGGTCGCACTGCAACTGGCCGGCGAGCACAACGTCATGAATGCGCTCGCGGCCGCGGCCACGGCGTTGGCGGCGGGGGCCAGCCTGGATGCGGTCCAGCAGGGTTTGCAGGCGATGCGCCCGGTCGCCGGGCGGTTCGAGGTCAAGTCGGCGCTGCAAGGCGCGCGCCTGATCGACGATTCCTACAACGCCAACCCGGGCTCGCTGCGCGCCGGCCTGCGTGCGCTGGCGGACGTGCCCGGCGAGCGCTGGCTGGTGTTGGGTGAAATGGCGGAACTCGGTGCCGGTGCCACGCAACTGCACGCGGAGCTCGGCGAATTCGCCCGCCAGTGCGGCATTTCACGGCTGTTCGCGATCGGGGGGGAGGCGCGGCACGCGGTTGAGGCGTTCGGGCCCGGCGCAACGTGGTTCGCCAGCACCGATGAACTGGTGGCCGCCGTGAAACCGGGACTCAAGCCGGACCTGACGGTGCTGGTCAAGGGATCGCGGGTCAACCGGCTCGAGCGCGTCACGAGCGCCCTGGTTCAGCCGGGCCAGGCGACTGCGGCGGCGGGTCACTGACATGCTGCGCCACCTTGCCGAATGGCTTGCGCAGTTCTACTCGGGCTTCCGGGTCTTCAACTACCTGACGCTGCGTGCGATCTTCGCGGCGCTCACGGCGTTGTCGATCTCGCTGCTCGTCGGGCCTGTGATGATCCGCAAGCTGGCCGAGCACCAGGTCGGACAGCTGGTCCGCTCGGACGGCCCGCAGTCGCACCTCACCAAGGCGGGTACGCCGACCATGGGCGGGCTGCTGATCCTGGTGGCGATCGTGGCATCGGCGTTGCTGTGGGCGGACCTTGCCAACCGGCTGGTGTGGATCGTGCTGGGCGTGACCATCGCGTTTGGTCTCATCGGCTTCTGGGACGACTACCTGAAGCTCGTCGTCGGCAATTCGCGCGGCCTGATCGCCCGCTACAAGTATTTCTGGCAGTCGGTCGCGGGCATGGGCGCTGCGGTCGCTCTCTACGCGACCGCACACTCGGCGGCCGAAACCACCTTGTACGTGCCGTTCTTCAAGCACGTGCTGGTGCCGCTCGGCGTGCTGTTCATTCCACTCACCTACCTGGTGATCGTCGGTTCCAGCAACGCGGTGAACCTCACCGACGGCCTCGACGGACTGGCGATCATGCCTGCCGTGCTGGTGGCCGGAGCGCTCGGAGTGTTCGCCTACGCCTCCGGCAACGTGGTCTTCTCGAACTATCTCGGGATTCCCAACATCGCCGGCGCCGGCGAAGTGCTGGTGATCTGCTCGGCGATTTTCGGCGCAGGCCTCGGCTTCCTGTGGTTCAACACGTATCCCGCGCAAGTGTTCATGGGCGACATCGGCGCCCTCGCGCTCGGTGCGGCGCTCGGCGTCATCGCCGTCATCGTCCGCCAGGAGATCGTGCTGTTCATCATGGGCGGCGTCTTCGTCATGGAGACGGTGTCGGTGATCCTGCAGGTGGCGTCCTTCAAGCTCCGCGGCAAGCGGATCTTCAAGATGGCGCCGATCCACCATCACTTCGAACTGAAGGGCTGGGCCGAGCCCAAGGTGATCGTCCGCTTCTGGATCATCACCGTGATCCTCGTGCTGCTCGGCCTCGCCACGTTGAAGCTGCGATGAACCCGGCCGCACCCAACCTCGCCCCGCTCGAAGCCGGCACCCGCGCCCTGGTGCTGGGTCTCGGCCGCACGGGACTGTCGTGCGCGCGTTACCTGCGTCGCAAGGGACTCAGTGTGCGGGTCGCCGACACGCGCGGCGATCCGCCGGGTGCGGACGCGTTGCGGGCGAACGTACCGGACGCCGAGTTGCGCGCGGGTCCGTTCGATCCGCGACTCCTCGAGGATGTCGCCCAGGTCGTGATATCACCGGGCCTTTCGCTGCGCGAGCCGGTCGCCGTGGAAGCCACGCGCCGCGGACTGCCCGTCGTCGGCGATATCGAACTGTTCGCGCGCGACGCGCAGGCGCCGATCGCGGCGGTTACCGGCACCAATGGCAAGAGCACAGTGACGACGTTGGTGGCCGACCTGGCCAATGCCGCCGGACGAACGGCACTCGCGGGCGGCAACCTCGGCGAGCCGGCGCTCGACCTGCTCGAGCGTCCGGTCCCCGGGTTGTACGTGCTCGAGTTGTCGAGCTTCCAGCTCGAGACGACGCATTCCCTGCGCACGGCGACGGCGACGGTGCTGAACGTCACGCCGGACCACATGGATCGCTACGACACACTGGCCGGCTACGCAGCCGCCAAGGCGCGCATCTTCGACGGCTGCGACGTGGCGGTCGTCAACGCGGACGATGCGGCCGTGCGTGACATGCCCCGCGCCGGCCAGCGCGTGCTGTCGTTCAGTCTCGCATCGCGCGATGCCGACTACTCGCTCGAGCAGGAGCCGCAGCCGATGATCGTGCGGCGCGGAGAGCCGCTGTTGCCGCTGTCGGCGTTGCGCATCCAGGGGCTGCACAACGCGGCGAACGCCATGGCGGCGCTCGCGATGTGCGAGGCGCTCGGCATTGCGCGCGGCGCGGCGCTCGACGCGCTGGTGGCGTTTCCAGGGCTCCCGCACCGATCCCAGTGGATTGCCGACGTGGCCGGCGTGCACTTCATCAACGACTCCAAGGGCACCAACGTGGGCGCGACCCTCGCGGCGGTCTCGGGTATGAACGGCCCGCTGGTCCTCATTGCGGGTGGCGATGGCAAGAACCAGGATTTCAACGAGCTGCGCGACGCATTCCGCGGCAAGGTCGTGCACGTCGTGTTGATCGGACGCGACGCACCGCGTCTCGAGGCGACCCTGGATGGAATCTGCGCGACCGAGCGCGCCCCGGACATGGCGTCGGCCGTGAGTGCCGCGCGGGCGGCGGCTCAGCCCGGCTACACCGTCCTGCTCTCGCCGGCCTGCGCGAGCCTGGACATGTTCCGCGACTACACCCATCGCGGTGACGAGTTTGCGTCGGCCGTCAGGAGCCTCGCGGCATGAGCACGACGGCGGCCACGATGTCCTACGCGCGCTCCACGGGCCAGCCGCGACGCCTGGCGCTCGATCCGTGGGTGATCGGCGCCGTGGCTGCATTGCTGCTGATCGGCCTGGTGATGGTGGCGTCCGCCTCGATCGGCATTGCCGAGAAGGAGACCGGGCAGGCGTTCTACTACTTCCGTCGCCAGGTGATCTACGTGCTGGCCGGGCTCGTCGCCGCGCTCGTCGGCGTGGCGGTGCCGACCCGCCTCTGGGACAAGTACTCGATCTACCTGCTCATCGGCGCGTTCGCCATGCTGGTTCTGGTGCTGATTCCGGGCATCGGCGCCTCCGTGAACGGCGCCCGCCGCTGGGTGCGACTCGGGATCATGAACTTCCAGGTTTCCGAGGCCGCGCGCGCGATGCTGCTCACCTACATCGCGAGCTACGCGGTGCGCCGGGCCGACGAGATGCGCGCGGACTTCCGCGGTTTTATGAAGCCGATCGGCGTGCTCGTCGCGGCCGCCGCCCTGCTGCTGTGGGAGCCCGATTTCGGCGCCGCAACCGTGCTGATGGCGACGGGGTTCGCGGTGCTCTTCCTGGCCGGCGTGCGACTGAAGCACCTGCTGGTCCCGGTCGTGCTAGCCGCAAGCGCGATGGGTGCGCTCGCCATCTCCTCGCCCTACCGGCTGCGCCGCCTCATCGCATTCCTGAACCCCTGGGACGATCCGTTCGACAGCGGGTTCCAGCTCGTGCAATCCCTGATCGCCATCGGCCGCGGCGAGTGGTTCGGTGTGGGCCTCGGCTCGAGCGTGCAGAAGCTTTTCTATCTGCCCGAATCGCACACGGATTTCGTCTTCGCAGTGCTCGCCGAGGAATTCGGCTTCGTCGGCGTGGCAGTGGTCATCGGCCTGTTCGCGCTGCTGGTCGGCCGCGCGCTGAAGATCTCGCGCGGCGCTGCTGCAGCGGGCCTGGCGTTCCAGTCCTACCTCGCGGCAACGATCGGCATCTGGCTGGGCCTGCAGGCCTTCGTGAATATCGGCGTGAACATGGGGCTGCTGCCGACCAAGGGCCTCACGCTGCCGCTGCTGAGCTACGGCGGCAGCAGCATGCTGATCACGCTCGGCTGGCTCGGCGTGCTGCTGCGGATCAATCACGAAACGCAGGCGAATGCGCGCCCGGCGGGCAACGCACGCGAGGCGCGCCGGGCATGAGCGGCAAGATCGCACTGATCATGGCGGGAGGCACGGGCGGCCACGTGTTCCCGGCATTGGCTACGGCCCGCGTACTGCGCAGCCGCGGCTTCGACATCGTGTGGCTCGGTACGCAGCGCGGCATCGAGGCGCGGCTGGTGCCAGCCGAGGGTATCCCGGTCGAATGGCTCAGCGTGAGCGGCTTGCGCGGCAAGGGCATTGCGGCCCTGGTGGCCGCTCCGTTTCGCCTCACGATTGCACTCGTGCAGGCAGTGCGCGCCGTGCGCAAGCACGCGCCGCAGGTCGTACTCGGTGCGGGCGGGTTCGTGTCGGGTCCGGGCGGCGTGGCGGCGTGGCTGTTGCGCCGGCCGCTGGTCGTGCACGAGCAGAACGCGGTGGCGGGCCTGACCAACCGGCTGCTCGCGCGACTCGCCACCCGGGTGCTCGAGGGATTTCCCGGCAGCTTCGACGCGGGCGTCAAGGCCGAGCATGTCGGCAACCCGGTGCGCCCGGAGATCAGCGCGGTGGCGCCTCCCGAGCGCCGCTATGCCGGGCGGGAGGGCCGGGCGCGCCTGCTCGTGTTCGGCGGCAGCCAGGGCGCGCAGCGATTGAACGCCGTGGTGCCTGCCGGTCTCGCCGAACTGCCGGTGGAATTGCGTCCCGAGGTCCTGCACCAGACCGGGACACGCGGTCTCGAGGACACGATCAAGGCGTATCGCTCGCGTGGCATCGAGGCCGACGTGCGTCCCTTCATCGATGACATGGCGAGCGCGTACGGGTGGGCCGATCTGACCGTCTGCCGATCCGGCGCGCTGACGGTTGCGGAACTCGCAGCGGCGGGCGTCCCCGCGATCCTGGTGCCGTTTCCCGCCGCCGTCGACGATCACCAGACGCGCAATGCCCGATACGCAGTCGAGAGCGGAGCCGCGGTGCTGCTCCCGGAGAGCGTGCTCACGCCGGTGTCGTTCGCGGCGGTCCTGCGCGAGTTGCTCGAGGCCGGCCGGCCGCGCCTGCTGCGCATGGCGCAGGCGGCGCGTCGCGCCGCGATCACGGATGCGGACGAGCGCCTTGCCGACGCCTGCGTCGCAGCGGCTGGAGGTGGGGCATGAAGGACCGGATGCGGCGGATTCACTCGATCCACTTCGTCGGCATTGGCGGCAGCGGCATGAGCGGCATCGCCGAGGTGCTGCTCAACCTCGGCTACTCGGTGCAGGGATCCGACCTGCGCGAGAGCGGCGCGTCGGCGCGCCTGCAGCAGCTCGGCGCACGCATCATGATCGGGCACAGCGCCGCGAACGTGGCCGGCGCGGACGTCGTGGTCGTCTCGAGCGCGATCAACGCCGACAACCCCGAGGTCGCGCAGGCGCTCGCGCAGCGCACGCCGGTCGTGAAGCGAGCCGAGATGCTCGGTGAACTGATGCGCTTCCGCTATTCGATCGCGGTCGCCGGCACTCACGGCAAGACCACGACGACCAGTCTCGTC
>Ga0315287_10008548_pt1 | contig 10348 bp, 8 predicted proteins | sample YL17G11_0_MG_FD_205037 | JGI IMG/M metagenome (GOLD analysis project Ga0315287, IMG submission 205037) | Sediment microbial communities from Yellowstone Lake, YNP, Wyoming, USA - YL17G11_0 | ecosystem: Environmental > Aquatic > Freshwater > Lake > Sediment | place: USA: Wyoming | collected...
TGGCCCTGTTCGCCACGATCAAGGGCAAGGTGCAGGTGCAATGTGACGCGCGTGGCGGGCCACTGACGATCACGGCCGGTACCTATGACCTTGAATCTCGAATGGAGTTCACCACTGCATATGCAGAGGGAACTGCTGCCGACACTACGATCGTGATGGCTGATGGTGCTCAGCTTGAGAACCTGTTCGGACTGCGTGGCCCTGTGCGCTTGGAAGGTAACAACACGGCAATCGAAGCGCTCGTCTTCAACGCCGCTTTCCCGCGCGCAATGTTCGTTCGTGACGGCGCGGAGATCATCAATCTTGGCAGCTACCTGATGTGCAACGTCGGGCCTGGCGACACGTTGATGCTCGGTATCGATCAGGAAGCTAAGCTCCTCGATGGGAATGACGCCATCTTCAATGTGAAGATCGGCGGTCAGTTGTTGCTGTCTGCTTTCACAGGCGCAGTGTCTGAGAGTCACACGATTTACAGTGACGCAGGTTCGGCTATTGTTCTGCGTTATGACGCAAGTACAAGTCTTGCACCGTCGTATGGCGGTGTCGTCGGAACACTGACACGTACGTTGTTGGATGAAGCGACGTATATGTTGTATGACGACGTCCTCGTTCTGCCCAGCATGGGCAAAGTCAACGTGCAAGACGCCATCGACGAACTGAAGCTTGGCGGTCCGCGCATGACGACAGTTGCTCGTCTTGCCATCGTGGCGCCTACGCCCGGACTTCGCATCTACGACACGACGCTGAACCAGCTCTTCTACTGGGACAGCACCGCATGGGTTCAACTTGGCGCTGCCGGTGCCGCCATTTCTGTCTATGACGAAGGCGTGTTGGTTTCAGGCGCCGTGTCTGCGATCAATTTCATCGGTGCCGACGTGCTCGCGCAACTTCCCGGAGCGCCTCCCGGACAGGTCAATGTTTATATTCCGCCGCCGCCGTTCCTGAGCCATTGGAACACGGCGGACGGATCGAACGGCGATCAATCGTGCACGGAGTCCATCGCGCGTCAAATAGCGCACATTTCCACGCCGGTCGGTGGTGAAGGCACACCGTTCAAGACCAACGGTTGGGCTGCGACCAACCAGAGCGCGACGCTCAACGGGTCGATGACGATCACGACGCCTGGCGACACATCCGGCTTCGGCGGCACGTCGACCATGACAGCAGTGCTTTTCGATGCTGACGGCACGAGCGTGCTCGAAACATACACCACGCCGGCCATCACGGGCAACGCGGTGCACACGAGCCCATCTGGTTTCATCGTAATCACGATCACGAACTACGGTGCTGATGCATTCCGCTTCAAGGCGCACGCGTCCGTGGCGGTCAACGTGCTCGCGATCTTGGCTGGCGCGGGGCTTACCGGCGGCAGAATCCACGCACGCGCGACTCATACGACGGACGCGGGTACTGACGGATCCGGTCCGCACATTTACACGCAGTCTGACGTGTTCCTCGACACGAATCCGTCGACGCCTTCTATCGGAACCAGCGTGTCGATCGCCGAAACGGTCGGAAGCATCGTCACCAAGCACTTGTCAGGCATCGAGTACTACATTCTGACCAGCCAGTTCACAGTTGACGTGCTCGGTGTAAACAATCTGAACGCTAACACCAGCAAGATAGCGGGCAACCTGAACTTGACCGGAACGGAGTTCGGTCTGGGAACGCTCGCGCTCTGTCCATTCGGCACGGGCGCTGCGAACTTCATCGGTTGGACCAACAACAACAATAACACCGGCGCGCAGTACACGCAGGTCGACTGGGCAATCACGGCGCCGTCGTACCGCTACATCGGGCCAACCGGCAACGTCAACGGCTACCCTGCCGACACGTGGGCCAACGGCGGCACGGTCAACTCCGTGGATCACAACATCCTGATCGACACATACACGGCGAATTCGACGGCACTTGCCGAGTATTTCAACGACGAAGCCTACCGAGAGAATCCCGCCACGTTCCCAGGTGTCGGCACCTGGGTCAGCACGGCAACGCTAATCGCTGGGCAGGCGCAAGTGTTCGGCGGCTTCCTCATCGTGCCCAACCAGACGTACTACATTCGCTCGGACGGTGCTGCGACGCCAAACGCCGATTGGAGCCTCTACAAGCCCGATCTGGGCGGCGCAAATCCAAACTACAGCGCCATCGGCGTGCCGGTGAGCTACGGTCGCAGGTTCACCAAGGCGCCCGGCGCCAACATCCCGTCGATGTCGATCGTTTTCAGCGGCACGTTCGCTGCTGGAAATGCGCTTGCCGATCTCGTCGCAGGCAACATCGAGATCTACGTCTACAGAATCGCAGGGCTTGGACATATCGGTCCGCCGCCTGCAAACACATGGCCGCTTCGCGTGCATGTGCCGTTCAACTTCGGAAGTTGGGATGACGGAGTGACGGTTCCTGGATCTGGCATCCGAGAAGGAAGTTCTGCCGGCAACACGATCAACTGCACGTTCGGCACGGGCACGCCGGCAGACACCGGCTTCTACGCAGACGTGCGCATCCTGAACGCTGGAACGAAGATCGACTCTATGGTCGTCACGTTCTTCTAGGAGCCGAACGATGTCCTTCAGCAACCAAGAACGAATCAACGCTACTGCCAAGGCATTGCTTGGGAACGTCCTCGACGCCGACCCGACGACGCAGTGGTACGAAGGCGTCAATCCGTTCGGGTTCGTCTTGGCAAGTGACAAGGTTTGGACGCAGGCGAACGTCGTCAAAGCGAATCCGTGCGCAAATCTGGCAGCGGCTCAAGCAGCCTGTGCAGGACCGTTGTCGGGTATTGTGCAGGATTATTCGTTAGCCGCCGCGGCGATTCGACTGACGAAATTGCCTTCGCTAAACAACACGTACGTCGCCTTGGCGACGTACGGTGACTGGTCGAGCGCCCATTTGGACAACTGGGTGAAACCACAATTCGCTCCGCAGCTTTCAGGTGCTCCGAGCTTCGGCTTCGCCACCAAGCTCTACAATGGCAATCCGGCGCTCGGCGGCGTTGAAGTGTTTACGACCGACGGGACCACAGGCACCGGCGTCAACAAATCGGTCGGATGGATTTGGAATTACGACAACGGGTTGCTGCTGCTCGCAAACGATTTTTCAATCGCAGATCCGTGGATCTTGGGGTTCCGATATGTCGGAACGACAGCCGGGGCAGGCGGCATAACGAATCTCGATGGGGGCAGAGCCAACGAGGTTTTTGGCGGAGTCAGTATTAGCCCAATTGACGGCGGCAATGCGACAGGTTGAGGTATAACACATGGCTGTTCAGATTCAGTTGAGACGCGACCTTGCTGCCACCTGGTTGGCCGTCAACCCCGTATTGGCCCAGGGGGAGTTGGGGATCGAGACCAACACCGGCCGGGCCAAGATGGGCAACGGAGTGGACAATTGGTTGTTGCTGCCATACTGGCCGGCCAGTAGCGGTGGTGGACACAACATCGTCGTCGACGGCATGCCCATGCCGGCAGAGCCCGATTTGTTCTTCACTGGTGTTGAAGGAGAAGACGACCCGATCAACGGCTGGACGATCGTCAAGTTCCCGCGTCAGGTCACGACGGTGCAGCGGATCGCAATGGCGCCGACGTATGGCTACACGGTGTTCGACACCGACGCGCTGAAATTGTTCGTCTACAACGGCACCGCTTGGGAGACTCTCTGATGGCACAGTTCGACTGGGGCAACCCGACCAAGACTCCGCTTCCATTTGACGGACAGCCGTACGTCGACGATCAAAAGGTCGTTTGGCAGTGGGACGCTGCGCTTCAAGCGTGGATGAAGGCGCCGCACCTTGAACTTCGGAAGGTGCGGGAAGTGCCGTTGCTGTCGAACGGGGTGCCTGTCGGCACCGAGCTGCTGGGTGGCGCAAAGAGAACTGGAACGATCGGTTCCGAGTGGAATAACGTGTACCAGTTGAGCTTCGTCGAACTGTGGGATGCGTCGAGCGAGACGTTGCTTGGTAGGCGCGCTCACATGGACAGGACCGAGATGGCGGCGTGGATGGCGACCATAATCCCCGGCGGGCCCCTGTACTCTGTGCCCACGCTCATGAACGTATATGAGGTGTTCGACACGAGGCAAAACATCACGCGGTGGAACGCTTGGAACGGACTTTTCAGTTCATTCCGTGGTCGCGAGTGCTATTCCGGTCCCAGAGGGTACGGCAGATATTACCCGGCTCAAGGATCGAACGCCGGGTACTCTGACATGTTCAAGACCTGGCATCTCGGTGTCGACCTTGAGCTTGAGCTGATGGGTTACTTCTTCGGAATGACTCCCGGTGCAGGCAGTGAACCGAAAGCTTGCTGGACATCGGGCAACAAGCGCACGCAGAGTTCAATTCCAAGATCCTCGAACGGCATCATGTTGAACACGCACGTTGGTAGTGGAGCGTTGCGGCGTGTGTGGGACTGGGGAAGTTCTGACTGGGGTGACGACCCGGGCGGTGACTGGGAAATCTTCAGCGACGGCGGAATGATTCACCAGAATCCTTGCCATGTGTTTCGGACGATGAACGCCAAGCAACTCTACTTCCGCGAACCGCGAAACACCTTGCGTGGGTGCGGAGCTATGGTCCAACCAGGGCAAAGCGAGATCGAGGGCATGTTGGCGTTCGCGATCCGAAATGTGGCCGATCCCAACTTGATTGCATTCCTGATCAAGCCGCTTGGCGTCACCAAATGCGCGTTCGTGCCGAACTTCGACGCTGGAACGGTCGATCACGACGTCATGGTGATTGGGAAATACCCGAACCGATCGGGAGACAACCGGTTCGCGAGTTTGACGGCGGCGGCTTTGGTCGAAGAGCGAGGTACTATCGACGGCTTCCGTCTCAGCAATCTGACCAGTGTGATGTCGACTGTTAAAATCGGGTCCTCTGGTTCGCTGGTGCGTCACTTCAGCATAGATTCATCGATGATTCCGGAGTATCTCTGCTTCTATATGCGGCATAAGACGACGGGGATCAGGTCGCCAGAGATTGAGCCCAAAATCAAGATTGAACGTCGAAAATCGGGCATGCCGATTTCGTTCATGGATCATCGCTGATGGACTTTTCATGGTGTGCGCCCATTGTGAGCGCCTAGCCCAGGTGCGCTAACGGACGGTGAGCGCCTAGCCCAGGTGCGCGAATGTACGGTGAGCGCCTAGCCCAGGTGCGCTAACGAACTACAAGTCACAGAACTCGCGTTCTGTTGTTTTGACTGATCCGGATCAATATTGATCCGGATCAGCACGTCTCGATGGAGCTAGGTTATGGCCGAGTATTTCAGGGCACGAAGGCAGCGGTCGACCGTATGGACCGCGCGCAATCCTGTGCTCGAAAAATGCGAGCTTGGCTTCGAGACGGACACGTATCGGGTCAAGGTCGGTGACGGGTCGACGTCTTGGACCTTGTTGCCGTACATGGATGAAGGCGGTTCTGCCGTCGCAAATCCGGAACGTCTCGTGTATGACACGTTGCTTCTAGACTACCCCGGCGTCACGCCGTTGAGTGGCCGCGTGTTCCCGGGCGATGCGAACAGCAAGGCTCCGGATATTGCACATCACTACACGCGGTACGCGAAGTGCCTGTGGGACATCCACGAAGTTGGTGGTCCCGGAGTGTGGAACGGTCTTCGGTTCGCCACGGTCTATGACCTGTACGAGTACGTCAGCGCGCGCGCAGCTCCGCACCTGATGGACCCGACGACGTACAGGTACGAGATCATGGCGACGTGCTACGACGTGATCAACCAGACGGTACCTGCCGTCGTCAAATTGTACGGGATGAACACGTTCTACTCGATGCTGCGCGGTCACCGGAGCTACAAGCTCAGCACGGCAGCGATCGATGGGGATAACGTCGGTTGGATGAACAAGGCGGCGTGGTTCTCCAGCGTCTGTGCGGCAGGCATCGGGTTCCCGACACCGACTGGCTACACAGCAAGCCGCATGCGTGCGATCTGGATGGGTCGCACGAGCATGAACATGTACGGCCTGCCGTACGATGGCTTCACCTGTTCGTCGGTGACGAACAGCGCGCGGTACGTGTACGACAGCGGCACCGACACTTGGGTTCCGGTGACGCCTGGACACAACCACGTGCATGTGACGACGGCTCCGCTACCGAGTGAGTTCAACAAGCTGTGGTGCAGCTTCAAGCTCAATTCCGGCGGAGCAACATGGGACTTCTCGGACAGTGTGTATGGCGTGTCGAGATATGGCCGTTCGAGTGAGTATTCCAGCATTTGTCTGTACCGAATGAAGGATGCTACTACGTCTGCTCACAGGTCAGTGTTCATCAAGCCGGTCGGCATCGACAAGGTCGGCCTGAACTACTTCGACACGGCCACGCACGAGTTGTACGCGGTCTACCAAAGCCTCGATCGAACAATCAAGATCAAACCGGTGACACCTGGAATGCGCCAGGAATCGAGCGACTTGGCTTGGGTCGACAAGATGCAGTGGTTCCCATATAACTCGGGTGCGCCGACAAGGTTTGGCTACCATCGAACTGGGATGGAAGCGCCGTCAGTTCGGTTCATGCTTCGCGACAGGGCGACAAACGAGATTTCAGCACCTAGCGACATGTGCATTCGGTTGCATGAAGGACAGCGCAACGCGCCGGTGAAGTGGCTGGTGCATCGAGGGTAGGAGAGAAAACGTGCAAATCACAGCGATGTACGATGTCGGGGCCACTGTATGGATGCTTGTTACTCGCTTCGTGACCACCCCGGTCGCGTGCGACACGTGCGGATCCACCGGAAAGGTGACGATTTCTGGCGAAGAGTTCACCTGCCCGAACTGCGCTGGTCAACGCGTGACGGGGACCGAGAAAGAGACAATCGCGCAGTCGGTTGAAATTAAGCGTCTGTTGGTGAAGAAGACGGTCGACGGAACGCAGATCAGATATGAAGGCGTGCGAAATGGCCGTGGGGGCGTTGTCATATCGGAGGGCAACGTGTTTGCGACGAAGGCGGCAGCAGAAGCAGCCATCCCGGCTCCATAGCCGGGTCAGTTTTAGGCAGGCTAACTTCCAGTCCTGCCGTTCAAGGAAGGCACGTAGTAGTAGTCCTTCCGTTCTAGGCAGGCGATATTAGAGTCCTGCCGCTACGAGGGCCCGAGCCTAAAGCTCCGGGCCCTCGTCCCTTTTTGTCGCCAGGGACGGACGAGCGATTTCTATCGAGTGTACACTGACTTGCACTCTGATGTGGCGAAAAGTCAAGGAATATGTCCTCACAAAACGCAGAACCGAAACCGTTTTTGAAATGGGCGGGCGGAAAAAGTCGTCTGCTGTCCAAGATCCTCGTCAGACTTCCGAAAAAGATAGGGACATACTACGAGCCATTCCTCGGCGGAGGAGCCGTGTTTTTCGAGCTCGCCAAGCAAGGACGATTCGACCGGGCGGTGATCGGAGATTCGTGCCCGGAATTGATGAATGCATATCAGGTGGTTCGCGACGACGTGGAAGGTCTGATCGGCATTTTGCGTCAGTCTCAGTACAAATATGATAAAAAGGTGTTCTTGGACATTCGTCGCGCCGATCCGGACAAAATGGACCCGACCACCAGGGCAGCACGCACTGTTTATTTGAACCGCACGTGTTACAACGGTCTCTATCGGGTCAACAGCAACGGGCGGTTCAACACCCCGTTCGGAAAATACGTCGATCCGAAGATTTGCGACGAGTCCAATCTTCGAGCTTGTTCGAACATCCTGAAATCCGTGGAATTGGCGGAAACGGACTTCGAAGACATGCTCGCGGATGCCGGCCCCGGCGACGCTGTTTATTTCGACCCGCCGTACATGCCGATTTCAAAAACATCGAATTTCACCGGTTACACACCAAATGGTTTCACGCACGCCGATCACGTTCGCTTATCAGAACTGTTTAAAGAGTTGGACGAGCGTCGCGTGACTCAAGTGTTGTCGAATTCGTCGCACCCGGACGTGTTGCCGTTGTTCAACGGATTCAGAATGGAGACCGTTACCGGGTCGAGAAGCGTCGGCAGACCCGACAAAAGAGAATCCGTCCCGGAAGTCATCGTCGACAATGGCGATGCATGCGCGTCAGAGGCGATTCTCGTGGTGTAAATATGACCGTTTGTGCAGTACATCCCCTTGGAGGATGACATGCCTTGGATGGTCTACATGATTCGATGCGGCGACGGATCGTTGTATACGGGCGTCACCAATGATTTGCTACGTAGGCTCGAAAAGCACAGAACAGGGAAGGGCGCCAAGTTCACTAGAGGTCGCGGGTTTCTCACTGTGGCGTGGTCGAAACGCGTGACGGACAAGTCGCTGGCACTGCGAGAGGAAGCCCGCCTGAAGAAACTTTCCAAGAAAGAGAAAGAGGCGATAGTCCTGTCCTCGAATCCGTTGCTGACGACCTATCTGTCGGAGTGCCCCGATTTTCAGGAAATCTTGTCGAATCCGGGAGCAATGTCCGGCGTCGTGAAGCTTCGCGACAAATTGGTGACGCGATATTCCTGGGCCATTCCGACCGAAGAAGCGCTCCGTGAGATTGCGGAACTATCGCCGATCGTGGAAATGGGGGCTGGCACTGGATATTGGTCTTGTTTGCTCAAGCGGATGGGTGCCGACGTAGTGGCATACGACCGAGCGCCACCAGGTTCTTTGAAATCCTTGGTGTCGGCCTGCAACCCGTGGCACGTCGGATCGAAGCAACACATCAAAGTTTTGCATGGCACCCCAGAGACGCTTAAAGCCCATTTGGACAGGACGCTGCTTTTGTGCTGGCCGCCCCGCGGCCCGATGGCTCGCCAGTGTCTGAAACATTGGAAGGGCAAGCATCTCGTGTATATCGGGGAATTTGGCGGTTTCACCGCGGATTTGAAGTTGCAAGACGTCATTCGGCAGAAGTTCGAACTCGTGTCGATGGTTTCCATCCCGCGCTGGCCCGGCATGAACGACATGTTAACTGTGTGGCGCCGGTCATAAGCTTGCTGTGACGTTTCCCACCGGAGGAAACGCATATGTTGAAAATCGGCGACATCGGGTCTGACGTCGTTAAATGGCAGACGTTTTTGGTCGGCCAATTCCTGCTTGAGGACGTCGACGGGTCTTTCGGTCCGGAAACCGAGAAAGCCACGATCGAATTCCAGAAAGCTTCCGACATCGACGGCAACGGCATCGTAGGCGATTTGACGCTGGCTGCGGCCGGAACTCTCGGTTACGACCAGTTCGACCAGGAGCCGCGCGTCGTTCGAGTCAAAGCGATTTCCTACGCAGACAAGCAGTCTACATTCGGTCCTCTGGTTTTCGTTCCCGCTTCTTTGCCGGGAAATCCCGAAGCTATCAAAATCACCAACAATTGGGCGAAGAATCTGAAGAAGGTTTCGATTCCTCAGCTGGCCGGGATCGGCGGGGCTCCGAAGGATTGCGCGGTCTTGTTCCACTCGAAGGGCGCCGACAAGCTGGTGGCATTGTGGGCAAGATGGGAGGCTGACGGCCTATTGCCCCTGATCAAGACGTGGGATGGCGCTTGGGCTCCGCGCTTCATTCGCGGCAGCAAATCCGTTCTCAGCTCCCACGCGTTCGCCACGGCTTTCGACATCAATGCGCGGTGGAATTCCCTCGGGGTTCTTCCGCCGTCTTCCGAAAAGCCAGGGTCCGTCAGAAACCTGGTCGGAGCTGCAAACGAGTTGGGGTTCTTTTGGGGAGGCGATTGGGCCTCCCGCCCCGATGGGATGCATTTCGAACTCGGAGCAGAAGAATGAAAGCCTCTGACATCGTTCTGCAGCTGCCTGAACAAAATACTCCAGACCGCGAATCGAAGATTATCAACTTCATCGGTCTCGGATACTATCTGACGCCGAAGATGGTGGAGGTGGTATCTTCTTGGAACGGACACACCGCGATCCTGAAGGTGATGTCCGACGCGCTGATGATTGGAGAGTTGGACGATTTTCTTCGAATCAACGCGACAATGGACGGCGAACAAAGAATTGCCGATCTCCTGTGCATGTCCATGCTGACTTCGAAGGTCGCCGATTTGGCAAGGATGAACGCGACCATACAAATCGAACCATGCACTCAGACTGCCGACAGCCAGATGGCGTATACGTCGCGCATGGTGAAGCACAGCGCCGCGGTGACGAACAGGATAATTCAAGCCACTGGGGCTTCGCTCGAGGACGTAGCTCAAGGAGCGGTCGGCCTGGTAGCGGACGTCGGGAAAGACTGGGTCTTGTCCAACAAGTTGGCCGGAAAGAAAGATTTGGCAGCCAACTATGGATGGCACACGAAACAAGCGCCAAATTCGTCTGCTCCTCAAAACGGACCGTACAAATGTCAAGCCGGCGGATATATGTGGCAGACGCTCGGAACTGCCCATAACACCAAACAT
>Ga0315287_10008549_pt1 | contig 10347 bp, 5 predicted proteins | sample YL17G11_0_MG_FD_205037 | JGI IMG/M metagenome (GOLD analysis project Ga0315287, IMG submission 205037) | Sediment microbial communities from Yellowstone Lake, YNP, Wyoming, USA - YL17G11_0 | ecosystem: Environmental > Aquatic > Freshwater > Lake > Sediment | place: USA: Wyoming | collected...
GCGCCATCGCGGTCACGCCGACAAGCGAGTATGTGGTGTCCTTGCGCACGTCCAGCACGGCGAACGCATTGACCTCCGGCGAAGGCAGACAGAACACCTCGGCCTGGGCCTCCAGTTCGAGCGCCTTGCAGACGTTTCTGAAAATCGCGTAAATGCGGGGCGACAGGCGCTCGCTCAGGCGGATGCCGTCCTTGAGCAGACGTTCCCGAACACCGTGGTCCAGCTGCCGGCGGTTCTCCTCGTAGGTCGCGAGGTAGTCGGCCACCCGGTAGGTGGTCATCAGGTCCTCGACGTCTTTCGCGTCCCCGCGATAGCGCACATCGTTCCAGTCAATCGCCATCAGGTCTCTCCATGCCGATGGAAGATGTAGTCTGCCGGGCGTCGATTGTCAATGGATTACCGACGCGCAGGTCACTCGACGGCCCCGTTCGTGTTGGGTTTCCGCCCGCGATTCTGTCTTCGAAGATGGGGCCGGGGACGCCTTGGGCATTGGGTGCGCCAACGGCTGGTGGCATAGAATAGGGGTTCTGCCTGAAGGACTCATGAGTGTTGTGATCCGTCGATCGCTGCTGCCGCTCTGCGTGTGCGCGCTGGCGCTGGTGCATACCGGCTGCTCGATCAAGATGATGGCGATCAACACGCTCGGAAACGCCCTGGCGGACGGCAGTTTTGGCTTCGCCAGGGATGATGACCCCGAGCTGGTCCGGGACGCGGTGCCATTCGCGCTGAAGACCATCGAGGGTCTGATCGAGCAGTCCCCGAAGCACAAGCCCCTGCTGACGGCCGCCTGCAGGGGCTTCACGCAGTACAGCTACGCGTTTATCCAGCAGGAAGCCGACTTCATCGAGGCGCAGGACCTGGACCGGGCCACCGCGATGCGCGCACGTGCCAAGAAGCTGTACCTGAGAGGTCGCGACTACGGCATCCGGGCCCTTGAAGTCGAGTTCCCGACTTTCGGCCACCAGCTCCGCACGAATACGGATGGCGTGCTGGCCAGGCTGAACAGGACGCACGTGCCCCTGCTCTACTGCACGGCGGCTGCGTGGGCGGCGGCCTTTGCAGTGGATATCTCCGACTCGCGCCTCTCTGTCGAGCAGACGATGTTCGAGAAGATGATGCGCCGTGCGCTGGCGCTCGACGAAAGCTACCAACTGGGGTCGCTGCACGACTTCTTCATCTCGTGGGACGCCGGGCATGCCGCCACGGGGAGCTCGATCAGGAGCGCCCGGGAGCACTTCGAACGCGCGAAGACGCTCGCCCGCGGCCAGCGCGTCTCACTGTTTGTGACTCTGGCCGAATCGGTCTCGGTCAGCGAGCAGAACAAGACGGAGTTCGAGCAGCGGCTGAACGAGGCGCTCGCGGTTGACATCAGCCTGGCGCCGGAACAGAAACTGGCGAACGTCATCTCCCAGAGGCGCGCGAAGTGGCTGCTGTCGAGAGTCAACGAGCTCTTCTAGAGAGGCAGGATGATGACTGCATACGTAGGCAAACGCCTTCATCGATTCGTATCGGCCGCCCGCGCCGGCGCGCTGACGGTGGCCGTGCTCGGGCTCATTCCGGCGGCGGTCTCGGCCCAGACCACGCCCATCACGATCAAAATGGCGACGCTGGTTCCGGAGAACTCGTCGTGGTTCCTGGTGCTCAAGGACGTCGCCGACAAGTGGGGCAAGATCTCTGGCGGCAGGGTCAAGGTCATCCTGTATCCCGGCGGCCGCAGGGGCGACGACCCGGACGTGGTCCGCGACATGCGACTCGGCGGCCTGCAGGGCGCGGTCCTGACATCGGTGGGTCTCGCCGAAATCGACAAGGCCGTGTACGCGCTGAGCATCCCGATGGCCTACGGTTCCTACGAGGAGGTGTACGCGGTACTCGAGAAGATGCGGCCGCGCATCGAGGCGTCGATGGAAGCCAAAGGGTTCGTGGTCGTCAACTGGGCGGACGGCGGATGGGTGCACTTCTTCAGCAAGTCGCCCGTCGCCACGCCCGACGATCTGAAGAAACTGAAGTTCTTCCTGTGGGCTGGCGACCCAAAGTCGCTGGAAATCTGGAAGGCGGCCGGCTTCAACCCGCGCCCGGCGCCGTCGACCGAGTTGATCACGGGACTGCAGACCGGACTGTTCGAGGCGTTCAGCGCGCCGCCGCAAGTGTCGGTCATCGCCCGCTTCTACGAGCAGGCGAAGTACATGACCGACCTGAATTGGACCCTGATGATGGCGTCCACCGTCATCGACAAGGGTACCTGGGCCAGGATTCCGGCCGACCTGAAGCCCGCGCTTCTCCAGGCGGCGCGCGACGCGGGGTCGAGGCTCCAGGCCGAGATCCGCCAGAGCGGCGAGAAGGACGTCGAGGCCATGAAGAACTCGCCCACGAAGCTCGTCGTGGTGCCCGTGGACGCGAAGACGAGGGAACTCTGGCAAAAGCTGGCCGAGAGCACCTACCCGCGCGTGCGCGGCGACTTTGTTCCGGCCGACGCCTTTGACGAAGCCATGAAGTACCGCGACGAGTACCGGAAACAGCATCCGGCGGCGCCCGCGCCGCCCAGGAAGCAGTGATGCTGGCGGCCTGCTTCAAGCGAGCCGAGCAGAGCGTCCTGGTCGCGGCACTCGGCCTGGCCTGCGTCCTGCCGCTTATCGACATCTTCGGCAGGCCGTTCGGCGGGTTGCATGTCCCGGGCAAGGACGCCTATGTCTCTCATCTCACGCTGTGGCTGGCGTTTGTGGGTGGCCTTGCCGCAACAACCCAGGCCAGGCACCTGACGCTCTCGACGTCGGAGTTCTTCGAAGAGGGACTGGCGCGCGAGCTGTCGCGACTGTTTGCCTTCTCGGTGGCGGCCGCCGTCGTGGGAATCCTGGCCTTCTCCAGTTGGGACGTGGTCATGGCCACGCGCGGCGCCGAAGACAAGGTGCTGCCGATTGGCCTGCCCGAGTGGGTCAGCCTGCTGGTGATGCCAACCGCACTCGCGATAGCGGCGCTGGTGTTCGCCTGGAAGGCGTCGGATCGATGGTGGGGCCGGGCGGCGGCGTTCATCGCCATTCCGGCCGCCTTTGCGATCGGTCTGCTGCCGGCGGAGGCGGCGACCTATGTATGGCCGCTCGCGCTCGTGATCGTGGGTGCGGCGTTGCTTGGAGCGCCGGTGTTCGTGGCGATGGGCGGGATTGCGCTGGTCCTCTTCTTCCAGGAGGGCGTGCCCGTCTCAATGGTGTCGTCCAAGGTCTACCAGCTGATCTCCTCGCCGACGCTCCCGGCGATCCCCCTGCTGACGGCCGCCGGATACGTCCTTGCCGAAAGCGCAGCCGCCGAACGGCTGGTCCGCTTCTTCCGCGCCATCTTCGGCTGGATGCCTGGCGGCGTCGCGGTGATGGTGGCGGCCGTCTGCGCGCTCTTCACGAGCGTTACCGGCGGCTCTGGCGTCACGATCATCGCGCTCGGCGGCCTGGTGTATCCAATCCTCCGCAAGGACGGCTATTCAGAGGGTTTCTCGCTCGGCCTGGTGACGGCATCAGGCTCGCTCGGCCTGCTGTTTCCGCCCAGTCTGCCCGTGATCCTCTACAGCGTGGTCGCAAGCACGCGCGACCAATCCGTGCCCGCCGACCAGCTCTACCTCGCCGGCCTGCTCCCGGGACTCCTGCTGGTGGTCATCACCGCCGCGTACGGGATTGTGATCGGACGCCGGGTCGAACGCGAGAAACAGCCCTTCTCCCTGCGCGAAGTCGCGGCGGCCAGTTGGCACGCGAAGTGGGAACTGATGCTGCCGGTCGTCATTGTCACGCTCTTCGTGACCGGCTACGCGACGATGCTCGAAACGGCTGCGGCGGCGCTCGCCTACGCGATCATCGTCGAATGCTTCATCACGCGCGACATTCACATCTTCAAGGCGCTCCCTGAAGTGCTGGTCAAGGCGGCCGCACTGATGGGTGCCGTGCTGATCCTGCTCAGTGTCGCGATGGGGCTCACCGGCTACCTCGTCGACGCCCAGATTCCCGACATGCTGCTCGACTGGGTCAAGACCAACATCCACTCACAGGTCATGTTCCTGCTGGCGCTCAACGTGCTGCTGCTCGCGCTGGGCAGCGTGCTCGAGATTTATTCGGCGATCATCATCCTCGCCCCGATCATCGCGCCGATGGGCGCGGCGTTCGGTGTCGACCCGGTGCACATGGGCGTCATCTTCCTCGCCAACCTGGAACTGGGCTTCCTGTTCCCGCCAGTTGGCCTTAATCTGTTCCTGGCGTCGTCGCGGTTCAACAAGCCGCTCACGAGCCTGTATCGGCACGTGGTGCCGTTCCTCATCATCACCGGCATCGGCGTGTTGCTCATCACCTACACCGATTCGATGTCGCTGGGCGTGCTCAAGCTGCTCGGCAAACGATAGGAGCTATGATGCGATCCAGACACTTTCTCGCGCTCGCGCTCGCGTGCGTCGTTCTCGTCGTCTCCGGCGTCGTGTCGGTGGCCCAGAAGAGCCCGGCCGCGCCCGTCTGGCCGGGAAACCTCGGCAAGGGTGCGACGCTGCTCCCCAACGGCTGGAAGATCGCGCCGGCGGGAAGGCACATGGCCGTGGGCGACCTCCCGCTCGCCATGGTGGAATCGCCGGATGGCAATTACCTGGTCGTCACCAACAACGGGTACGCCAAGCCCACGCTCACGGTTGTGGATCTCAAACACGGCTACGTGAGCTCGAAGACCACGTTGGAGCACGCCTGGCTTGGGCTGGCCTGGCATCCGGATAATCGGCGCGTCTTCTCGTCGGCGGCGGGCCAGACGGCGGTCAGCGAACTGTACTGGACACCCGGCAAGCTGGCGCTCGGCTCGCTCTTCGCGCTCGGGCGAGACACGCAGCGCCCGCAGCCCGGGATCAACCGGCCCGAGCCGGTTGAACAGAGTTTCGTGGGCGGCATCGCGATCGCTCCGGATGGCCGCAATCTCTACGCGGTGCACGTGCTCGGCGAAGCCCTGACGATGCTCGACCTGAAGGCCGGGCTGGTTCGACGCACCGTTGACGTCGGCGCCGAACCCTACACCTGTGTCATGTCGGCCGATGGCAAGTTCGTGTACGTGTCGGTCTGGGGCGGCGCGAAAGTGCTCGTCTTTGACGCGGCCACGCTCGACAGGCGCGGCGAGATCGCCGTCGGCGAGCATCCCAACGCGATGGTGTTCTCGAAAGACGGCCAGCGGCTCTTCGTCGCGTGCGCCAACACGAACGCCGTCTGGGTGATCGACGTCGCGTCGAAGACCGTCAAGGAACAGGTGTCGGTGGCCCTGTTTCCCGATGCGCCTCCCGGAGCCACGCCGAATGGCCTCGGCCTGTCGCCCGACGGCGCTCGATTGCTCGTCGCCAATGCCGACAACAACGCCGTCGCCGTCGTCAACACGAGCGATCCGCAGCGCAGCGAGGTAGAGGGGTTCATCCCGACGGGCTGGTACCCGACCGCCGCGATGTTCAGCAAGGACGGCGCCCGCATCTACATCCTGAGCGGCAAGGGCCTCGCCTCGCTCGCGACCCCGCGCGGCAGCCATCCGGGCGTGCCGGGGTTCGGCGACGGCCAGTACAGCGGCGCGATGCTGCAGGGATCGTTGTCGATCATGCCGGTGCCGGATCAGGCCACGCTCCAGGCCATGACGAAGAGCGTCTACAGCCTGACGCCGTTCACCAGCGCGTCGATCCTGGCGCCCGCGTCCGCCCCGGCCGCGTCACCGATTCCGAAGAAGGTCGGCGATGCCTCTCCCATCAAGCATGTCTTCTACATCATCCGGGAGAACCGCACCTACGACCAGATTCTCGGAGATCTCGAGCGCGGCAACGGCGATCCGAACCTCGCGCTCTTCGGCGAAGAAGTGACCCCCAACGCCCACGCGCTGGCGCGCGAGTTCGTCGTGCTCGACAACTTCTACGTGGATGCGCAGGTCAGCTACGACGGGCATGCGTTCTCCACCGGCGCCTACGCGACCGACTTCGTCAACAAGATCTGGCCCACCAACTACGGCGGCCGCGGCGCGCGATACATGAGCGAGGGCGGCGGGAAGATGCGCAACGCCTATGGCAACGTGACCGCACCGCTCAACGGCTACATCTGGGATGCGGTGAAGCGCAAGGGACTCACGGTTCGCAGCTACGGGGAATTCGTCGAGCGCGGCGCCGACCCGGAACAGGAGAAGGACACCGGAAAGGGCGATGTGACCGCGACCGTGCCTGGGCTCAAGGGACTGGTGCATCCGAACTACCAGCCCTACGACCTGAGCATCCCGGACAACAAGCGCGTGGACATCTGGCTTGAGGAATTCACGCGGTTCGACAAGAACGGCACGCTGCCCAGCCTCAGCATCATCCGGCTGGGCAATGACCACACGGCTGGCACCCGGGCGGGTTATCCGACTCCCCGCGCCATGGTCGCGGAAAACGACGTGGCCCTTGGCCGGATAGTCGATGCGATTGCGAACAGCTCGTTCTGGAAGGACTCGGCGATCTTCGTCCTCGAGGACGATGCGCAGGCCGGGCCCGATCACGTCGACATGCACCGCTCCGTCGCGCTGGTCATCAGCCCGTTCACGAGGCGGATGGCGGTTGACAGCACGCTCTACACGACGTCGGCGATGCTGCGCACGATTGAGCTCATCCTCGGCGTGCCTCCCATGAGCAACTACGACGCGGCCGCGACGCCGATGTACAACGCGTTCCAGACGACGCCCGTCCTGACGCCGTACAAGGCCAGACCTGCGCGCATCGATATCCAGGAAAAGAACGCCGTCAACGCGTGGGGCGCGGCGGCGTCAGCGCGGATGTATCTGGCGGAAGCCGACCTGGCCCCGGAGCAGGAACTCAACGAAATCATCTGGCGATCGGTCAAGGGCCCGACGAGCGTCATGCCTCCCCCGGTCCGGGCGGCGTTTATCCGGGCGCTGCCGGCGGCGGTTGGCCCCGACGATGACCGGTAATCACTCCGGGAGTGATTTCGCCCCGGTAATCACTCCGGGAGTGATTAGCTGTGCGGTGCCTCGCCGCCACACCTGCTTCAGCCACAGCGCCACGTCATCGACCAGCGTGTAGATGAACGGCAGAATGACCAGGGTGAGAATGGTTGAGGTGGTCAGTCCGCCGATGACGGTGCGCGCCAGCGGGTAGTAGTAGGCGCCGCCGACACCGGAGGTTCCGACCGCCAGCGGCACGAGGCCGAGGATCGCCGTCGCCGCGGTCATCAAGATGGGCCGCATCCGTTCCCGGCCTCCCTGCAGGATGGCCTCGGCGCGTGACAGCCCTTCGCGCCTCAACTGGTTGATGTGGTCGACGAGCACGATCCCGTTCTTCACCACGATCCCCATCAGGATCAGCAGCCCGATCTGCGACATCAACCCGAACGGCGTCCCGGTGAGGAAGTCGAACCACACGGCGCCAAACAGCGCAAAGGGGATCGAAATCAGAATCGCAATCGGGTGCGCGATCGACTCGAACAGCGCCGCCATCACCAGGTAGACCAGCGCGAGAGCCAGCAGCATGTTGACCAGCATCTGCTGATTCTGCTGTTCCTGATCCTGCATGTTCTGCCCGAACGCCCAGCTGTAGCCGGCCGGCAGCGCCATGTCGCTCATCGACTTGCGCATCAGCTCCTGTGCTTCGCTGAAGTTCTTGCCTTCGTACGTGCCCCTGACGGTCAGCCGCGTGCGGCGTTCCTCGCGCTCGATGGACTTGGGCCGGCGGACCATCGTGAAGCCGGCCAGGGTGCCTATCGTCTGGCTGCGATCGCCGCCAAGGGTGATGTTCCGGAGATCGTCAGCCCGCTGCACGTCTTCCCGGCGCAGTGACAGCACGACGTTCACTTCCTTGTCGCCGGCGCGGTACTTGCGGAGGCGCGTCCCGCTCAGCATGAAGCCAAACGTCTCGGCGAGATCCCGCGGCGCCAGGTTATAACGCGCGGCGCGCTCCCGATCGAGCGACACCTGCACCTCTTCGCGCCCCTCCTCGCTCGACGACTTCACATCCTGGACGTTGGCAATGGCGGCCAGCCTCACACTCGCGTCGGCAGACAGCCGTTCGAGCGTCTTCATGTCGTCGCCGAACAGGCTCACTTCGAAGCTCGTCGTGCTGCCGCCCGATTGCGCATCGTCGCCGCCGAAGCGCAGCCGGACGCCGGGCAACTGGGGCAGCCAGCTCCGCAGCGTCTTTCTGAACGCTCTGGCCTCGCGGTCGTTCATGTCCTTCCGGTTGAGGGTGATCGTCGTTTGGGCGGTGTTCTCTCCGAAGTACGAGTAGACCGATTCGAAGCCGATGTCCTGCTCGTGGCGGTAGAGGGCGTCCTCGACGCGGGTGACGACCGCTTCTGCGTTTTCCTTGAAGTGGAAATCCTGAAAGTCGTACTGAATGAACAGGCGATCGTTCCGGCCGCCCGTCTCCATCGCCGTCTCGAGGCCAAGCATGAAGGGGCCGGCAATGCTCGCCAGCACGAGCAGGGTCGCGCCAAACGTCAGGACTCTATGCCGGAACGTCCAGCCGATGACCGACGCGTAGCGGTCAGTGAGCCATGCAATCCAGCGCGGGTTGTGCCATGGGCGGCGGCTCAGCATCCGGGACCCCATCAGCGGGATGAGGGTCAGCGACACGAGCAGCGAGCAGAAGATGGTCAGCGTGATCGCGATGCCAACTTCTCCCAGCCACACCTGGAGTTCGGTCTTCTCCCCGACGATGAGCGGGAGGAAGACGATGGCTGTCGTGGCGGTCGCGGCCACCACTGCCATGGCGACAGCGGAGGTGCCCAGGATGGACGCCCGCTTCGCGTCAGCCGACTTTTCGTGATAGCGGAAGATGGATTCCAGCACGACGATCGCGTCATCGACCAGCAGGCCCACCCCCAGCATCAGTCCCATCATCGACAGGATGTTGAGGTTCTTGCCGAGGAAGTAGAGCACGGTGCAGCTGGCGACGATGGAAATCGGGATGGCCAGGCTGACGATGATCGTCGTGTCGACGCGGCGCAGGAACAGGTAGAGCACGACGACGGCCAGCAGCCCGCCGACCGCGCCGGCCTCGGTGAGGCCGTTGATGCCTTTGAGGATTTCCTCGGCCTGGTCCTGGAAGACAAACAGCGTGATGCCCTTCAACTGGGGATCGGCCGCGATGTCGGTCTTGATGAGGCGCGTCACCGCCGACGCCACTTCGACGGTATTGGCCGTCGGCTCCTTCTGGACGGCCAACGCGACGGCGAACTGCCGATTGAGGTGGCGCCCGAAATCGATGAGAGGCTCTTCGTACGAGATCTCCGCCACGTCTCTCAGGCGAATCGGTTCGGCGGTCCGGATCCCGGGCATGCCGGGCTGAATCGCCGGGAGGGCGGCGTCGCCGGCTGCGCGCGGCACACCTGGCGCCACCGGCAGATTCGCGATCGTCTCAAGATCCTCGAACGCGCCGAACGTGCGGACGTACAGCACCTTGTTGGCATCGACCATCTTGCCGATCGACACATTCAGGTTGCTGCCCTGCAGACGCCGCAAGAGGCCACCGATGTCGAGGCGGTGGGCCTTGATCCGATCGAGGATGAGCTCGATCTTCACTTCCCGCGGCGACACGCCGTTCAATTCCACGCGAGCCACGCCCGGGATCCGCCGGATGGGATTGATGACGCGCTGCTCGAGCAGATCGTAGTTGCGCGACAGGTCGATCCCCGGCGCCGAGACCCGCGCTTCGACCACGGGCATCTGGGCCGTGTTGAACGACTGGACGTTGATCCGTTCGATGTCGGCGGGCAGGTCTTTGCGAACCTGGTCGATCTTCTCGCCCACCTTGAGCCGGATCATGTCGACCGACTGCCCCCAGTTGAACTGGAGCTGCAGTTGTGCGCCGTCCGCCCCGGCTGTCGAGGTCAGCTTCTTGACGCCCGACAGCGTGGCGAGCGCACCCTCGAGCGGTTTCACGATCTCGCGCTCGACCTGGGACGGGCTCGAATTCGGGTACGGCACGTCGATGGCGATGGTCGGCACGTCGATGGTCGGCAGGAACGCGAGCGGCAGCCGCGTCATCGCGACGGCGCCGAGGACGACCAGGCTGATGAGCCCCATGAAGGTCGTCACGGGCCGGTAGACCGACAGTTCAGCCAGACGCATCGCCCTACTCCTTGCCGGCCACGGCGGGCGCAAACGTCCTGCGATCCAGGACGAAGTACATCGTGGGAATCACGATCAAGGTCAGCACGGTCGAGACTGCGAGGCCGCCGATCACGGTGACGGCCATCGGGGCCCGGATCTCGGCGCCTTCCCCGAGGCCGAGCGCCATCGGAATCAGACCGAGGATGGCGGTCGCGGTGGTCATCAGAATCGGGCGCAGGCGGACCCGCCCGGCCTCTATCAACGCGTCGTGTTTCG
>Ga0315287_10008550_pt1 | contig 10346 bp, 9 predicted proteins | sample YL17G11_0_MG_FD_205037 | JGI IMG/M metagenome (GOLD analysis project Ga0315287, IMG submission 205037) | Sediment microbial communities from Yellowstone Lake, YNP, Wyoming, USA - YL17G11_0 | ecosystem: Environmental > Aquatic > Freshwater > Lake > Sediment | place: USA: Wyoming | collected...
GTGCACGTAATGAAACCGTTCGCGCGGCGGGTGGGAGAGGATCCAGCGCCAGGAGCACGGGAACTGCTCGTAGCGCAGGCCGATGGTCTCGAGAGCGCGGTACAGGAGAATCGTGTAGACGTTGCCCGACTGCTGGTCGGGCAGCATCGTGATGCGGCTCACGCTCCCGCCTCCGCGGCGACGCGCGCTCGCCAGTCGTTCAGGATGTCGTCCAGGGTTTGGTCGAGGGTCAACTCCGGCGCCCATCCGGTGCGGCTTCGCAAACGCCCCGGGTCGCCGCGCAACACCGGCAAGTCGCTCGGCCGCCATCTCTCCGGGTCGACTTCGGTGCGCAGGGTGACGCGCGCCCGGCGCACCAGGCCGTCGAGCAGGTCGCCGACCCGGGCTGCTTCGCCGCGGCAGACGTTATACGCGGTGCGGCTGTCGCCATGGGCGAGCAAATGCGCGTAGGCGCGGACGACGTCACGCACATCCAGGAAGTCACGCCAAACGTCGAGGTTGCCTACCAAGAGCAGCGGCTCCTGCCGGCCTTGCTCCACGAGCGCGATCTGGCGCGCGAATCCGGGAAGCACGAAGCGATCGCTTTGGCCGGGGCCGCTGTGATTGAACGATCGCGCCAGCACGACGTCCAGCCCATGGCTCGCGGCGTACTGCTGGGCGAGGAGTTCCTGTGCCGCCTTGCTCACCGCGTAGGGGCTGGCGGGGCGGAAGGGTTCGTCCTCATGGATCGGCTGCCGTGCCGCATCGACGGCGCCATACTCCTCGGCCGAACCGACGACCAAGATGCGGGCCCGTGGCGTGACGGCGCGCATGGCTTCGAAAACGTTGCACGCCCCCACCAGGTTGACGTGCAGAACCTCGCCGGGATGGGCGAACGAGTAAGCCACCGAAGACAAACCGGCGAGATGGAAAATCCACTCCGGCCGCGCTGCCGCCAGCACGTCGCGCACCGCGGCCGCATCCAGCAGTTCGCAGCGCAGGTGCTGCTCGTGCCCCGCGTCGGTCCGGTCGGTGGTCCAAACGTCGTGGCCGCCGGCGAGCAACAGGGCGCGCAAGTGTGGACCGACGAAACCGGACGCGCCCGTGACCAGGCAGCGTGGCACGTCAGCGCCCCAGGCGCTGGAGATCGGCGCGCACCATCATGTCGACGAGTTGCGGCAGGAGCACCTTCGGCTTCCAGCCGAACGCCTTCTCCGCCGCACGGCAGTCGCCGATGAGCTGATTGACTTCCGCCGGCCGCACGAAGCGCGGATCGACGACGATGTGGTCTTCCGAACGCAGGCCGGCCGATTCGAACGCCAGGCGCGCGAACTCGCGCACGGTGTGCGTGTGTCCGGTGGCGATGACGAAATCCTGCGGCGTGTCGAGTTGCAGCATCTGCCACATCGCCTGCACGTACTCGCCGGCAAAGCCCCAGTCGCGCTCGGCGTCCAGGTTGCCGAGCGACAGGCTCTTGGCGAGCCCCAGCTTGATGCGGGCGGCGCCGTCGGTGATCTTGCGGGTCACGAACTCCAGACCGCGGCGCGGCGACTCGTGGTTGAACAGGATCCCCGAACACACGTACATGTTGTAGCTCTCACGGTAGTTCACCGCGATGTAGTGGCCGTAGACCTTGGCGACGCCGTAGGGGCTGCGCGGTGCGAACGGTGTCGCTTCGCTCTGCGGCGCCTGGGCGTTGCCGAACATCTCGCTCGAAGAGGCTTGGTAGATGCGCGCCTCGGGAGCCATGAAGCGCGCTGCTTCGAGCAATCGTGTCACGCCGAGCGCCGTGAACTCGCCGGTCAGGACCGGCTGATTCCACGACGTCTGCACGAACGACTGCGCTGCCATGTTGTAGATCTCGTCCGGTTTGGAGGTGCGCACCGCTTCCAGGAGCGAGTTCTGGTCCAGCAAGTCACCTTGCACGAGATGAATCCGGTCCTGAATGTGCTCGATGCGCTCGAAGTTCAGAGTACTGCTGCGCCGGACGAGGCCGAACACCTCGTAGCCTTTTTCGAGCAGGAATTCCGCCAGGTACGAGCCGTCCTGCCCGGTGACGCCCGTGATCAACGCCCGCTTCAAGGGCACCTCCGCCGAAAAACAGGTCGAGGGAAAACGCGCCGCGGCGCCTTGGTGGCGCGGCAGCGCAAGAACGCTCTCAGGATAACACAGGCCACCATCCATGGTGCTGCGCGCGGCGGCACCCCAGGATCAGGGGCGGGCCGTCAAAGTGGCCTGGAATTCCTTGCGCTCGTTGCCGCGCACCACCGTGATCGTGATGACCTCGCCGGGTTTGCGCGTTTTCAGCACATGCGTGTAGTCGTAGATATTGCGAATGTCCATGCTGTCGACGCGCACGATGAGGTCGCCGCCCAGGAGCCCCGCCTTCGCCGCCGGGCCGCCGGGGGCCACCGCCGAGAGGAGGGTACCCTTCAAGTTCTCGTCCTGGCCGTAATCCGGCACGGTACCCAAGTAGCTGCGGAAACTGGAGCCGCCGGTGCCGTCGCCGGCCGTCGGTGCCGGGCCGGTGGCCGCCACGAAGGTCAGGGGGCGAGCGGTAAGCGCGTTCGCCACGTCGCCGACGAAAGCCGCCACCTCGTGCAGGCCGTCGTAGTTCAGAAGCGCCGCATCGTCACTGGGTTTGTGATAGTCGGAGTGCGCGCCGGTGAAGAAATGCAGCACCGGGACATTCTTCTTGAAGGACGGACACCGGTCGTGACCTCGAAGCCCTGGAAATACGTGTCCTGGTCGCCGGCGGGCTCCAAGCCCGCGGCCTTGAAATGCGCCGCGATGAAGTCGGCCGCCTGATCGAGACCGCGCGTCCCCGGACCGCGGCCCTCGCGCGCATTGGCTGCCAGATAGGTGACCATGGCGCGCAGCGAGTCCGGCGACAGCGCGTCGGTCGCGGCGTGCACCGGCGTCGTGCGCAGCCCGCCCAACGCCGCAAGCACGGCGATCAACGGGCGGGCAAAACGTCGCCTCGAGGCGGTGTTGGACGGCATCATGGGGTCTCCGCGGCTCGTGGTTCGAAAACGGCGCGCCACTATAACACCGCGGCCGCCGCTCCGCGTACAATGCGCCCATGACGCCTTCGGACCCCGCTTCGACCGCGACTGACAACGCCGCCCGCCTGGAACTGCAGAGCCTGCGGCAACAGACGGCAACGGTGCAAGCGCGTGCCGAACACCGCGAACGGCAGCGCATGCAGGCTTGTGCGACGGCGCGCTTGCTGCTGTTCGCGGTTTTCTCGGTGGTCGCGATTCGCGCCGTGGCCGAGCGCACGAGCCTCGCTCCGGTGGGCCTGTCTGCACTCGCCTTCGTGGCCGCGGTGGCGATCCACACCCGGGTGCGTGATGCGCACGCATGGGCGCGCCGCCGGCGGTTCCTGGCCGAGGAAAGCTTGGCCCGGCTCGCGGGCGCCACCGGGCCTGGCGGAGCGGGGACGTTGCCGGCGCAACCGTGTTCGGCGCTCGATGCCGGTCTGCCGGTCTATCGCGACGAGGGGCGCACCGACGAACTCGACGCCGACACCCGGCAGGATCTTGGCGTCGAGGGCCCGGCGCCATCGCTCTGGCATCTGCTCGACACCACGCAGACGTCGCTGGGGGCGCGCCGTCTGCGGCGCATGCTGCGGCACCCGTTGCTGGATGCCGCCGACATCCGGGCCCGGCAAGCGGCGGTCGCGGAATTGGCGCGCGAGCGCGCGTGGCGAGATGAATTGTTGGCGGCGTTCGCCGTGGCACGCGGTGCGCCGCTCGCGCGCGTGCCGGCATTCCTGGCGGCGCCGCGTCTTTTGGAGGCCGGCCCGCTGCGCGGCGTCGCGCTGTTTTGCGCCGCCGGATTGCCCGCATCCGCTCTGGCGTGGATCACTCTGCCCGCGGCACGGCCGGTGGTCTTACCCGCCGTCTTGGCGTGTGCAGCCGTGTCGCTCGTGTTGCACGGTTTTCTCGTCCGCCGCGCCTTGCCGCTGCGCGACTCTTATCTCGAAATGGAACCGCTGGTGAAGCTGGCGTCGGCGGTGGCGCCGCGGGTTCTAGCGCAGGCTGCCGGCAGCGTGGTGCTGCGCGAGCTCGGCCAGGAATTGTCCGCATGGGTGAGCGGCCGCGCCGGCTCCCGGCTCGCGACGCTGCGCCGCGCGCTCCGGTTCCTGCACTTACACGAAACCGGGGCCATGTATCCGGTCTTGGAGATGGTGACCAGTTGGGAATTGAACGCGTTGTTCATTCTCGAAGCCGGCATCAAACATCACGGCGCGACCTGGGAACGCGTTGCCGGTGCGCTCGGCGAGCTCGAAGCGCTGTGCGCGCTCGCAGTCGATGCGGACGAGCGCGGTCCGGGACCGTGGCCGGAGATCGTCGACGGCCCACCGTGTCTCGAGATCGACTCCGGCGTGCACCCCTTGCTTGCGGCGCGCGGTGCCGTGCCCAACGATGCCAGTCTGGGTGGCGAGGCGCGGCTTCTGCTCGTCACCGGCAGCAACATGGCGGGGAAATCGACGTTCCTGCGCATGGTCGCGCTGCACGTCGTGTTGGCGCAACTGGGTTCGCCGGCACGCGCGCGCCGCGTGCGGCTGACGCCGGTGCGCTTGCGGTCGCTGATTCACGTGCGTGATTCGCTTGCCGACGGGAAGAGCTATTTCCTGGTCGAGGTGGAACGGGTGCGCGATCTCCTCCAGCTCACCGCGCGCGAGCCGCGGGTCTTGGTGGTGGTCGACGAGTTGTTCCGCGGCACGAATTCCGTCGAACGGGTCGCCGCAAGCCGGGCGATCGCGCGGCACTGGGCCGCTACCGGCGCGTTGTTCGTCCTGGCCACCCACGATTTGGACTTGGCGCGCCTCGCCGATCCGGAACGGGTCCCGGGCACGGTCGCGTGGCACTTCCCGGACGAGATCGTGGCGGGCGCCCTGCGCTTCCCCTACCGATTGCAACCCGGCTGGTCGAATACGCACAACGCCCTGCGGCTGCTGGAGCTGTCGGGTTATCCGGAAACCATCGTGCAGGCGGCGCGGGCCGAAGCGGAACGGCGCTGGGCGGAAACTGGGGGATAGACCCGGGTCGCAGAAACACCAACGCCTTGTGAGGTCGGGGCCCGCGACCCGGGATCTAATTCACAATCTACTAATACGCAGATCTGGGCGGAAAGTGCCAGTCCGATCGTGCCCGGCTACTGCTCGACCCGGACGACCGGCACCACGGCGCGGCAGCGCCCGGCCCAGTCCAGGAAGCCAAGTTGTCTCCAGGCTGGCAGTTGCGGGGTTGCGGCCAGCGCCTCGAAGCGTTCGGCGGCCGCGGCACGGTCGCCGGTCGCGAACGCCGCCCGGGCCCGAAGCTCCCGCGCCGCCAGTGTGGCTTCCGCTCCCAGACCGGCGCCGCCGGCGAGCGCCGCGTCCAGCTCCAGGGCGCCCTGGGCCGGCTCGTGGGCCAACACCAGACGCCGTCCCAGCAGGTACCGGGGAAGCGGCGCCGCGGGCGCCGCGAGCCGGGCCTGTGCGAGCCAGGCTAGGGCCGCTACATCACTCGTTCCCGCGGGCGTGAGATAGGCGCGCAGCGGCGCCGCGGCCGCTCCCAGGCCGAGCGCCAGCTCCAGGACTTCGTAGGCGCGCGCGTCGGCCGTCGAGGTCGCTGCCGCAGCACCGCGCGCATAGAACCGCCGCGCCGCCGCCGAATCCCCGCGCGCCCATGCCGTGTCCCCGCACAAGCGCCAGGCCCGGTCGCGAGCCGCGGCACCGCGCGTCGAATCGGCTGCCAGCGTCCGCGCCATGTCCAGGGCGCCGACCGCATCTCCCCGCGTGAAGCGCGCCCGCGCCCAGTCGATGGCATGCGCCGCATTTCCGGCATCCATCGCCGTGAGACGGGCGTACAGCGACTCGGCCCGCGCCGCATCGCCGCCGGCCGCGGCGCGGGCCGCTTCCGACTCGATCTGGGCCACGTCATGCGCGCACGGCACGCTGAAAATCGCCGGGGCGCGGAACAACCGGTCGGCGCGCCGCAGTTGCGCGGCACTGGGTGGAGTTCGCCGCAACACCGCGCGCCACTCGTCCGCCAACCGGTCCAGCGGCTTGCCATACGCCACCTCGAAGTCGCCACGCCGCCACAGCCGCCGGAAACGCTCCATCCCGTACGTGTCCACCAGGTAACGGACGAACGATCCGCAGGCGGTATACGCCCGCGCGCCGGGCAGCGACCAGAATCCCCACGCCGACATCGCGCGTTCGAGATCGGGGAGCAAGCCCAGCGAATCCATTGCCGCGCAGGCTTCATGCGGCGTCAGTTCGAGACGCGCGCTCTCATCGGCCCACTCCGCGGCCACCGCGATGCCTTCATGGATGCCGATCTTCCAGCACACCGGGGCCCACGCATCCAACTGCGCCGCGAAAATATGCGCCATCTCATGGGTGAGGACCGGATGCGGATCTTCGCTCGAGGCGTTGATGTGGAATTCGTCGTTGAGTGCATCTTCGAAACTGGTGCCGCCGGCACCCATCAGGCGCTTCTTTTGTTCGGCCGAGGCATACACGTAGCTGCCGATGCGCCGTCCCGGCGCGCAGCCGAAGAATTCCTGCAATTGTTCGAAGCGCGCCTCATGCTGCACGGCCAGCTCGCGCGCCCGGGCCTCTGGAATGGTGGCGCGGTCGTAGTACAGCCGCACGTGCGCGGTTTCGATTCGGCCGCCCAACGTGCGTTGAATGAAGCCGCGGCCGATCCGCAAACCCAGCGGCGCCGCGAAGAATTGCACCAGCACTAAGGCGGCCACGAGCAGGGCCGTGGCGCCGCCCAGCACCGCGCGTTCATCGCGCCAGTGGCGCCCGGCGTACGTCAGAACCGCCCGCCGCCCATCCCAAGCCAGCATTGTCCACAGCGTCACGGCCAGCGCTTCCGCCACCACCAGCGTCCGGGCCAGCACCAGGCGCGCGTCGAACGGAATCTCGGTGTCATACAGCGGCCCGGGGAAAAAACCGACGAACGCGTTGTAGGCGAACTTGGGCGGCTCGGCGAGCAGGAAGGCGATCGCGGCCACATAGGTCGCCACGCTCCACAACAGGAACGCGGCGCGCGGCCGGCGCGCCCCTAGGCCGCAGGCAAACCCGATCGCAGTGCCGTAGAGCACGGCCGGCACGGCAAGAACCGCGTAGAACCGCAACCCCAGCGCGACGTCGCAGGCCGGCGCCGCCCAGGCACGCAAGCCCATCAGTAAGATCGGCGTCGCTAGGAGCGACAGATGTTCGAGCGTGGCGCGCCGCAGCACCCCGCCGGGAAAGGGGCACGGATCGGCGCCGGGCGCCGGCTGGGCGGCACGTCCCAGGACTGCCGCCCGCAGTCCGGCGACGTACGCCAGGACGAAACCCATCGCGGCGGCGAATTCGAAACCCAGGTGGCCGTACAACGGTACGAACCACAGGACGAGGGTGGCGGCAGCCACGGCCAGGTGGGCGGCGACGGCATGATGCGCCGGGGGGATGCGAGGTCGTTTCGCCACGGTTGCATGCTAAGCTGCCTGCGACCTCAAACGAAAGCGGAGGACCGCATGCGCTTTGGACACGGGGCCCGCATTCTGGTGATCGGCGTGGTGCTCTGCACGGCGTTCGGCCTTGGACGCGCCTCGAACCGCACCCGGGACACCGTTATTGGCCTGTTCGGCGTCGGCGGGATGATCCTCCAGCACGGCGATGACGCCGTCCTGTGGCAGTACCTGCCGGACACGAAGAAGTGGATGACGATCGACGAGGCCTTCAAGCGCGATGGGCGGGAAACGCACATCCTGCCGCTGCCGGTGCCGGCCGCAAAGGTCCGTGCCATGGAGAGTTGGGGCTTTTTGATCACCACCGACGGCCAGGTTTGGCAGTACGACCTGGACGCCAACAAGTGGGTCGAACTGGGGATGCCCTAAGGCCGGCCGGGACTTTCCCGCCGTCCAGGCGTATCTTTGAATGCGGAGGGCGGGCGCCGGCGCCCCGCACTCCCGGAGTCCATTCTGCTCCGGTGGGAGGCTTGGTCCAAATGAAACGCCGCATTCTGCTGCTCCTCTTTGCCGCCTGCGCGCTGGTATCCCAGCCGGCGTTTGCACAGCCGCCCGCGGGGCAGGATTACGAGATCAACGCCATTCTGCGTATGGCCGATGCCGGCATGGGCGACCCGGTGATCGTCAAGCACATCCGCACCCGTGGATTCGTTTTTAATTTGTCGGCGGACGACTTGATCGAGTTGCGCCGCAAAGGCATCAGCGACTCGGTTTTGGAAGCCATGCTGGATACCGTGCTGGACAACGGCGCGGTTCAGCCCGCGCCCGAGCCCGAACCGGATCGTGACGACAGCAATCGCTCCGACACGCAGGTGTCGGTGGTGATGAGCGCCGGGTGGTTCTCGCCCTGGTACTACTATCCGTCGGCATGGGGTTTCTACTACGACCCGTTCCCGGTGTGCTACTCGTACTACTATTACCCGTTCAGCTTCTGCGCTTCGTGGGGCTATTACGGGCACTGTTCGAATTACTACTACCGCGATTACTGGGGTCCCCGTCGTTGGTGGGACGATCCCTCATGGTATCACGACTCGGTCTCGCATCCCGGCGTGCGCGTGCGGGCACCGCGAACCGACGTGATCACCTGGCGGACCGGCCGCGGAGTGCCCAGTGCCGGGCCGCGGCACGTCGCAACGGGGTCGCCGTCGGCAGCGCCACGCGGCAAGTGGCTGGATGCGCCCATCGTGCGCCGTGCCGTCGAGCGTGAAAACGTTCATGCGCGGTCGCAGGGTTCGTCGGGGTCTTCGGCTACGAGCCCCCGCGGATCGGGCCGTGAAGCGCCGCCGGCGCAAGCGCCGCGCTCCCAGCCGCCCCGCGATGCCGCGCCGGCGCCGGCGCCACGCCAGCACGTTGCGCCGCCGTCGCGTACCGCCGCGCCCGCACCCGCGCCACGCCAGCATATGGCGCCGTCCCGCAGCGCGTCGCCCGCGTACGCTCCGCGCGGCGGTTCCGCTCCGCACGGTGGTTACGCGGCGCCGGCGCCACGCAGCGGTGGCGTTTCGGTGGCGCCGCGCTCCGGAGTCGGTGCACGGTCGCGACTAGGGCCTTGAGTGCAGATGTGAACGTCCCGGCCGCGCGGCCTTCTGGCGCGGCTTTGCAGCACGGACCGGCCGCGGCGATGTCGCGGCCGGTTGTTTTTTCTGGGGGGACCGTTTTCTTGTCGCCGCACGGCGAACGGCGGATACCGGCGAACGCGGTGCCGGTTCTTCATGCGCCGGATCACGCCAGTCGGCGGCATCGTCCGCAAGGCGGGCCGCGGGTTCGGCCGCGGCGTGGGGCGCAGGCCGCGGCACGAGTGCGAGCGTCCGCCGTCCGGCGCGCACCGCCACCAGGATGGATGACGTCATCGGCGGCTCGGGCGCCAGCACGACCATATCGTGAAATCCGGCGTCCTCGATCCACTGCGACATCTCCGCCAAGGTGTACGTGCCGCCGCGCGTCGACAGGAGCAGCGTGAGGGCGAACAGCGCCCCCGATTCGGGCTGTGTGTGTTCCGCCTCCATGACGTAGTCCTTGACGATCAAAATTCCGCCCGGTGCCAACACGGTATGGATGCGGCGCAGCAAGTCCACCGCACCGGCTGCATCGTGCAAGTGCAGGACGTTCGACAGCAGCGCGGCGTCGTACGGTCCACCGGTGATCGGTTCGCGGGTGTAGTCACACGCCAGAAACGACACCCGCTGGGTTGCGTCGAACTGTTTCAGGATGCGGCGGGCAACCGGCAAGGCGGCCGGTAGATCGAGCAGCACGGCTTCCAATTCGGGATTCTCGCGGCAAAAGGCCGCCGCGAACGTCCCCGCGCCGCCGCCAACGTCGAGCAGCTTACGGCATTTGGTAAGGGGCACCGCACGCGCGAGCCAGCGCGCATCACCGCGTGCGACCGCGATCTCGTGCAAACCCACGATCAGGGCTTCGAGATCGGCGGGCGAATCGGCGTAGAGATTGGGTTCACGCGTCGCGCGCCCGCTCCGCACCACCTCGCCAAGGTTCTCCCACTCCCGCCAGCGTCGCGACTGGAATTGGACGAAGTGGCCGATGTACTTGGGACCGCCGCGGACCAGGTAGGTCTGGCTGACTGCCGCCGCCTGGAAACGTTCACCCGACTTGTGAAGGAAACCAAGTGCGGTGAGCGCGTTCAGCAGCCGCTCGAGAGCATGCGCATCGCAGCCCACGAGCCCAGCCAACTGCGCCGCATTCTTGGGCGCGGTGGCAAGACGCGAAAACAGATCGAGATCGACCGCCACATGCAGTGCCCGCGCGGCATGAAACGCGTTGACCGTGTCGACGAGTTTCCGGTATGGCTCCGCAGCGTGGTTCATGGCTCCCCTCGGGGGAGAGGGTTCCGCAAG
>Ga0315287_10008552_pt1 | contig 10345 bp, 11 predicted proteins | sample YL17G11_0_MG_FD_205037 | JGI IMG/M metagenome (GOLD analysis project Ga0315287, IMG submission 205037) | Sediment microbial communities from Yellowstone Lake, YNP, Wyoming, USA - YL17G11_0 | ecosystem: Environmental > Aquatic > Freshwater > Lake > Sediment | place: USA: Wyoming | collected...
GGACGGCGCGACCATGAGCTTCGGCGACGGCGCCTCGACCTTCTATCCGCTGGTAAATGCCGATGTCTCGGGTCACGAGGTCTCGCACGGTTTCACCGAGCAGCACTCCAACCTGACCTACTCGGGACAGTCTGGCGGCATGAACGAGGCCTTCTCGGACATGGGCGGCGAAGCGACCGAGTATTACTGGCAGGGCAGCAACGACTTCCTGGTCGGCGCGGAAATCTTCAAGGGCAGCGGCGCGCTGCGTTACATGTCCAACCCGCCGCAGGACGGTGGCTCGATCGACAACGCCGCCAACTTCACCAGCAGCATGGACGTGCATTACTCATCGGGCGTCTACAACAAGGCGTTCTGGAAGCTGGCAACCACCGCCGGCTGGGACGTGCCCAAGGCATTCAAGGTCTTCGCCCGCGCCAATGCGCTGTACTGGACCGCGAGCAGCACCTTCAACAGCGGCGCTTGCGGCGTTGAAACCGCAGCGACCGACCTGGGCTTCACCAAGGCTGACGTGACTTCGGCATTCACCCTGGTCGGCGTGAGCTGCTCGGGTGGCGGCGGTGGCGGCGGCACCACGACGGTGCTGGCCAACGGTGTTGCGGCGACCGGAATCTCGGCGGCTACCGGCGCCTACGCCAAGTACACGATGGTCGTGCCTGCGGGCGCCAGCGGGCTGAAGTTCGTGATGTCCGGCGGCACCGGCGATGCCGACATGTACGTGAAGTTCGGCAGCGCGCCGACCGACACCGTGTATGACTGCCGTCCGTACGCCTCGGGCAATGCCGAGACCTGCACCATCGCGACCGCCCAGGCTGGCACCTACTACATCAACCTGAAGGCCTATGCGGCGTTCTCCGGCGTCAGCCTGACCGGCAGCTACACCACCGGCACCACCAACACCGCACCGACGGCGAACTTCACTTCGTCGGTCAGCGGCCTGACGGCGACCTTCACCGACAGCTCCACCGACCCGCAGGGCAATGGCACGATCACCAGCAGGTCCTGGAACTTCGGCGACGGCACCACCTCCACCGCCACCAGCCCGGTCAAGACGTACGCGGCAGCCGGCACCTACACGGTTACCGAAACGGTTACCGATAGCGGTGGCCTGACCGGAACCAAGAGCGCCTCCGTCACGGTGACCAGCACCAGTTGCGGTGGCACGGTGCTGTGCAGCGGCACGGCGGTTGCCCTGCCATCGGTGGCTACTGGCGGAGTTTCGTCGAACTACACGATCGTGGTTCCGGCCGGCAAGACCAGCGTCGTGTTCACCCTGTCTGGCGGTACCGGCGATGCGGACATGTACGTCAAGCTTGGCTCCGCGCCGACCAGCACCAGCTACGGCTGCCGTCCGTACCTGTCGGGCAACGCTGAAACCTGCACCTTCAACGCACCCACCGCAGGCACGTACTACGTCAATGTCCGCGCCTACGCGGCCTACTCGGGCGTCAGCTTGAAGGGCACGATCTCGCCGTAACTTGACTCGAGGTTGATCTGCTTGCTGCAACTGCGACCCCGGCCTCGGCCGGGGTTTTTTTTTCAGTCGATCGCTTCGAACCGGTTGGCGGCGACGTTTTTGCGAACCTTGCGCGGATCCCAGACTCGCCCATTCATCGCGATGTAGACGCCGGCCGGCAAGGATTGCACGGCGCCGACCGCGGTACCGATGTTGAACTCGGCATCGGAGCCGCGAAAGCGGGCCGGGTTCAATGCGCCGGTCAGCACGATGGTCTTGTCGGTGATGCTTGCCAGGACCTGGGCTGTCTCCACCATGGTGTCGGTGCCGTGCGTGACCAGCACGTGGCGCGCGGACTGGGCGGATATCGCCGCCCGAAGCAGTTCGCGATCTTCCGCGTTGATGTGCAGGCTGTCCTTGCGAAGGAGCGGAATCACGTTGAAGCGAAAAGCGACACCGAGCTCGTGCAGGATCCGGCCGATTTGCGGCTCCCCGACCTGGAAATCGGATTTGTCGTCGAAGTAGACCTTGTCGATGGTCCCGCCGGTGGTGACGATCAGAAGCTCTTCCATCGGTAAGTCCCTTCGCTGCGATGCGCGAATTATACGTTCGTGGGTGGCTTGTTTCGCTTCGAGAAGCGCGCCTTCATCCCGTCCCAACTGCCCATGACGATCACCCACACGGCCAGCGCGATCTGGGCCAGGGCCACTGGCCGCGCCTGCGCCACCGTCCATGACTCGGTGATGCCGTGGGAGAAATAGAACAGGGAAGCGACGCCACCCCAGAACACGGCACTCGGCCTGCGCCAAGCCAGCAACAGCAGGCTTGGCAGCAGCGGCAGGGAGAACAGCACCACCACTACCCAGCGGGCGCCGGCTCCAGATGGCAGAAGCAGGCCGTGCCAGAGAAATTGCAGCGCCAGCAACGCCACGATCCCCAGGGCGGCTTGTCGGCCGGACGGGCTCATCGGGCAAGCCTTAGGGTTGTCTCGGCCACGCGTCGCCCGAGCGCCCTTGCCAGCAGCCTCTCTTCATCGCTGATCGGTGCTTTGTCATCGCTGCCGGCGAGGTGGCTCGCGCCATAAGGCGTCCCACCGGTCCGGGTCGTGTTGAGCAAGGGCTCCGTGAAAGGGATGCCGACGATGAGCGCACCGTGATGCAACAGCGGCAGCATCATCGAAAGAAGGGTCGACTCCTGGCCGCCATGCATGGTCGAAGTCGAGGTGAAGACGGCCGCCGGTTTGCCGACCAGCGTGCCGCTGACCCATTCGCTCCCGGTTCCGTCCAGAAAATGCTTGAGCGGCGCGGCCATGTTGCCGAACCGTGTCGGGCTGCCGAGGATGAGCCCGGCGCACTCGGCCAGGTCTGCTTTTTCCACGTAGGGAGCGCCCGCCGCAGGCACGGCGGCTGCGGCGACCTGCGTCACCACCGCCAGTGCCGGCACCGTTCGCAGGCGCGCCACGCAGCCGGCTTCCTCCACGCCCCGGGCGATGTGCTGCGCGAGTTTTGCCACCGAGCCACCGCGGCTGTAGTACAGGATGAGGATTTCCAGCATGTCGTCTCCCGGGGTGCCCAGCGTAGCCCATGCCGCCTGGATGCGGCATCCCTGCGCCGGGTAAGTTACCCTTTCCGCATGTCCGACGCCGACAAGCCCCTGATTTCCGCAATGCACCGATGGTTCGCCGGCATCGACCGGGAGCGCATCGCCTCGTTCTCGCGATTCCTGCTTGGCCGATTCATTGGTGACCGATGCTTCGAGTCCGCCGGCGCGCTGGCCTACACCACGATGTTCGCGCTGGTGCCGTTCACGGTGGTGGTATTCGCGATGTTTTCGGCATTTCCGGTTTTCGATGCCTGGAGTGTGAGGATCTCCGAGTTCGTCTTCGCCAATTTCGTCCCGGAGTCCGCGCGCGCCCTGGAACAGTACCTGCGCGTGTTTTCGCAAGGCGCGCGCCAGCTGACCGGCCTCGGCGTCGGCATACTTTTGTTCGATGTCCTGCTGACCATGTGGGTCATCGAGCAAGCCTTCAATCGGATCTGGCGCGTGCCGTCTGCCAGGCCCCGGTTGACGCGCTTCCTGATGTACTGGACCTTGCTGACGCTGGGTTCGCTGCTGATGGTGGCCGCGCTGGCCGCGACCTCGGCGCTGTTCTCGATTCCGTCCCTGGCCGGGATCGAAGCCCATGGCGTTTCCGAGCGCTTGCTGCGTTTTCTGCCTCATGCGGTCGAACTGGTCGCGTTCACTGCCGCCTACTGGCTGATTCCCCATCGCACGGTCGCCTTCCGTTTCGCGCTTGCCGGCGGACTTCTGGCGACCACCCTGTTCCAAGGGCTGAAGTTGGCCTTGGCCATCTACCTGCGCAGTGCTTCATTCGAGCAGCTATACGGCGCGCTGGCGATTATCCCGATACTCCTGATATGGGTCTACATGAGTTGGCTGGTAATCCTGCTCGGTGCCTCGCTCGCCGCCTCGCTCGCGTCTTTCCGCTACCAGCCAAAGGCCTTGCGCCTGTGCCCCGGAGCGGAGTTGTACGGAGTCATGCGCCTGCTCGGAAGATTCGAGGAAGCACGGCGGGACGGGCTGGGCCTGCACCTCGCGCAGATCAAGCAGCGCGAGCCGAGCCTGACCGACGACCTGCTGCAGCAGATGATTTCCTCGCTGTGCGAGATGAACATACTTCAGCGCAGTGAATCAGGCGCCTGGTTGCTGTCGCGCGATCTGGACAGCGTATCCCTGGGCGAGCTGTACGAAGGCATGGGGCTACGGATACCGGCGAACGAAGTGCCGCTGCCTTCGCGGCAGGACGCCATCGGACGGGCTTCGAGGTCGGCACTCGATCATCTGCGCTTGTCATTGCAGGCGCCACTGCAGCGCAATGTTGGCAGTTTCCTGAGAAATCCGGACCAAGAGGAATCCTGATCGATGAACCGAGTGTTACCCGGGCTGCTTCTTGCGACGCTGGTTCTTGCCGCATCATGCAAGCGTGAGCAGGATTCAGCGCCCGCAACGCCGGTCGTCGCTACCGTGCCGGCGACCACCTCGGCGCCCACTGCCGAGGCTCCGAAACCAGCGATGCCGGCACTGGTCGTCGATACCATGGACGGCGGCAGGTTCGACCTGGCCGAGCACCGCGGCAATTGGGTGGTGATCAACTTCTGGGCGACCTGGTGCAATCCATGCCTCAAGGAAATCCCCGACCTGGATGCCTTCGACAAGTCGCGCGAAGACGTCGAGGTCATCGGCCTTGCCTACGAGGAGATCGAGAAGGGGGACATGCTGGCCTTCCTGAAGGAACATGTCATTTCCTATCCCATCGCCCTGATCGACGTTTACGCGCCGCCAGCGGATTTCGAAACGCCGCGGGGATTGCCGATGACCTACCTGATCGCTCCGGATGGCAGGGTTGCCAGGAAATTCCTCGGCCCGATTACCTCCGCCGACCTGGCCGCGGCCATGCAGGCCTACGGCAAGGCGGGAACTGCTGCATCCGGATGAGCGCCGCCCGATTCCTGGTCAGCGGAAAAGTACAGGGTGTCTGGTTTCGCGCATCCACCCGCGAGCAGGCCCTTCGCCTGAACCTGCAGGGTTTCGCCCGCAATCTGGCTGATGGCAGCGTCGAAGTCGTTGCGCGGGGCGAGGAGGACTCCCTCGCGTTGCTGGAGTCGTGGCTTTGGCAAGGGCCGAGACTGGCCAAGGTGACCGACGTTCAACGCGAAGCGCTGGCGACGCCACCGACCCTGGAAGGTTTTTCCACACTTTGATCCCGGCGTTGTCGCAGGCCGGTAATTCCGGGGCGAAGTCTTCGGTGCCTAGTACTTGCCAGCGATGGGCTTGACCGGTCCGCTGAAGCGTTCGGTTCGCGGCTTGCCCTTGAGCGCTGGAAATTCGAGCAGTTCCTCGACCACTTCCTGGTCGGGAAGGCGATCGAGCAGGTCCCGTATCAAGTTGAGCCGCCCGCGCTTCTGGCTGTTGAAATCGACCACTGTCCATGGCGCGTGCCCGCTGTGGGTGGCGGCGAACATTTCGTCCCGCGCCTTGCCGTACTCCGCGTATTTCTTGCGAGCTTCCAGGTCGATGGGCGAGAGCTTCCAGCGCTTGAGCGGATCCGAAACCCGCTCGGCAAAACGCTGCTCCTGTTCCTCCTGGTCCACCGACAGCCAGTACTTGAAAAGCAGGATGCCGTCATCGACCAACTGCTTCTCAAGCACCGGCGCCTGATCGAGGAACAGTTGCGTCTGCTCGAGCGTGCAGAATCCCATGACCTTCTCGACGCCCGCGCGGTTGTACCAGCTGCGGTCGAACAAGACTATTTCCCCGGCAGCGGGCAGATGCTCCAGATAGCGCTGGAAGTACCATTGCGATTTTTCGCGCTCGCTGGGCTTTGCCAGGGCGACCACGTGGCACTGGCGTGGATTCAGGCACGAGGAAATTGCCGAGATCGCGCCACCCTTGCCTGCGGTATCACGGCCTTCCACCAGCACCACGATTCGCTTGCCGGAGCGCGCCAACCAGCGAGCCAGGCGGTTTAGCTCGACCTGCAGGTGTCCGAGTTCCTCTTCGTAGTCTTTCCGCTTGAACTTGGCCACGGGCGTTCTCCTTCGGCGTCAGGGTTTCGATCAGGTCTCGCGCAAGCGCGGGCGCAGGCTGGCGAGATTGCATGGCCGCGTGCGCGAATCCAGCTGCGCCCGGATCAGTTTCTCCCAGCCGGTGCGGCAGGCCGAAGTGGAGCCCGGCAGGCAGAACAGGAAGGTGCCATTGGCCAGCCCGGCGAATGCGCGCGACTGCAAGGTGGAGGTGCCAATCTCCTCGAAACTCAGGGCGCGAAACATTTCGCCGAAGCCTGGCATTTCCTTGTCCAGCAGTGGCAACAGCGCTTCAGGCGTGGAGTCGCGGCCGGTAAAGCCGGTGCCACCCGTGACCAGGATGCCGTCGATAGCCTCGTCTGCGATCCACTGCGAAACTCGCGCCCGCATCAGGTAACGATTGTCGGCAAGCAAGGCCCGGTCGGCCAGTGCGTGCCCGGCCTCGGCAATGGCTGTCGCCAGGTAATCGCCCGACGTGTCGTTGGCGGCCGTGCGGGAGTCCGAGACCGTCAGGACGCACAATCTCAATGCAACCAATTGCGTTTCTGCGCTCATGCGGCCTCGGTCAGCATTTTCAATTCGTCGACCTGATGCTCGCGCGTCAGGCGATCGACCAATTCGTCGAGGTCGCCGGAGACGATTTCCGGCAGGCGATACAGGGTAAGGCCTTCGACCCGGTGGTCGGTGATCCGTCCCTGCGGGAAATTGTAAGTGCGGATGCGCTGGCTGCGGTCCCCGCTGCCGACCTGCAGACGCCGTGACGCGGCTGTTTCTGCTTCGGCCTTGGCCCGTTGCTGTTCGAGCAGCGCGGCCTTCAATCGTTTCATCGCCTTGTCCCGGTTGGCGTGTTGCGAGCGCTCGGTCTGGTTCTCGACGACCAGGCCGCTGGGCAGATGGGTGATGCGGATGGCCGACTCGGTCTTGTTGACGTGCTGGCCGCCGGCGCCCGAGGAGCGGTAGGTGTCGACCCGCAGGTCGGCCGGATTGATTTCCACCTCGTCGACGGCTTCGTAGTCGGGAAGGATCGCGACGGTTGCCGCCGAGGTGTGGATGCGTCCCTGCGCCTCGGTGTCCGGGACCCGCTGGACCCGATGCGTGCCCGATTCAAATTTCAATTTCGAATAGGCGCCGCGCCCTTCGATGCGGGCGATGATTTCCTTGTAGCCGCCGTGCTCGCCGGGGCTCGAGGAGAGCACTTCGAGCTGCCAGCGATTCCGTTCGGCATAACGGGCGTACATGCGGAACAGGTCGCCGGCAAAGATCGCCGCCTCGTCGCCGCCGGTGCCAGCGCGCACTTCGAGGAAGACGTTGCCCTCGTCGCGAGGATCCTTTGGAATCAGCAGCAGCCCCAACTGGGATTCGAGCTCGGCGATGCGCGCTTCGGCCGCGGGGATCTCTTCCTCGGCGAGCTCGCGCATTTCCGGGTCGCTGCGCATTGCCAGGGCAGAGGCGAGGTCGCTTTGCGCGAGCTCGTGCTCGGACAAGGATTTGACCACCGGATCGAGCTGCGAGTACTCGCGGGAAAGCGTGCGGTAGCGGTGGTTGTCGGCGATCACGCCCGGGTCCGCCAGCAGCCGGCCGACCTCCTCATGGCGCTCGGCAAGGGCTTCGAGCTTACGACGAAGGTTGGGAGTCATCGTCGCTCTTGAAGAGTCGTTCCGCGGCGCGCAGCAGGTCGCTGTCTCCGTCCAGGGCGGCCTGCCGCAACGCAGTCGTGGGGGCATGCAGAAGGCGATTCGTGAGCTGATGAGCCATGCGCTTCATGACCTGCTGGGGGTCCTCGCCCTGCTCGAGCTGTTCCAGGGCTTTCGCCAGTGCCTGGTCGCGGGCGATAAGCCCGTCGGAACGAAGATGCCTGAGCGCATCCTGCCGGCCCTGGGCCTGCCACCACGAAAGATAGTGCTCCACCTGAAGGTCGATGATGGCCTCGGCTTGCTGCGCGGCCTCGCGACGCGACGCGCGGTTTTCCTCGATGACCTGCTCCAGGTCGTCCACGGTATACAGGTACACATCGGCCAGCTCGGCGACATCGGCGGCGATGTCGCGCGGCACCGCCAGGTCCAGCAGGAACATCGGCCGGTGCCTGCGCGCCTTGAGTGCGGCTGCCACCTGCCGACGATCCAGAATCGGCTCACGACTGGCCGTCGCGGTGATGATGATGTCTGCCTCTGGCAGGTGGCGCTCAAGCTCCGACAAGGGCAGTGCGTAGCCGCCATGCCGGCCAGCCAGGACTTGCGCATGTTCGAGCGTGCGATTGGCGACCAGCAGCCGTTTCACGCGGGCATCGGCAAGATGCCGCGCGGCCAGTTCGATGGTGTCGCCAGCGCCGATCAGCAACACGCTGGCCTGGTCGAGTTGGGCGAATACCTGTCTGGCCAGGCGGACCGCGGCGAAGGCCACGGAAACCGGGTGCGCGCCGACGCGGGTATCGGTGCGGACACGCTTGGCGACGGCGAAGGTCTGCTGGAACAGTCGGTCAAGCGGATTGCGCAGGCTGCGCGCATCGCGCGCCGCCTGCCAGGCTTCCTTGACCTGCCCGAGGATCTGCGGCTCGCCGAGGATCATCGAGTCCAGCCCGGTGGCCACGCGGAACAGATGACGAACCGCGCCGCCATCCACATGCTGATATAGATAGCTGGAAAGCGCGTCGGCCTCGAGTCCGTGATGTCGCGCCAGCCACTGCGAGACTGCAGCTTCCTGGCCTTCGGCAACCTGGGCGTAGATCTCGGTGCGGTTGCAGGTCGACAGCAATGCTGCTTCCTCGACGCCCTCGAGCTCCGCCAGCGAAGCCAGGGCCGCCGGTAGCGAGACGGCATCCATCGCGACCTTCTCGCGCAGGGCGAGCGGGGCGGTCTGGTGGTTGAGGCCGAGGGCGATCAGGGGCATGGGCTGGGGCAGCGATGGGTTAAGCTTTCGCGGCGCAAGGCTCGTCGTGGGATCAAGCGCCTATTTTAAGCAGCTCTAGCACCCATACCCATGATCTGGCGCAAATTTTCCGGAAACACCCCCGCCCGCAATCCTCGCCGCAGGCAAGCCGCCGCGCTGGGCCGAGCCGCGCTGGTGCTGTTTGTGCTCCTGATTGCCGCCTGCGCGCCCGTCTCGCCGCGCCCCGCGGTGGTCGGCGATGAAGGGGTGCAGGCCCTGAGGGAGGCTGGGCTGGCGCGACAGCCGATCTGGGCGTTCACTGGCCGGCTTGCCATCAACCAGGGCAGCGAGGGTGGCAATGCGCGAATCGAGTGGCGCCAGGACGGCGGGGATTTCGACATCCAACTGTCTGCCCCGATTACCCGGCAGAGCTGGCGACTGAGGCAGGTGGCGGGCAAGATCACCCTGGAGGGATTGAGCGGAGGGATTCGCGAAGGCGCCGATGCCGAGGCCCTGCTCATGGAGGCGACTGGATGGCGCATACCGCTGGCCGCGATGGCAGCGTGGGTTCGCGGCGTTCGCGCTTCCGGTCCCGCCGACCTGAGCTTCGACGGCTTCGGACTCCCCTTGACCATCCGCCAGGATGGCTGGGCGGTGGAATATCGCGGCTGGTCCAGGCAGGAGCCGCCCTTGCCGACAAAGGTCTTCGCCCGCCAGGGAGACGCCAGCGTGAAACTCGTGGTCGATCACTGGGACTCGCCGTGACCGGAGTGAGCGCTGAAGGCTGGACGACCTGGCCGGCCCCGGCCAAGCTCAACCTGTTCCTGCGAATCCTTGGCCGACGCCCGGATGGTTATCACCGGCTGCAGACCGTGTTCCACTTGTTGGATTGGGGTGATTCCATCCACCTTCGAGTGCGCCAGGACGGCAGAATCACTCGGGTCGGCGGGGATACGGCGGAGATCCCGGAATCCGAAGATTTGGTCGTAAAAGCAGCCAAACTGCTGCAAACTGCCACTAAATGTCAGTATGGTGCAGATATCAGCGTCGACAAGCGCATTCCGGTCGGGGGCGGCTTCGGCGGCGGATCCTCCGACGCGGCAACCACCCTGGTGGCATTGAACCGTCTCTGGCGGACAGGCCTGGATGCCGGGCAACTGGCTGAGCTGGGCCTGGCGTTGGGGGCGGACGTGCCGGTTTTCGTGCGCGGCCACAGCGCCTGGGCCGAGGGCGTGGGCGAGTTGCTGACCCCGTTGGACCTGCCGGCCGCCTGGTTCGTGATCGTTGACCCCCGGGTGAGCGTGCCGACCGGGCAATTGTTCCAAGACCCTGAATTGACGCGGGATGCGGCCCCGGCGACAATAGTCGACTTCGTTTCTGGGATCGCGCTCGGCAATGCGTTCGAGCCGGTCTTGCGACGCCTGCAGCCGGCAGTGGATGC
>Ga0315287_10008553_pt1 | contig 10344 bp, 8 predicted proteins | sample YL17G11_0_MG_FD_205037 | JGI IMG/M metagenome (GOLD analysis project Ga0315287, IMG submission 205037) | Sediment microbial communities from Yellowstone Lake, YNP, Wyoming, USA - YL17G11_0 | ecosystem: Environmental > Aquatic > Freshwater > Lake > Sediment | place: USA: Wyoming | collected...
ACGCCCGGACCAGCGCCCGGGTAAGCGCTTACAACGATGTGGTGTGCATCCTCATTCCCCGCAAAGAGTTCCAGGAGTTGATGGGCGCTGATTGCAAGGTCGCGGCCAAGGTTTACAAGGCTTTTACGCAGACGCTTTGCGACCGGCTCCGCCACACCTCCCAGGACCTGGTCGCCTGGAAGCCCGAGTTCTGAACGGGTTCAGCCCACCGGCGAGCGCCGGAGGTTCTTGATTAACAACTGGGCCTGGCTCTCAAAATCCGTGCTCTCCAACTGGCGCGGAAAGAGCATGGCCGGGGAGCAGAAAGTAAGCACCTTGCGGAAAGAGTCGGAGTCGGGCGGGTCGCAGAAGAAAAGGACCGGGATCAAAGAGTCCCGCTTGTAAGCCCGTTCATAGGCCCTCAGTGAAATAGCGGTGTTAATCCCGTTGATGACCGGCATTTTGAAATCAAGGATCACCAAATCCGGGCCGCGCATCTCCTCAAACCAGCGGACCGCTTCCACCAGCAATTCCTCGCCGTTGCCAAAACCGAAAACACGCGAAGCCACCAGACTTGATACCAGGGTTTCGGAAAAATAGTCTCTCTGCTGCTCGTTGAAGCCGGTGATCATGACCGAGGAATAGATGGCCGATGACAGCCGGTTTCTCTCGGTGATCAATTCCAGCTTGATCTCCAGTTCGCTCTTCCCGAGCTGGATGCGGTCCCCGGTCGTGATAGACGCGCGGTCCAAGGGCTGCTGGTTAAGGAAGCTGCCGTTCTTGCTGCCCAGGTCTTCGACCTCGACGGCGTCTTCCTTCATCAGGATCCGGAGGTGTTCGGCGCTTACCGCGGTGTCGTTCAGGATCAGGTCCGCGCGCTTGCTCCTTCCGACCAGGACCGAGTCCTTGTAAAACTCGAATTGCTCTCCGCGGTGGCTGCCGTCGGTTATGTTTATGATCAATTTCCAGGGCATTGCTATTATTTTAATATGAACCCGAGCAAACTTGCAAAAGCGCTCACTTGCTTTTGGCGTCCAGCCAGCCCTGATACACGAACCGTGCCGGGCCGGTCAGATAACACAAGTCATTCCATTCTATGACCAGGTCCCCGCCGGGCAGGCTGACGCGCGCCTTTTTCGCGCAAAGACCGAGCCGGGAGCACGCGGCCAGAGCCGCGCAGGCGCCGGTGCCGCAGGCCAATGTCTCACCCGCTCCTCGCTCCCACACCCGCATCTTGAGACGGCTGCGGGAGACGACCTGCACAAACTCCACATTCACGCGCTTGGGAAACATCGGATGGCGTTCGATTTTCGGGCCGAGTTCGGCAAGCGGTATTTTTGAGACATCCTTGACCACGATCACGCAGTGGGGGTTGCCCATGGAGAGGCAGGTGATCTTGAACTCCGAGCCATCGACCTTGAATTTCTGGTTGATCACCGGCTCCCTGCTTTTGACCGGGATTTTCCCGGGGTCGAACTCCGGCCTGGCAATCGCGACCTTGAACAGAGCGCCGATTTTATCGACCCTGATCAAGCCGGCAAGGGTCTCTATGCCGAGCGAATTTTTTTCAGAGAGCTTGTGGTCGAACACAAACCGGGCCAGGCAGCGGATGCCGTTCCCGCACATCTCGGCCTCGGAGCCGTCCGAGTTGAGTACGCGCATTTTGAAATCCGCGCTTTTCGAAGACGGCTTGAGCAGGACCAGGACGCCGTCGCCGCCGATCCCGAACCTGCGGTCACACCAGGCAACCACCTGACTGTTTTTGGGAACGAAACCGCTGTTCCGGCTATCGAGCAGGATGAAATCGTTGCCAATGCCTTCCAGTTTGTAAAAGTTGACTAACATTTTTTGCCCTTTTTCCCCTTTTGCAAAAAGCCCGGGACTTTTTCGCCCGCGATCAACTGCCCGTAGCTTTCCCGCTCGCGCGCGACCTTGAATTCCCTGCCGCAGACCATCACCTCCGCGGGCCGGGGGAACGAGTTATAGTTGCTGGCCATGACAAAACCGTAGGCGCCCGCGCTCATCACCGCCAGATAATCGCCGGCCTTGAATTCCGGGAGCGCGCGGTCTTTGGCCAGGAAGTCCGTGCTTTCGCAGATCGGTCCGACCACATCCGCGATGTTTTTCTTATTCACCGGCTTTTGCATGACCGGCAGGATTTCATGGTGCGACCCGTAAAGCGCGGGCCGGATCAGGGCGTTCATGCCCGCGTCCAGGATCACGAATTTTTTCACGCTGCCCTGCTTTAGATACACCACTTTCAAGAGCAGTACCCCGGCGTTGCCGACCAGGACCCGTCCCGGTTCCAGGATGATCTTGCAGTTGATGTCCTTCGCGAACCTCAGGATTTCCGAGGCGTACTGCTTGGGCAGGGGCGGGTTTTCCTTGTGGTAAGTGATGCCCAGGCCTCCGCCCAGGTCCAGATATTTTATCGAGAGTCCCATGCCGCGGAGTTTTTTGACCAGGCCCAGGATGCGCGCGAGCGCCTCCAGGATCGGGTCCATCTCCAAAAGCTGGCTCCCGATGTGGCAGTCAACCCCGACCATTTCCACATTCTTATAACTGCGCCAGTTGGAATAAATCCGGATCGCCTTTTTCACCTCGATCCCGAATTTGTTTTTTTTCATCCCGGTGGAGATATGGTGATGGGTGCGAGAATCAACATCAGGATTGACGCGGAGCGACACCCGCGCCTTTTTGCGCAGCCTTGCGGCAACCCGGTTGATCTGCTCGAGCTCGGCCTCGGATTCCACATTGAAGAGCAAAATGTTTTTCCGGAGAGCGTATTCAATCTCTTCCGCGGTCTTGCCCACGCCGCTGAAAACCACCTTGCTGGTGTCCCCGCCCGCCTTTTCCACGCGGAAAAGCTCGCCCTTGCTCACAATGTCAAACCCGGAACCCAGGTTGGCGAAAAGCCGGAGCACCGCGATGTTGGACAGCGACTTCACGGAGAAACACACCAGGTGGTCCATCTTTTTGAACGGCCGGTCAAAGACCTGGAAATGGCGGGTCAAGGTCGCGCTGCTGTAAACATAGGCCGGGCTGCCAACTTGCCTTGCGATCTTGGCAAGCGGAACATCCTCGCAATACATCTCGCCTTTGCGGTATTCAAAGTGGTTCAAAACTTTCCTCCTAAAAAACCAAAACCATCCTCCAGGATGGCAATATGATTATAGTTTTTTTTGGGGATTATTTCAAGAATGATAAGGCGTTGGGTCGGGAATTCCGGCCTCGGCGAAGCCTTTTTTGCGGATCAGGCAGGAGTCGCAAAGGCCGCAGGCTCGGCCCGCCTCGTCGGGGTCGTAGCAGGAGAAGGTGAGGGAGAAGTCGACTCCCAGTTCCGCGCCGGTCTTGATGATCTCGGTCTTGCTCATGTTGATCAGGGGCGGCCAGATCCGGATCAGCCTTTTTTCAGTCCCGGCCTTGGTGGCCAGGTTTGCGGTCCTTTGGAAGGCATCGATAAATTCGGGCCGGCAGTCGGGATAGCCGGAATAATCCACAATGTGCGCTCCAAACACCACCGCGTTTGCGTTGATGGCCTCGGCCAGGCTCACGGCGATGGACAGGAAAATCAAATTTCTTCCCGGTACATAAGTGCTGGGGATTCCGGTTGCGATCTGCTCCGGAGTCCGGCCTTTGGGAACCTCGCCCTCGCTCAGTAAAGATGAACCCCCGAATTGATTGATGGGGAGCGGGAAGATGATGTGGCTGTCGATTTTCAGATGGCCTGCGATTTCTTTCGCGGACTCCAGCTCGAAGACATGGCGCTGACCGTAGTTAAAGGAGAGCGCCATGAGTTCCCATCCGGCTTTAATGGCGATTGCCGCGGCAACCGCGGAATCGATGCCGCCGCTCAGGAGCGCGATTGCTTTTTTTTCGGTCATTCTTGCCACCACATAACACAGGGCAGGGCAAGCCCTGCCCCTACGGGATGCGCGATTACTTTTTGTTCGTTCGTCATTTTTGCCGCCTTATAAGACCGGGTAGGGCAAGCCCTACCCCTACGTGTTGAATTTTCTGGGGTCTGACCCCAAAATTTTGATTTGGCCAGACCCAATGGGCGGGGCAAGCCCCGCCCCTACAGTCACTTTTTGCTTTTCAGGGCCTGGGTGAATTTGCACTCGGGGTATCCGGTGCAGGCGAGGAACGGCCCGAACCTGCCGCGCTTGAACGCGAGCGGCTTGCCGCAGGTTGGGCAGACCTGCTGGGTGTGTCCCGAGGCGTCGGCCTTGGCTTCAATAATCTCGATCCCGCCTTTTTCGTTGCGCTTGAAATTCTTGATGTTCTTGCAGGCCGGGTATCCGGAGCAGGCCAAAAACTCCCGCTTGTTCCTGCTTTTGATTACCAGGGGCTTGCCGCATTTTTCGCAGGACAGCCCGGTGGGCTCCGCGGTCGATACCCGCAGCTTGATCTTGACCTCGCCGGACTCGGCGCGCTCCAGGTCGGAGGTGAACTTGCATTTCGGGTAGTCGGAGCATCCCAGGAATTCGCCGTGCCGGCTCTTGCGGACCACCAGCGGCTTGTTGCAGTTCGGGCATGTCAAATCGGTGTCGCGGTTCATCACGGGCACGATCTCTCCGTTATCCTTCTTGGTGAAGCTGGAAGTGAAATCGCAGTCCGGGTACTTGGAGCAGCCCAGGAACTCGCCGGACTTGCTCCAGCGCACCATCAAGTGCTCGCCGCACTTGGGGCAGGGGATGTTGGTGGGCAGCTCGGCCTTGAACTTATCGATCATGAGGGGCGCGTTTTGAAGCTCCTTGTAAAACCCCGCGTAAAAATCTTTCAGGAGAATGTCCCATTTGAGTTTTCCTTCCTCCACCAGGTCGAGCTGGTCTTCCATCGAGGCCGTGAACTTGACGTCGAGCAGTCCGGGGAAGCTCAGGATCAATATATCGTTGACCCGGAACCCGAGTTCCGTGGGATGGAACGCGATTTTTTCCTTGACCACGTACTTTCGGTCCTGGATGGTGGTAACGATCTGGGCGTAGGTGCTGGGCCGGCCGATGCCTTTTTCCTCAAGCTCGCGGATCAGGCTGGCCTCGTTGTATCTGGGAGGGGGCTGGGTGAAATGCTGTTTTTTATCGATCTGCAAAAGCTGGAGGGCGTCGCCGACTTTGAGCTCGGGCAATTTCTTGTCAGCATCTCCGTTTTCGTCGTTTTCCGGCTTGTCCTTTTCCGGCTCCTGCCACAAGGCCAGGAAACCCGGGAACTTGATGATGGAGCCGGTGGCGCGGAACAGGAATTCTCCGGCTTTGATCTCGATCGCGGTCTGGTCGAAGAGCGCGGGCTTCATCTGGGACGCGAGGAACCGTTCGTAGATCATCCGGTAAAGCTTGTTCTGCTCCGGGGTCAGGAAATTTTGTATATTGTCGGGCGCGTGGTCGATCATGGTTGGCCGGATCGCCTCGTGGGCGTCCTGGGCGGCCTTCTTGGACTTGTAAACATTGGGCTTGTCCGGGACATGCTGCTGCCCGAACAGCTCCTTGATCTTGGCGCGCGCCAGGTCAATGGCCTGGGCGTTCACGCGCACCGAGTCGGTGCGCATGTAGGTGATGAGTCCGACCCGGCCCTCGTCTCCGAGTTCAACTCCCTCATAAAGCTGCTGGGCGATGGACATGGTCTTTTTGGCCGGGAACCCGAAGCGCTTGGAGGCTTCCTGCTGGAGGCGCGCGGTGATGAACGGCTCGGGCGGCCGCTTCTGCTTTTCCTTTTTCTCGATGTTGGAAACGCTGTAGGTCAGGGGCAAGATTTCTTTTTCAATCTGCTCCGCGGACTGCTGGTCTGAAATTTTTATCTTTTCGCCCTTGACCTCGATGAGCTTGGCCATGAACTCCGGGGGGACCTGCGCCTTGAACAAGCCTTGGATGCTCCAGTATTCCTCGATTACGAAGGCCTGGATTTCCCTCTCGCGCTCGCAGATAATACGCACCGCGACCGACTGCACGCGCCCCGCGCTCAGGCCGGTCTGGACCTTTCTCCAGAGCAGCGGGCTGATCTGGTACCCGACCAGCCGGTCCAGGATCCTCCTCGCCTGCTGCGCCTCGAAGCGGTTCTGGTCCAGCTCGCCCGCGTTCTTGATGGCATCCTGCACGGCCTGCTTGGTGATCTCGTTGATGAGCACGCGCTTCACGGGCTTATTTTCTTTTTCAATCAGCTTGGCGATGTGCCAGGCAATGGCCTCGCCCTCGCGGTCCGGGTCCGGGGCCAGAAAAATCTTGTCCGCCTTTTTGGCCGCGTCCTGGATTTCCTTGGCCACCTTCTTTTTTTCGGGCATCACCTGGTATTCGGGCTTGAAGTTCTTGGCGATCTCCACTCCCAGGTTTTTCTTGGGCAGGTCCACGATGTGCCCGATCGAGGCCTTGACCGTGAAGCCCTTGCCCAGATAGCGGGCAATGGTCTTGGCCTTGGCCGGACTTTCCACGATCAACAAATTTTTTTCTACCGCGCCAGTGTCTTTTTCCGCCATTTTCCACCTGCAATTTTTTCTATCACTCCAAACAATTCCATTTCAACCAGCTTGGACTGCACCCTGCCTGCCTCCAGCCCGGACTTGCGGATCAAATGGTCCAGCTCGATGCTGCCTTCGGCAGGCTCCGGTATCAGAGAGTAGAGTTTTTCGTCCACTCCTGTCAAGTCCGGGGACCTCTGGCCGGCCCCGAACAGCGGTCCCGCGTTTTCTTTTTTGGCCAAAAGCTGGGGGAACAGGTCGAGCACGATGTCCTGGGCGTCTTCCACCAGGGCCGCGCCGCTGCGGATCAGGCGGTTGGTCTCCCGGGACCAGACCGTGGCCGCGTTGCCCGGCACCGCGTAGACCATGCGTCCCTGCTCGAGCGCCAGGTTGACGGTAATGAGCGCGCCGCTTTTGGGGTTGGTGGCCTGGACCAGGACCACGGCCATGGCCAGGCCGGAGATGACGCGGTTGCGGGTCGGGAAGTTCTCGCGGCTGGGGCCTTCTCCGAGTTGGAACTCGCTGAGCACGGCCCCGTTTTCAACGAGCCGTTCGTAGAGCGGCTTCATCTCGGGAGGATAGATCACGTCCACGCCCGTGCCGAGCACGGCCACGCTCCTGCCCTGGGCATCGAGCGCGGCCTGCTGGCTGAGCGAGTCAATGCCCCGGGCCATGCCGCTGACCACGGTGACTCCGAGGCGGGCCAGGCCCGAGCCGATCCTTTTCGCCATCACTTCCCCGTATTCGTTGTGGTTGCGGGAGCCGATCACCGCGACCGAGGCCTCGTCCTGAGCGGCCAGTCCGCCTTTGACATAGAGCAGGGGAGGCGGGTCCGGGATCTGGGCCAGGTTCTTCGGGTAGGACGCGGAACCGAATGAGATGATTTCGATATTTTCTTTTTCGCAACGCCCGAGTTCGGCTTCGGCGAATTCCAGGTGCGCCGGTTTTTTCAGGTCGCGCGCCGAAGTCTGGCGCACGCCTTCGACCGAACAAAGCTCTTTTTCGTCAGCGGCAAAAATTTTTTCGACATCCCCGAAATGCTCGAAGAGCCTTTTGATCAGCACCGGTCCCAATCCGCGCGTTTTTGCGAGACGGAGCCAGAGAAGATTTTTATTTTGTTCGTCCATTTCGGTTTTGCCTAAGAAGGTTAATCATGAATTGATGCGATGTCAATTGCGCGGGAGGCCCTGTTGCGCGAGCTTGATCCTGAGCAGGAAAATTTTTCGGGAGTCGGGGCGGACTCTGACTTTTTCCGAGATGCCGTAGCCCGGGACCCAGAGCAGCTCTTTTTCAGACGCGAGCAGAGGATAAAACGCGCGCTGCTCCCGGGGGATTTCCAGGTCCATAAAAATCTCCTTGAGCTTGCGATGACCCTTCATTCCCAGGGGCTGGAGCCGGTCCCCGGGCGTGGGAGCCCGGAGCATGAGCTTGCCGGAAAAATCGTCCAGAGCGATAAAATCACGGTCATGTCCGGATTCGAAAACAGACCCTCTTTTTTCCCGCTTTTTTTGGTCTCGCTGAAACTCCTTGAATTCCGAGGCCACGAACTCGATCTCGATTTCAATTTGCGAAGAGATGAAAACGGTTTTGGTCATGGGCGGCTTGAGCAGGACCGGCTCGAACCCGGAGGTTTTGGACGCGAAAGCGTTCTCCAGGAAAAGCTGGTCGTAGCTTTTGCGGATGCGGATCCCGGCCGGGAGGTCGAGTTGAAAGCTTGCGGCATTGGAGTCGATCATGCGCTCGAGTTCGAAGAGGTGCTCGGATTCAATCCTGCGCAGGTCTTTTTTGAGATGCTGGATCGCGTGCCGGACCAGGCGGCGGCGGACAGCCTTGGGCTGTGCGGAAAACTTCATGGCGGAAAAACTCACCCGGGTCTCATTCTTGCGGGCGAGCTTGGAAAAGGCCTCCCGGCTTTTTGATTCCATGAACAACTCGTCCTCGCGCAAAAGCTCGCCGGTGCGGACCAGGGACTCCACGATTTTGGGGTTGTAGGTCTTGAGCAAGGGGATGAGTTCGGCGCGGATGCGGTTGCGCAATATTTTTCTATCGAGGTTTGACTTGTCGATGCGGAAGGGGAGTCCGCGGTCGTGCAGGTAGTCCATGACCTGGTCGCGGGTGGTCTCGACCAGGGGCCGGATGATTTTTCCGCGCATGGGCGGCATCCCTGCCAGTCCGAGCAGGCCGGAGCCGCGCATGAGGTTGATGAAAAAGCTCTCGGCCAGGTCGTTGGCGTTATGGCCGAGAGCGACCCGGTTTGCTTTGATCTTGTCCGCGCTCGCGAGCAGAAATTCGTAGCGCATTTTCCGCGCTGTTTCTTCCATGGAGCCGCGGATTTTTTTGCGCCAGCCCGGGGCGGCGGTCCCGGATAAAAATTCGAGATGATATTTTTGGGCGGTCTCCTTGGCAAGTTTCTCGTCAAGGTCAGCGGCTCGGCCGCGGAGCTGGTGGTGAAAATGGGCCACGACCAGGTTGAGGGAAAATTCAGCGCTGAGCCGGTGGAGCAAATCCAGGAGCGCGATGGAGTCCGGTCCCGCGGAGAGCGCGACCAGAATCTTTTCGCCCCTGCCCAGCATCTGGTATTTTTTAATCGTGGCTTTGAATTTTTCAATCAAATCCATAGCAACTATCAAACTACTAAACGAATTTCTTGGCAAGTGGGCTGCAATTTCAAAACAGTTATTTGGCAATAATTTTCCGCAAAAACCAGACGAAAATTCATTCAACAAACATAGGAGAAATTGGACAAATTGGATGGAAAAATCAATGAAATATCCGCCCAAAATGCAAAAAAAGCGAAATTTGCGGAATTTTTGACTTTATAACAATTATTAATGACACCCCTAAATATTGTGTGTTTTGCAAAGGGTTTCTATATGTAGTGGGTTCAGGCGGGGGGTTTAGATAAAAAGCACAAAAAATTGATTTTAAAGCATTTTTTGCTTGACAAGGATTGGAAAGGAGTATAATATTTAGCTCACGGAGAAAAAAGGATTGAAAAGGATGGAAAGCCAGAAGGAATTGTTATCGCTTCGTGGCGCTTTTTTGCATAAAATAGGCGACCAGAACCGGATCAGTCTTCCGAGCAATTTCAAGGAGGCTATAGCCAACCGGGGTGTAAAGCGCCTGGTGGTTGTTAAGTATCAGGACTGCCTGCGGGCGTGGCCCGAGGACGAGTGGGACAAGCGGGAGCAGGGTCTCAACTCTCTCAACCTTGACGACGACAAAGTCAGCGAATACCTGCGCTACCTTTACGCGAACTGCATGGATTTTGAAGTCGACACCCAGGGCCGCATCTTCCTGCCCGAAAACTGGAAGACGGAGATGGCCATAAAAGACCAGGTATTCCTGGTCGGGATGGGCAATTTGTTCGAGCTTTGGAGCCCCGAATATTACAAGTTCAAGCAGAAGGAATTGGGCGACCGTTTCGGGGTGAACCGTTCTTACGTAGCGGAGCTGTTGGAGAAAAGGAAACGGGATGAGGGAAATTGAGCGACTATCACAAGCCGGCGCTGGTGAAAGAGTTTCTGGAATACCTGGCGCCCTGCGCCGGTCAGTTGATAGTCGACGCCACGGTCGGAGGAGGCGGGCACGCGGAGGCTGTGCTGGACAGGATGGATGGAGGAGTGAAATTGATCGGGATCGATAGAGACCAGGAAGCCCTGGAAGCCGCGAGGCAACGGCTCGCCCGGTTCGGCGAGGCCGTGGTCCTGATCAAGGGGAAATTCTCGGAGCTGGAGTCACTGCTTGAAAAATCAGGCGCGAAAAACCCGGACCGGGTCTATTTTGACCTGGGCGTAAGCTCGCACCAGTTGGACAGCGCGGAGCGCGGTTTCAGCTTCAGAAAAGACGGGCCCCTGGACATGCGGATGGACCAGAGCCAGGGCCGGACCGCGGCGGAACTGCTTAAAAAATCCAAG
>Ga0315287_10008554_pt1 | contig 10343 bp, 8 predicted proteins | sample YL17G11_0_MG_FD_205037 | JGI IMG/M metagenome (GOLD analysis project Ga0315287, IMG submission 205037) | Sediment microbial communities from Yellowstone Lake, YNP, Wyoming, USA - YL17G11_0 | ecosystem: Environmental > Aquatic > Freshwater > Lake > Sediment | place: USA: Wyoming | collected...
AACGGGAGATCTCCTTTAATCTTGTTTTTACTAAAGAATTAAGTTCTCTCCTCATCTTAATAACATGTCCCTTTGATCTATTATACTTTCTTGCAATAGTTTCATCAACATTAACATCTTGTTGCATATAAAAGATAATATCTCTAAACATTGCTTTCTTTAAATTTTCTCGTAATGTCAGTTCAATTTCAAAAAGCTTATCTATTTCTATATTATATTTTTTAGCTAAAGCATATAAAGAATTCTTCATTGTAGATTTTGTTCTAATTATTTTCAATAGATCTGTTTTAAGTTCCTGCGAAACTTCTACTTCTTTAAGCTCAAACATCTTTAAAATATGAGAAAACAAATTCTTATATTCATATTCTTTTTCAAAACTTAAAATTTCTGGATTGATTTTTTCAGAAGAAATTCCATTGCTCCAAATATCATCTTGAGAATCTAATTCTATATTATTTCTCAAATATGAAACTTTTCGTTTTTGTGTTGTAAGATGTTGAAGAACTCTATGAAAAGCACAATTAATAGTGTACCAAGCATAAGTAGAAAAACAACTTCCTTGATTAACATTAAACCAATATTCTACTTGTTTATGAAGAGCAATTACGATTTCCTGATAAAAATCATGTTCATTATAGTCACATAAGTTAGCAAATTTATATCGATTATAAGAAACATAATTTCTAATGATTCTATCCCAACTTTTATCTTTAACTCCACATTTGAATAATATGGTGTTAAAGATTCTATTTCTTTCTCTTACATTAACAGATTTTCTATAATCAAGAATTAACTCACTTTCATTCCTTAGAATTTCAACATGATAAGCTGAATCTAATGAACAAAATTTTTCAAGGCTTGATTTATCAAACTTTGATGCTATTTTTGGAATTTTTTCTTTTCTTTGAATTCTTATTTTTGAAATTATAGTTCTTGGTTTTTCACCTTTAATTTCAGGAGAAGCAAAATATTTTTGGAATATTGTAAGAAGTTGTTGTTCATTTTCTACGGTACCTATACTTCTTACTCTACCTAAATGTTTCTTTTTTGCTTCTTCTGGTTGTATCTCAACAAAAGAACTACCATATTCAGGATCGTATTCCAATAATTGGACCCGTTTTCCCGAGACATACGCTTTCTTCCTATTATAAGCTAACACTACAAAAAATTTAGTGTTCTTATATTCAACTGTACTCGGCAGTGATTCGAAGAACCCTTGTGACAGATTCATGTGTGACCCCTTGTTTTTTTTGTTTAAAAGAAAAGGGAAATGAACTTGTAACCTTTTATTTTAAACTGTAGGGCCGTATAAAATCATATAGAGGTAATAAATATGAAAAAGCAAAGGGCAGAACAAAGAATACTGTAAGTTCAACGATCTCAATACGTTCATGGGGTTTCTCCATTCTCATAATTTTTCTCATACGTCTCATATCGAATTTAATCTAATATATTGTTAGGACAATGTAAATAGTTTTTTTAACTTTGTTGCATCACTCATAGCCTCATCGAACTCATCTTTGTTACAATCATCTGGATCCTTCCCTAAAGGTAATACAACATTATATGTCTGTATGTCTGTTAAATACTCTTTCAAGATCTTTTCTGCAGACTCTTGACCAGGATTTTTTCTATTTCCAAGTTCATCTACTTTATCATCATTGTCCAATGCAATATAAATTCTATCAAACTTGTTGATTAATAATTCAGTCTTGTACGAGTTCAAATGACAAGTCAATAATGCTAATGCGTTATAACCAAATTTAATAATTCTAATAGCATCAAATATTCCCTCACATATTACTACTTCTTTATGTTTGATTGCTTCATCCCAATTAAAAAATAATTTACCAAGTTGGGTTCCAAAAGGATACAAAATTTTTTTATACAGATACTTGTCTATAAAATTTTGTTTTTCTTTCTTGGTCAATTTTTTCTTCTTTAAGATCTCTTTAATTTTTCCCCAAATTTCAGCTTTACCTGACATATCCCTTGCTGCAAATGATACTAATTTATTTTCTAAATAAATGGGAATAATCAATCTCTCATGAAATATTCTATCATTGACACAATACTTCATTCCCCATGTCTTTATAGACTCTAAATCAACACGTTTTTTTACGATATCAAAATAATTTTCAGCTGGTTCGCATGGAGGCAATCTTACTTCTTTAAACTCTACATGTTCATCAATTATCTCTTCAGATTTAGTTTCAAAAACTTTAGTAGAACTTTCAACAACAGAAAAAGCATCAAAAGTGTCACTTAATCCAACCTGTCCTTTAACAAACTCAATTGCTTCTTTTAAAGACTTAAGTTTTTCTATATTTTTAACAAACTTGAAAAAATCACCTCCACCACAAACAAAACAATTATACAAACCTGAAGTCTCAGAAATTGAAAATGAAGGCGTCATATCATTATGAAATGGACAACAACTTATAAACTCTTTTCCTCTCTTACCTCTAGCTGCACGATATTCAATATCATAATGTTTCAAGACTTTTTCTAAATTAATTCTAGAAAAAACCCTAGAATACATCTCTCTATAAGTCTCATTCACGAACACATCTCTTTATAAATGGACAAAAATGACAATCATGCATTACAAAATTCACCTTAGGTTCTTTCCTTATATCATTTCTAGATATTCTATCTAACATAATATCGATTTTTGGCAATAATAAATCAATATGTTCTTGTTGCCTTTGAGTAAATAAAATATCTTTAGTATAAGGATAAACCAGTGCTCCATAAACACTTTCTAATGATACTTGATAAATCTTAGAAAGAAAATATAAATAAAAAGTCAACTGATCATTAGAATCAACATTAGTTTCTTTTTTCTTTGCAGTTTTCCAATCTAAACAAACATGCTCATCATCACTATTCACTAAAACTAAATCCATTCTCCCTGATAAATACACATTTTTTAAATATTTATTAGGATATTCAATTCTAACATATCTTTCAATATCCTTAATTTTGTATTTCTTCCAACGTTCTTTCATTTCAAAAGCATTATCAATATACTCATAACCCTTGTCAATAAAACTCTTGATTGTAGATTTTGGTTGCACACTCAAATTCTTAGCATCAGTACAATAAGACAAAAATAACACCTTCCAACTAGATTTTAATTCTTCAATTTTGATATCAAATCTATTATGTAACTCCATGATCTTATGAAATGTAGTCCCAAAAATAGCATACAAATTGTCAGTGCCCTCATCTGGTTGTAATTCATCTATATAACTCCACTTGAACCACTGAGAGCACTTATAAAACGTAACAAATGCTGATGGAGAAACAGTCAAAAAATCTCTCATTATTTAAACCTAACAAAAAGATTTTCGATCACATACTCGTTTCTAGTTGCTTTCTCCATCACTTCATACTGTCTCTTATTTGTTTTTAATTCTAATCTAATTTTCTCTTTCTTTTCTTCATCCTGATCTAAAATCTTAGAAAGCTTCAAAACATATTCAAAAACTTGCTCTTCAGTAGGTCTAATTCCTAATTCTTTTGCTGTCTGTTCCAAAACTAAAGAAGCTTTAATGACATCTATTGCTTTTTGATGATAATTATCAAGAAAGACTTCCTTTGAAATTTTATTTTCTTTCTTTGCTTGTTCTTCATTTTTTCCAATTCTTCTCAAAAAAGCTTGCCATTCTTTTTCACATTCATTATCAATCATAATTTGAGGTATAGGTGAAATTTGCGAATCAGCTATTATTGTTGTTATCAAACCTCTTTTAAAATCATCTTCATTCTTTTTCTGCTTACTTACTAAAAGATCTTTTCTGACTCTTTCTTTATATTCTTCAATTACTTGAAACCCTTTTGATTTCAAAAAATCATCATTCAATTGAGCATTGATTTTTTGCTTAATTGCTTTTAACGTAACACTAAAAATAGCTTCTTTTCCAGCCTTTGTCGTATCTCTATAAGTATCTGGAAATTTCACTTTTATTTGTCTAGTCTCACCAATTGTCATTCCTACCATCTGATCTTCAAAATTATCTATAAAATTCTTCTGACCATTAGTAATTTCATTCACTGTAATCTGGTAACCTTTTGCAGTCCCGCCTTGGAATGGAGTATGTTCGTCTACTAAGGTCCCGACAAAATCTACAATTGCTACATCATAATCTTCCAATATAGTTTTTGTACTATCTTCAATTCTGTCTTCTTGTTTTAACTCAAATTTAATCTGATTATCTACGTCATCCTCAGAAATTACAGTATTCTCAAAAATAACCTTGGTTCTCATTGTCTCTAAAGCTGGTAAAACAACATCTGGTTTCACATCAGCTATGAACTCTACTGTTAATGGTACATCCTTTTTAAGATCACCATAAAAATAAAAACTATAAGCATTTAAAATGTTATTGTCTGTTGCAACATCTAAATACACATCATCAATAAGCGTTCTATAAATCTTTTCTGTACCGATTTTATCTTCAGCAATTTTCTGAGGAACATGTCCTTTTCGAAATCCTTCTACTACAATTGAGTCTTTTATTTTTTCATAAGCTTGTTTTTTCTTCTCGACAATTTCTTCAGTACTAACAACCACTACAAATTTCACAGGTGCCGCCATTTTCTCTGTTCTAATTTCCATTATATCCTCCAAATAAAAGGTTTATTCTTCATCTTTTTCAACAGCATCATCAACTCTTGAATCATATTCAAATCTCATAACATCAAACTTCTTGATAAAAAACAACTTAGATATTTGAGAATCTCTAGACTTCGGAAAACTCAAACACGCTGTTTCTTTATCACCAGTAATTCCCATCATTACATCAGAATTATGGCCTAATTTATCTGAAAATGCTGCATCCATTGTGTCAGCTTCTTTTCCATGCGTATGTCTTTTATGAGATTCTCTATTAAACTGGCTTGCTCCCAATATAGGAAAATTTCTTGATCTAGCTAATAATTTTAAATCCCAAGAAATCGTACCTACAGGATCATCTGTTTTTTCTGAAGGTTTCATTAAATAAAGAGGATCCACGATTAGTAGATCTACTTTTTGTCCTGTAACATTTTCAAAAGCTATTATTCTAGAATCAATAAATTGTGCAGTACATTGCGCTGGAGCATCAATCAACCAATAAAAATTCTTATGCTCACTCTTTGTCTTATTTAACTTTTTTTCTATTTCAGTAATCTCTTCATCACTCAATAAACGAGGTTGTTTAATCTTGTTGTAAGTTACCTTAGTAATCAATGAAGTGAATCTATCCCTTTGTTGTCCTATAGGCATTTCAATAGTTACATAAACTACATTATACTTAAGCTTGTAAGCATTATAACCAAAATTCAATAGTAAAATAGATTTTCCCATCCCAGGACGTCCTAAAACTACTATAAACTCTCCAGGTTGCCATCCTCCAGTTGCTAAATCTATTTTCTTATATCCAGAGGGAATCCCTCTATACTTATAAGGATTTTCTTTCTTATCTTTCAAAATATCAATATCTCTCTTTATATCATGGAAAATATCTTCTTCTATAACTCTAAATTTTCCTGATGATATTATCAACTTATTAACAGAATCTTGAATATCTTGAGCCAAAACTAATGATTCATGTTTATTATCTACAAAATCATGTCGTAGTTGTTCATTTATTCTAAGATTCAGATCAAATAAAGTTCTATATTGATACTTTTCTTTAAGTTTCTCTACAAATGGCTTAAACGACTTTGCTTCAAATCTTAAACCAAATATTTTATCAAGTACAACTTTTTTAGAACTATAAACATCAGCATGTGGATACTTAGTCTTTAATTCATCATATAAATAACTCTTTGAAATACATTCTGAATATGAAAGATAGTTAAGAGTAATTCTTTCATAAACCCATTGTTTAAGCTCAGAAGTAAAAGCTTCTTTAGGAAGCCCTAAAAAAGTCAAATAAGAAATATTTGAATTAACTTCTTCGACATCTGTCTTGCTATCGAATTCATTATCAAATATTAATAACCTTAAAACTCTAAACTCTAAACTCACATCAATAAAAGGCTTAGAAGTATTTTCAGTATTATCTTTATTTTCTTTATTTGTTTTTCTTATAATCATGACAGCTTGTCCAGAAGAGAATCGCCTATTACATTTCTATAATCTTCCCCAATTAATTTAACTTCTATTAAGCGTTCTCTAAAATTAGAATATAATGCTTCTCCATACAAATCTTTATTTATTTCTAAAGTATGATTTGCAGTTATTATGGTACACAAATTCGAATCATCTCTCTTTGTAAAAATTTCATCAATATGTATTCTTTCTGCTTCATTCAACTGGCTAAATAACCTTCCGATATCATCAATCACAAAAAAATCAGAGTTATTGACTACATAAGACCAATAACTCTTCTTGTCATCATTCTTCCAACCAGACCGAGCAAACTCTATAATCTCTGTCGATCTACTAAAAAACGAAGGATAATAAGACATGATTGCTGCCTTTAAAATTACTATTGCCAAACCAGTCTTTCCAACCCCATGAGGCCCAGAAATATACAAACCTATTCCATTCTTGTTTGCTTTATCCAGAGTCTGTAAGTATTTTTCAATTTTTTCTAATTCAGCAATGTTTTTTTCCATTGTCTGAATCATATTCCTAAACTCTTCTAAACCTAACTTGAAATATTTTTCAGGAATATTTGCTAACAAAAAATTCTTTTCAAAAAAATCATCGATCGAACTATAAGAATCCAATCTCTCTACAATTTTCTCATTTCCAAATTGTGAAATATCTAACAGATGATGAAAATGCTCCCAAAACCTTGATTTCAATCCTTCATTCTTTTTGTTAATCATGTTCACTCTCTTGTTGCTTAACTTCTTGTATTGTCTTCTTCGTTTTAAGATGCTTCCTTGGATTCCCACACATTGCACATGAACACAACTTTGTTGTATCTCTATGATGCTTTATATTTCTTTCTACAAATTTCGGATCATCATGCTTTGACATCATTCCTTTAGCACGCTTCTTACCTTTTTTATCTCCCTTAACAAACCTATCTCTCTTATTTTCAGGGTGCATTTTTCTCTAACCATTCATACGCTTTATGTATAAAATCAGCGCGACCTTGCTCTATCAAACTCTTTATCCCTGCCTGATATAACTTATTCAGGTTCTTAAAATCCTTAAGCTTAATGTAAGCCTGATATGATTTATTTTCTAAAACATCACCCAAAGCTATCTTCACTGCTAATTCTTTATTACTCTCATCTAATTCTTGTCTATACTGCTTCAAATTTAATGTCTTAAAGTCATCTTCTTTATTTTCTTGTCTCTCAGATTGAATCTTCTTCATAATCCCATGTATATACACTGCTGGTTTCTTAGCATAATGACTAGTAATATACACGTCACATGTTTTTTCTAATACCTGTTGTGGAACTTCAAAAAAAGGATCTGTCAAAAACTTAATATCTTGAAGCTCTACCTTTCCTTTTTCATTTAACAAAAACTTAATATGTCCTGTAATAACCTCTGCAACTTTTTCAGACAACCTGGGATTATTAAAACTAGTAACAATCTTCTCTACATATTTTTCAAGATAATCTGCAATATTTCTTTTTCTTCTGATTCTAGTAACATCATCCTTTAAAATAACTCTGAATTTATCTGCATTGTTTTCTATTTTCCCTACATTCAATTCATATAAATTTTGTTGATAAACTCTTTTTACTAAATTCCAGTAACTTAATTCTCCCCAAGCATATTCTAATCTTTCTTTATCATCTGACACTAGAACATGTTTCTGAAATACAGAAAAAGGTAATTGCAAATCATTACCTTTTTCTTTAGAACTCAAATAAAAGAAATAAAATCTCAAAACAATACAAAAACTATCTGGACTTAATAGCTTTAAATATTCTTCAAGAAATTGTTTGGAGACTGTGTCTACCATAGAATTAATTTATAATTTATGGCTTTCACAAAAAATACTAAAAATGTTTCAATAACTTGAATTTAGGTTCAAGCCCATAGATCTTCATTCTCTTAGTAGAATGACCAGTTAAATATCTCACTCGATCATAAAAATCTACAATTATTGCTTCTTTTTTTATATTTTCTTCAGCATTTGGATACGGTCTCAATGTTCTTCCAATTCTTTGCAATGACTTAATCAAAGATCTACCACCACCAGCTAATATAGCAGCATCCAGCGCGGGTATGTCCACGCCTTCATCTGTAACTGATGTCCCCAAAAGTACTTTTAACTTTTTTTCTCTTACATCATTCAACAATCTTTTTCGTGTTACTTTATCAACTTCACCTCTTATAAATTCAAACGACTTAACTCCCGCCTTGTCTAGCATCTCACAAAGGTTCTCACCATGTGTTATCCTGGTAACTGTAATAAGTGTTGACTTATCCATGTCAGACAATCTCATAACACAATCGACAATCATTTGATTTCTATCTTTATTGTTGACAATCCAGTGATCATAAACTGTCTTGTAAGTTTGTCTAATAAATTTATACTTTTGATGCTCGTTGGGGTCTAAAATATAAATTGTAGGAGCTACTAAAAAACCTCTTTCAATAAGATAAGAAGCATTCAAATTTATTATAAGTTTACCAGTATACCCATCAAGAACTCTATCTATCGATGAATCTCTATACGGAGTCGCACTGAGAATGAATCTAAACATTGCTTTCTGGAGCAATTTCATAACTTGTATATATGTTGCTGCGGGTAATTTATGGCCTTCATCAACCATTACTACTTCAGAATTCTCTACTACTTCTCGAATTTCTTCTTTTCTTTCAAGAACTTCTTTTGATATCTTTTCTTTAATAAACAATTCTTCTTCACAAACATACTTTATTCCAAATGCACTATGTAATGTCTGAACAGTACATACATTAATTTTCTTGATTTCACAAAACCCACCACCAATTTTTCCAACTTCTATTCCAAACATCTTCTCAAACTCATCAGCAGTTTGCTCGAGCAAATCAATTGAATGAACTATAAATACTGTTCTTAAATTCAAACTTGCTATGATTGCAGCACCAATCACAGTCTTTCCACCACCAGTTGCAATTTTAATCACACCTCGTTCTGCTTTAATAGCTTTTTCAACAGTCTCTTGTTGATAATCTCTTAATTTTCTTAAAAATTGTTGTTGAGGTTGAACTTGAGGTCTATCACGATGATCTATGACATCAAAATCATATCCACAACTTGAGAAGATGTTGTCTATTGTAGAATAGAGACCAGTAGGATATCTAAGTTGTTCTCTTTCAAAAAGAGAAATTCCGATTTCTACAGTTTTTGTTTTTGCAAAACGGGAGTATTGCTCAACAGTGTAAGAAGTCTCTTCTTCTATTCTTCGAAGAAGATTGGGATTGATTTCTTTTCTGTTTGATTTTATGTAAGTCCATACATTTTCTATATGCAACTCAAAATCAGACAATGACACACCTCTAAATTTTATAGTTTTATAACAGATTCAGAAAAATTTGTCTAAACTTATTATTATATCGTTGTTTTTTTAAGAGGTTGCCACCAATCTGTATTTTTTTGGTACCATTCAATTGTGTCTTTTAAACCATCAGCAAATGAAATAAGTGGTTTCCACCCGAATTCAGAATTTATTTTAGAGTAATCCATTGCATATCTATAATCATGTCCTAACCTATCTCGCACAAACTCTATCATATTGAAATTTTCACCTAAATAGTCTATAATAAATTTTACTATCTCAATGTTCTGCCACTCGTTTCCACCTCCAACATTGTAACATTCACCAACTCTCCCATAATGTAACAAAGTGTCTAATGCTCTACAATGATCTAAAACATGAATCCAATCTCTAACATTAATTCCTTTTCCATATACAGGCAGTTTTTTGCCTTCTAAAAGATTTGTAATCATTAAAGGAATCAGTTTCTCTGGATATTGAAAAGCACCATAATTATTAGAACATCTAGACACTACAACAGGAATTTTAAAAGTGTGATAATAAGAAAGAGCTATAAGATCTGCAGATGTTTTTGTTGCTGAATATAAACTACTTGGTTTTAAATAAGTTTCTTCAGTAAATTTTCCATCATCTTCTAATGATCCATAAACTTCATCAGTAGAAACTTGAACATATTTTTTAACTTTATACTTCTTGATAATCTCTAAAAAATTAAAAACACCAACAATATTAGAATCTATGAATTCTTTTGAATATTCTAAAATGCTTCTATCCACATGTGATTCAGCAGCAAAATTTATAACAATTTCAAATCCATACCAATTCTTGAAGACTTGCAACAACGAACTATAATTTGCAATATCAACCTGATAAAATCTATAACGATCATT
>Ga0315287_10008556_pt1 | contig 10343 bp, 2 predicted proteins | sample YL17G11_0_MG_FD_205037 | JGI IMG/M metagenome (GOLD analysis project Ga0315287, IMG submission 205037) | Sediment microbial communities from Yellowstone Lake, YNP, Wyoming, USA - YL17G11_0 | ecosystem: Environmental > Aquatic > Freshwater > Lake > Sediment | place: USA: Wyoming | collected...
CCGATCATGACGTGAAGCAGTCTTCGGTTTCCTTTTCAGCATAGATGGTTGCTGCTGTTAGGTAACTGTAAGTAAGTCAGGCATAGCATCCTCATGGCATGAGACCGACGGGAGGTATGCGTTATGGCACAAATCACTGGCTCATCCACGACTGATTGGTCCGGTGTATCGTTACCACAGGGTAATTTTGAGACCGATCTTGTCACATACATCAATCGAGCCAATCAGATAGACGATGCAATCAACAATGTCATTCCCGCTTATTCCCCTATTAGTCCAACGTTATTTGTGGTGGACCTTTCTATCGCGGAAAGAGTGACCATCACAGGCTCAGGGTTCGACGGCTTATCCCCACTAATAATCAACTCGGTCAGCTTTAGAAACACCAACACCGGCGAGATTTTGAGGTTCACCGGCACCCTCGATGGGATCGGCAATGATGTGCTGACCTCCGCCACACTTGGATTCCCAGGCTTTTCAGAAACTTTCAAGGGCACCATCATTGTCCCCGCGACCTTCCCAGATCCACCTGGGAACTTTTCGGGCACGTTGACATCGTTGGTCGTGAAGATTGGCGGTACCACGGAAATCCTCAGCGGCAACTTCCACACGACAGGCAACAACGTCAGCGCGAGCCTGACGGGCAAGGTAACGGGGATCTCGGTTGGTTCGGGGGCCGATACGATCAAGATGACTGGCCTGTCGCTGTCACTCGATGTGCTCCAAGCCGCGCTGGGGTCCCCTGAACTGGATACAGTCGATGACCTTTTCGCCTTCCTGAGCAATCACCTTCCGGGCAACGATACCATCACCTATACCAACACCTCCGGCGCTGGGATGACGTTCTACGGCGGCGTCGGCCACGACACGATCACCATCAACGGACCCAACGCGGATACGCTGAACGGTGGCGCAGGCAATGACACGCTGAATGGTGGCGCGGGTGACGACACGCTGCTGGGTGGGGACGGCAACGATGTGTTCCTGATCGGGAATACCGCCGATCATGGCGGGCGCGAGGTGATTGACGGGGGGACGGGTACGGACGTCATCCGCTTCACCAGCACCAGTGCCGATCAGACCCTGGTGTTAGCTCTGGGAGTCACAACGGTTGAGAGTGTGGTGATCGGCACGGCCGTCGGCGTGACCACTGGCATCACCGCGCTGAACGTGGACGCTTCTGCCGTGGGCAGCGGTCTGTCACTCACCGGCAACAATGGCGCGAACACGCTCACCGGCACCGGCTTTGACGATGTGCTCACCGGCAGTGCCGGCAACGATATCCTTAATGGCGCAGCCGGCAACGACACCCTCATTGGCGGCGCGGGCGCCGACAACCTGCAAGGAGGCGTAGGCGCCGACCTCTTCCTGCTGGCTTCCCCCGCAGAGTTGCCCGCAGGCGAGATCATCAACGGGGGTGATGGCACCGACACCCTACGCTATACCGGGAATGTAGCGGCGACGCTGACGCTCACGAATCTCGTCACCAACATCGAGCAGGTGCAGATTGCCAATGCGGCAGGAGATGCCAGCGGCACGGCGGCGATCAACCTGAATGCGGCTGCGGTCGGGAACGGCCTCACCCTCACCGGCAACAACGGGGCCAATGTGCTCACGGGCACGGGGCAGGCCGACAGGTTAACCGGCAACGGCGGCAATGACACGCTCACTGGCGGCGCAGGCGACGACACGCTGCTGGGCGGGGACGGCAACGATGTGTTCCTGTTTGCGGTGGGCGATTCGGGTGCGGGCGAATCCGTGGTGGGTGGTGCCGGCGTCGATGCGCTGCGCTTTACCGCCACCGCCGGCACGCTGGATCTCTCGGGCGCGGTGGACGTGGAGAGCGTGGCGATTGCCACGGCCGCCGGGGCAACGACCGGCACCACGGCGGTCAATCTGAATGCGACGAACGTCACCAACGCTTTATCCATCATCGGCAATAACGGGGCAAACGTCCTCACCGGCACCGATTTCGATGATGTCCTCATCGGCAACGCCGGCGCCGACACACTCATCGGCGGGCTGGACGATGACCTCTTTATCCTCGATACGGCCACCGACACCGTGGTCGAGAACCTGGATGAAGGTAGCGACACGGTGCGGCTCGCCTACAACGTGGCGGTGCCGACGCTGATTGATCTCAACATCGCCTACGGTGGCAACGTCGAGAACGCGCAGCTGACCGGCACGGGGGTGTTCAACCTCACCGGCAATTCGGCCAACAACACGCTCACCGGCAACGCTTCAAAGAACACCCTGATCGGTGGTGACGGCAATGACACGCTCATCGGCGGTGCGGGCGCGGACAACCAGCAGGGCGGGATCGGCAACGATCTGTTCCTGCTCGGGGCGGTGGCGGAGTTTGCCGCGGGCGAGCGCATCGACGGTGGCGCGGACACCGACACCCTGCGCTATACCGGCACTGTGGCTGCGACGCTAAGCCTCAGCAATCTCGTCACTGGCGTGGAGCAGGTGCAGATCGCCAGCGCCACAGGCGACGCGAGCGGCACGGCCGCCATCAATATCAACGCCGCGGCAGTCGGTAACGGCCTGATCATTTCAGGCAATGCGGGAAACAACGTGCTCACCGGCACGGTGTTTGTTGACACGCTCAACGGCAACGGCGGCAACGACACCGTGACCGGGGGCGCCGGCGACGACACGCTCAACGGCGGGGACGGTAACGAGGTGTTCCTGATCGCCGCTGGTGCGCACCACGGTGCCGGGGAGAGCATCGACGGCGGCGCCGGGGTCAACGTGATCCGCTTTACCAGTGGTGTGACCGACACGCTGACGCTCTCGGGGTTGGTGAGCAACATCGCGGAGGTGGAGGCCTCCGATGCGGCGGGCGGCAACGCCGGCACGGCGGCGCTCAACATCAATGCCGCTGCCGTAGGCAGTGGCCTCACGCTCACCGGCAACGCGGGCGCCAACACGCTCACCGGCACTGCATTTGCCGACACGCTGATCGGCAACCTGGGCAACGACACGCTCACGGGGGGGGCTGGGAACGACACCCTCGATGGCGGGCTTGGCGCTGACGACATGACCGGCGGGGCGGACGATGATACCTATGTGATTGACAATCCCCTCGATGTCGTCCACGAGCAGGCCAGCGGAGGCACCGACACGGTTCGCATCAACCGCACGGTCAATCTGACTGACGCGTCCTTTACCGAGATCGAGAATGTCGTGCTGACCGGCACGGCGGCAATCAACGCGACGGGGAACATCGAGAAGAACGAGCTGACCGGCAACAGCGCGGCCAATATTCTGAATGGCGGGGCCGGCACCGACCAGCTCACGGGCAATGGCGGCAACGATCTCCTCAACGGCGGAGCGGGCGACGATGCCATGGATGGAGGGGCGGGCAATGATGTCATCCTGATCGGGAATGCTGCTGATCATGGTGTCGGCGAGGTAATCAATGGGGGGGCGGGCACTGACGTAATTCGTTTCACCAGTACCACCCAAGGCCAGTCCCTGATATTAGCATTGGGAGTCACTACGGTGGAAAGCGTGGTGATCGGCACTACTGCGGGAATAACCACCGACACGACCACACTGAACGTGGACGCCTCCAAAGTCGCCACGGCTCTTACCATCATCGGCAATTCGGGTGCTAACACACTTACCGGCACCAGCGCCAATGACACCATGGACGGGAATGCTGGCAACGATACCCTGCGTGGCGGTCTGGGGAACGATACTGTTGACGGTTGCACCGGCAACGATACCTTCCTCTTTGGCCGCGGCGATGGGCAAGATCTTTTTCAGGACAATGGCGGCACGGCCGACAAGATTCTCTACGACGCGGGCATCAATCCACTGGATCTCGTCATCAGCCGACAGGCGAACAATCTGCGGTTGGCGATTCATGGATTTAACGAGCAGATCACCGTGCAGAGCTGGTATGTCGGCACGACCAATCGGATAGAGACGATCCAGGCGGGCGGGCAGACATTGCTCAGCACGCAAGTCGATCAGCTGATCCAGGCGATGGCCGGGTTCACCGCCACTACCAGCCTGAGCTGGGACGCTGCTATCGATGGTGGTGGTACCCCACAACAACAAACGCAGTTCCAGGGCATCATCGCCGCGAGTTGGCATTAGCGAAGGTAAAGTTGCATTTCTGCCAGTAGGCATGAGAAGCCTCCCAGGGAGGCCCATGCTGGGAGAATGAACGATGGCGCGGCTCGGTAGACACACAACTCTGTTCGTGTTCGCAGTCGCTGGGCTGGGCGCAATCTTGTCAGGCTGCTCGGGGGAAGGGGCCAGTGGGAGTGCCGCCGTGGCGGTACTGACTCAAGTGCCTATTACAGATTTACTCACGGCATCAGCGATTGTGGATGTAAACGGAGACGGTAAGAACGATGTCTTCCTCGCCCAAAGCGAGTTTGTCGCGTCGGACGTGGTACTGCTCAATGACGGCGATGGGAGGTCGTTTACCGCCAGATCGCTACCTCCCCGGTATCAGGGGGTAAACAGTCAGACCGTCGTGTTTGAACCGGGCGACTTTAATGAAGATGGAAAAGTCGATGTCCTGTCGGTAACAGTAGATCATAGCTACACCTCAGCACGAATCCAGCTGTTCCTGGGGCAGGGCAATGGGACCTTTGTGGATGCGTCAGCCAATATTACCGCAGGTCTGTGGCCGTTGTCGGCGCCCTATCTTGCTCCTGGCAGTGTGGTTTCGACCTGGCCAGTCTGGCTGAGGGTCGTGGATATCGACGGCGACGGGCATTTGGATTTTGTGGCGGCAAGTTTCGGCGGTGGGGGGTATATCTATCGCAATGATGGGACCGGCAAGTTTGCCCCGGTCTCCATGGCCCTGACGGACGGTGTCAAGAGCGGAAGCTTCAAGGCCCTTGCTTGGGGGGTCTTGGGGCCTGGGAGCACGTTGACTCCCAATGCGGCCGATGTGCTCGTGGGGGATCTGAACCAGGACGGAAAGCCTGACCTCTTTGCACCCAATGGTTGGAATTACCACGTGGCCTTTCTCAATACCTCGAGCCCTGGCGTCCTCAGCTTTACGATTAAATATTCCCCTGGTACGTCCCCAATGTTGAACGGGATGTTACTGGACATTAACGGGGACGGCGTTCTCGATGTGGTGGGCTCACCATTTAATGGAACAATAAGTCCCATCCCTGTTGTTGCCTTTCTTGGAAACGGAGCCGGAGTATTCACTGAAAACAATACCGTTTTTTCGCCGGCCCAGCCAGGTCAAGTGGGGGCACGTCAGTATTTAACGGCAGATTTTAATGACGATGGGAAGCAGGATCTGTTCATCGCCGATTCTGGGTGGGATTATTTCCCATTTCCTGGAGCACGCAATTGGCTGCTCATCAATGAAAATGGCGTGCTGGTTGACAAAACGCGAACCAACTTAGATCTCCTGCCTGGGTATACCCACGGAGCCTCAATTGGGGATTTGAATGGCGATTGTCGCGTGGATATGATTCTCAACAATTTCGCTCAAACGTATCAGTCTGCTGCGAAAGAACCGCGTTTTTGGTTGAACGATGGCACGGGGAAGTTTACCTCCTACAATCCCGTCATTCATCAATAAAGGGGAACCCGAGTCGACGCAATGGCCATTTCCTTCCTGTGAGAATAATAGGGGATGTGCACCGATTTTCAAGCGGAACTGTGCTTGATCGGGACCACGTCGAGCCCTGTCTTCGTTCGAGCTTCGGAAGCAATGGCATCGCGGAACGATTCATCCGGACGCTGAAAGGGAACCTCCTCCGGGTGTGGCAACGGGCAGACGTTGTTGGACACGCAAGTGGACCAGCTCGTTCAGGCGGTGGCGGGGTTGTCGCATCAATCAGGCCTCACGTGGGATCAGGCGATCGATCAACGGCCACAGGATGTGCAGACTGTCCTCGCCGCGAGCTGGCAGTAGGAAGACGTGAAGCGTATCTCGTTGGGGATAAGAGCGTATGGCTAATGGCTTATAGCTGATGGCCTAATGCTCGAAATCAGAACGACCGAATCTCGTGCCATAAGCCATAGGCTCTTCGTCTTCTGGCTATACGCCATTGGCTCTTTTCTTCGGACGAGATACGAGCGACGAGATACGAACGACGCACAAAGAGGACAAGCTGTTTGAGCATCCTCTTGAACGAGACGTGAAGCGTCTCTCTGGTTGTCGCCCTGTCTGTCCGGTCTCTCTGGTGACCAGACAGACCAGAAAGACGAGACAGACCAAAGAGACCAGATAGACGAACGACGAGCCCCACGCTTGCTGCTAGAGTATCCTCCAGGAAAGTGAGGCGTGAAGGGTGAAGCGGCATTGGGAATGTTGGACTCCATAAGAATGCTTTAAGGCAACGCGATCGCTCTTTCGATGCCCTTGCCACCGAATCTGTCAGCCGGGCCTTTCCACCCATAGTAAGCGATCAGACTTGCCCCTTAACGCTTCAACCTCTCGTTCAGACGTTGCTACCTCGCGCAGCTCCAGAATGGCTCTAGTTGGTTGTGGATGTTTGCAGCAGTCAACTCCACGACGCTGAGGCATTCCACCCCTCTTTCTGACCATTGCGATCGGGCACCCCAAGAACAGGGGTACGAAACATTGATGTGTATGGACAGAGACTTCTCCTCTGATGCGCGGCACCCGCCTTGCAGCCATTTCACTGGAAGGCCTCAAGGTAACTAGGAAGTAAGTCAGGCACAGGCTCTGTCACAATTACCCCCTCGTATGGGGGGGCGTCGAAATCGGGAGAGATTACGCTTGACCATGATTGGAGTCGGAGCGTAGTTTGTGGCCGCTCTGCCAATACAGTAATGGTAATAGAGGGAAGAGGCTAGAAAGGGAACGCCTCTGAGAGGGTTGCTGATCTTTTTTTTGTGAGACTATAACCAGTATCAGATCTAGCGGCTCCTCGATCATGACGTGAAACAATCTTCTTCTTCGTTTTCAGCATAGATGATTGCCGTTCTCCGGTAACAGGAAGTACGTCTGGCGTAGCATCTTCATGACTTTGTCCTAACAGGGGGTATCGCTATGGCAATAATCACTGGAACATCCACAATCGATTGGTCGGGCGTCGCGCTGGATCATATCGATGTCCAACAGAACGTCGACGAGTTTTCCACCGTGTTCAATCATGTGTTAACGGAATTCGAAAACCAGACGGTCACGGAAAACTCGAATCCCAATTCTACGACATTTCTTTCGGTTACATTGTCTTCTGGCGAAAACGTAATCCTCAAGGGATCAGGGTTCAACGGAAATGACCCGATCATCAAATCGATTGAGTACAGCAATCCCGCCACCGGCGAGGTCGAGAGTTTCACAGGCACCATTGCCCTTCATTTCGTCCACGACCCTATCACCAACCACGACATCGGTACCATCAACAGCATCAGGATCAACAGCCTCACGATCAGCAGCCCGGGCCTTCCAAAAGACACGATCATCGGTAACATCGTGGTCGATCCGCTCTCCGGCAATGCCTCGGGGAGTATCACCCAGTTGAAGACAACGCTTGGGTCTGACGAAGTAACCATCAAAGGCAGCTTGGTCTTGTCCGCGAATGACATTATTAGTGGAACTGTCACCCAGATCTCGGTCCTGTCGGGGACTACCAACACGATCGTGATGAGCGGGCTGGCGGTGCCTTACAGTGCGCTCGACTCAGTCACCACGGTGAACGAACTTTTCTCTGCGGTCGGCAACCAGATGTCGGGCAATGACACCATCACCTATACCAACAACTCCGGGACCGGGATGACGTTCGTCGGCGGTGCCGGGAACGACACGATCACCATCAGCGGACCCAATGGGGATACGTTGAACGGCGGTGACGGCAACGACGTGCTGAACGGGGGCGATGGCAACGACATTATCAATGGCGGCGCCGGCAATGACACGGTGACCGGCGGCGCGGGCGACGATACGCTGAATGGCGGTGCGGGCGACGATGTATTCCTGATCGGTGCCGGCGCGCACCACGGTGCCGGGGAGGTGATCGACGGCGGCACGGGCACCAATGTCATTCGCTTTACCAGTGCGGCTGCCGATACGCTTACCCTCTCGAATGGTGTGACCGGTATTGCCGAGGTGGAGGCTTCCAATGCGGCGGGTGGCAACACCGGCACCGCGGCGCTCAATATCAATGCCGCTGTCGTCACTAGCGGGCTCACGCTCACCGGTAATGCGGGCGTGAACACGCTCATCGGCACCGCGTTCAACGATGTGCTTGCTGGCAACGCCGGCAATGACGAACTCGAAGGAGAGGATGGCAACGATACGCTGATCGGGGGGCTGGGCAATGACACCCTTGTCGGTGGGCTGGGTAACGACACCTATGTGATCGGCCAGGGGACCGATGTGCTCACGGAGAATCTCAACGAAGGCACGGACACGGTGCAATCGTCGATCACCTATACGCTTGGCGCCAACTTCGAGAATCTGACCCTGACCGGTGTGGGAGCCATCAACGGCACGGGCAACGAACTCGCCAACAGCCTCACCGGCAACAGCGCGGCCAATATCCTCAATGGCGGGGATGGCAACGACCAGCTCACGGGGCTAGCTGGTAACGACACTCTCAACGGTGGGACAGGCAACGATGTGATGGATGGCGGCGCGGGCAATGACACCTATGTGGTGGACAGTGCGAGTGACACCGCCGCTGAATCGCTTGTGGGCCCTGCGGGTGGCATCGACCTGGTGCAAAGCTCGGCGGCGAGCTTCATCCTGGGCGCCAACGTGGAGAACCTGACGCTCACGGGCGCGGGTAACCTCAACGGCACCGGCAATATCGGCAACAACATTCTCACCGGCAATATCAGCAACAATATCTTGTCCGGGGGCGATGGCAACGACACGCTCACAGGGTTAGCCGGTAACGACACCCTCAATGGCGGGGCGGGCAACGATAGCATGATTGGTGGGTTAGGCGACGACACCTATGTGGTGGACAGCGCGCTGGATGTGGTCACCGAGACGCTCACGGCGGCCGCTGGTGGCGGCAATGACACGGTGCAAACCTCGGCGGCGAGTTTCACGCTGGGTGCTAATGTGGAGAACCTGACGCTCACGGGTGCGGGCGACCTCAACGGCACGGGCAATGCGTTCGCCAACACCCTCACCGGCAACAGCGGTAACAACCAGCTCAGCGGCGGCTTGGGCGAGGACACTGTCAACGGGGGCGCGGGCAACGACCGGATCACCATGCTGGTTACGGCCGGCAACGTGGATACGATCGATGCCGGGACGGGCACCGACACATTGGTCCTCAGTGGGGTCGTCCCTGGCAACCATGTGGTGAGGGTCAATCTGGCCTCGCCGACCGATCAGGTGGTCTCGATCGGCGGTGTGGCAGACGCGCTGGTGCAACACGGGCTGACGCAAACCGGCTTCGAAAACCTCGATGCCTCGGGGATCGGCAGTGCGGTAAACGTCACCGCCGGCGGCGTCGGCAACAATAGCATCATCGGCTCGAAAGGCGACGACTGGCTGGTTGGCGGCGCGGGCGACGACACGCTCAATGGCGGGCTGGGCTGTGACACCATGATCGGGGGGCTGGGCAACGACACCTACGTGATTGACGACCTCCACGACAGCATCACGGAGTTGCCTGGTCCAGGCAACGACACGGTGAACATCAACCGCAGCGTCGATCTCAATGACGTGTTCTTCACCGAGATCGAGAATGTGCTGCTCACTGGCACTGCCGCGATCAATGCCACCGGCGACGGCGGCAACAACCTCCTCACCGGCAACAGCGGTAACAATATTCTCTCCGGGCTGGCGGGCGACGATGTGCTGGACGGCGGCGCAGGCAATGACATTCTCAGCGGGGGTCCAGGCACCGACACGCTCAATGGCGGGCAGGGTAATGATACGTACCGTTTCGACACAATCGGCATATCCGGAAACGATACCATCAATGATAGCGGTGGCAATGACCTTATTGTCATGAACGGTTTTGACTTTAGTGGGCTGAACTTCGAGCAAACCGGGAATAACCTCGTCGGCTCGGCATTCGGGGACTCAGTGACCATAGTAGGCCAATACGCAGGCGCGAGCAGCAAGGTCGAGAGTCTCCAATTTGAAGGCATCGCATCGATTCCTGGGTTTGCAGGCGGCGCATCGATGTTCGGGTATGCGTTGGGAAGCGCTCCGTATCTGCTCAACACAGACACAGACCCAACCCGTAACGGTGGCGACCAAAATGATGTTATTGCCGGTAAGAGTGCAGTCGGCGAGACTTTGAATGGGAACGGCGGTAAGGACTTGTTGTTCGGCAATGGGGGTGCCGACACCCTGAATGGCGGCGTGGGTGATGACTTGCTGGTGGGCGGTGCCGGTGCCGACACGTTGGATG
>Ga0315287_10008558_pt1 | contig 10342 bp, 6 predicted proteins | sample YL17G11_0_MG_FD_205037 | JGI IMG/M metagenome (GOLD analysis project Ga0315287, IMG submission 205037) | Sediment microbial communities from Yellowstone Lake, YNP, Wyoming, USA - YL17G11_0 | ecosystem: Environmental > Aquatic > Freshwater > Lake > Sediment | place: USA: Wyoming | collected...
AAGGACGATGGCGCGATATATAATGATAAGGGTGTAAGTTATAACTCCAACAAGTATAGTAACAACACCAGTATTGTTAACAACTTCGGCAGTTTGCCAACGGGGAAGAGAATAACGTGGGATTACGAGAACTCGCAGTTCTGGGTATAGGTGACACATGGCAGACCTGAGCATTCTTGTTCCTGAAGATACCATCAACTATATCGATAACCCGTCCTTCCGGTACAACCTGGACAATTGGAACGCGCATGGTTCCTCGCTCATGCGTGTTCTTGATCACGCACGCTTTGGCATTGCCTCCCTGCGGGTGATAACAGACAACGTAACCCGACATGAGGGCGTTTTCTATCGCGTGAACTTCCTGACTGGTTCCGGTATTACCGGGATGTATACCCCTATCTTGCACCATGCACATCACACTACGGCGAGTGCGTATGTGCGTGGAACTGGTCACGTCCGAATTCGATTTATTAATGGAACACTGGGTACAGACTGGCAATCAAAAGAATTCGTACTCAAGGAATATCGCTGGCAAAGGATATTTGTCACTGGATTATACGCCGACACTGATGATGCCAGGGTGTATATCGAGACATTCGGGGATATCAAACAACAGGCAACTTTCTATGTGGATGGAGTGCAACTTGAGAATAAGGCTTATCCAACCACCTACTGTGACGGCACTCAACCAGGATGCCGGTGGGCAGGAATATACGACGCAAGTATCTCTTACAGGAGCGCGTACACGCGTGAGGGTGGCAGATGGGTGATGGTTTCCGGTGCGCTTCGGGAACAGGAAGATATCTACATGACCGTTGTTTCCGGTCTGGGTGTCGCTCCTATCCAAAACAACCGACAGTCCTATGCCATGATGCCGGGTGGTTTTCTGGATAATGTCAAGATACTGGAACGACCCATAACTCTCCAGTTCCACGTCAAGCACAAGACCACTGCGCGCACCTACAGACAGGCACTATCTCTTGGCAAGTTGCATGAACTGCGCCAAATGCTCATTGACATCATCAAGCCGGATAAGACCGGGGGCAACCAGCCGTTCTGGATAGAATACAAGGATGGTGATATCCCCGTTTATGCGCAGGTGTATTACAACGGTGGTCTTGAGGGCGAATGGGACATCCGCAACCAGTGGACAATGGACTTCCAGGTGAACCTGCTGGCTACCTCCCCCATGTTCTACGAGGACGACCAGGATATTGTTGAATTGGATTTCAATGAATCTAAATACTTCAACGGTATCGCCGGACGCATTAATGGGGAATGGGATAACATGAACTACGGCACATACGGGAATGGCGTGGACGGGTTCATAAATGATATCGAAATAGGTAAGGATGGAGAGATTTATATTTGTGGGTTCATTCAATCCCTGAACTATGATGCCAATGCGATAGATCCAAACATCCCTGCACACAACTGTGCATATTACGATGGATTTCAATGGCACGACCTGGCTCCAACGGGAGTAATGTTCTCGCCTCCAGATATCATCAACGATATGGCAGTTGCCCCGAACGGGGATGTATATGTGACCGGGAAATTTACCAGCATTAACGGAGTAGCCGCGGTCAATATTGCCCGGTTGAACATCAGGTCGCATGTATGGCACGCCATGGGCGCCGGGTTGGATAACGACGGGTTGAATATCGAATGCGCCCCGAACGGAGATGTATACGTTGCAGGAAAATTTCATAAAGTGGGTTTGTTGAATTGTTATCATATTGCCCGCTGGGACGGAAGTTCATGGCATGAGATAGGCAATCAGGGTGGAATGAACAACGACGTGTATTCTTTGGAAATATCCAAGGATGGATCAACGGTGTACCTGGGTGGAATATTCACAGACGAGTACGGTCTGTCCGCCAACGCAATGTTGAGGATAGCAAAATATAACGTGTTGTTGAATGACTTTACCCCGATGGGCAGTGGGTTCAATGGAACGGTCAGGGAAGTGGTTATTTCACCATCCAATTACGTCTATGCCTGCGGAGATTTCACGTTGTCTGGTATCGCACCAAATAATTACATCAGCAAGTGGAATGGTTCCATGTGGGAGCAACTTGGCGAAGGATTGTCAGGCGGGATAGCCCTCTCGATGGACATTGCCGATAATGGGAATATCGTGGTAGTGGGTGAATTCGATTACGCCAGTGGCATTGGTATAAACCGGGTAGCCTTATGGAACGGGTCAACCTGGGCTAACGTGGACATTCAACTGGCGGCAGGAAGCACACCCAGTCCGACATCAGTTATTTTCAACGGTGAGGACATCATCGTGGGTGGTTCCTACTTCAGTGAAGTAGCATTTCACTCAAGATATGCGGGTATCAATTACGTCACCAACGATGGAACGGCGGAAGTAAGCCCGATAATTTATATCAAGGGAGAGGTGAAGTTACGATATATCGAGAACGAGACAACAAAGAAGAAAGTGTGGTTCGATCTCACCATACTGGAAAATGAGGAAATATTCATAGATTTTGGTGCAGGCAAATTCTATTCAACGGTGCGCGGGGATTTGACCTTCTCACTCATTCCGGGTGGAGATTTCAACGCGTTCACCCTGATACCTGGAGAGAACAAGATCGCCGCGTTTATGCGCAACGATGTGTCTGCCCTGATGTATCTGTATTACACACCAACGCACTGGGGAGTGGATGCGACCAAACACAAGGACTCATACTAATGACCGCCAGCCTCAAGATACTGGTTCCAGAGGCTACCGTAAACTTCGTCCAGAACCCTGAATTCAGATATGATACTACGGGATGGTACGGTCACAGTGCCACGCCAACACGCACACTGGATTGCGCACGTTTCGGCATTGCATCCTTGAAGGTTGTCACCGTCGGGTCGATTATTGCGGAAGGCGTATATTATCGGGTGAATTATCTCAACGGAACAAGGGATAATGTCTCGGCGAGTGCATACGTGAGGGGTGATGGATACGTCCGTATCCGTCTGTTGGAGGCTTCCAGCGGAGTGGAGTATAGATCGGATACCATCACCTTGCAGAATGACAGGTGGGTGCGCATTGAAGCGTCCGGTTTGTGCAGTTGCAGTAGTGATGTGCGCCTGTACGTGGAAACCGTGGACAAAAGGATAACCACGTTCTACGTGGATGGTGGGCAGGTGGAAATAAAGTTCTTGCCAACTTCCTTCTGTGATGGCGAACAGGGTGGGTGCAGGTGGGATAATGTCGCTCACGGAAGTTTTTCGTTGCGGGATGTTTACTCACGCGAGGGTGGAAGATGGGTAAATGTTATTGGGAATAATTCCGATTATGAGGATATCTATGCCACCATGACCACTGGTTTTGGGGTGGAGACCATTACAAATAACAGGGTGAGCAACGTGTTCGCTCCAGGTGGATATATTAATAACATCAAGAAGAATGAACGGTTATTGTCCATCGTCTTTCACGTAAAGAATAAGAACCTGGCGCGCGAGTGCGACAAACAACTATCGCTCAGTAAGTTGCACAACCTCAGGCAGATGCTCATTGATGTCATCAAACCGGATGCGGTGGGTGGAGATCAACCGTTCTGGTTGGAATACCAGGATGGGGATGTTCCGGTACGGATAATGGCGTATTATGATGGCGGACTGGAAGGTGACTGGGACATCCGCAATCAATGGGCGATGGATTTTCCGCTCCGGTTATTGTCGACCACCCCGTTCTTTGTGGAGGATAATCAGGAATGTGCAACTTTTGATTTTAGCGATACCAAACTATTCAGTGGGGTGGCAGGCAGGATCGATGGTGCATGGAACAATATGAACGGTGGTATTTATAACAACTACAACACCGCGGACTTCCCGGATGACAACGAGGATGGGTGGGTGCAGGACATGGCGATGGGTGACAGGGGCGAGATATATGCGGTGGGCAGATTCAGTAAGATAAATTATAATGGAACTCTTAGTCCCAACCAACCCGCCGACTGCGCGGCATATTGGGATGGGTATAGATGGACGGCGTTCTAGGAGGCTGACATGGCAAGAGTATGGACAGAAGGGTGGGAATTTCAAGATATGGTTGGGTATTGTACTGGTTCTGATTTTGGTGTTCCAGTTGTTGGTATTTCAATACTTGAAAAACGTTCGGGAAATGCGAGCATGTATATTGGAAATATCAGTAATACGAATGGGTGGTTGTATAAGAACATCGACCCGATATCAGAATTTTATTTCAGATTTGCAGTAAGACTAGACCCGCATGTTTATGGGGCAAAAGTTCCGCAGATACAATTCAGGGCAGGAGATACAGTAAAATCATACATAACCTTTGGTTCTTGTTACAACTTATTGTTCTATGTGGGTGGTGTTCTTGCTGATTATGGTTTTACTGAAATGTATGAACATATCTGGTATCTGGTTGAAGTTCACCTGAAAGTAAGTGCAACGGTGGGGATTTGCGAGGTGATGTTGGATGGGAAAAGTTTATTGGAGATCGACTTTGCTGGCAACACGGGTACGGGAACGATTGATAATATCAAGTTTTGGATTCAAACGGGGTATGTCGGGGAACTCAGTAGCGCACAATTTGACGATATCGGTCTGAATGACACGGCGGGTGGAGTGGACGACTCTTGGTGTGGGGAAGGCAAGATTGTAGTGATGATGCCCAACGACGATTCTGCGCCGTTGCAATTGACACCTTATCCAAACACAGGAGAACACCATCACCAGGATGTGGACGAGATTCCCACGGATAGTGGCACAACTTACGTGGAAGGGTCGGTCATTAACGAGGAAGATATGTATAAATTAACCCCCTGTGGTCTGCTTAACGTGGATATCAACCGCGTCTGGGCGGAAGCGCGTTCCATGAAAACATCTGCGGTGGACGGGCATGTGGCCCTCATCACGAAGGCGGCAGGTGGGGCGGAAGTATCGGGTGGGGATGTTGACCTGCTGACCACCTACACCATCAAGGTGCTTGGGACGGAACAGGTGGAGAACCCGGTGGATACGAACCCGTGGGAAGTGGCAGACATTGACCTTATCGAGATTGGACCGCGGACAAGGTAGGATGCCATGACACGTTTATTATCTACTGGTTTTGAGATGCAGGATACAATTGGGTGGACAGTATCCGTAAGTGGAGTGACCATTAATACGTCTATATATAGGTCTGGTGCGGCCAGTTTGGGTTTTGCAGAATCAACAACAACTGCCAGAACCGCTTATTATGTGCTTCCTTCCGCGACGGCAGAAGGATATATACGATTTGGTCTCTATATTTCAGGTTATAGTCTTGGTAGTTACAACCATAGTTACATGGCATGGTATAAAGGTGGCACAATTTTAGGGTCAATAAGATTTGCATACAACAATCCACTTAGAATATGTAACTCGGCTGGAACAATAGTGGCAACCGGAACAACATTACTTTTACAAAATATATGGTACTTGATAGAAATTCACGTCAAGATCGCAGATTCTGGAAATTACGATGTAAAAATAGAGGGACTGACCGAAGCAAGTTTAGCGTATTCTGGGGATACCAAACCAGGAGCAGATGCTGACTTTGATAGAATATTATTTTACATAGCAAGTCAAGGTGCTGTGACCAATAGTTATTCAATAGACGATATCGGTCTGAATGACACGGCGGGCGGCGCGGATGACTCTTGGTGCGGGGAAGGCAAGATCATCCGCATGTACCCGAATGATGATGTCACCACCGAACTGACACAGTATCCTGCCCTGACCGACCACCACGCGGACGTGGATGAAGTGCCTGCTGATGGCGATACCACCTATGTGCAAGGGACGGTGGTGGACGAAGAGGACTTATACGAGTTGACCGCTTCCGGTCTGGTTGCTGCAGACGTGGACAATATCTCGCGGGTGTGGGTGGAATCGAGGACGAAGGATACCACTGCAACCGGAGGAACGGCACTTCTATTCATCTCTTCAAACGCGGTGGTGGATGATGGCCCGGATGTTACGCTTACCACTTCGTATGATACGAGGGTATCCAGTGGAGAGTTCCTGCAAGACCCGGATGGTCCCGCCGCGTGGGACGTTGCCGCGCTGGATGCGCTCCGGGCAGGCGTGAGAACGAGGTCGTAAATGACCAACCCAAAACGAACCACCAACCTGTCAGTGATGGTGGAGTATAAACCCAAGAGTTACAAGCGCACCACCAATTTAAGTACGATGGTGGAATATGCACCCTTGTTTCATGCGCGCACCTCCAATATCGGTCTGGGGGTGGAATATACTCCAGAATATAAATTACGCACCTCCAATATCGGTCTGGGGGTGGAATACATACCATGGTGGCACATACGCACATCCACCATCGGATTGCAGGTGGAATACTGTGAGTTCATGCGCATCTTCAACTCGGTGGATGTGTGGCCAAACGGGGATGTGTACGTGACTGGAAGGTTCAACGATGTAGGTGGTATCGAAGCTAGGAATGTCGCCATGTGGGATGGGTCGGTATGGCATAAACTCGGACAGGGGTTGCAGGGTGGGTCATGTTACGAGCGCGAGGGATTGACGATCAAGGTGCATCCAAGTGGGGATGTATATGTCGGTGGTAGATTTCATATTGCGGGTGGTGGCAATGCTTACCACGTGGCACGTTGGGATGGAAGTTCATGGCATCACCTCGGGATCCACTGGGGATTGAATGACGATGTTTACACCATGGAGATAAAACCGGATGGGACGGAGATATACTTCGGCGGTGATTTCACGGACGAAAAAGGCGACCCTGGAACTGTAATAACAAGGGTTGCACGTTATATCGTGGCAACTGAGATATTTGAATCCATGGGTGAAGGGTTTGATGACACGGTGTTTAAGTTGAAATTATCTCCATCCGGTGTGTTGTATGCCGCCGGAGCATTCAAACACTCTGGAACGCATGATGTTAATTACGTTTCCATGTGGGATGGAACGGTGTGGAAACCTCTGGGTGCGAACAACATGAACGACTGGGCAACTGCAATTGAGTTCGACAGCAAGGGAACGATGATAGTTGGCGGCAGGTTCAACCTGGTTGGTGACTTGAGTGTGCGCAGTCTCGCCCTGTGGAACGGGTCGAACTGGTTGCGCCCCGACATCCTGTTACCTCCCAGTTACAAACACACCATCTCCGTTGGCACTCCTCCCTGTCCGGATAATACTGAGTACCAGTATCCGCATGTGAACGCATTGTTGGTCGGCGAGGAAGATGACATCCTCGCGGGCGGGGTGAACCTGTCGGTCACACCCAGTGGGCATCAGGGTCCAATTGCATCAGACCATTCCGGGATAACATATATTATTAATCAGGGGAGTGCCGAGACAAACCCGACCATCTACATCAAGGGTTCAGGCAGGTTGAGATATATCGAGAACGAGACCACAAGGGTGAAGATATACTTCGACCTGGTTATCATGGCAGACGAGGAGATATTTATTGACTTTGAGAAGGGAACCATCCTTTCCACCATTCGGAGTGACCTGTCGGATTACATCCTGTCGGGATCGGATTTCACCCAACTAACTCTTATACCTGGAGAGAATAAACTGGCGGTATTCATCAGCGACGGAGTGGGTTCTCTTGTGCATGTATATTACACACCGACGCACTGGAGTGCGGACATTACCCAACATAGAGACGGATATTAAATGCTATAATAAGACATGGCAACTTACGAACTCTGGTTAACGGATGACAGTGGACAACGCATTACTTCCTTGAAGAAGTATGCTGATTTTGCGTACACACGCTCGGCGTACTACCTGTCCACTTTGCAGATACAATTCACCTTCAAGGAATGGACGGAGCTGGTGCAACCATTCTTCAAGGTTGATTGGCGCATCGAAGTGTGGCGTTCCCCTGCTTATGGATACCCGATGCGGTTGGAAGATATTTATATGCTGCGCAAACCGGAAGTTTATACACGGCAGGAAGATGGAATTCAGACCATCACATTGCGCGGTAGGAACGGGATGGACTTGCTCAACCGCAGATACGTCATTCAATATGCCGAGACGCAGTTCACAGAAAAGACCGACCTTATTGACGATATGATGAAAGAGATCGTGCGCGAACAATGCCTGTATGGGAGTTGTGTCGACTATGCTGGTTTTCCAGATAATGACCGGGCCTTCCCACAGGGAGAGTTCACGGTGCAGGAAGACCATTCGCTTGGACCATCCACCAAACTCGCCTTCGCAGATCGGAACGTACTTGACCTGATAAAAGAATTGATGGAATTATCCGTCAATATGAGTTATACCGACCCGACAGTTAACAGGAAAATATACTTCGGTATCGTCCCGGTGGAGTTGAAGGGGAGTACGGCGACGCTGGCTGACCCAAATGCAAGGATGGGATACCAGTTCCAGACCTTTGCGGATATACGTGGGACTGACCGGACAGGCGGAATGGAATTCTCGGTTGAGAATGAGAACCTGCAATCCCCGACGTATGTTGAGAGCCACTTTGATGAGGTGAATGCCGTCATCGTCAAGGGAACTGGCACGAATTCAGCCCGTGCTACACTGGAAGTTGAGAACCTGACGTTGATCGGCAAATCCAGGTGGAACAGGTGCGAGAACGTGCGTTCGGCAACCTACGAGGACGACCCGAGCGGGTTGCAGGGTGAGGGAGATGTCGCACTTGGGGAAGGCAGACCTGTTTTTAACCTTGATTCTGTGTTCCTGAACTCACCAGGTGGGATGAATACGCCCCGAAGCCTGTATGGAGTTGACTGGGATATGGGTGACTTATTGAGAGTGAATTATGCCGGGAAACAGTTCGACATTGAGGTTATCAACGTGTACGTGGCTGTGAACGAGAACGGAGAAGAGAATATAACTGGAAGGAACGCTCAAGATGCCGAGTAATCCAGAGATCGAATTTGCTAAAAGAATAAGAAAACTTGAGAAAGAACTCAAGCGGTTGGAGAGCCTTATCACCCGTCCGGTGGGAACATCCGGGTCGATACACGATGCAGTTACCGTAGTGGACACTGCCACCATTGATATGCATATAGCAGGACAACAGATTAGTGCTGATTTATTGGGCGGTGGTTCAGCGCACGTCATCAAGGACGAAGGCGGAGCTGGACTGACCGCACGCGCCAACCTGAACTTCACCGGAGCGGGAGTGACCGCCACTGATAACGCAGGCACACTGGCAACCGATGTGACCATTCCAGGTGGAGTCGCAGTTGCCAATATCGGTTCGACTGCCGAGACAGTCGGTGGCGCAGTCGCCAATGGTTCAGCGGCAACTGCCTCCAGAAGTGACCACAAGCACGCCATCACTAATCCCAAGTTGGATGCTCTTGCTACTCCAGATGATATTACCACCCTAGACGCTAACACTACCAATCATGGGTTGCTGATAAAGGCAGTTGCTCCTGCGGCAACCCTGCTGAACGTTCCAGGTATTGTAACCGGCGAGACCGCTTACACCCTGAAGCCCATGTTCGATGCCACCCATCCAGAACCGTTGGGAGTGGCGGCAGAAGGCTCGCAGGTCATCGCGGCAAGGCGCGACCACGTTCACCTTCTTCCTAAACTTGATGACCTGAATACACCGGATGTTAACACCGACCTAAACGCAAATACCACCAATCACGGTCTTTTGTTACAGGCAACCGCTCCGGGCGCAGGGTTGATGAATTTTGTGGGATTGACCGCCGGAGAAACAGTTTACCTGAATAAGCCTTTGTTTGACACGACCAACCCGGAGGCGAATGGAGCGGCTGCGCCAGGAACGCAGTTGATCGCGGCACGTAGAGACCACGTTCATGCCGGTGGTGCAGGCGATGTTGCCACAGACGCGATCTGGGATGCAAAAGGAGATTTGGCGGTAGGAACCGGACCGAACACAGCCGCCAAGTTGACCGTGGGTGCTAACGGTAAGTATTTGAAGGCTGCCAGTGGTGAAGCAACCGGAATAATGTGGGATACCCCCGCCGGTTCAGGTGATGTAGTTGGTCCTGCCGGAGCAACCGATGGACATCTGGCATTATTTGATGGTGGAACAGGTAAGTTGATAAAAGATGGTGGCGACCCATCTGTTGCCAGTGATGGATGGAATACTGCCTCCGGTACATGGACACCACGTTCACAAGCCTATACCAACAACCCTGCTGCTGGTGCTAATATAGAACTTGAGATGGCGGATACCTCTGGTTTTGAGGTCGGAGATGTAATCAAGGTCACATCTGGGGCGGGTGTGGAAAATGCCTTAATAACCGTAGTACATGCCAACGTGCATCTAACTGTCGCTGCTTTATATCTAAACCATGACACCACCACCCCATCAGTCAAGTTTGCGGATACGCTTTATGTCGAGCGT
>Ga0315287_10008560_pt1 | contig 10340 bp, 7 predicted proteins | sample YL17G11_0_MG_FD_205037 | JGI IMG/M metagenome (GOLD analysis project Ga0315287, IMG submission 205037) | Sediment microbial communities from Yellowstone Lake, YNP, Wyoming, USA - YL17G11_0 | ecosystem: Environmental > Aquatic > Freshwater > Lake > Sediment | place: USA: Wyoming | collected...
GCCTGGATCTCGTGATCCGGGTTCAGTCCGTCCAATCCCAAGCCGGTCTCATCAGGAGAAGATAACTTGCCGTACAAGGCATTAGACGTAACGGTCCCGGTAAACCACACGTCTCCGACGTTTGCTGTCGTCGGCGAGGAAAACTGTGTGGTATAGCCATAAGCGGTAAGTATGTAGGAGCTCGACAGGTCCAGATAAGAATGTGGACTGGCCACCGCCAACGGGGGGACATCGAAGTCCCACTCGAACGTGACCGCCTGACTGGTTTGCGGTGCGCTTGCACATAACGTTAGCACAATGAGCACCCAAGCCATTCGTGCCACCCGAGTTCCCCATAACGGGGGACTCCCTCTCTTGCCAAGCATTACCTTGGATCTGATGCGGCGCTTGAGCGCGCCTACCCGGTTCGTTGCCAAAACTGTGTTCATGCCCAAATCTCCTTTCTGGCAATTGCCAGTGACTTTTCTTGGCGGTTATCCGCCGCCCGTCTCCGCAAGGCATGCAATCGACAAGCAGCCAGACCAACGGTAAATCCTAGCTTTGTCCACGCCTGTATACAGGACGAACGCCAGCTTATACCCGCTAGTCCGCTAAAACATACGCAGCAGGCACAATGTTGAGTATTGCGCGAACGACTGGCTGGGGGTATTGGTCAATGGTAAGTTCCCGCAGGCGCGTCGGGCAACTTCTTTATTTTTCGGACACGAAGCATTTAGTCGTTCCCATTGGAAGGGTATAGAAATGACGGACAACTATTATGACATGGCGGGAGTGTCGCAAGATGGCGGTAGCGGACAGGCTCAATGCAGTGCGGATCAAGGCAAATCTGATAGCCGACAGGCAGATCGGTTGGATGGAGATAGAGGCGGACGTCCAGGATGGAATGGCCATCCTGACCGGAGATGTCACCAGCGAAGAGGAAAAAGAGCGCGCCGAGGAATTGGCTTACCTGATCGACGGCATCCACGAGGTGGTCAACGAGATCAAAGTGGCCCCGATCACCTGCGAGGAAATGCTCGTTTGCCGGCTGACCGAGGCGCCGCTCGGCTATGGTGTCCTGGAAGGCGCCGCGGGAGACACGCTGTTGGGCCTCTCCGGCCTGCCCGCGACCGAGCAGTTCCCCGGAGTGTTCACCGACGCGCAGGTTGAAGAATGTGTCCGCGAGAAGCTGGCCTCGCGGCATGATCCGGACGCGTCCAACCTGCGCTTCGAGTCGATCAATCAGATCGTCTATCTCAAGGGCGAAGTCCGTACCAATAGAGACCTCGACCGTCTGCTGAACGTCGTCATGAACGCCCGCGGAGTAATGGGCGTCTCGAGCGATGTCACCGTCCGAGAGGGCGATGCCGGAACGCCGATGGAGTGAGACTGCCACGTATCGCGCCAGTATGACTTATGACGTTCCGTCGCCGGGCCATTTCCAATTGCGCACCTCGGGCATATCCTCGCCGCACTCCGATATGTAACGCTTGTGCTCAATGAGCTTGTCGCGCACCATTTGTTTGAGATACGCAGCCATGTAACCCAGCTTCGGCACCCGATCGATGACGTCATTTACCAGGTGGTATCTGTCCAGATCGTTCAGGACTACCATATCGAACGGCGTGGTGGTCGTCCCCTCTTCTTTATAACCCCGCACGTGCAGATTATTATGGTTCGTCCTGCGATAGGTCAGGCGGTGGATCAGCCAGGGGTAGCCGTGATACGCGAATATGATCGGCTTATCGGTCGTGAACAGGCTATCGAAGTCCTTGGTCGAAAGGCCGTGCGGGTGTTCCTCCTGCGGCTGGAGAGTCATCAGGTCGATGACATTCACCACTCTGATCTTGAGGTCCGGCAGATTGTGCCTGAGAATATCCACGGCCCCAAGAGTCTCTATTGTCGGGATATCGCCCGCGCAGGCCATCACCACATCGGGCTGGGCGTCCTTGTCATTGCTCGCCCACTCCCATATTCCGATACCGGCGGCGCAGTGGGTGACGGCCGAGTCCATATCCAGCCACTGCGGCGCGGGATGCTTGCCGGCAACCACCACGTTGATGAAATTCCGGCTGCGCAGGCACGCGTCCATCACGCACAGCAGCGTGTTCGCGTCCGGGGGCAGATAGACCCTTATGATATCGGCTTTCTTGTTGACCACGTGGTCAATGAACCCAGGGTCCTGGTGGGAAAAGCCGTTATGGTCCTGCCGCCAGACGTGGGACGCAAGCAGATAGTTCAGCGACGCTATCGGCCTGCGCCAGGGGATGTGCCGCGCGACTTTGAGCCACTTGGCATACTGGTTAAACATCGAGTCCACTATGTGTATGAACGCCTCGTAGCAGTTGAAAAGCCCGTGCCTGCCGGTGAGCAGATAGCCCTCCAGCCAGCCCTCGCAGGTGTGCTCGCTGAGGATTTCCATCACCCGGCCGTCCAGAGAGAGATCTTCATCATAGGGGTAAATGTCGGCCATCCAGGTCTTGCCGGTGACCTCGAAAAGCGCCTGCAGCCGGTTGGAGGCAGTCTCATCCGGCCCCATGACCCTGAAGTTGGTCATGTTGAGCTTCATAACGTCCCGCAGGAACTCGCCCGTGATCTTGGTGGACTCCGCGCTGACCGCCCCCGGGCTGGGCACGTCCACGGCGTAGTCTCTGAAATCCGGCATCCGCAGGTCTTTCAGGAGCAGCCCGCCATTCGCGTGCGGGTTCGACCCCATCCGCCGCGCGCCGGTGGGCGCAAGGTCGGCATACTCGGGATACAGCCTGCCCGCGCTGTCGAAAAGCTCCTCCGGCTTGTAGCTCTTCATCCACTCTTCGAGCATTTTCAGGTGTTCCGGGTTGGATGCCAGTTCCGCCAGCGGCACCTGATGCGACCGCCAGAAGTCCTCCATCCTGAGTCCATCGACTTCCTTCGGCCCGGTCCAGCCTTTGGGAGTTTGCAGCACGATCATCGGCCAGATGGGCCTGGCGGTGTTGTTATTGATTCTTGCGTCATATTGAATGGTCTTGATCTCCGAGACGACTTCTTCGAGAGTCCGGGCCATCTGTTGGTGTATCACGGCGGGGTCCGAGCCTTCCACGAAATAGGGCTTGTAGCCGTAGCCCACGAACAGGCTTTCGAGTTCCTCACGGCTGATCCGCGCGAGTATGGTGGGATTGTTGATCTTATAGCCGTTGAGGTGCAAAATGGGCAGCACGGCGCCATCGGTGATCGGGTCCAGGAACTTGTTGGAATGCCATGCGGTCGCGAGCGGGCCGGTCTCCGCCTCCCCATCGCCGACAACGCACGCCGCGATCAGGTCCGGGTTATCGAACACCGCCCCGAATGCATGGTCGAGCGAGTAACCCAACTCTCCGCCTTCGTTGATGGAGCCCGGCGTCTCCGGCGCGACGTGGCTGGGAATGCCTCCCGGAAACGAAAACTGTCTGAAAAGCCGCTTCATTCCCTCGGCGTCGGGTGATATGTCCGGGTAGAACTCGCTGTATGTCCCCTCCATGTAGACGTTCGCGACTATCGCCGGCCCCCCGTGCCCCGGCCCGCAGACGAATATCATATCCAGCCCGCGTTCCTTGATGATCCGGTTCAGGTGGACGTAGACGAAGTTGAGCCCCGGCGTCGTCCCCCAATGCCCCAGGAGCCTCGGCTTTACGTCATCTATGGTAAGAGGCCGCTTGAGCAGGGGGTTGTCCAGCAGGTATATCTGTCCGACGGACAGATAGTTCGCCGCCCGCCAGTAAGCATTCATCCTCCGCACTTCGTCCTGGGTCAGCGGACCGGCTTCAACCTTGCGCTCCGCCTTGGTGGTTCTCATTCGTGTGTTCCTCCCCTGGTAGTGCTTGTTACCTGAGAGAGTTATACCCCTGCTGCAAAACACCAACCGGGGTCGGGGCGTAATAGTTCAGTCTTACTGAGTTTCGGACACTGACTTAGCGTTCAGCCAGTGTCATTCCGACCGGAGCTAAACGAAGCCTCCAAGTATGTCATTCCGAACGAATGTGAGGAATCTGCTTTTTCACTTGCAGCCTTCGTTTATCACCGAAAAGCAGATCCCTCGACTAACTCGAATTACTGCTACCAGTGAATGCAACAGTAATGCAGTGATTCGAATTACAGCTCGGGATGACAGTATGCGACAGGCTGTTCGCTAACTCAGGGACTGAAAGTCATTAAGATGGGCCGGGGAATCTGTCCCCGGTCCGAGGTCCGCGGGAAATCTGTTCCCGGACGATCATCACAACAACTGCTCTCCCGCAACAATCTGGTCATTGGTCTTGAGCACTTTTCTTTGACCCTCCCTCCATCGAATGCTATAATTGCGGCGGAGGTTGTATGAGTCCAAAACCATTTAACCGGGAAGACAGGGAAAAAGCCATCGCGCGGGCGGTAGCCACGCTCAGAAATGAGGGCGAGGCCATACTGAGCCTGTGCGAGCGGTTGGATAACTCATTTGCCGAGGCGGTCGAGCTGATCCTCGGCTGCAGGGGCAGGCTGGTCGTGACCGGCATGGGGAAGTCCGGAGCGATAGCCCGCAAGCTGGCGGGCACGTTTTCGAGCACCGGTACCGCCTCGCTGTTCCTTCACCCGGCCGAGGGCATTCACGGCGACCTCGGGATGGTGACGGCGAACGACATCGTGCTGGCCCTTTCCAACAGCGGCGAGTCCGAGGAGATAGTGAGCATATTGCCCGCGATCGCCCGGATCGGGGCCGATATGATAGCGATGGTCGGGCGGCGGGAAAGCACGCTGGCGACTTACGCGAAAGTGGTGCTGGACTCATCGGTCGAGTGCGAGGCATGCCCGTTGGGACTGGCTCCCACCACCAGCACGGCTGTTCAGCTCGCGCTGGGCGATGCCCTTGCGCTGGCCGTAATGGAAGCCCGGCACTTCACGCCCGAGGATTACGCGCTCTTCCACCCTGGCGGCGCGCTCGGGCGAAAGCTGCTCTTGCGGGTTTCGGACGTCATGCGGACCGGGCAGCAGGTGGCAATAGTGGAGCGCGACGTGATACTTCGCGATGTTATGTTCACGATAACCAAGGCCGGGGCGGGCGCCGCGCTGGTAGTCGATGGCGGCGGCATGCTTGCCGGCATCATCACCGATGGCGACATCCGCCGCGCGCTGCTTGCGGACAACAATGCGCTCCTAAACAAAGCCTCCGAAGTTATGGTGACCACTTCGAGGACCATCAGCCCGGACCGACTCGCCACCGAGGGCCTGCGGATGATGGAAGCGCCCCCGAGGCAGATCGGCGAAATGCCCGTTATCGAGGACGGCAAGCCCGTGGGGATGCTGATGCTCAAAGACTTGGTGGCGGCGGGGATAGTATGATAATCGAGAAGTTCTCCAAAATCAAACTGCTGGCGATGGATGTCGATGGCACGCTTACTGACGGCGCGATGATATTTCTGGGCGGCGAGCAGCTCAAGATCTTCAGCGTTTACGACGGGCTGGGTATCAGACTCGCGATGAACTACGGCCTGAAGATCGCGTGGGTGACGGGGAATGTCACCGATTCGGTCGTGCAGCGGGCAAGAACGCTGGGTGTGACCGATGTCCACCAGGGCGCGCGCTTTAAGAGCAACGCGATCAAGCAGATCGCGGCGGATCACGGTCTGGAGATGGAGGAGATAGCCTACATCGGCGATGATCTCAATGATCTGCCCGCGTTCGAGCTTGTCGGGGTCTCATTTGCCGTGGCGAACGCCGTGATGGAGGTCAGGGAGCGGGCCGATGTGGTCACAACCCGAACAGGAGGCTCCGGCGCGGTCCGGGAAGCGATAGAGGATATACTCAAGGCGCGTAACCAGTGGGATGAGGCCGTGTCGAGCTTCCTGGAGGAACTCGCGCGCGAAGAGGCCGAAGGGAAGGGGCCGGAGGCTGTCGGGTAGATGGCGCGACTCACCATTTTCCACACGTCGGATATGCACAACAAGCTCACGCCGGATCGTGCCGCGCGGCTGCGCGACCTCAAGGAGGCCCACCCCGGCAGCCTGATGTTCGATTCGGGTGACGCCATCTGGTCCGGCAACGTCTACTGGCGGCTCGGCGGCGAGCCCGTCCTGGACCTGATGAACAGCGTTCCCTACGACGCGCTGTGCATGGGCAACCGGGAGTTCCACTTTTGGGAAATCGGGTTGGACTCCAAGACCTCCCGGGCCGAGTTTCCCGTCCTTAGCGCCAACATTCGCGCGGTTCGGGATGGCGGCGAAGTTCCCGCGCAGGCATACATCACGTTCGAGCGCGAGGGCCTGAAGATCGCCGTGATGGGTCTGAGCCTGCCGCGCGTGACCGAAAGGATGCTCGTCAAGACGATCTCGGAGTATTACTTCACGGACCCGATAGATGCCGCGGCGGAACTTGTGCCGAAGCTGCGGCCCGAATGCGATGTGCTGATCGCTCTGACTCACATAGGCATCAAAGTCGATCGTCAACTGGCGGAGAAGGTCGGCGGGATCGATCTGATTATGGGTGGCCACACTCACTTGATGACCGAAGAACGGGTGGCGGATACGCGAATCGTCCACCACGGTTCCCATGTTCATTATGTGGGGAAGGTCGATTTGGAGGTCGAGTCCGGGCGCGTGGCGAGTATCAAAAACGAACTCATCCCCATCACGAAAGCGTAGCATAAGCATGAACACACTCCACACTCTCGCCATTTCTCTTTTCACACTGGCTGCCTGCGCGGGCTGCGGGCGGCTGGTGGGCAAGCTGTGGCGGGGGAAATCGGACGCGCCAATCGAGCGGATGTTGATCGACACAGCATTGGGCGCGGGTGTGATTTCGCTTGTATTCTTTGTTCTGGGCGCGCTGCAGCTATATCGACTGCCGATCATCATAGCTGTTCTTGGGGTGTTCGCTGTCGCCCTGGTTACTTCGGTTGCATGCAGCCGAAGCCGGCTCGGCGGAAGCCTCGCCCTCTCTTCCCGGCTCTCCACTCTCCACTCTCCACTCTCCACTATGCTTCTGATTGTTCTCGCCCTTGCCTCCCTCATCCCCGCCCTCGCCCCTCCCGCGATGTCCGACTGGGACTCGCTGGCTTATCACCTGGCCGTCCCGAAGCTGTATGTCCAGCACGGGGGCATCTATCACATCGGGATAATGTCGCACTCCAACTTCCCGATGTTGATGGAGATGCTGTATTTGCCTGCGGTCGCGATGGACCTGCCGGAGGCCGCGCGCGTGCTCAACTGGATGTTCGGAATACTGCTGGTGGCGTCGGTATGGCTTATGACGCGCCGATACTTCGGACGGGATGCGGGCAGGACCGCCGCGCTTGGAATCGCGGGGATGCCGATTGTGCTGTTTCTCGCGACCACGGCGTATATCGATCTTGCGGCGGCGTTGTACACCGTCATTGCCGTCTATCTGCTGATGAAACATCTGCAAATGGGGGAGCGGGGATATCTGATCGGATGCGCGATTGCCTGCGGGTTCGCGGCATCGACCAAGATGACCGGCCTCGCGACAATCCCGTTGATATTGATCTGGCTGCTTGTCGACCGCCGGATCACGGCTCGCAGGTTCGAGTGGAAGCTGGGGCTGATGTTCGCCGGCATCGCGCTGGCGATCTGCGCGCCGTGGTATGTCAAGACGTATATCTACACAGGCAGTCCCGTGTACCCGTTCTTCCATGGGCTTCTCGGCGGCAGGGAATGGACGGCGGAAATGGCGGCTTTGTATGCGCGGTCCCAGGCGGTGTTCGGAATGGGGCACGACCTGCCGGCGTTCTTGATGCTGCCGTGGAACCTGGCGATGTATTCGGAGAGGTTCTACGATACGCCGGGACTGTTCGTTGGGCCGATATTCCTGATTGCGGTTCCGATATTGTTATTGGCGAAATACAGGTCGCGGGAGACGATCGGGCTTCTGGGGTTCTTCTTGGCATACCTGGCGGTCTGGTTCGCGCTGAGCCAACAGAGCCGGTATCTGATCCCCGGTTTCGCGGTGCTGGCCGTGCTGATGTCGGGGCTTTTGTATCAGGGCGAGAGGCTCGCGGCTGCCCGGCGGGCTGTGTTCTTCGCGTTCGTCGTTACGGCGGGATTGGGCTTGTTCACGCTGTGGCCTGCGATTCTGGCGAGCGCCCCGGTCGTATTCGGTCAGGAAACCCGCGATGAGTATCTGTCGCGTTCGCTCGATGTCTACAGAGCCGATCAATATATGAACGCCTACTTGCCGTCAAACGCCCGCGTTGCCTTGATGGGCGACACCCGCGGCTACTATCTGGACCGCGCCTACACCTGGGCCGACGGGGGCCATAACATCGAGTTCTCCCAGGATTACGCATCGGCGGAGGACTTTGCGGGATATCTCAGGTCCAGGGGAATCACGCACGTGATGATAAACTTCGGGTTCTTCCCTCCGAGGGGAAAAGGGACCGATTGGCTTTACGACGCCATGGACAAGGGCCTGCTCGGACAAGCGTACCCTTCTGCCGAGGAACCAGGCCGAGTGGCGGTCTACGAGGTCCGGCACTGAGTTTCCAGCGTCGCATATTCTGTCATTCCCGCGAACGCGGGAATCCACCTTCTCTGCCGACAACAGGTTCCTGGATTCCCGATCAGGTCGGGAATGACAAGGTTGGTGGTCGGGAATGATAAGGGTGGTCAAGCCGAGATGACGTGCTATGGCAACACGACGTTCTGCCAGGATTCTATCGTGATTTACTTATCCCTTTATCCCAATCGACGTCCTCTCCCACACCCTGTCCTCAGCCTCCTCCTCCGGCTGCCACACATCCCCTGATTGGAAGTTCGCGGCGGGATAGGGGAAGGGGCCTGTCGACGGGATGCCGTCTATAAACCGCTCGCGGAAGCTCTGGTCCTGCATCCGGCAGCAGTTCTTGTGCTCGCAATAGGCTTCGTGAGCAATCATACGCTCCCAGATATCTTCGAGGTCCTCATCGCGAACGTTGCCGAATGTGAGCGGGGTGAAGTCGCACGGGGTCACTTCCCCGCAGGCGGTCATATAGAACTGGCACCAGCCCGCATAGCAGCCGTTTCCGGTCGGGCCGTTGACGTGGGCCTGGGTTATCACGTGCGGCAGCGGGTGGCCGGTGTTGTAAATGTCCTCTATGCGGCATAACTGCTCCTTGTCCTCATCCGTAAGCAGATACTTGCGGTCGTGATGGAGCAGCTTGCCCGTCGGGACCGTGTCGAATACCGTGACTTCGTCGACGCCAAGGTCCCTGGCAAACTCGATTAGCTCGACCACCTGGCCGTTGTGGAGCCGCTCGGGGGTCGCGTAGGTCGATATGCCCGTGAGGATGCCCGCGTCCTTGCAGCGCTTGAGGCCGTCCACGGCTTTCTCGAAACAGCCGGGCACTTTTCGCATCTCGTCGTGAGCCTTGGGATCGGGCGAGTCTATCGAGACGTGGATGCACCACAGCCCCGCATCGGCGAGTTTCCGGACGTTCTCCTCGGTGAGCAGAATGCCATTGGAGAATATCATCGCCACTGCCTCGTCCTTGTCCACCCACTCGATGAGTTCGAATATGTCCGATCTGAGCAGCGGCTCTCCGCCGGTGAATATGACCGTGACCGATCCGAGCTGCTCGGCGTGCCTTATCACCCGCTTCCATTCCTGCGTCGAGAGGTCTTTTTCCCACTGTCTCTTGTGCCGCTCGGCGCTGCAGTGAATACAATTGGCCTGGCAGCGCGTGGTGACTTGAAGCGTGCAGACGGTGGGCTGGGGATGGCCGTCCATTTCAAACGCCAGCCGGCTTCCCATAAGCTTCATCGATGCTTTCGTGGGCACGGGAGGCTGATAGGTCGTGTATACGAGGGTGTTTCCACGGCGCATGATCGGCTTTCCCCGGTCGCGAACGGCCTTCCGCACGCCCGCGATGGCCTTCTTCGCCGCCGGCAGCGCGCCCATCGGCCCCGTGGGCCACGCGGAGAACAGCCCGTCATTATCGACACAGGTGTCCATCCCCAGCAGTTCCATCGCGTCCGTTCCCGTGATTTTGGCCAGCGGCCCCACGAGCCAATTGAGCATATTCCTTTTCATTCGTCTGCCCAGGACTTTCGCGAGCGGACCCGTATAACGCGCCGGGTTCCCCGGATGGCATGTAAGCAGTGGGAAGTGTTCTTCGTGCAACGGCGGCCTCCTATGGATCGATCATGTGGCTCAAGGATACCCCGACGGATAGTCCGCATAAACAGGGGGTATGATAAGTAAGTAGGATGCGCGAGGCGTTGTAACGCTAGTGCGGGAGGCGCTGAGATGATAAACGTGAGTGACATCGAAGCGCGCGCTTTCCTGCTGGAGATGGGTAATCAGACGGAGGACGTTAGGGCGCTGTCCCTTTATGTGATATGCGAGACTATGCTTCGACAGGGCCTGCTGGAATTGGTCGGCGC
>Ga0315287_10008562_pt1 | contig 10340 bp, 11 predicted proteins | sample YL17G11_0_MG_FD_205037 | JGI IMG/M metagenome (GOLD analysis project Ga0315287, IMG submission 205037) | Sediment microbial communities from Yellowstone Lake, YNP, Wyoming, USA - YL17G11_0 | ecosystem: Environmental > Aquatic > Freshwater > Lake > Sediment | place: USA: Wyoming | collected...
GGATCTGATCACCCTCCGCACCCTCTTTACCAACCAGGAGGGAAAAGAAGTGCTCAGATCCAGATCGTTGATCATCGAGAGAAAATGACCAGAGAAGCGGGGGGATGCAAAAATGCCACACTACGTTGATTTCAACGGATTGCAAGTAGGCGACTCGCTGCCGTCGCTTACAAAGGATCCCATTACCAAGGTGCAGCTTGTTCGTTACGCGGGGGCATCGGGCGATTTTAACCCCCTTCATACCGATGACAGTGTGGCCCAAAAGAGCGGCCTAAAAGTCGTGATCGCACAAGGAATCCTTATTATGGGGTTCATGGCACAGGCCATCTCGGGGTGGGTAAAGAAGAGTGATCTAAAACGGTTCAAGGTTCGGTTTATGGGCATGACCTATCCTGGGGATGTGATTACTGTGAAAGCTGTTATAAAGGAAAAGCAAGAAGGAGAAAAGGGACTTTTTGTCCTGTGCGACACACTGGCTGAAGATCAGAACGGGGAAACCAAGGTTTCCGGACAGTTTGAGATTATGCAACCTATTTAAAAAACAGATCGTTCCATGAAGCTTGGAGCAAATGAATCAGGATATACCTTAAACATTTGAGAAGATTAAATGGGATTTCAGTTTATAAAAGTATTAAAGGATGCACATGTCACCATTGTGACTATCGAGCGGCCTGAGGTGATGAACGCACTGCATCCTCCGGCATGTCAAGAGCTCAATGAGGCTTTTGACGCCTTCTCAGAGGACCCGGAGGCCTGGGTGGCCATACTCACCGGGTCCGGTCATCGCGCTTTCTGTGCTGGCAACGACTTCAAGTGGCAATCGCGGTATGGCAAGGAGGCTGTTGCAGAGGGATTACGTTCCCTAAAGGGGGGATTTGGAGGTATTGCAAGCCGTTTCGATTGCTTTAAACCGATTATTGCGGCGGTCAATGGTGCAACCATGGGGGGTGGACTGGCGATCGTTCTTGCCTGCGATATTGTATTGGCTGCTGAAACTGCCACCTTCGGGTTACCCGGTCCCCGCCTTGGAACCATGACGCAAGCAGGTGGCGTTCATCGGCTCCTCCGTCAAATACCTTTTCACCAGGCCATGGGATTGATCCTTACCGGTCGTCCTATTACGGCGCAAGAAGCCTTTCGAATAGGGATTGTTAACCGACTGGTCCCGATAGCGGATTTAATGGCTGAGGCGAACAAATGGGCAGAGGAAATCCTTGCCTGCGCACCCCTCGCGGTGAGAGCCAGCAAGGAAGCGGCCATCCTGGGTCACCATCTTCCCCTGGTGGAGGCTATAGGGAAAATTTTCCCTGAAACTTTAGCCATGAATGAATCAACGGACATAATGGAAGGACAAGTTGCTTTTGCCCAAAAGCGAAAGCCGCAATGGCAGGGAAAATAGCCCCCGGTCTATTGGGCGAAGGGCGATTTTAGATATCAAGTCTATCATATAGTTATGGAGCATTGGAACGTTGTTCGAAAAAGGAGGATACTACGCATGAGACTGAATAACAAGGTGGCTATTGTGACGGGCGCTGGAAGAGGCATCGGTGAGGCCATCGTCTACCGCTTCCTTGAAGAAGGGGCCAGGGTAACCCTGTGTGATCTTGACAAATATGCTCTCGAGGCGGTTAAATCAAAGGTGGATGAAATGAATGGCGCATGCCTGCTGGCCGTTGGCAATATTACAGACAGGGATTTTGTCGCGAAGATGGTTGATAATACAATAAAAGAATTCGGAACTCTGGACGTCATGGTCAACAATGCCGCTATCACCCGAGATGCCATTTTGCACAAGATGACCCTGGCACAGTGGGAAGAGGTGATGGACGTAAACCTAAAAGGCACTTTCAACTGCCTTCAAGCTGCCGCCACATATATGCGATCCCAAGGAAAAGGAACCATAATCAACGTGTCCTCCACCTCAAGGTACGGCAACGTGGGGCAGCTGAACTATGCTGCTTCAAAAGGGGGTGTTGTTGCCATGACCCGTACAGCGGCCAAAGAGCTGTGCCGAAAAAACGTCACCTGCAATTGCATCTCCCCCGGGACCATCTGGACCGATATGCTGAAGGCCGTTCCGGAACAGGGTCAGGAACGGCTTAAAGCCGGTATTCCTTTAGGAAGGTTTGGTAAACCCGAAGAGGTGGCCCATCTTGCCGTATTCCTCGCTTCGGACGAAGCGTCATACATCACCGGGCAGACCATCAATTGTGACGGTGGTTCATTTATGGCCTGAGCCGTGGCGGCCGTCTATGGTCAGGGAACAGGAGAGCAGAAAAATGGCGATGGAAATTGATCTAAGCGGGAAGGTGGCGGTGGTGACCGGCGCCGGAAGAGGTATCGGAAGATCTATAGCCATCGGCCTGGCAAAGGCTGGAGCCGATGTGGTCCTTGCCGCCAGAACCCTTTCCCAGCTTGAGGAAGTCGCTCTTCAGATAACATCAGAGGGAAAACGAGCACTCCCCGTCCAAACGGATGTCACCCAAAAAGAGTCTGTTGAAAAGCTTATGTCATCGACTCATGATCAAATGGGCGGGCTGCATATCCTCGTGAACAATGCTGCCATTATGGCACCGGGGCCATTGATGGAACAGAGCGAAGAGGCCTGGGACAGGGTCATGGCTGTCAACCTGAAGGGCGTCTTTTTGTGTACCCAGGCTGCGGGTCACTATATGATAAACAAAAAGTACGGAAAAATCATCAACCTGGCCTCAACCGGGGGGGTCATCGCCGGACCCAATAATGCTTCCTATCACGCCAGCAAGGCAGCCGTCATCCATTTCACCAGATCCGTGGCCATTGAGTGGATCAGGCACAATATCAACGTCAATGCCGTTGGGCCCGGTACGGTTGACACGGAACTGGTTGATCAGTTCATCCAGAGTGGCAAGAGGGAGACCATACTAAAGGGGATACCGATCAGACGCTTTGCCGACCCTGAAGAGGTCGCGAACCTTGTTGTTTTTTTGGCATCGGATTTGTCAAATTATATGCTTGGTGAGCATGTCATTATCGATGGGGGCCTGACGATCCCCTAGCGTGCACTTCATCGACCGCTCTTTATAGAGATGAAAAGAGACGTGGACAAAGAGAAGACTTTTGGAGAAAAACATGGATTTTCTTTACGCCCCAGCAGAGCAGACATTCAAAGACAATTTTAAAATGTGGTTAAGCTTGCACAGCCCTGAAGGTTTCGGTACACCCGGATATTCTCCGCCGGGCACCTGGAAAGAAATGGCGGGAGAATACAGGCGTTTCCAGAAGGACCTCTTTGATGCCGGATATGCCGGAATCAATTTCCCAAAGCGCTATGGTGGTGCTGAAGGTAGTGTCATGGAAAATCTAATTGTATCGGAATTGACCGGGCCCGTCTACTTCCACACCATGGGCGGATGCCATGTCATCTCACTCGGTCTGGCAGCTCCGACCATCTTCGCCTGGGGAAGCCAGGCCCAAAAGGAAGTGTTCCTTCCAAAAACCCTCAGCGGTCAGATCATCTGGAGCCAGGGATTCTCAGAGCCCAACGCAGGCTCTGACCTTGCCAATCTAGGCGCCCGGGCCGTCAAGGAGGGGGATGACTATATCATCAACGGGCAAAAGATCTGGAGCAGTTTTGCCCAAATAGCCGATTGGTGCATATTGGTCTGCAGAACGGACTCAGCCGTTGCCAAGCACAAAGGCCTGAGCTATTTCCTGGTGGACATGAAACTGCCTGGAATAACAATTCGTCCCATAATGAACATCGCAGGGGACCCTGAATTTAACGAGGTTTTTTTCGAAGATGTGAAGGTCCCTGAGGCCATGCGGGTAGGGAATGAAGGTGATGGATGGAAAGTGGCCCTGACCACTTTAGGACATGAGCGGTATCTTGGTGAAGTGGCCATGGCCTCTACTTTCTTAAAGGAATATGATGATCTGGTGGCGACGGCGAAGAAACTGAAGTTAAACGGACGGGCCGCATCAAAAGATCCAATAATTCGACAGAAACTCGCACAGATCTATGTTGAACTGTCTGTCATGCGGTGCAACGGTTATAGAAACATGTCTAAGCTTGCCAAAGGTGAAACACCAGGACCCGAAGGCTCCGTTGGAAAGCTTTTCTGGAGCGAACTCCACCAGAGGATGACTGAAACGGCCATCGACATGTTAGGCCCTTATCACCAGTTGACCGCCGACAGCAAATACACCATTGATAACGGAAAATGGGGATTTCATTTCCTGCGGGCCAAAGGCAATACCATTGAGCAGGGAACTTCTGAAATTCAAAAGAACATTATCGGTGAGCGGGTTTTGGGCCTGCCCAAGGATTCGGCTAGGACAGCAAAAAAACATTAGGGGGAACATTCTGGATATGGACTTCGCTTTCAGTCAGGAACAAGACATCCTGCGGGATTCAGCAAGACGTTTCGTTGAGAAAGAATGCGGTGTTGACTACGTCAAGCAATTTGTAGATAACAAAATCACCTTCACCGGGGAGATGTGGGGAAAGATTAGCCAGTTAGGCTGGACAGGGGTCCTGATCCCCGAGCAATACGGCGGTTTGGGACTCAATTTTGTAGACCTTGCGGTCATTATTGAAGAGATGGGCAGAGGGCCCGTGCCGGGACCATTTATCTCATCGGTTGTGCTGGCCGGCGAGGCCATTCGGTTGGCAGGAAATCCCGATCAAAAAGATGCCTACCTCCCTAAAATGGCCGTGGGTGAATTCAAAGGAACATTGGCCTGGGCTGAACCGGGGGATGTGAATGGTCTCGCTAACATGACACTCACGGCCAAAAGCGCGGGGGAGTCCTTTGTTCTCAACGGCACAAAAATCCTGGTTCCGGACGCGGATCAGGCGGACATTATCCTCTGTGTTGCCAAGACCGGGAAAGGTACGAGTCTGTTCCTAATTGAGAAGGGAGAGCCGGGAGTTGAAATAAATTCATTATCCACTTTAGATAGGACCACGAACCTTTACGAGGTTGTCTTTAATGATGTCTCGGTCCATCGGGAAGCCTTATTGGGTGAGGCAGGCAAGGCCAACCCCATATTGACGCAAGTCCTTAACAGGGTGAATGTGGCCTATTCCATGGACATGGTTGGCGGTGGCAAAAGAGTTCTGGATATGGGAGTTGAATACGCCAAGACAAGGGTTCAATTTGGCCAGCCTATAGGTAGTTTTCAGGCCATAAAGCATAAATGCGCTGCGCTGTTAATGAAGATAGAATGTTCACGTTCCATTGCTTACTATGCTGCCTGGGCCCAGGAACAGGATGAAAGGGTGGCCGCCGTCAATGCCTCCATAGCCAAGATTTTTACGAGTGAAATGTATCGGAAGGCCACCAAGGAGGTTCTCCAGATATTGGGCGGCATCGGCTTTTCCTGGGAACACGAACTGCATATCTACCTGAAAAGGGCTAAATGCCTGGGCGCTCTTTTTGGCGATGCAGTTTTTCACAGGGAAAGAGTGGCTCAGGAACTAGGGTACTAAGTCCATGGAAAGATCTGATGCCGGGGGAGAACCCCCGTCAGGCAAGGTCCAAACAATTGCGGCTGTGACCACCGGGGAGACCGTGAAGTTCTGCCCCCAGTGTGGGAATGGTTTGGTGATTGCCGAAGTTGAGGGAAAATCCCGTCAAAAATGTTCATCTGAATCGTGCAACTACGTGTTTTGGAACAACCCGACACCCGTTGTAGGAGCAATAACAGAGCTGAATGGAGACATCGTTCTCGTTCGCAACAAAAAGTGGCCGGAGAAAATATTCGGACTTGTCACTGGGTTTCTTGAGAAAGGAGAGAGCCCTGAAGATGGCGTTCTCCGCGAAGTCAGGGAAGAACTCGGGCTCGAAGCCAAAATTGTCGATTTCGTCGGCTACTATGATTTTTTCCAGATGAACCAGTTGCTATTGGTTTTCCACGTAAGAGCCGAAGGAAAAATCGTCATGGGTGAGGAACTCGCTGAAATAAAACCCGTTCGGCCGGAAAAACTCCGCCCCTGGCGTTTCGGCACTGGATATGCGGTAGCGGACTGGTTGAAAAGGTGGAAAGCGAAAAGCCAACGTCCAGCCTAAAGAAAGACTGATTTCATGTCCTCCTTGACTTGCTCAAACCCATCGATCTCATCTTCTCCCAATATTGTGGTCCATTTCTCTATCTTTGCCATTTTTCGTTACCATTTGGGCCTGTTTTCCATATCAATGGGAGCATTCAAATAGTTGCTCCTCCACCAGTGACTTCTCTATGAGGACCTCTCCCCACTTGAGGTATCTTATTCAAATATCCTGGTAGCGGATTTCAGGTTCAGCGAATCCATTCCGCCATAAGGTCTTTTTTGCTGCCGCATCTGATTTCTATTTTCCCCACGGTCCTTCTTTGCTGGTACGAAAATAGGCCTGGTTGGACTCAAGATTTTGTGCAATGTACCAGCAAATAAGGACCTCCACCGCTTGAGGAGGAGTTTTATCCAAGATGCGGTAGCAAAAAAGACCTTAGGACTCCATTCTTGCCCGGACTTTTGAATAGGATACCACTTGAGGATAAGCGGCTTCTTTTACCGCATTATTTCGTAAATGGCGACAATGGCTCTAAAAGAAATTTTTCAAAACCGCAATCTCACTCTCCTCTGGTTAGGACAGCTGGTTTCCCAAAGTGGTGATTCCATATATCAGATCGGCCTGCTGTGGGTTGTTTTGGAGGTTACGGGCTCCTCATCAGCAACCGGGCTTGTGGCCATGGCCTCGTATTTACCGGCAGTACTTCTCTCACTATTTGCCGGAATTGCCGCGGATCGTGGCGACAAGAGGCAAATCATGCTTATATCGGACGGTGCGCGTTTTTTGGTCGTGCTGTCAATCCCTGTCACCTTTGTATTTGGTGCATTAGACCCCCTTTTTCTGGGAATAAACGCCTTTGGAGTAACGATTGGTGCCACTTTTTTCAATCCCGCACGGGATGCTTTTATCCCTCATATTGTTCCCAAAGAAGGCCTCCTTCGCGCCAATTCCCTCATACAGACAACGTGGCAGCTTGCCATGCTTTTGGGCCCGGCAATTGCGGGAGGGTTGCTGCATTATTTTGGAAATTTTCATCTTTTTGCGGCATGTTCCCTCACATACCTGTTGTCGTTTGTCTTCATTTTTTGCATCCGTTTGGAAAGAAAGGTCTTCTCCGATCCCAGAAACGCCACCAGGATGACGGAAATAAAGGATGGGCTGGTTTTCGCCTTAAGAAACCCGGTCATTTTTCCCCTTCTCCTTTTAACGGCAACGGACAATATGTTTATCATGGGACCGGCCATCGTCGGTTCTCCTGTGTTTGTAAAACAGACACTGGGGCTTGGAGCAGGCGCTTTTGCCCTGATTATGGCAAGCCATGCCATCGGGATGCTCCTTGGGAGCAGTGGCGTGTTTATCATAGGAAACCGTTTCAAAAAGGGGCAGATCTTGCTGGTTGGAATGGTACTGGACGGCATCACCTTTATCCCTCTATATTTTTTCGAATCCTTGGGAAGTGCTAGCATTATTCTGGTCATTCATGCTTTTTCGGTACCCATGATGACCGTCAGTCGGGCGTCCCTGATTCAGGATGTGGTCCCAGGTCATATGACCGGAAGGGTTTTTGCTATGGTTAATCTTTCCGTGGTGGGTGTGACTGCGTTATCTTCCGGGGTTACCGGTCTGGCGCTGGAATTTATCGACGCGCCCACACTCTTTATGATCATTGGAATCGGTGGTGGGCTATGTGGGGTCATGGGGTGGATATTTGCAAAAGAGTTGCGGGAAACCCCTTAATTTTTGATCATCTCCATCAAATCAATGAAAATGGCTTCGATGGTATTGCTTCGAACCAGGGCCGAAGCACCGATCACGGATAAGGGCATCGACTCCTTCAACAGCAAGCGAACGGCCTCTCTCAATGTTGGGTCGCTCAAGGTTTTTCCTCTCAAATAAAGCTCTGTCTTTCTGGCCCGAATCGGTTTTGTTGAGACACTGTTCAGGGCAATCCTGGCATCGTTCAAGACGCCGCCATTGATTCTGAGACGTAAAGACAGCGTTGCGAAGGCAAAATCAACAGAGCCCCTGTAGCTTTTCTTCAGGAACCCCTCCTTCCATCCGCGATCGGGCGACGGGATCAGAATCCCAGTGACCACTTCATTTCGGTCAAGCCAATGGGGATTTCCGCCGTCTCCGCTATAAAACACTTCTAAAAGCGTCCGTCTTTCTCGTCCTCTCTGCTCGATGATCAGCTCCGCCCCCAACGAAATAAGCGCCGGGACCGTATCTGCCGCTGAAAGCGCATGGCAACCATTTCCGCCCTTCACCACGTAGCAGATGTCGCCCCCCCTCTTGAAACAATCCCTTCGGGACTTCCACCAGAACGCGGACTGATTAAAATAGATGCATTTGTTATCCAGACAGATATTGCCTCCCAGGGTGGCCATGTTTCTCAGCTGGTTGAAACCTACGGAACCGGCAGCCTTGGCCAGAAGAGGATACTTGTCTGAAATAACAGGGTTATTGATAATTTCACGCAGGGTTACAGCCGGGCCGATTCGAATACCATTTTCATCATCATAGGAAATTTCCTTCAGTCTGAGGATCTTTTTGATGTTGACGAGGTGCGTCGCGGTACTGTTACGGCGTTTCAACATGGGGACCACATCTGTGCCACCGGCCAGGATCGTACAGTCATCTCCCATCTCACCCAACAGTTCCAGGAGTTCTCCAGTCTCTCCCGGTTCCAGATAATCGAGTCTTGGCAGTCGCATATTATTCATCGGTTACAATTTCCCTGTGGCCTGTATGGCCTCAATAATTTTGACGTAGCCCGTACATCTGCAAAAATTCCCGGAAATGGCTTCTTTTATTTGTCCGGCACTGGGCCTTTTTTCCCTCTCCATAAGCTCCTTGGCGGTTAGGAGCATCCCGGGGGTGCAGAACCCGCATTGCACGGCACCATATTGAATAAACGCTTCCTGCAAAGGGTCCAGGGCATCTCCCTCAGACATCCCTTCAATGGTCAAAATTTCACTGTCAGCAGCATCCATCGCCATGGTAATACAGGATAAGATCGGCTTCCCATTACATAAGACAGTGCAGGCGCCGCATTCACCCACGCTGCAGCCTTCTTTTGTCCCAATAAGTCCGAGACCGTCTCTTAAGACCTCAAGGAGGGTATCGTTGGCCTTGACCGCAATCTCAAAACGTTCGCCATTCACCGAAACCTCAATCAGTTTCTTTTCCATAACCCCTCTCTTTCCTTCTGAGCCCTCTCAAGATTTTCTCCGGTGTGACCGGCAGCTCTTTAAACCGGATACCAATAGCATCATAGATAGCATTGACGATCGCCGGTGCAATAGGATCAACAGACCCCTCTCCCGTCTCTTTTGCCCCGAATGGGCCTGCCGGGTCATCTGTAATCACATGCTGGATATGGATTAAGGGCATCTGATTAACTATCGGCGATTTGTAACCGAGAAACGACGGATTGACCGTCTGCCCTTTCTCGAAGAGGAGGTTTTCAGAAAGGGCGTATCCCATGCCCATCTGGATACATCCTTCGATCTGTCCCTCCACCGACATGGGGTTAAGGGGTCTGCCGCAGTCATGGGCCACCGTCATTTTGAGTACATGGACTTCGCCTGTCCTCAAATCCACTTCAACTTCACACACACAGGTGCCGAAGCTGTAAGTCGGGGACATCTTGTCAGGCGAGTTATAAGATCCCTTTGCCACCAGGGGAGAGCCGTTGTTCTTGAACTGATAAAGGTTGACCGCATCCGCAAAAGAAAGAAAGACCTCGGGGCTTCCTTTTACAAATATTTTTCGGTCCTCCGCGACAAGATCGTCGGCACTCGCTTCCAGTTCTTCGGAAACGACCTGAAAGATCACCTTTCTAACCCCCATTGCCGCCTTCAAGGCGGCGTTCCCCGCGGCAACGGTGACCCTGCTCGAATAGGTCCCCATATCGGGTGGCGTGATCATCGTATCCGCGCTGGTGAGATTGATATCTTTCATGGGAAGGCCCAAGACCTCAGCTACGATCTGTAAGATTATGCTGTCCGAACCCTGGCCTATATCGGAAGCTCCGGTAAACAAACTGATGCCCCCGTATTCGTCGGCTTTGATGATCACCGAGGAATGGGCCGAGGTGGTCTTGTTGAAGTAAAACCCCGCACCTGAAGGGAATCCGCCACAACCCATGCCTATTCCAGACGCTTTTTTCCCATCGGTTTTCTTGGTTTGTTTTTTCTCTCTGAACCGGCTCTTTTCAGCGGCCTTTTCAACGCATTCGTGGAAGCCGGAACTGACGATATTGAAACCTGCCGCTGACCGGTCCCCTGTGCGAAGGCCGTTTTT
>Ga0315287_10008564_pt1 | contig 10338 bp, 12 predicted proteins | sample YL17G11_0_MG_FD_205037 | JGI IMG/M metagenome (GOLD analysis project Ga0315287, IMG submission 205037) | Sediment microbial communities from Yellowstone Lake, YNP, Wyoming, USA - YL17G11_0 | ecosystem: Environmental > Aquatic > Freshwater > Lake > Sediment | place: USA: Wyoming | collected...
CAAAACTAAAAGTAAAATATTGTCGATTAACAAAGCGATAATTCCCAGTGCAATAGCAATAATTCCCGGGATGATAAACCACGATTTGTTTTTTTCTATTTTATCGAATTCCGGCGCTCTCCATTCAAACGTTTGTAATTTTTGTTCGTTGGTTTCCATTTTTATTTAATTATCAATTTTAATAATTCACTATCATTATTAATTTTTGTAAATTTAATGTAGGGGATTTTTACCAATTTTATCCCGGCACCATATGGCGCCACCTGATAAGTGTTAAAAATTATGGTTAAGCCATCTTTGTCAAAAACCAATTCCGCAAAATTTTCTTCTTTTTCTCCGGTTCCGGTTTTTATCGTTTCCTCACTATAATACTGTGTTGATTTTAATTGTGTTTTTAGGTCGTTGGCACAAATGGTTGAGAGAGCGGACAAAAAGTTGCTGTTGGCGTTAAAAAAATCTCCCAATGCTATAGGTTTATTGTCTTTTAAATTGTAATTAAATCCAGAGGAGTAGTCGGTAGAATGGGCCATGCCCGCAACATAATAGTAAATATTAAATTTTATACTCGCGATGGAGTCGTTCAGATACGAAACCTCATAGGCCATCTTTAATGTACTTTTTAACGAAAAGTCTTTTATGGCATCTTCTTCGACGTCGTTTTTAAATCCCGCGATGCCGTCGTCGGTAATTTTTTTAATAAGTTGGTTTGCGTCGTTTTGAGATTGCTGATTTGATATCCCTCTGATTTCCGGGTATTTTACATCTATTTTATATTCATTGGTCGTTTCGTCGACGGTTTTTTCTTTAGCTATCGGCGAAGTTTCTTGAGGCGTATCTTCATTTTGTTGGTTGTTGTTTTCTGCTGCGGGTTTTATTTTAAATAAATTCATTCCCAGCCAAAGCAAAAGCGCAATAATAACAATGGCGATTGTAATCAAGGTAAATTTTTTCATATTCGGAGGAGGTGAGATTCGAACTCACGAGGCCATTTCTGACCTAGCAGTTTTCAAGACTGCCGCACTCGGCCACTATGCGACTCCTCCAGGTTTTGTTTTTCCCGCCCTTGGCGGGACCCCGCCCGCGGGCGGTGGCAAGACCGTTCCTTTCAACCGCTCAGGCACCCTTCCAATTGATTTTAATGAATTGTTTTTTTGGTTCGTTCTTCCAATATTTGGGCAATATGTTCGGCATATTTTTCCATTACCGTAATATAGTTTTCTAAATTTTTGTGATAATTAGGAATTTCTTGCGCATTGACAATCAAATCCGACTTAGCTTCATCTTTTTGCGGGTTGGTGGTTAGGTCTATGGTAAAAATTGTTTCTTTGCCGGTTTGCGGATTTTTGAAAACAAAAAAACAATCAACTCCCATTCTATCTAAATCCGTGCCCAAAGAATTATAAAATTTTAAACTTTCAATATCATCAATATCTAATTTCAGCTTTTCAGCGACAAAATTATAGAGGTCTTTACCCCATTTTTTATTTGGAATTATTGGATTTTCGGGATAAATGTTTTGAAGAATTTCTTGCCATTCTCTACGCGTACGCCTGCCTAGTGGTATGTTGTTTTTTTCCAATATATTTTCCCAAGGAAGTTTATGCCCCAGAAGTTCTTCTTCGGCCTCAAACCCTCGATATCTATATTCTCCTTCTAAATGCATAGATTTGGTTTATAACAAATGTTTGTTTATAAATACCCTACCAGAGCCAGATTTTAAATATTTCTCGAAATCGAGGGCTTTTTTCTTATTATCAAAAGCACAATACCATATCAGTTTCCATGGGCGTTTTCTTGAACTATGATCATCGCCGCTTCCATTGTGAACTTTTAGCCTTTCTTTTAAATCCTCGGTAAATCCTTTATATAAACTTTTGTCCTTAATGCTTTGCAAAATATAAGTGTAATACATGAAAAATATGTTGCCCTCCTTCGCCAACCTGCCTCGCCGGCAGGCGGGGGCTTCGGCGGGTCCTTCGCTTGGTTTGTTTTAAAGATATTTTATTTTTTTCGAAGTCGGCTGTGCCGGCCGAAGCTCCGAGTTAAACGAGGAGCGAAGGACGGAGACGGTGAGATTCGAACTCACGAGGGGATTGCTCCCCTAACACCTTAGCACGGTGCCGCTTTCGGCCGCTCAGCCACGTCTCCACAGCATACGGAGTCCCTTCCCGTGGGACACTCTATTTAATTTTTCCCCGGACCCAATAGTTTTTTAAATAATATACCACCCTTGTATTTCTTAATTTCCAATTCTCTTTTACAAGCCTCTGATCTGTTTAAATAGTTTTCGGTATGGATTAATTTCCAAGGAATAAAACTTTTTGTTGATTTTACCATACCCCTATTGTGTGTTTCTAATCTACTTCCTATATTTGAGGTTTGTCCTGTATAATACCTATTATTTTTTAAGCTTTGTAATATATAAACTGTGTACATAATGTTTTCAGTCCCGCATTCGCCCCGCCTTGCGGGGCTGCGGGATCCCGCTACGCGGGACCACGTCCCCGCCATAGCGGGGCAAGCTCCATTAATGATTTATTCTATCATTTTTCTTACCCCTTCGCAACCGTAAGCCCCCAAACTTCCTTGGCTCCATTTAACTTTAAAATCCTGGCCGCCTCAATCAATGTTGCTCCGGTTGTACAAACATCGTCTATTAAAATAATGTTTGCATTCTCGATAATTTTTGCTTTTTCAGCATTAATACTAAAGATATTATTTAAATTAATTTTTCTTTTATCGATGTTTTTAATGTTGGCTTGTGGGTCTGTCGGGGTGATTCTTTCTAATATATCTGTCCTTATTGATAAATTAAAATAATCCGCAATTGGCTTTGCCAATAATTCGGCCTGATTAAATCCGCGTTTTCTTAATCTGAATTTATGGAGTGGTATTGGAATAATTAAGATGTTTGAAGTGTTTGAGATGTTTGAAATGCCTGAATTGTTTTTCAATGCCGTGATCAATAATTGCGACAGTGGTTGAGATAACTCTTGCACATAACGATATTTAAGCGTTTTTATTACTTCTCGGATTAGGGGATTTTTGTATTCGGTTGCAGAAATTATTCGATCCAAATAAACTTTGGGTTTATGTTCCGTACAAATTTTTCCTTGCCAGGAAATTTTTCCGCAGAAAAAACAAGTATTATTAATAATTTGGTCTTGTCCCGCCGACAGGCGGGAAAAACAATCCGAACATAAATATGTATCGGGTTTTCCGCACCCTAAACATTTTTTTGGGAAAAATAAATCAAGAAAAAAGTTTTTGATTTTCATCTATTATAATCATAAACGATTAAAGAGGCAGAATCAAGTTTGACGCTTTGTTATAAAACCGGCATAATTAAATATATGCAGATAAATAAATATACTAAAATCTTTTGGCAATACCTGAAGAAATACAAGCGCAGGGTCATTTTTTTAATTATTTTAGTAATTTTATCCTCTGCGACAGATGCCGTTATTCCATATATTTATGGCCGCTTGGTTGATATTTCCACAAAACCAGAAACAACAATTAAGTTGATTTTCGAAATTTTGGGGTTGTGGTTATTTTTGACTCTGATTGTTAATTGGATTAGTCGTTATGTGGGCAGGAAATCTTCTTTAATTGCAAATGAATCATCTAATGATTTTAATATAGAGATGATTTTTCATGTTATGAGTTTACCGATGGGCTTTCACAAGGAAAAGAAAATAGGGGAAATACTTCAAAGAATATCCAGAGCCAGAGAATATTTTAGTAGAATCGTAGAGGAAATCGTTTTTTCTACGGTTCCAGCTATATTGGAGGCAATGATCGGTTTAGTTGTTTTGGCTTTAGTGGAGTGGCGTCTTTCAGCCGCCATGGTCTGTATTATTTTGTTTTATGGAATAGTTACGATTATTAAAACTAAACCGATTGTAAAATCTCAAAAAATTCTTAATCGGGCTTATGAAAAAACTTACGGAGATATTTATAACGCTGTTCATAATATTCAGGTGGTTAAATCAAGCATTGCCGAGCGCCTGGAGGGAAAGAGAAATACCAAAAATTTTTCCGATATTGTAAGCAAGTTTTGGCGGCTTATAAAAATCTGGAACAGATTGGATGTTTGGCAACAAACAATCATTGGTTGTGGCTTCGTTTTTATTTTCGCTGGTGGAATTTTTCTTTTAAGGGCCGGATTTCTTTCTGTCGGGACACTGGTCATGTTTGTTGGTTATACAAATTTGGTTTTTCGGCCGTTTTCTCACATCGGATATTATTACCGAATGTTAAAAACTGCCACTACCACAATTGATAGGGCACTCAAATTAAAAAATATTAAACCCGAAAAATACGAGGAGGGAATTGATTTGAAAGAAATTAACGGTGAGGTTGAATTTAAAAATGTCAGCTTTGCTTACAAAAAAGGGAAAATTGTTTTAAAGAATATTGATTTTAAGGTTAAGCCAGGTGAAGTCGTGGCCTTGGTGGGACCGAGCGGAGTCGGAAAATCAACATTGATTGATTTAATCTCGCGTTATAATAGTCCGACAAAAGGAAGCGTATTGATTGATGGTCATAATGTAGAGGAAATTAATTTACATTCTTTGAGAAAAAATATTGCTATTGTTCCACAAGAAGTTAGTTTGTTTAATGATACGATTAAAAATAATATTGCCTATGGAAAATCGAATGCGAGTATGCAGAAAATTATAAAAGTTTCTGAAGCTGCTAATGCTCATGAATTTATTTCTAAATTTCCCAAGAGATATAAACAAATAGTTGGCGAGCGCGGAATTAAGCTTTCTGTCGGTCAAAAACAAAGAGTGGCGATTGCCAGAGCGTTGCTTCGCGACCCCAAGATTTTAATTTTAGACGAGGCAACCTCGGCGCTTGATTCAGTTTCAGAAAAATTAGTTCAAGAAGCCCTAAAAAGACTAATCCAGGGAAGGACAACCTTTGTTATCGCTCACAGATTAAGTACGATTAGGCACGCCGACCAGATTTTTGTATTTAACAAGGGCCAGATCGTGGAACGCGGAAAGCATAATGATTTAATGAAAAAAGAGGATGGAATATACCATAATTTCTATATGATGCAATCGGCTTATCAGGAAGGAAAAGAAGAAAATAATCCGCCAGCTGGCGGACAAGAAAATAATGTCTCGTAAATTTCAACGGAAAATTGAAGATTTTGTGTGCGAAAATTGCGGAGAAAAAGTAAAAGGCAATGGTTATACCGATCATTGCCCAAAATGTTTATGGTCCAAACACGTTGACATTAACCCCGGAGACAGGGAAGCGGATTGCAAGGGATTAATGGAGCCAGTTAAAGTTGAAGTTAAAAACCAAGAACATATTATCCATTATAAATGCATTAAATGTAGACATAAACATAAAGTAAAATCTGCCCTGGAAGATAATTTTGAAGAACTGTTAAAGTTGGTGTAACAAACCCCACTTTCAATCGTCATAATATATAGATGATAACCCCTGACAGGGAACGTTGTAAGTGGTAAGCTAGGGGTATAAAAAATAAAGCCATTTTGGGCTTAAATATAGATGCTCTTTTGAGGCTCTTTGACAATTTTAAAAGAAAGGAGGTGAGAAAAGTGGAAAATGCAAAATTACAGAATGATCAGTTATTGAGAAGTGATAATTATGTAATTAGAACAGTTAAAAATCGTCATTTTTTAATTCCAGTAAAGTGGAGGTCGAGTGATCGACCATGCATTGTGGTAGTTAATGACATCGGATTAGAAATTTGGGGATTACTAGATCAAAAAACAAAAATTTTAGATGTAGTGAGATCTATTGGTAATAAATACAGTATTTCAGAAAAAGTTGTATTTAATGATGTTCAAGAATTTGTTGTCCCCCTAATTTCGATCGGCGCGATAAAAGCAGATAACATCGTTTGCAATAAAGGATTAAAGGGGAATTCCGTGATAGAGTCGGAAGATTTTCTTCAGCGTATAGTCGAAGAAGAATTTAATGGGGAAAATCTGCCAATATCGTTGACGTGGGAATTGACGCATAGATGCAATCTAAATTGTATACATTGTTATTTGAGTCAAAATCAAAAACAAAAAGTGACAAAAGAATTAACCACTGAAGAAATTGAAGATTTAATTGATCAAGCCTCAGAAATAGGATGTTTCCAGGTTATTCTAACTGGTGGAGATCCGTTGATTCGTAAAGATTTTTCGAAAATCGTTGCTAAAATTAGGAATAAAGGATTATTTTATTCTTTATATACTAATGCAATAGCGATAAATAAAGAAGTTGTGGACGTTCTTAAAGAATTCCCTCCGATTGCTATTGAGGTCAGTATTTATGGCATAACCGCAAAGACGTATGAAACAATTACACAAATTAATGGATCATATAAAAGATTACGAACAGGAATAGAGCTTCTCGTGAGAGACGGATTTAACGTAAGATTAAAAACGGTTCTTATGAGAAACAATTTACATGAATTATCGCAGATAAGGGATTTTGCAGATTCAATGGATTTGGAATTTCGGTCAGATGCGTTTATCACTCCCACAATTGATCATTTGAAATACCCCAAAGAACTTAGAGTGCAGCCAGAAGATATCGTTATATCTGAAAACATTAATTCGGGTCTTGTTCGTAAATCGCGCAGGGTTAACAGACGCGGTTTTTATAAATGTGGGGCTGGTAAATATGAAGCCAATATTGATCCACGAGGTAGACTAAGTTTATGTCTATTAGATCGAAGCCCGTTTATAAGTTTGAGGAAATACCCCCTAAAAGATGGTTGGGACGGGCTAAGAGAAATAAGAAAAATGTCCTATCCCGAAAAATCAAAATGTAAACATTGCAGGTTGTTTGATTTTTGTAAAATTTGTCCAGGATGGCTGAAAATAGAAGGGCAGCCATTGCATGGTAAAATAAACTTTCTTTGTAGCGTTGCGAAGGAAAGATTTAAACGGTATACGTATAAAGGAGGTGGATCATGCGATCCAAAACCAAATACCGAAAGCCTCAGGTGAAATTGATTCCCCTGAGGCGGAAACCCAGCCCACTTTTAAGGTGTGGTGGGGGGTCCTACTGCAACGAGTCTCGTCGATAGTCTTTACAGACAAGACGAGACGGGAGGGGTATTAAATTATCCCTCCTTTTTTATTTTTTTTATCATAACCAGTGTTTTTGTTTTAGTTGAAAGGATGTCTTCAAAAATTTTCTTTTTATATTGTTTTTTGGGCAATATATGGTAATGATTTTTGAAATAGAATTTCTTTGCCCAATATGCTTGTGGGAATAATTCTAACATACAATAAACACAATTTCTTTTTTGCGCTATTTTTTCAATTTTATTAAGTAGCGTTGTACCCAAACCCAATTTTTGTTTAGACGGATCTATGTGTAAAATACTTAACCAACATATTTTTTGATTTTTTATGCTCCACACCGCAAGTCCAGATAATTTTTTACAATAATCAATTACTAAAAACGATTTTTTAGATTTATTTTTCATGTACCTTAAATCATCAACTGTAAATGGCTCATAGTCAGGAATGAATTTTTTATATGGCAAGTCGGCGTGATTTAATAATCGGCATATTTTAGAAAATTCATTTATTTTTGGTATTCTGATAATTGAAGGATTGTTGGTTTTAAATTTCATATATTTTAATTTTACTCTTTTCACGTATTTTTGTAAATCTTTATTTTCTTTGGTTTTGGGAATAGATGCAACGATTAAATACGAATAAACAAAATCACAATAAAAAAATTCCCCTGAATAATGCTTGGGGAATTTTTTTATTTATTCCTGTTTTTTTTATTGCTCAATAATGAAAATACTATTTAGGGAAAATTGCGTGTTGTTTTTAATATTATCGGAAATGTTTATTACCGAAGCAATGTTGATATTATCTCCAACTTTTAAATCACTTAATTTGAGCGCGGTTTCTTCCGGATAAACAGGCTTGGTTTTATCTTTTATTTCGGTTGGGAATTTTAAACTGGCTATTTTTGTCTGATCGGTAACCAGTGCCTTTACTGTTGCCTTTACTGGTTCTCCGCTGGCTACAGGAATCGATCCCTCAAGGGTTAGAACTTTATCATCAATCTTTTTAATTACGGCCGAAAAACCGTAAATTTCTTTTGCGATTTCAACATTTTTTAAAGATTTGTTGTCGCTTGTTCCATTTTGTTTGCCGGATTTAGTGATTACGACCACGGCAACGATAGCAATAATCAAAACAGCCACTATTATTAAAAGAATTTTTTTGTTCATGTGTTTGGGGTAAACTAATTATTATGATTTAATTATACCACAATTATATCAAACAAAATAATCACAAGCAATACATATTGACAAGTCAATGCTTTAGAAGTAATATCTATACAGAAATTAAGTTGCACTTTAGTTGCACTTTGCCCTGCACCTTAAAGGTTTCTACTTTTAGGACTGAGGGTTAATATAGATTATAGTGGTTGAACTTTAAAAATCTCTGTTCCTTGGTTATAAGGTGCAGGGTTTACATAGATTCTGCGTATGCGGAATCAAAATCTAAACAAAAAGGAGGTGAGAAAATATGAAGAGATTTATACTTCTCGCTGCAATTTTTTCCTTCTTGTGCGCTTGTGCGGGTACGGTGGTTCGTCCTGTATTGTCGGGATAAATCTAGACATAGATTCTATCTTGTTATTACCGAAAGGTGATAAATTCAAACAAGATAGAAAGGAGAAAAAAGTGAAAACTTTTAAAATCTCTTTAATGATTGTTTTGGTGGTTTGTCTGGTAGGGGCGGGATTTGCTGAAGATTCTACTGCAGGAAACGCGAAGTTTAATCTGAAACTGGGCGGAGCATACTTGATGCCGAAAGTCGAATACAATTACGGATGGTCAGATCTTTATACAGATGAGACGATGTCTTTGTCAAGCTCTCTCACATCTGCGAATCTGTTCGGCGGCAGTTTTGGAGCAGGGTTGTCTTTTATGGACAATTTTGAGATCTATGCAAACTACACGTTTTTCAAAAAGACCCTGGCTGGTGATGTATCGTTTACACTTCCCAGCTATGGTTATTGGGACGAGATCGCTTCAACTGACGGAGCACTTGATCTGGAGTACAAAGAGAACATCATCGACTTCGGAATCGCATACCATTTGTTTCTCGAGAATGTAGCACCTTATTTTGGAGTAGGAATCAGTTTGGTTTCAGCAAAAATTGAAACACCTGCGACACTTAATTTTACTGACCGTCATGAAGGCCAATGGTACCATTACTGGTGGTTCTATTTGTTTGATTTAGATGAGCATGTGGTCGATATTGACAGCGTTGATGTCGAAGAAAAATCTTTGAGAAAAACCGGATTCCATTTCAAGGCAGGTGTAAACTTCTCAGTGGTATCGAACATCGGCTTTTTCTTGGAAGGGAAGTACATCGCAGCGAAAGTAAATCTTCCTATCAAAGTTGATGCTCGCTCTTCAGGCAAAGAGTATTGGGGTGACCACAGCTACGCCGACACCAGAAGATTTCTTGCTGATAGTACAGATGAATTTGAAGTTGACCTTGGAGGATTTTCAGCTGTTGTGGGAATAAAGATTTCCTTCTAAAGCACCTCGGGACCCTCAAGGGGAGGACTTAACGGTCCTCCCCCTTTTTTCTGCAAAAGATGAGATACGCAGGTAACAGCCGAAAAAATTTGACAAACTATTTTTAAAGGAGTATAATAAAAGTAGGAAAATAAGATGCACATTTGCTCTTTTCAATATACGAATCCCGTACGGGATTCTAAGATTTCAAAAAAGGAGGTGATTTAAGTGAAGAGAAAGATGTTAATCTTTCTGTTCGGATTGATGTTCTGTATGTTCATTCAGACCTGCAAAAGCCCGAACAGCCCTGAACCTATTCCGCCCATCCCGCCTATCCCGCCTAAACCCATTAAAACCAGCGACGTCTTAGAGTTTATGTACGAGAGAACTCTGCCAATCATAGACAATAGCGAGCCAGACCCCCAGGGTCTTGGGGTTTGGAGCGATGAATTCAGCACCTGGACCAATTTGGGGGTAACCTATCTGGGGAATGACCGTTGGATGACTGAAGAAATAACTTTGTCTTACAGCAAATTCCCCTATTATGCATATACCATTGATTATAAGGTGGTATTTGACACGGCCGTAGCTGAAACAATTTACGCAAGAATCAAGGGAAGCAGTGCATGGGTAAAGTTGACCAACGTTGAAAACGTTCCCTATAGAAGAGGGAAATGGGCAAAGTTCTATCTAGACAGCGAAGGAATAAGAGTTCCGTAGGAGCGGGTTGAAATCAACTCGCTCCCTTTTGTATTTCAGGTTTTAATTTGTTTTGTGATATAATTAAATTATAT
>Ga0315287_10008566_pt1 | contig 10338 bp, 4 predicted proteins | sample YL17G11_0_MG_FD_205037 | JGI IMG/M metagenome (GOLD analysis project Ga0315287, IMG submission 205037) | Sediment microbial communities from Yellowstone Lake, YNP, Wyoming, USA - YL17G11_0 | ecosystem: Environmental > Aquatic > Freshwater > Lake > Sediment | place: USA: Wyoming | collected...
CCGCGCGTCGGAACTGGAGGCGCTCCGGCTGAGTGTGAAACGAGGCCGCCCCTTCGGCGAGGAAGCCTGGGTACGCCGGCTGGCGAGGCGGTTTGGGATGGAATCTACGCTGCGGCCCCGCGGGCGGCCGAGAGCAGCATGAGAAAAGACTCCCGACCCCTTATCTCCGCGGACACGCAGGACGCGCGTACGCGTCAGTGAATGAGAATCGTATTTCGTAAAACGTATCTCGTGGGATAGAGGACCGGCTAGTTTCTCTCGTTTGTTTGGTTGAAGCAGACCAACCAGAAGAACCCAATCAACCAAATGAACCAGCGCAACTTGGCCAAGCGCAAACGACGAGAGACAAACTCAGGCTCGGTGGACGGCTGACGTGGTGGAGGCGTCAGAAAAGCAGAATGTCCCCATATCTTTTCCCCAGGCATACTCCATGCAGATTTTTGTGGGTACCAGGGAATAGTGGACAGCTTTCGCCCATGACGTTCCTGGTTGAAGCAACGCGCGCCGAGGGCAGAGGAAGACCTGCGACCTCTGTCAATGCTTTACGACGGTAAGGGCGCGATCTGGAATCCCCTCCCGGTCCAGATGAGGTAGACGGTGAACGTCGGGATGGCGAAGCCCTCGAGTGAGATTCCGCCCGAGCTATCCCACCTGACGGTCACTGTGCCACCCGTGACGACATCGAGCGCCTCATTCCAAGTCACAGTCAGGCTTGGCGGATCCCAATGCGGGGAAGGGTTGAAATTGACACTGCCTGGGTCTAAAAGGAATGATCCGGGTATCTTTATGGTACTCGTCGTCGGGTTGAACGAGCCGACAGGAATCGGCAGGGTCGTGGGGAGAACGCTTGGAACGGCGCCAAGGCCGGCAACTCGCAGGAGCGGAATTCGCAACGTACTACCCCCGCTGCACGGAGCGATGCGCGCCATGGCGAGCGGCACGATTTGCTCCTGATTGGGTAGCCGAAGTCCGACTGCGGCATCACCAACGAGCTCCCACGATACTAGCGCGCCATGGCCATTAACGCGAATCGTCGTCTCGAGATGTGTGCGCACCACCAGTTCCGCGACGCCGATCCCGGCGACCGTTCCCGGAGCGAGCACGAAGACGAGGGTGGCTGTTCCACTCGCTTCAATGGCGTCACTGGATAGGACGACTCGTCCGCCGGTCCATCGTGCTCCCATCCAGTCGAGCGTTCCCTCCATCTCGAGACGTGGGTGGCCGGGCTCGATCGCGAGCAGTGCCCGTCCAGTCACGGAGGGGCCGGGAAGAGGACCGAGCGCAGGAAGCGACAACGATCCCATACCTGTGAGACGTACTGCCGTCACGGCGCCTGCTGCGAACCCCAGTTCGCCCTTCACGTCGACGTGCAGCGCCGCACCGATCATAGTTTTGCCAACGGCCCACGCACCGACGTCCAGCGTGCCCTCCACCGTCGCGCCGTGATCGGAGATCGTCGCCCTGGCTTCCTTGAGGGCGTGACCCAGCACTGAGGCGATGGCGCTGCCGGCGAAGGTGAAGTGCTCGCCTGGACCCACGACTCCCGAGCCTGAAACGGTGAGCGCGAAGAGCTGCTGGATGGACGCGGATGCGCTGCCCTCGAGCAAGCAATGGTTCTCAGACAAACCGATGCCCGCCGACATCATGATCGCACCGCCGAAGAGCTCCGCCTCTCCGCCGGCGACGAGAGCGAAGCGCCCGTCGCTTCGCACCCGCAACGACGCCGGTTTGTCCTTTGTGCCGATGGTGAGCTTGAGAACTCCCGGCAGGGCGTCCCACGACGCGTATCCATCCGCCTGGACGGTACCCACGATCCCGGACGGACCGGGCTGTCCTGCCAGCACGAGACGCCCGTGCAGCGCGAGGGGAATCTCGGCAGCGATCCCCACAACGCTCAGACGAAGCGGGTCGATCTTCGCCCGCGAAACGAGCGCGAAGGCACCATCCTCATAGAGCTGCCCGAGGAAAGAATAATGTTGCGAGAGAACGCTGAGCTCCGCGCCGACGATCACGCCGGCACCGTGCTCTCGGGGCGGGAGCGAAGCCAGATCCTCTGCAGTGAAGTTGCTGAAGACAGCGTCGCTGAGCACGGGTGGAGGACGCCTGTCTACGGGGACGGACGCAAGCTCGGCCGCTGCCTCCTTCCGCTGAATCAGCGCCACCACGGCGCGTCCGCAGAAGCCGGCAAACGATGCCTGGAACTGCTGCACGCGCATCGCCGGCGGAAGCGCGGCAAGCACCATTCCAACGTCAGGGATGGGCGGATGTGCCCTCAGCGCGGCGAGGCGCTCTTCCAGCGTTCCGCCGGCGGTAAGCTGATCAAACGTCTGCTTCGCCAGTCCGGCGAGGTGCTGAAGCGGGGTGAGAATCGTCTCGATGTTGACCGTGTAGTCTCCCTGAAGACGGGTGATCTCCGCTGCCCAGGGAAAGATCGCGCGCACTTCCGGCGGCAGGACGAGGCGCACGTTCTTGAGCGAGATCCGCATCGTGTTGGCGAGCCTCCCGTTCGGATCGATGTGCATGAGCGGGTCAGCCATGAGCGCCATTGCTTCAAAGAGTGCGAGCGGATCGAGGCTGGGAAATGGACGCTGCAGGTCGTAGTTGAGCTCGAAGCCGGCAAGGCGAATATTCTCGGCGTAGTGATCGCTGAACGGCGTCCCATCCGCAAAGTACGGGATCATGATCATGGTACTGGTCATGACGCCTGTGATGGTGAGCGCGTCGTCGACGACGTTGGTAATGCCATTCTTGGACGTTCCCACGTCGAGCGCATACGCTTGATGATAGTTCGGCGCTACCAAAGGACCGAACATCGGCGAGAAGCTCAAGTGCTTCATGCACACGCGCACCAGCCCAGGCACGTGAAGCTGCAGGCCATCCCAGTGCGGGATGCAGCGCGCGACGTCATCGAGTGCCGGCGAATAAGTATCTCGCAGATCGAGATTGAATTCGAAGTACGGCACGACCTTAACAACCGGCACCGGAATCAGCTCGAAGCGGAAGTACAATCGTGATCGGTGCGGCAGGACGATGCCCACACCGAGCCGGCTCGATGTGTCCGCGTCCTCGATGAGACGCGGAGGCAGCACCAGCGAGCCATCAAAGGCAATGGCCAGAGAACTGCGCGTGTAACCAAAGCCGAGCATCAGCTTGCCGATCTGCACGCTCCCGCCGTCGTACCGGCCGAACGCAGGGAATGCGATGGCCTGGGTCATCTCGAGGCCGGCATAGATGAGGTCCGCTGACAGACCGAGCGTGAGCGTCACCGTCTCGAGCGGCTTGAGTGGATCGTCGGCCGCGAAGCCGGTGAGATGGATGGAGCCTTCTACGCCGAAGTTGCGAGGATTCTGGAACGGAACACGAAAGCGTGCATTTTCGAGACGAAGTTTGACGTCGCTCTTCGGTGTCCAGAGGCCGGTGGCAGCCGCCAGGCCGTCGAGCACGACTCTGAGCTCATTATCGAATCGCAATCGTGCAGCGCTTCGATCAGACGGAGTCGAGGCCGTGGCGCCGATGCGGTCGCGGAGCGGCAGGATGCCTTCGACGAGCGCAATCCGCGCCCCGATTTCGTTCGCCTCGCGCGTCGCGTCGCGTCCTGAAATAGTCTCGAGCGCGTGGCGCCGAACACGCCATTCGCCCAGGCGTTCGTCCCACAGTGGCTGCTCCTGTCCATAGCAACCGTCGAGATCCGCTGGCCGGAGCGGAAAGCGGGGCAGGCGCAGGGGGACGTCGAGACGCGCGAGGCCGATCGACACCTCCACATCGGAGAGCTTGAGGGATCCCTCCCCTTCCACGTCGCCAACGTGCATGGACGTAGTGATCTCCACCTCGACGGTCGGAGCGTGCGGAGTGTCGACGAGCGTGCCGAGTTGAAAGCGAATACCCTTGAGTCCCACACCAACATCGATATCGATGGGGACCTCCTGCACGGCGGCCTCCGCCGGTGTCGAGACGCCTCGCGCCACACTCTCCAGAAACTGGAAAACGCGTACTTCGACTGTCGCCTGGGCGAACTCTGCATCGAGCATGAGGGCGGCCTTGTCGCCCTTGAAGGCCAGCTTCAACGAGCAGTGCCCCTCGAGGTCCGAGAGGGCGAAGCCTGCGAACAGGTCCCCGAGCTGCTCGCCGATCGGCAGGTCGAGTGGTGGCATGACCGGGTGAAGCTTGAAGGTGCCGGCAAGCGTGAACGCCCCCGCCCCACTGGCGGCATCAGTGACCTCGATGTCCACCGTCGTAAGTGCGAGGCGCACTGGCGGCTCAGCCGACTGCATCTTCGGAAAGTCGAGACCAATGGCAATCGGATTGGTGACGGAAAAGGCAAGGGCATCGGTGCCATCTGCCCGGTGGGCGACCGTAAGCGTCGCCGAAATCCACCCGTCGGCATCACCGGTGTGGATGTGTAGCAGCTCAGACCCGGGCACGGTTGGGAGCGGGGGAACGCGTAATTCGATCGCCGCGGCAATGGCGGCCTGCGAACCGCCGCTACCGGCAAGTTTGCCTGTCGTCGCCGCGCTCCCGGCATCGCTACCGCTCGTGTAGGTGATATCAGCTGTGAGCGCGAAGCGTCTGACCTCGGGGCGCACAGACTCGGGGACGAAGGGCCAAAGCTGCTCGGCGTGGTTGAGCTTCGTCTCAAGATGCAGCACGACGAGGCGCTCGCCGCTGCGGCCCTCCACCCAGCGGAGTTTGGCTTTGACTGTTCCATCTTCAGGCGGCGCGGGAAACGCAGCCGGGATGTGCAAGCGGTCGCGAACGTCGGACCAGGCGACCTCGCATTCCATAGTCGCCTCGGTTCGCGTGGCACCGGCCTCGTCCGTGCTCGTCGCCAGCACGAGCTTGGCGAGCTCGACCGTGCCGAGCGCGCCGAATGGTACGTGCTTTAACTCAATCGATAATGCATCGTTTGTCGGATCATGGCTAATAGATGCAGTGGCCTCAGGGATTGAAAGATCAAATAAGTCAATATTCAGTCTTAATCCTTGCAGCGCGCCTTCCAGGGACAATCGATCATCTGCAAGCGTGCCGCTGAGCTTTAGTTGTTCGATATCAAGATAGCCCATATCGAAATCCAAATGAATCGAGCCTTCGCTTTGCAGCGCCATGCTGGTGCTAAAATGCATCTCGCCCAAATCACGCAATCCGAATTCCAATAGAAAATGCGAACTGAGAATTGGAACGCCGACTTTACCGGTTATCGAAAACCTTGTCGGCCAATTGTGACTGATTTCCGCCTCGATCTTGTTTAAGGCGATACTCCACGCAGGATCAAATAAATATCCTTCCAGTGCCGGCATCGGAGTAAGCGTTGTCTTGAAACTCACTCCTTCCTGCCCCAATGCAACATCATTAAAATCTACGCGTAACCCGTTTTGCCCTTGAAAGAAACTACCGGCCAGACAATAAAGGGTCGCCTCTTTTGCATAAACACCTTTGAAGGATTCATCATAGCCAAGCGCCATAATTTCAGCAGGTGTACTCTCGCTTGAAAAATCTAATTGGCATTCTCTAAGCCCCACTATCAAACCTGAATTGCCAATTTCAAATGGCGATATGCTGAAAGGGCCGAGCAACGGATAGATATTGATATCGCTATCAATAATTAACGAGCCTTCGATTTTTGCCGCCACCCAATCAGTGGGATCACCTGGTTCCAATACCACTGGCTTTAGCAGTGCATGATGGATACGCAAAGTGACCTGCAAATCATGCAAACCAAAACGGCTCGGGTTTGCGATGATCCATGATGTATTCACAAACGTATAACCTGGCATGTTGGAACCGAGGACCAAAGAAAAAATATCAGTGCCCGGAAACGGAACAACGAGCTCTCCTTCAAAAGCCACAGCAAGGCTTAAACAGAACTCTTCGTTTTCATTGTCGAATAGCGATTGCAGATAGATTTTATCCAGCAGGGCTAAATCAACACCGTCAACCGCCCCCAAGAATTCGAGCACGCCGGGAATATCATCTAAAACGTTTCTAAGTTTTCCGAGTGAGGGATACATATTGTTTACCCGAACGGCCTTTCATCGGGACGAATCAGCCAACACTCGCCCTGCAATTTATCTGTCCAGTTAGGATCGGATAACTTCGTGGGGGGGGCCCAAACCTTTTTGCTGTGGTCGTGATGATCCTTAGCGCTTAGTGATGGCGGATGAAGTAAAAGCTTGTTGATCTCGGCATCTTCTAGTTGCCCCATGCCTCTTAATTTTTCCTGATGCAATTTGATCAGACATGCGCGCATCTGATAAAATTGCCGAGATACTAGACAACCTGCTGACCCGGACCCCGTATCATCCTTGTTGGCGAAATGAATTCTAATTTCAGTTTTTCCGTTAGTATCGCTTGTAACCTGATCAGAAAAATAAAAACGTGCTTCATGGACAATATCACGTCCATCGCCTGGATCAGTAATTTTAAAGCAGTAATTTTTGAATGCAGTGCCGGAACGATAACTTTTGTATTCATAAATACTGTTTCCGCGAATAGACGAAAGGGATCCGACCGGATCGATGACCCAGGGTTTACGCGAGGTATATGAGGTCCAACGATATTTACCTTTCACCATATCGTCGTGAATCACAAACATGCAGCCGTCGAAATGATCGTAACCGAGTTGCGCAGGACCCAGATGGTAAGAGTCGCCGGTGTCATCAAACGGTGGTGCTTCGGCGCCTATCCCCGCCGGAATACGCCAGCCCGATGATGGCCCGCTAAAATGCGGAATCAAGTCAAGCGTTATCGTGCTCGTGTCTTCCTCTAACTTCAAAATACGATAAGTCCTTGGGATGAATGTTGCGCCGGTATCCTCATCAAAATAAATTGTGTCGAAATTCGGATTAATTTTGGAAGGGTGCGGAAGACCATCGAGCTGCACTGTCTTGGCACCTGTAATCACCGCCTTACTGCCACGCAATCGGCTGGCAAAGCTATCGACCAAGACTAAAATTGGGCGGCGATTGATTTTCCATGGCGAGGACGCATCACTACCTACTAAGCGCGGGGTGCCGTCAAGCGTCAAGGTGCGTGTCGCAACATCAAGATGCAAAATACGGTACCTTCCGCTGGGCCGTGTCGAAGTGTCGAATTCCAGATCAATCGTATCGTGTCCGATCTGTATTCTGCTTAGGTCTGAATCTCCGTCTAGTTCAAGCATATTTGGCGCCGCACCAATTTGCGCTTCTAACCCTTCCAAGCATAGAAAATTTACGGTTTCATCATTGGGATTATTCGGTTCCCTCGAGCGCGACCACGGTTCTCTAAAGTTAATATAGAACTCAACCAACGCTTCAAGCTGGAAAATATTGCGCGTATCGCGATCGTTAAATTCGAAAGGCGGCGCTTGTATGTTCTGGGAGGTGGCAAACCGAAAGAGACGTTTCCGATATAGTGCTTTCTGATTATTCCCAACCTTTCGCCATTGCTCATAACTCAAATCATGGTCGCTGCGCATCCTTGACAAAGCGGAGAACGGATAAAGTAAATGTTCGGTCATTAAAATTGCATGATCTGTTGAGATCGACGCAGCAATAATGGGCCAGCTTTTTGGAATCAATCCCAGTAAAGAATCGAGATCGCTCTGCGTTTCAACGAACTCACGCATCCAATCGTAAAAATCAGAAGGGTCGTGCGTGCCGTACCACATCAATACAGTGAATCCAATCTGCAATTCGGAAGGATTTGGCAATGTGACGAATGGACTGCCTGCTTTTCCGATTGGATGCCCTCCCGAAATATGAATGTCGACTTCACCTCTTAAAAAGCGAATCCAGTTCACTTCGCGCTCTACCGCTGTAGATGCGGATGGAATACTCGCCGCATCGAGTAACGCGCCGAGATCGTCTTTCAATGATTCCGCATCAATATTCACATAATAAAAACCGCGTATCGAATCACCAGGCAAAGTATTCAAACCTCTCGCGCGTTCTTTAAAACCCGGCCATAAATCGAGATAAGGTCGCGATTTGATGTATACGTTTACCGTTTCGCGATATACATTTGTTGAATACGTTGGCGAATATTTTGTCTGCGGATCGGGAACACCATTACCCGGCGCTCGCATCGATAACTCCCCTGTGGCAATCGCATAAATCTGTGCATTCGCAGCCGTGGTTTCCAACAAGACATAATCGGCTAATTGGCCGGGATAGATATCACCACCCGGCGGCAACTCTTCTCCGTAACTGCATATCCGACTCCAAGGGCCCGGTGGCGTATCACTCTTGCGAAAAGGCGGGCGAATAAACATGGACAATGGTAATGGTTTCGGCATTTTACTAATCTGAATATGATTGAGAAATGAGGATCGACGGTTTTCTGCTTTGGCGATGGCAGTGAAGAGAGGCTCCTGCGGAAGCACGACAGGCGCATACCACGCGAAATTCGGCACAATCCCGATGGCGTCCTTTGTTGAGGGCTCGATCTTTACCTATACTGAACCCAGAAGCGCCGATTACTTTCCATAATGGCGGAGCTATCAGATTTGAGATTGATTGAGTTGTTGCCGCGTTGCCATTTGGCGCGGAGTGTGGACACGAAGCTTGTTGGATTGGTTCACGCACGAAGCCTCTCCTCCGGTGGTTCGTGACTATTTGACCGGACATTATATTTTCCCTCAAATCCCTCCAAGGGAAAGGAAGCAGGAAATCAAAACTCATCCACACTCGCATTGTTAAGCTACGCAAAAATGGCCGGCTTATTTTAAGTGAAATTCAATAACACGCTGTTCTCCGTCGCCTGCAAACTCTTGTGGATGCTACCTAGAAAGGCCGGATAGGACTGTGAACAAGCCGCGGTAAGGTCTATTTTCAAGCCGTCGAGGAAAGCCTGTACGGCTTGGGTGAACGCTGCGTCCATTGCAGAGTCATTTGGGAACGCCTCAAACGCCAGGGAGCAATAGGCCTTCCCAGCGACTTCCAGATCCGTCAACTCGAATCCGAGGCCACGATCGATAAAGGTCTTCGCATCGACTTCTTCAGCCTTGCCGTTCAGAGTGTCCAGTCGCACCTTGCGCAACGCGCGATTTTTCCGAACAGCGGCAGTCACCAGCCCCGGCTCCTTCTCCGCCGCAAATAGTCGTTGATACGAAGCTGGGACGTTCTTGTATGACCACTTGATCCAGCGTTCGACCACTCCCTGATGCCGACCGCAGAACACCTGCGTGCCGAGGGAAGAGACACGCCCCTTAATTTGCAGCTCGCCCTCACGCCACTTGATGCCCATATCGTCGCTGTCAGGCACGAGCGGGTCGCTGTCAGGCACGAGCAGGTAGACGTCAGGTTTGTCATCGAGCCGGGGCTTCCATACCGGTGGTCCGACACCGGAGTTCTTTGGAATTGGAATGGGGGCTACCGTTTCAAACCAAGCCTTCAATGGTTTGTGCTGATCGGCCTTTCCCTCGAAGAACCACCGAACCTCGTGACTGGCCATCGGGATTGTCTGTGCCATCGGCATGATCCTTCCTCAAGTGAAGATCTACTGATAAGCATTGAGACATGGGGGTCGGACTGGATGTGCCGCCATCCCATCTCCTCTATGACTTTATTATTCGACATCGAATCTGGTCCCAGTGCTTGTTATTACCTGGTGGAGCTAACAGATTTGAGTTCGATGGCCCTGTCGATACGTGGCCATTTGGCGCAGATTATAGACGCGGGGCTCGGTGGTTTGGTTCGGCACAAACCCCTTCTCCGGTGCTGGCGACGATGACGGTCCGGAGGCTACGCTTTACCTCCAGCGTTGTCAAAGACAAATTCTTGTTTGCTGCTGGTGCGATTCCCGCTGTATCTCGTCTTCCATTCAACAAGTCAAGACATGATGGCTTTAATCGACGGGATGACAGATTCCTACACCACCTTGCGGGCGTTCGTAGGCCGGGAGACGGAATCGATTCCAAGTGGTAGGCTTATGCTCATCCGCATGCGATGCGGTGATCAACCGCGTGGCAGGGCGTAGACAATTGAAGGTACGGGGGTTACGAGGCCTTCGGCAAGCAACCCCACGCCATGTTCTGCGGACCGAACGCCAACGATCCGCATCCTATGCGGGTCAGTCTCATGATCGTTCGGCGGCGTGAGGGAAAGGGGAAATTGCAATGTCGTGGGTGGTTTACGGTAAGGACAAGCGTGAGTTGTGGTTGATCGACTTCGATATTGCGTTCCTGATCTTCCCCGTGGGCATCAGCGCTGCGATCGTGATTCACTACGCGCTGCTCAACCCCGCAGCATTCGTGTACGCTTCGATCGCGATGGTGGCGTCCGGGGTCGTTGGCGTCTTTGTCGCCAAGCTGTCCTTGTTCCGGCGCGGCATCTGGGTGTCGTGGGGGCCGCGTCAGATGGG
>Ga0315287_10008567_pt1 | contig 10338 bp, 7 predicted proteins | sample YL17G11_0_MG_FD_205037 | JGI IMG/M metagenome (GOLD analysis project Ga0315287, IMG submission 205037) | Sediment microbial communities from Yellowstone Lake, YNP, Wyoming, USA - YL17G11_0 | ecosystem: Environmental > Aquatic > Freshwater > Lake > Sediment | place: USA: Wyoming | collected...
CACGCGGGGGCTGGTGGGCCACGTAGCGAGGCCGTCCGCGAGGGCATGGATGCCCGAGCAGGCCGAGCGCCGAGTGAGCGAGCCGCCCGGAGGGCGGCGAACGAACGGTGGCCCACCAGCCCCCGCGTGCGTGCCCACCCGCTTCGTGCACCTCCGCTCCGTTCCGGCTCCGCTCCGGTTCCGCGGCGCCGCGTGCGAGTGCGTTCAGCGCTGCAGCAGCCCCGGGTCTTGGATGAGCACCGGCGCGGCCGTGTCCGGGAGATTCACGAGGCCGCGGGCCGTGAGTGCCGCGCGCAAGCGGTCGTGCAGGCCTTCCGGATCCGGATTGTGCAGGAAGTAGAAGTGCTGGAATTGATTCCAATCGCCCAACAGCCGGTCGGGGCGTTGCGCGGGAACTTGCGGGATATAAATGTCGGCGAGCCAGCGCGGGAAATCCAGAAAGCGCGCGCCGCGGCAGGTTTTCAGATGCTCCATGAACGCGCGGTCATAGACCACGATGTCACCGGCGACTCCCGCCACTTCCAGCAGGCTGTATTGCGGCACGTTGCGGACCGGTGAAAAGTGGAATCGCAAGTTCACGCCGCGCTGGTACAGGTACTCCGCGGTCGCGAACTTCTCGTGGCCCGGCCGGCCGCGCAGCCGGATGGGCTGGTGCGCGATGGTCTCGTCGGTGAGCCCGAAGCGTTCTACCGCGGTGGGGTACTGCGTGAAGTAAGCCAGCGCCGCCTGACCGCCGCCGACCAAGATCGTGGCGTGCGTGCCTTGCAGGCACGGGCCCAAGTTCGCCGCCAATTCGCGGATCTCGCGCATCCGGAACTCCGGATAAAACTGCGGCTCGTCGACGATGCCGGCGACGTTCTTCTTGTTGCCGAAGAGCGCGTGCTTGCGCACGACGCCCAGCACGATCAGCCCGGCGCACACCGCAGTGCCGGCGGCACGCAGCGCCGGCCGTGGCAGCGAATGGACCGCCGCCTCGAGCAGCAGCAGGAGGAACGGCGTGGTCGGCAGGAAGAACCGCGCGAACATGAAGTCGCCGCCCCCACGCGCCACCAAGAAAATGGTCGCCGCCGCGGCCGCAGCCAGCGTCGTGAGCAAGCGCGCGGCGGCGCGTGCATCCGGGTCCGGTGCACTCCAGGCGCGCCGGATCGGAATGGCGCCCAGGCTCGCGCCCAGGAGCACGAAGTACGAACCGAAGTACGTCCGCGTGTACAGCCAACCTTGTGACCAGTACGACAGGCTGCCGGACTTGGCGTAGTACGGATTTGGCAGGGGATAGCCGTAGTACAACATCCGGAACACGAACAGTGGCGCGCAGAGCAGGACACCGGTGAGGGCGTATTGCCGCAGCGCGCGCCGGTCCGTCCATGCCCAGTAGGCGGCGCCCATGGCGGCGTAGAGGAGGCCCTCCGGGCGCAAGAGCACCGCGAGCGAGAACGCCCAGCCCGACCATGCGCCACGGCGCGGATGGTGCGATGCGAGCGCATCGACTCCGGCCAGCAGCGCGGCGATGAAGGCGGCGGTCTCCAGTCCGCCCGATGCAAACAACCGCGCATCCTCGTGCACCGCCCAGCCGACCAACGCCACCGGAAGTCCGAACCAGCCACCGCGGCCCGGGAACAACCGCCCGGAGATCCGCCCCAGGAGCACGAGCGAGATGGCGAAGAAGGGCATTGGCAGGTAGCGGCCGAGCGGCACGGGATCGACGTGCAGGGCCCGTCCGATGGTGAGCAGGATGAACCACAGGAAGTGCGTGTAGCCCTCCGAGCGCTCACCCGGGTTGTAGACCGGCCCGTGTCCCGCGAGGACGTTGTCGCAATAGCGGTAGGTGATGAAGACGTCGTCGGTGACCCAGGTATGCAGGGCCACCATGACCAGCGCCGCGGTCACGACTGCCGCCCAAGCCAGCGCTATCGCCCGCGGGCGCGGCGCCGCGCGCCGCCAGGCGTCCAAGGTTGCCACGATCCGTCTCCCCTCCGTCACGTTGCGCGCCGGACCAAGATAGCGCATCCCCGCCATTTTGCGCCGCGTTGCGGGGCGCGCGCGCTGGTGCTAGCCTCGCCGCCCGGCAACCCGAGGAGCCTGATGAATCCGTTGATCCCCGCCGCACTCCAGCGCAACTTGGTTCTGGCGTCCACCAGTCCCCGGCGCGCCACCGTCCTGCGAATGCTCGGCTTCGAGTTCGAAACCATCGCCGTGCCGGTGGATGAGGCCGCGCTAGGGCTGCCGGAGCCCGAACCGCACGTCACCCGCCTGGCGCAATTGAAGGCGGAGGCCGCGGCAGCGCAGTGCCCTGGCGGCGTGCTGATCGGCGCCGACACCGTCGTGGCGATCGATGGCGTGATTCTCGAGAAGCCCAAGTCGCGCGCCGAAGCCCTGGCGATGCAGCAACAGTTGCGCGGGCGCTGGCACACGGTGTTCACCGGCATCGCGCTCTTGGACGCGGCGACGCGCCGCGCGGTGGCGGCTTCGGAGTCGACGCAAGTGCGCTTCGCCGCCTGGGACGATGCGGCGCTCGAGCGTTATGTGGATTCTGGCGAGTGCATGGACAAGGCGGGCGCCTACGCGATTCAAGGCTGGGGTGCGCTGCTGGTCTGCGAAATTCGCGGCTGTTACTACAACGTGATGGGGTTTCCGATCGGCACCTTCGCGCGGCTGTTGGTCGAGCTGCAAGACCCGGAGGCGAAGCATGGCCGTTGAAGCCGTGTTGTATCGCGACGGCGCCTTGGAACTGCTGGACCAAACCCGGCTTCCCGGCGAAGTCCAGGTGCTGAAGATCACCGATGTGGACGTGTTGTGCGAGGCGATCCGGAGTCTGCGCGTCCGCGGCGCGCCCGCCATCGGCGTCGCGGCCGCATACGGATTCCGCATGGCGGCCGACGCGTGGCAACGCGCCGGCGGCGGATCCGTCGACGATCTGCGCGGCCGCTTGCGGGCGGCGGGGGAGGCGCTCGGGGCGACACGCCCCACGGCGCACAACCTGTTCATGGCCATCGAACGCCTGCGGCAGGTGGTGGATGCGCCGCACGCCGACGCCCCGGCGATGGTGCGCGCCGTGGCGGCCGCGGCCGATGCAGTGCATGCCGAAGACCGGGCTTTGTGCGCTGCCATCGCGCGCCATGGTGCCGCGCTGCTGCCGGACCCGGCGCGTGTTATCACGCACTGCAATGCCGGTGCCCTCGCGACCGGCGGGATCGGCACGGCGCTCGGCATCGTGTACGAAGCCGTGCGCCAGGGCAAGGCGGTGCACGTTTTCGCGGACGAGACCCGTCCGCTGCTGCAGGGCGCGCGATTGACGGCGTGGGAACTGTCCCGGGCGCAGGTGCCGGTGACGCTCTTGTGCGACAACGCGGCGGCTTCACTGCTGGCGCAGGGCGGGGTGCACTGCGCGCTCGTCGGCGCCGATCGCATCGCCCGCAACGGCGACACCGCGAACAAGATCGGCACGTTGTCTTTGGCGCTCGCGGCGCAGCGTTTCGGGGTACCATTCTATGTCGCGGCGCCATCCACGACGTTCGACCTGACGCTCGCAAGCGGTGCCGGGATTCCGATCGAGCAGCGCGGTGCGGCGGAGGTCGTGGCGGGCTTCGGCATCGCCACGGCGCCGGCCGGCATCGAGGTCTACAATCCGGCGTTCGATATCACCCCGGCGGATCTCATTACCGCGATCGTGCACGAGGGTGGAGTAGTGCGGCCGCCGTACGGCCACAACCTGCCGGCAAGCCTGCGGGGTTTGCCGGCGTGACGATTCGTGCCGCCGGCGGCGGGCGGCACGCGAGCCCGGCCCATCGGTCGGCCGCCGGCGGAACGCGCGAGCCGTTCATCGGTCAGCGGTAGGCGCGCCGTAAGTCCGTCCACGTCTTGCGGACGACGGGTGTGGTCGTGTAGCTGTAGACGACAATGCGATCGGAATGCGCGAATTCGTCGTAGTCGGCGACCATCAGGTCGCCGTTCAGGGTCATCGTCATCGACAACGGGCGGTTGAGGATCTCCACCTTGCGGGGATTCGGCGGCGCGCCCCACGAGTACTCGAACACACCGGCGAGCGAGAACTTGTCCGTCCGGCGGCGGAAGGTCTCGGTCACGAAACAGCGGTCATGCGCCAGGTCGAGCAGGATCCCGTACGCGTACGCCAGCTGGCCGCGCGACGGCGCTTCGTTGCCCCCGAAACGCCGAATGGACTCGCCGGCGGGCGAGAACACCTGAATCCGGTTGTTGCCGCTGTCGACGACATACAGCGTGCCGTCCGGGGTGAGCGCAAGGTCGGTCGGGTAGAGCAACTGTCCGGCGGCGCGGCCCGAATCGCCCACCACGGTGATGGGTTCGAGCGTGGTGTCGTGGATCGCGAACTTCTGCACGCGGTGGTTGTAGGTATCGGCGACGTACAGGAATCCATCCAGCACCGCCATCCCGGCCGGCGAAATGAAGTTGCCCGGCGCCCGGCCCAGACCGCCGTACGTCGACAGCACGTGGCCGTCGCGATCCCAGCACTGCAGCCGGTGGTTGCCGCGATCGGAAATCCACAGGTGGCCGTTGGCATCCTTCACGACATCGGACGGGTGATAGAAGAGCCCCGGAGTTTGCCCCTCACCGCCGTAACGGGCGAGGAATTCGCCGTGGGTGGTCCACTTCTGGAGATGGTTGCCGTACAACTCGACGATCCACACGACGTCGCCGTCGTCCGGGCACAAGCCGAACGGGGCCCACAGCATCCCGGGGGAGTTGCCGGTGCGTCCGAAGTGGCGCACATAGGATGGCGGTGACTCCGCGAGCGCCGGCAGCGCCCACGCCAGCCCGAGACACATCCACCATGCCAGAGTGCGGCGCATGGACTCCTCGCAGGTCAGGGAACCAGCGGGATCATCCTCCCGCCGCTGGCGTGGTGCAAGCGAATAACGGATTCCCAGGGTCCGTGAACCCGCCGGCGGTTGCATGTTGTCCGGCGCAAGTTGGCGCGCAGCGCTGGTTTGCCGCGCGATGGCCGGCCCGCCCGCATTGACAGCGGCGGCGCGGGCGGGTAGGCTTCGCGCGCGCAAAACGAATTCAGCGTGCCAGTGAAGTCTCGCCGCGGGAATAGGATCCCTTGGTCAACAGGGCAGCCCTTCGAAACCACTGTGGCCTTGTTCGCAGGCTCGCCACGGTCGCCGTGGCCGGGCTGTGCGCGGCCGGGTGGAGCGCTGCGGCCCGGGCGCAGGACACCGGCGAGGTCATTGGCGTCGTGGTCGATTCCACGACCGCCAAACCCCTGCCCTACGCAAATATCGTCCTGGTGGACACCGGCCTGGGCGCCAACGCCCAAATGGACGGCACGTTCAAGGTGCGCAACGTGCCGCCCGGCGCCTACCGCGCCCGCGCGACGTATCTCGGATACGAAGCCGGCGTCCGGCCGGTGACCGTCACCGCCGGCGGCACCGTGAGCCTCAAGTTCACGCTGCGCAAGAAAGCCGCGGCTGGAACCACCAAGAAAATCGTCGTCTTGGACACCCGGCCGTTGGTGGACGTGTCCGAGATCTCCACCGTGCGGCAAACCCGCGCCGAGGACATCCGCAAGCTGACGGTCGACGAGGTGGCGGACGTCGTGACGCGGCAAGTCGGCGTTTCGGGCGAGAACGACGAGCTGCACATCCGTGGTGGCCGCGCCGACGAGACGCTGTTCCGCATCGAGAGCGTGGCGATGAAGAACGTCGTCACCGGCGCCGCCGTGGGCTCGGCGCTCTCGGCCAAGGCCGTGCAGGAGATCCAGGTCACCACCGGCGGCTACCAGGCCGAACGTGGCCAGGCCATCAGCGGCGTGGTGGACGTGGAGTTGAAGGAACCAGGCTCGACGCGGCACAACGCCGTCGAAACGCAGGTCGGCAGTTTCTCGACTGGACGCTTGTTCCTGCAGACCGACGGTGTCGAGCCGATCTCGACGTACTTGTTGCCAAGCATCGGCGTGAAGATCCCCGGCACGATGGGGCTCCTGCTCGGCGTCGACATCTTGGGGACCGACACCTATTTGCCGAGCTCCCGGAACGCTTCGAATTTCGACACCACCCGCCGCACGCTGCGCTCGGGCTACGACGAATCGATGTTCGGACTGCACTACACCTACGACGACGTCTTGCGCGCCCGGCAGAGGAACACCGTCAACGGCTACCTCAAGGTTTTGTGGCGCGCCACGCCGCGCCACAAGGTCGGACTCACGTGCACGAAATTCGTGGCCATGGACCACGGCATGGACCGCCAGTCGGTGGGCGGCGGGGCGGAGTTCGCGGATGCGTCGTCGCTGAACACCGGGTACCGCTGGGATTTTCACGACCAGTTGGACCAGTACCTGACGATCACCGACGACACCAACGCCCAGATTCTGAATTGGAAGTATGCGATCAATGATCGGGCGTTCTCGTCGGTGTCGTTCTCGCATTTTTTCAACAACCAGCAACAAGCGGTGCAGGGCAAGAACTGGTCGGAGTACAACGAGTGGCGCGACTTGAGCCGCGACCAGGCGTTCGTGGACGACACCAACGGCGACTTCCCGTTGTTCCTCGACACGTTCATGGACCGCTGGACGGCCAGCGGTTCGTACACGCAGCGGTGGCACGGCCATCACGAATTCAAGGCCGGCGCCGAAGCCAGCTACTACACGCTGCAGATGATCGAAATCCGCAACCCGCGCGAAGGCGCCGGTGGGCTAGGCAGCGTGCGCGACTTGTACCGCGTGAATCCGAACGACGGGGCGTTCTACGCGCAAAACCAATTCAAGTATGAGGGTTTCGTGGGTCACGTGGGCCTGCGCGGCGACTACATGTTCCTGGGGCAACAGGCGGACGAGGCGGTCGCCCAACGCCGCAATGGCATGAGCGAAGCGGTGGCGCAATCGTATCTGGACAACACCCACGAGCTGTTCGGCAGCCGCTATAAGTTGTTCTGGAGCCCGCGCTTGGGCATCAACCATCCGATCACCGACAAAGACGAAATGCACTTCAACTTCGGGCATTTCATCCAGTGGCCACGGTTGATCTACTACTATACGAAGATCGGGTCGCAATCCAGTGAGGCGTTCCCGACGCAAGGCAATCTGGATCTCGATCCGCAGCGTTCGGTGCAGTACGAGGCGGGCGTGAAGCATCAGTTCGGCGAGACCAGCGCATTGGACATCACGTTCTTCAACAAGGACGTCTACGACTACCCGACCGCCACCCGGCCGGTGGAAGCGCAGGCCCGGCGCTTGGTCTACATCAACGACGATTTTTCGCGGACGCGCGGCATCGAAGTCGTCTACCGCCGTCGCACTACGCGACGCTTCTCCGGCAATGTGTCCTACGAATACCAGATCGCCACCGGCAAGCCGGCCGACCCGAATCGCATCAAGCAGGTCGATCCCGACGCGCTCGAAACCGGCAACGTCGAGCCGGACTTGACCGAGCAGTTCATGACCTGGAACCGGCCGCACCGCCTGCAGTTGAACGTCGACTGGCGCTTCGGCAAGGGCGACCGGCTGAAGATCGGCGGCCTGACCCTGCCCGACCGCTGGGGCGCGAACTTTTTCTACACCTTGCGTTCGGGCCGCGCGTACACGCCCACCAACGATCGCGGCGAGCGCACCGGCAAGCGGAACTCCGAAAACGTGGCGTTCGAGAGCGTCCTCGATATGAAGATGGAGAAGAGCTGGGCGCTGGGCCCGGAGAACCAGTTCGCGATCACCTTCGAGGCACGCAACCTGTTCAATAACGAGATCGTGCGCGTCGTCGACTCGAGCACCGGGGAAAAGCCGCAAATCGACGTCGGCCGCTACTCGCACCTCACCAGCGACCAGAATCGTGACGTGGTGGCGCAGCGGCTCCAAGACCCGGCGTACCTGGCCGAGGGCCGGAATCTGCGGTTGGGCCTGGAGGTCTCGTTCTAATGCGGACCCGGCTTCACATGCGCGCGGCAAGCGCCGCCGGAATGCGGTTCCGGCACGTGGCGCTCGTTGTGGTTGCGGCGGTCGTGGGGGTGCCCGCGGCGCACGCCGCCGAGGATCTCGGGGCGCAACGCGTGGCGACGAGCATGCTCACGTTCCTGAAAATCGGCGTCGGCGCGCGCGCCGTCGCGCTGGGGGAAGCCTTCGTGCCGGTGGCGGACGACGCGACCACGCTGCACTGGAATCCGGCCGGCATCGCCGACTTGGCCGGCCCCCGGGCGCATGTGACTCATACCAGCTGGCCCGCGGACATCTCGTACGACAACGTCATCTACGTGCAGCCCACGGGGGCGTGGGGCGGCGGGTTCGGCGTCCAGGTGTCGTCGCTGCGCACGACGCTCGATTACACCACCGAAGCCGAGCCGCTGCCCAGCGGGCGCACGTTCGGTTACTCCGACCTCTTGATCGGCGGCGGGTATTCGCGCCAGTTCACCGATCGCTTCACGCTCGGCGTCGGCTTGAAGTACCTGCGGGAGGATTTGGGATCGGACGTGGGCGGCAGTGTCCTGCAATCCTGGAGCATGGACATGGGGACGGTGTTCCGGCTGCCGTACCACGGCTTCCGCGTGTCGATGGCCTGGACCAATTTCGGCCCCGACTTCCAGCCCCCGGGCGGCTACGTGAGCCTGGGTCCGAATCCCGCCGACGTCCGCTACGCGAGTTTCTCGCCGGCGAGCATTTTTGCCTTCGGGGCCGCCATCGAACCCATTCAACAGAAACACTTCCGGCTGTTGACCGCGATGCAATTCGACCATCCGGCGGACGGCACCGAGCTGATCAAGGGCGGCGCCGAGTTGTGGCTGGACGAAATGGTGGCGCTGCGCGCCGGCTGGAACCCCCATTCCGACGCGATGGATTTCTCCACCGGGATCGGCTTCCGGGGCGCCGTGCGCTCGCGCGTCGTACACTTCGATTACGCCTACACCGACGGCAACGCGCTCGGGCGCATCGACCGTTTCAGCGTGGAGGTGGAGTTCTGATGCCGCGTGCCGGCTGGTTGCGGAAGAACTCACGCTGCGCGGCGGCGGCGCTCCTCGTGCTGCTCGGGGCGGCTGCTTGCGGCCGCCGGCTCGACTTGCCGCAGGAACCCGACGCCACCGGCGGGCCGGCCGGCGAAGTCGCGTACGTGAAAAAGTACATGTGGGAAGGCATGCCGGCCCTCAGCGACCTGGTGCTGACGCGCGGGCAGGTCCTGTACGGGATCGACCCAGGGGGCAGTGTGCGGAGCTGGTTCTCAGACACCGCCACGCCGCGCGAGAACACGTCGCGCAATCTGCCCCCGGCGGCGATCGTGGGCTCCGACACGCTGCGCCAGGCGGTGCAACTGTGCGAGGGCACGGGGAACACGCTGTGGGTGGCCTACGCGCGGCCGCAGCTCACGCTGCTGCAATGGAACGTTGGCGTGGTGCCGCCGGTGCCTGTGGATTCCGCCTTGGTGCGCAGTGCCGGCGTCGAGTGCGGGGGCATCGCGGCCGACGCGGACAGCGGTTTCGTGTACGTGGCCGACCGCGCGTCGAGCACGGTGGCGAAATTCAGGCCGTCGCGCCTCGGCGGCAGGCGCGTCACCACGCTCTGCGGCACCGGCGACGGCGACCACTTCGTCCGCCAGCCGCACGGCATCTATGCCTTCGGCGATTCACTGCTCGTAGCGGATACCGGCAAGGCCTGGCTGCAGGTGGTGTCGTCGAGCGAACCCCTGGCGGGCCGTGGACAGGTCACGGGCCCGGCCGAGGCGCCACTGCAACTGCGCGATCCACTCGACGTATGGGTGGATCCCACCGGGTTCTTCTACGTCGCGGACACCGGCAACGGCCGGGTGTTGAAGCTCCGGCGGAACGGCCTCGTGAAGGAGAACGTCACCGAACTGGATGCCGAAGCGGCGGCGCACCCGAACACCATCGCCGCCAGCGACACGCGTGTCTGGGTCGTCGACCCCGAACGTGGCCGGCTGACGATCTATCAGTTGAATACTGCGAGCGAGGGGTTGCCATGAGCCGCTGGCAGAGACTGCGCGCCGGGATCGGCCGGGTGACACCGCGCCCGCAGGGGCGGCGCCGCGCCGCGGGTACCGCCGGCCTGCTCGTGATGCTGGTATCGTTGCATCGCGCCACCGCCGGCGCGCCGCCGGTGCTGACGTTCTCGAGTGCGAACGAGCCGGACCAGGTGCAGGCGAACGACCGTTTGCTGGTGGCCACCGATGCCGGCAACGTGCGCATCGTGCTCTCCAACTCCGGCACGTTCGGCACCGCGTTCCAGGCGCGCGAGACGCCGTCGATGGAATGGCCGGCGCGTTCCGGCATCGACCACCTGGTGCGCGGTTCCGTCTGGGTGGGCGCCATCAGCGCCGCCACCGGTGAAACGCTGGTGACGGTGGGCGGGCACGACGCGCAATACAC
>Ga0315287_10008568_pt1 | contig 10337 bp, 8 predicted proteins | sample YL17G11_0_MG_FD_205037 | JGI IMG/M metagenome (GOLD analysis project Ga0315287, IMG submission 205037) | Sediment microbial communities from Yellowstone Lake, YNP, Wyoming, USA - YL17G11_0 | ecosystem: Environmental > Aquatic > Freshwater > Lake > Sediment | place: USA: Wyoming | collected...
ATGCCGATAATTAACAATCCAATGGAGTTGAATATGCACAATATCAGTACAACCGTAGTAACGCCGAGCATATAGCGGGTGACAACCTTGGCCACATCACGCAATACACCAAGGGCAATAGCCCTGTTTTGCCTGCCAACCACTTTAAGAATGAAGTAAGCAAACTTCGTACGGTAATATAAGAAAAGGAATACATAGACAGGTTGCATCAGAATTACAAAAATTGTACCCGTGGTTGTGGAAAAAACCTTCTCTGATTCTGATCCGATATCAAAAATACGGCTTAGCAGAAAGCTTTTCAACCGTTCAGCGGGAATTCCAAATTCACCTTCTACAAAACGCTGAAGGTCTTCGATATGCATAACGGTCTTTTGTCTGAATTCCGGGAGGTCATCGAGGAACAAACTGATACGCTTCAGAACGAACAACGCCAAAAATCCGAAAATAATCATGGCAATAACAAGGGTGATGAGGATTGAAAAGATGCGGGGAAATCCTTTCTTTTCGAGGAAATTTACGATGGGGTATAAAAGATAAGCAATAAGTATGCCGAATGCCAGCGGATACAGGAAGTCCCTTGCAAGTATCAACCCGTAAATAATAAGAAATATTGCCAGAAGGAAATAGGTCAACCGCATTCCGATATACCTGCCATTCATAGGACCCTTGATTTAGTTAGGAAAGCAAAAATAATAAAAGCTATCCTCACATCCTCATAATTGTACAATCAAGTTGCGGATCCGTTCTATCTGCATTTGCTTGTTGACCTCCCTGAGGTTTCGGGCCGTTTCAGTAAAATACTGATGGCCGGAAATGAATTTAATTTGCAGGCTGTTCCATTCATTCATGGATTTTATCATGGAACGATCCTTCAATTCAAGATACAGAGAATTTGAAACCGGGATCATATCGCTTCGTCCCAGGTAATCGAGGTCGGCATCACACATGATCTCTTCGAGCCTGTTCCCGGGTATAGGGGGCAGTTTTGTGGCCATTATCAGTTCACAGATGGCATCTATTTGCGGAAGGGTGTAACTATAGGAAGGTAAGATCTCCCGTGCCACGATGGCACTCAATTGTTCGTGGTTGTTGTATGAAACGGTATGTCCGGTATCATGAAACAAGGCAGCTGTTTTAAGCAACAAGAGTTCTTCGTCGCTAACCCCCTCGCCAAGTCCGATTAATTCTACCTGCGTAACAACATCCACTGTGTGTTTGATGTTGTGATAATACAGGTTATGGGGCAATTCCCTTTCAAGTTTATCGAGCACGAATTCCTGCAAGTCGGTAAACTGAACAAGGGCAAAACGTATACTGAATTTTTTATTCGGAATAATGCCTTTGCCCTGCAATGAAAATTCCGGTTTGATACCTTTTATTGTATACAGAGGAATCTCACCCTGGTATTTTACAGGCATTCTGCTGAAATATTCACACAGAAAAAGGTCCTTAACAAGTTCATAGGTGGTTGCTGATATCAATATTTGCCCGTCTTCGCAAAACTGCCTGATTCGTGCTGCAAGTTTCACGGTTTCACCTTTTACCTCGTAAACTGGCTTCTTTTTGCCGGTTACATTGGCAATAACAGTACCTGAGTGTATTCCAATTCTAAGTTTCCAGATCCTTCCGGTGGCTGTGGAGCGTTGCATTTCATAAATGTAATACTGCATTTCCACTGCGGCCAGAAGAACCTCCACAGGGTTGGTAATATTTTTCCGGGGGATACCGCCTACACACATCAGGGTGTCGCCGATGGTCCTGATGCTTTTTACTTCAAATTTGGCGATAATGTACTGCAGATGAAGAAAGATTTCATCCAGACTGTCGACAAGGAGCCTGGGATCATTATGTGGTGTAAAACTCTCAAATCCAAGCGCATCGGCATACAATACCGTGGCCGTTCGATAACGGATCAACTTGTTTTTCTTTTCTTGTGCAAGGCGGGGAAAAACCTCATTGACGCCTACCCGTGCCAGCAATTCCTTCGTATGGTCGAGTTCCCGCGAAAGCATTTCAGTTTGTTTATGCAGTTGTTCGTTTTCTGCAGACAGGGATTTGTTCTGCAGTATCAAGTCTGCAATATGCCTTAGCAATCCTGATTTTTTCCTGGGCATGGGAAGATCGTTCACAATATTTGAGACAGGTAAGCATTAAATTTACATTTCTTTTACGAAGGTATGGCATGAAAAGGTTTGTTAATTTTGATGCACAAAAACAAAATTCTGATAACCCGGAAAAAAATGGAATTTAAATTAACTTCTACTTATTACCCCACTGGGGATCAGCCGGAAGCGATCCGCCAGCTTGAAAGTGGTTTAAAACGCAACGAAAGGTTTCAGACCCTGCTGGGTGTTACCGGTTCCGGAAAAACTTTCACCATGGCGAATGTGGTTTCCAGGGTGAAAATGCCCACCCTTGTGCTGAGTCATAATAAAACCCTGGCAGCCCAGTTGTTCGGAGAATTCAAGCTGTTTTTTCCGGAGAATGCGGTAGAATATTTTGTGTCGTATTATGATTACTACCAACCTGAAGCCTATCTTCCGGTTACGGATACTTACATTGAAAAAGATCTTTCAATCAATGATGAGATCGAAAAACTGCGGTTGAGTACTACCTCCTCCCTGTTATCGGGCCGGCGCGATGTCATTGTGGTTTCATCCGTTTCATGTCTTTATGGGATCGGCAATCCAGATGACTTTTACAGCAATACCATTCAGATCGAAAGGGGTATGCGGATCGGAAGGAATGTGTTTCTGAGACGTTTGGTGGACAGCCTGTATTCACGGAACGAAACAGAATTCAACCGTGGAAATTTCAGGGTGAACGGTGATACGGTTGATGTTTTTCTTGCATACAGCGATCTCGCATACAGAATCAGTTTCTGGGGCGATGATATTGAAGAAATCCTCTCTTTTGACCCGGTGAGCGGCAGGAGTATCGAAAGTTTGGAAAAGGCAGCAGTTTATCCGGCAAACATTTTTATTACCACGCGTGACAGAATGCAGCAGGCCCTGCGACAAATCCAGGATGATATGTTCAAACAGGTTGATTTTTTCAAGGAATGTGGTAAATACCAGGAGGCCAAAAGGCTGAAAGACAGGGTTACGTATGATCTTGAAATGTTGCAGGAGTTAGGCTATTGCCCGGGTATCGAGAATTATTCAAGATATTTTGACGGTCGTCCTCCGGGACAGCGGCCATTCTGCCTGCTGGATTATTTTCCGAAGGACTTTCTCACCATCATTGATGAGAGTCATGTAACAATCCCCCAGGTCAGGGCTATGTTCGGCGGTGATCATTCGAGGAAGCAAACGCTGGTGGAATATGGTTTCAGAATGCCATCGGCCATCGATAACAGACCGCTCAAGTTCGAGGAGTTTGAAGCACTGGTGGGTCCGACGGTATATGTAAGTGCCACTCCGGCCGATTATGAACTTGAGAAGTGCGGCGGAGTGATTGTTGAGCAGTTGATCCGTCCGACCGGTTTACTTGATCCCGTCATTGAAGTAAGGCCCAACCTCAACCAGATTGATGACCTGCTGAAAGATATTGACAGGCAGGTCCGCAACAACGACAGGGTGCTTGTGACCACGCTCACCAAAAGAATGGCGGAAGAACTTACAAAATATTTGTCGCGTGTGAATATCCGCTGCCGTTATATTCATTCGGATATTGATACACTGGAGCGCATTGAGATAATGGAAGGACTGCGCAATGGAAGCTTTGATGTGCTGGTGGGGGTGAATCTGCTCAGGGAAGGGCTCGATTTGCCTGAAGTATCATTGGTGGCTATACTGGATGCGGACAAGGAGGGTTTTTTGCGTTCCGAAAGATCACTTACCCAAACGGCAGGCAGGGCAGCAAGAAACCTGAATGGCAGGGTTGTCATGTACGCTGCAACAATTACCGAGTCGATGCGAAGAACCATTGAGGAAACAAACCGGAGGCGGGAGAAGCAACTTGCCTATAATGAACTCAACAATATTACCCCGCAACAGATTGTAAAGGCTGCATCGAATGTGCTGAATGATATCAGGAAAAAAACGGGGCAGAAACTGGCATACGTGGAACCCCAAAAGGTGGATGTGGCTGCCGACCCAGTTGTAAGGTATATGAGCCGCGAAGCACTTGAAAAAGCGATGGATACCGCCAGGAAATCGATGGAAAAAGCAGCCTCGGAACTTAACTTCATTGAGGCCGCCAGGTACAGGGATGAGATGCTCGCTTATAAAGAATTATTATTGAATAAGTGAAAATATTTCGCTTATTTTGCGCAAAATCTAATGTATGGCAAAAGTATCGGATATTTCAAGAGGGAGTTTTGTAAGGTACAATGGAGAACTGTCTGTTGTGTTGGAATATGAACACCGCACACCTGGAAACCTGAGGGCATTCTACCAGGTAAAAATGCGTAATCTAAAGTCAGGCAGGCTCATTGAACAGCGCTTTCGTCCGGATGATGATATGGAAATCGTACGCGTTCATTTTAAGGAGCAACAGTTTTTATATATTGACGGTAGCAATGTGGTTTGCATGGACAATAACAACTATGAGCAGATACATGTATCCAAGGAAACTATCGGAGAAGGAATCAACCTGTTGAAGGAAGGGATGAACATCAAGATCTTTTTTGACGGTGACGAGCCTGTTTTTGCTGAATTACCTATAAGTGTTGAAGTTGAAGTGACCTATACAGAGCCTGGAATGAAGGGTGACACAGCGACACGCACCCTGAAGTCGGCCACTATTGAATCCGGAGCACAGGTAAAAGTACCGCTATTCATCAGCATTGGAGACCGGATAAAGATCGATACCCGCACCGGGGATTATATTGAGCGCTGCAAATAAATTTTTTTACTCTATATAACAAGACACCCTTCAAGGGTCTGAAAAGACCGCTTGAAGGGTGTCTTGCTTTATTACCTGCACATTGATCTTACGGACACTCCCGGAAACTTTTGTCGTATTGCGTCATTGCTTTTTCACTCATACCCATACTGCTGAAACCACCATCATGGAATAGATTTTGCATAGTAACCTTTTTGGTGAGGTCGGAAAATAAGGTAACACAGTAGTCAGCACAATCATCGGCAGTGGCATTGCCAAGGGGTGACATGCGTTCTGTGAAGTCAATAAGTGAGTCGATTCCGAATACCCCGCTGCCCGCGGTTGTGAGCGTGGGTGACTGTGAAATGGTATTGATACGGATCCGTTTTTCACGGCCGTATATATACCCGAAACTACGTGCAATGGATTCAAGGAGACCTTTGGCATCGGCCATGTCGTTATAGCCAAAAAGGGTGCGCTGGGCAGCCACATAAGACAATGCCAGGATGGAGCCCCAATCGTTGACCGCATCAAGCTTTCGGCATACCTGAATCACTTTATGAAACGACAAGGCGGAAATATCAAGTGTTTTAAGGTAAAAATCATAATTGATATTGTCATAGGGGATACCTTTTCTAACATTGGGAGACATACCAATGGAATGGAGAATAAAATCAAATTTACCTCCGAAAAATTCCATGGATTTGCTGACAAGGTTCTCAAGGTCTTCGAGGTTGGTTGCGTCGGCAGGTATAACAATACTGTCGCATACTTTTGCCAGTTCATCCACCTCACCCAGGCGCATGGCCACAGGGGTATTGGTTAATACAATTTTTGCTCCTTCGGCATGTGCCCTTTCGGCGACTTTCCAGGCAATGGACCTGTCATTCAGTGCACCGAAGATGATGCCTTTTTTACCTTTAAGTAGATTATAAGCCATTTTGGTGTTGTTAATTAAAACAGACTGCAAAGATATACTTTGATCCTGAAAATAAAATTATTTAGAAAAGGTTTAAATAATTAGCCACATCAGTTCCTGAGCAATTCCCTGGCGTTTTCAAGGGCAGCATGGGTTATCTCTTCACCACTCAGCATTTTGGCGATCTCCATTTGTCTCTCTTCGGGAGAGAGCAATTTCATCCGGGTCTCTGAAATGGTTCCCTCTTCGGATTTAAATACAAGGTAGTGCGAATCTCCTTTACTGGCCACCTGGGGTAAGTGGGTTATGTTAATGATCTGCATCCTTTGCGCCATACGGCTGATGATATTTCCAACACGCTCTGCAATGTCACCTGAAACTCCCGTATCGATCTCGTCGAAAATGAGGGTTGGCAGTCCGGATGAATCTGACATCAGGGATTTTATGCAGAGCATCAGGCGCGAGAGTTCGCCACCCGAAGCCACCCTTGAAATATCCTGGGGATCCATGTTTTTATTGGCGCTGAAAAGAAACTGCAGTTTGTCGAGTCCCTTGTCTGTAAAATCATCGAGTCCCTGCATAAGTACTTTAAAAACTGCGTTTGGAATACCGACTTCACGCAACATGTCGGTAATTTTTTGTTCGATAGCTGCGATTACCTTTTGCCGTTGCAGGGTGAGATCGTCGGCAAGGGATTTGAGTTTGTTTCTTTCAGTTTCCAATTGTCTTTCCATGGCCCCCAGGTTCAGATCGATGCTGTTAATTTCATCGATGCTGATACGGAGGTTTTCGCGCAACTGAATCAACAAACTGACAGAGGAAGCGTTGTGTTTCTTCTCGAGGGTGTAAAGCATATTCAACCTGTCATTAACAGCGGTTAACCGATCGGGGTCGAGATCAAACTGCTCATTCAGCTGGTCAATCTCATGTGACATGTCTTTCAGATCAATGTAAGCTGATTCAATGCGCCGTGAAAGGCTTTCACCATCCGGAAGGTATTTATGGATGCGTGTAAGCACTGTCAGACATTCTTTCAGCAAGGGAAGTATGGCTTCATGCTCACCCTGTAACAGCAATGTTCCGGAAGCGAGTGCCGTTTTAATTTCTTCGGCATGGGTAAGCTTACCAAGTTCGTTTTCAAGTTCTTCCTGCTCGCCTTCCCTGAGTTTTGCCGCTTCAAGTTGGTTGAACTGAAACTGATAAAAATCGAGGTCGGACTTCATACGACCCGAATCATCAAGCAAATGGTTGTATTGTCTTTTAATTTCACGATAGGTGGCATAACTGCTTGAATAAGCTGCCAGGCGTTGATAGTTCTGGGCAAAGCCATCGATAACCTTCATCTGGAAGATGCTGTCGGACAGGTTCAGATTCTGGTACTGGGAGTGAACATCGATAAGTTTCCTTCCGAGTTCGGTAAGCGTTTCGAGATTCACAGGGGTATCATTGACAAAGGCCCTCGACTTACCGGCAGTCGATATTTCACGCCGGATGAGTGTATTTTCGTCATAATCAATTTCGGATTCATTGAAAAAGGATTCAAGACCATACCGGGCGATGTTGAATGTTCCTTCCACAAGGCATTTTCTGTTCTTATCCAATAATACCGCTGTATCGGCGCGTTTGCCCAGAATAAGGGACAAGGCACCAAGCAAGATGGATTTACCTGCCCCTGTTTCGCCCGTAATAATAGTAAGGCCCTGCCTGAAATCAATTTCAAGCTTGCTGATCAGTGCGTAATTCTCAACAACCAGGTTGCAGAGCATCGTTGGGTAAAATTGGTAACCAGGTTAAAATTAAATAAAAATGACAACTAAAACCGGCAAGCCGAAGGACAAATTATTAATTGCTTATTAACACACTTTTTCAGTGTAATGATATTCAATATAATATTATTGGGTCGACTGAATTCCACGGTACTTATCGGAATGGGTCGGATCGATCTGGTTCAGAATGGCAATAACCCTTCTTTTTTCATCATCGGGAGATTCCATGAAGATACTGACAAATTCATCTGACTTTGCGTCGAGGATAACCTGAAGGAAGTACATGAAAGGATCGGGCCTGCGTTGCTGAACATCCTGAAGGAAGCGGATGCTTTCTGCCGCCCCAGTCCTGCCTTCCGCGAGCTTATCGTACATTACATCGAGGCCGGTACGATGGTAATTATAGATAAACTCCCTGATAGGGCTATATTCTTCATTCAAAATATTATTAATAAACCAGTACCTGTTTCGACGGCTTGTACTTTCGCCAGCCCGCCAACCTCTTTCAGGGGCATTCTGAGCATTGATCATAATTTTTTCGGCCTTCACGTAAAATTCAGTTCCGGACCTAAGACTAAAAGAATCGAAATCAAGGCCAAGAATGATATTGGCATAATAAGCCAGGATGGAGGTTAAATTTGACAGATGCGATGTTTCACTGAATTCAAGGGGTTGAAATTCAACGTACGTGAAATCCAGGTCATTATCAACTAAATTTAACAAAACGGTATTGTAGGATGCATTGAAAACAGGACGCCTGACCTGTATCTGAAGGGTTCCCTTAAACTGATCCGAGCCTATCATTTCCTGGATATTGAAAAGCATACTGCACTCGATGCGTTCCGTATTAGAGAATTTGTAAACCGACCAGGCACGTCCGTTTACAAATTCATTGATGGCGCCCTGCAGGGTTTGAAAAACCTGCCTGTTAGTACCCTGAACCTGCTGGCTGGTGATCTGGATATTGCAGCGTAGTTCCTGTGCACCTGAGGCAAGAGGAAGCAAGAATCCTAAAATTATTAAGGCAGATCGGATCATTACGGTAGCAATGTGTCTAAATATTCAATTATATCAACTGCAACTTTCTCTTTGGTTTTTAACTCAAAACCCAGTGTTTTATTGTATTTATCCAGAATTGTGATTTTGTTTGTATCGCTGTTGAATCCTGATCCTTCATCACGGAGGGAATTCAATACGATGAAATCAAAATTCTTTTTCATCATTTTCTCCCTTGCAGATTCGATTTCGTTGTTGGTTTCGAGTGCAAATCCGGCAAGGAATTGACCGGGCTTTTTTCTTTTACCCAATTCAAAAGCAATATCGGGGTTAGGTTCGAGCTCTACCACAAGGTTTCCGGTGGTTCTTTTAATTTTATGCGTGACAGGTGCCTTGGGCCTGTAGTCCGCTACTGCAGCTGCCAGGATGGCACCATGCATGCTTTCAAACAAGGCCGTACATCGGTCATACATTTCAAGTGCAGTATGAACCGTGGTAATTTGAATATTTTTATGAACAGGCCGGATGGAAACCGGACCGGTTACCAGCGAAACCAGGGCCCCATTCATGGCAAGTGCCTCCGCAATGGCAAAACCCATTTTACCGGAAGAATAATTACCAATAAACCTGACAGCATCAATTGGTTCGTAAGTAGGACCGGCAGTGACAAGTACTGATTTACCTGCCAGTTTTAGTGTTTTTTTTTTTACAGTGTGGCTGAAGTAGTCTTTTAAAGCTGCCACAAGCATCTCCGGTTCTTCCATTCTTCCTTTGCCGGTTAGACCGCTTGCAAGTTCACCGGTTGCAGGCTCAAGAATCGTATTTCCGAAGGATCTCAGCATTTCAAGATTTTTTCTCGTTGCCGGATGGCCCAACATATCAAGGTCCATCGCCGGAGCCAGAAAAACCTGACACCTGGCAGACAGGTACGTGGTAAGCAGGAGGTTATCAGCAATTCCGGTTGCCATTTTGGCAAGGGAATTTGCAGATGCCGGTGCGATCAGGTAGGCATCTGCCCACAATCCGAGATCAACATGGTTGTTCCAATCACCATTTTCAGGATTAAAAAAATCCGTAAGTACCGGGTTTCTGGCAAGGGTGGCCAGTGTGAGCGGAGTAATAAATTCCTTTGCTGTCGGGGTCATGAGCACCTTTACTGCGGCCCCTTCCTTTACCAGAAGCCTTATCAATACAGCCGCTTTGTATGCGGCAATGCTGCCGGTAACCCCAACCAATATTTTCTTTCCGTTCAGCATGGCAGAGGCGTCGGATTACTCGGCCTTGCGAACGTAGATCTGGTCATTTTCAAACTCCTCCACTGCAATGAGTGTATGCTTAGGAAGTCTCTCATAGAATTTGGAAATTTCAATCTGTTCCCGGTTTTCAAAAACTTCTTCCAGGTTGTCGGTATAATTTGCAAATTCTTCGAGCTTACGGTTCAATTCTTCTTTAATTTCAATTGAAATCTGGTTGGCACGCTTGGAGCAAATCATCACTGCCTCATAGATATTTCCGGTCTTTGCCTCAAGCTTGTTAAGGTCACGGGTAACAGTAGTTGCCGGTGCTTTGGACTTCTTATAATCTAAATTCTGTTCCATTAATTATTTTGTATTTCAGTATCGGTTTCTTTAATATTCTTCGATGCTTCCTTGTAGATATCCTCTGCTTCCTTCTTACTCTTGCTTTCAGGGAATTCAGAAATAAAGGAATAATATTCATCCACGGTGTCCTGGTATCTTTCAGTTTGTTTTGCCAAAATGCTATTCACTGCAAGCAGGTATTTCGACTTTAGCAGCATGAACATGATCACTTCCCTGTTTTTTGAATCG
>Ga0315287_10008570_pt1 | contig 10335 bp, 12 predicted proteins | sample YL17G11_0_MG_FD_205037 | JGI IMG/M metagenome (GOLD analysis project Ga0315287, IMG submission 205037) | Sediment microbial communities from Yellowstone Lake, YNP, Wyoming, USA - YL17G11_0 | ecosystem: Environmental > Aquatic > Freshwater > Lake > Sediment | place: USA: Wyoming | collected...
CCGAGATGCACGTCGGCCGACGTGGTTGTTCAGGGAAATGCCAAGTCGTTTGGTCGTCAGAGCGATGCGGTTCCAGAGGATTTGAACACTGCAATCAGCGTGGCCGATGCGAAGAGACAGCGCGACAAGGATATGGCCACCTATGAGCGCGGCCTGGCCGAGTGGAAGTATTACGAAAAGTACGGCAAGCAACTCAAGCTGGGAGCGCGAAAAACAAAGCCATCGCCACCAGGCGGACCTCATCAAGGGATTCGCGCCACACCAGAGAACACTTGCCCTCCAGTCACGCCATCGCGAGGCCTCGCATTGGGCCACACGCTTGCTGCTGGCGCTGTAGGCATTGTGATTGGTGTGGGGGTCGCGTACGCTGCGAGGCGAGCATGAACAAGACCTACGGTATTGATCCCAGGATCTGGAAGGCTGTTGTGCCGCCTGGCGAGACGGGTCCCGCCTGGGTCGCGCTCGCGGCGAGCGTATGTCCTGAATTGATCGACGAAGGATTCGAATGGGCGCCGTACGGCTCGCTTGCACTGACGGAAACGTCTGACGTTGCAATGGAGTGCGGCACGCCGACCGTAAAGATTCGCAATGCGATCATCGAGTGGGTTATGGCGCAGAAAGATGCTCGATTTTCTGTGGAGCATCTTTTCCTTTGGGACCGACGTCTTGGGGCTTGGTGCGCGCTTGCTGTTGCCGAGATAGCTGAGAGATATATTTCAGAAAGAAACAATCTCGCTTCTGTTGCAATAAAAACAGCAAGGCAATTTTTGCTGGGCCGGAGGACAGTGGATGAAGTTGTGGCCGCAACCAACGACGTCGAGGGACAGGGCGATGATAATTTTTTCGTCTATGACGATGGCATGACGCTGCTGAGCGCCTATCAATGCACTTGCTTCGCCGCTCGCGGTTCAGCAGGCTTCGCGAGCGCCTTGGCATGGCTTGAGAGCGCTCCGGGACGATATGCGCAAAATTCGGTCATTTATACCGCTGCCGCTTCAGCACACATGAGTACTAGAGAGGGAATTTACGGCAACAACCAAACTTCTCAATGGAAAGACGCTCAGAGGATTTCCATGAGAGATCTTAATGCGGTAGTCGCTTCGGCCATCATCAGCTACCCGTCCTCCGAGATACTCGCATCAGGTCGCATCGTATCAGGCAAGACGCTTACTGCAGGAATCGCCGGCGCTGCTCTTGGTGCGGCCGCAGTGCACCTCGCGAGGCGCGTATGAACAAAGACATGAACTCTTACGGCATCGATCCTCAGGTATGGGCCAAGGTCGCAGGGAGAAGCGCGAGCAGGGCAACGCCAGCGCTCGTTGCGCTCGCAGCGAGCATCTGTCCCGAGCTGCTCAATGAAGGCATCCATTGGAAGCCGTATGACTCGTTGACAAAAACGGAGGACTCGCGCATCGCGCAGCAATGCGGCACGTCTTACCTGCAAGTTCGCAACGCACTGGCCGCTTGGGTTATGGCCCAGCCATATGCTGATCGGCCACTTGGTGACCTAGCAAGGTGGGATCTCAGGCTTGGCGTTTGGTGCGCGTGTGCCGTTGCAGAGGCCGCGCTCAAGCGCATTCCTGGCAGCCATCCTCGCCCGAGGGGTGCTATTGAAACGGCGCGACTGTGGGTGATGGGTCTCGCGACGATTGATCAAGTGCGAGTCGCAGCAAACCTCACTGATACAGAGGATGAGGCGGGTCTTCCCCGTATCGTGAACGACGTATACAACAGCGCTCTCGCTGCAAGTTTTGCCACATACAGCAAGGACAGCGAGGTCGCCGCGAGAGCGGTTGATTACGCGGCAGATGTTGTGGCGGAATCTTCTGGCAGTTTAGATTGGGAGCGATACCGAGTGACGGCGCTTAGAGGCCTTCGCGAAGTTGTTGCGGAGGCTATCATCAACTATCCGACCAGCGATGTGATTAGGCCGTCGCAAGGGCTTGCGAATAGCACACTCGCTGCTGGTTTCGCTGGCGTTGCGCTTGGCGCAACGGCCATGCACTTCGCCAAGCGGCTGTGATAGACTCGGGCGCATGACACTTCTTCGAGAACCAACAGAGCAAGACGCAAGATCATTCATGAGCCAGATGGGGCGCAAGTTCCATGGCATGGTGATCGACAAAACCCAAGCAACTGAGATGGCGATCGTGGGGAATATCTTCGAGATACTGCATGTTGTCGGCGTGAATGTTCCAACCGCAGCGGAGTTCAAGGCGAATTTTGCAACGACGCTCGGCCCGCTCGTTTACCTGCCAAGCGGCTGGGACTCGCGCACGCAGATCGACGTCGGCACGCACGAGTTCACGCACGTCGATCAGTTTTGGACCGGCGAGTTCAAGGGCGATGTGGGCTTTGGCGCAGGCTTCGGGTTCGCCTACCTGTACCTGATGGAGCCTGAGGCGCGCGTGCGCGCCGAGCAGCACGCCATGCGAGCTCAGTGGGAGTTGAAGCACCTTGCGTTCGGCGAGCCGCTGCCGAAGCCAAAGGACTGCGCGATGATCTTGGAGCACGGCTACATGCTGGATGCGTCCGCCCTCAAACTCGCAGAGGACTTGGCCGAGGTATGGCTCACAGAGGTCTATTACGGCAAGGTGGATACCGACACCGGTGCAGAGGCCATCCGGATCGTTAAGGCGCTCGGAATCGCCGATTAGGGGCCGCTATGGCAAAGCGGCAGAGCATTGAGGACGCGCTTGTCTTTGCAACGGCAGTCGAGAAAGGCATCGCCTTCGAGACGGGCCGGCGCGTGACGTTTCCATTTATGCTCATTCTCAATGGACCCACGCCCCATTTCGGCTCGCAATTTCAACAGGACATCGAACCGCACGGCAAGTATGTTCTGCTCGACTACGCCGTGCGGAATGAGCCTTTTCTTGAACGCGGCATGGTGACGCTTGCAAATCCTCTGGTGATTGAACTCACCGGTGACGCCGCGAACATCTACGGGTCGACGAGCTGGAAGGCTCGGCTGCACGCTTGGTATCGCGCGAAGGGGCGAGCGCTGTCGAAGAAGATCTTGACCGATGGTTACGACGGCATCATCACTGTTCGAGCCGGCGAAACGTCAGAGATTGTGGATCTGACAAGTTTTCGTTAGACAATTTTACAGGGCTTCGGGGAAGGCAAGGATTGCGCCTTGAATGGCCGAACAAGGGCTGCCCAGTACTCTTCTGGGGATATCGGCGTAGTTCACGCCAAGAGCAATGGCGGCTTGTTTATCGGCGATCTCACAAAGTAGGCGTGATACGCTCGGGCCGTGAACACTTACGGCATCGACAAGCGCGTATGGAACGCGCTTTTTGGCCCAGGCCCGCGCGAAGCTGCCCCATCAGAAGTTGCGCTTGCGGCGAGCATTTGCCCTGAAGTGCTTGAAGAAGGGATCGCATGGAAGTCTTATAGGGCATTGCGACTTACGGAGGACTCTCCAATCGCGCTCCAGTGCGGCACACCGTACATGCAGGTCCGCAACGCGCTGGCGGCATGGGTGATGGATCAATCAGAGGCTCAGCTTGCTTTAAAATACCTCGCGAAGTGGGACAGAAAGCTCGGCGTTTGGTGCGCAGTGGCCTGCGCGGAGACAGCGCTTGGGTACATCTCTGCCGATGAGAAGAGGCCGCGGATTGCGCTTGAAACAGCTCGAGCATGGGTGCGCGGCAAAGCGTTTGCTGGGCGGGTGAGAGCAGTCGGCAGGAATGCTATGGAAGCCTTCGAGGGAACATCGGCTTATGTTTCCGCTTCAGAAGCCCACGCTCGCGGCGCGACCGCTTACGCTGTTTATGATGCGCAGAAGGGGGTTTTTCAGTCTTATAACGCTGCAATTCATGCAATTTCTGCCGGCATCTACGCTCCTGGCATGCAGCGCCCCGGCGGCGACTCTTACTTTGATTCGTTTGATGAAGAGAATGAGCGGCTCAAGCAAGTAATCGCACAAGCGGTGATCGACTATCCGACTGCAGAAGCAGTGAAACCGTCACGCGGGTTGTCGCGGAACACTCTTGCCGTCGGCATTGTTGGCGCTATGATCGGCGCGGGCGCAATGCATGCCGCAAAGAACCTGAAGAGCATGCGTTAGTCCACAACGATGGCCATCGCTGTCACGTTGTTAATCGACAGCGTGGATGAGTACAAGTTGCAGACGTCGTCGTAAGCGAACCCGTAGCATAAGTGGCCCGTGTAGGCGCTGTGCATGAGCTTGGAGTACGTGTTGGTGAGGGGCGCTTTGTAAAAGTGCATGCTGCCGCACCGGTCCTTGTCGATCAGCACGCCACGATTTAGCCCGGCGCCGATCTGACGCTTGATGATGCCGTCGACCTGCTGCCCGACAGGCGAGAGCGATCCGTCAATGCTCAGGGCGCCATTGCACAGAAAGACGTCCGACGAAGAGGGTTTATGGACGTGATACAGCCCGCCAAGGTTGTCTTTCATGACCAACGTTCCGGATGCATTCACGGACCCGTGAGCAGAGGTGTAGCCAGCCGTCGCGCCCTTGAGCGAGAGCGATAGCGGGTGCGCGCTCGTGAGTCTCATCCAGCAAGAATCAATGTACGCACTCAGGTAATCGGACGGAAACGACTGCCCATATCCAGGGGAAATAATCCTGGCAGTGCCTACTACGAGGTCTGACCACGGCGAGCCTGCTGCGCTAAAGTTGGCGTACAATTGCGCTGGTGAGATCGCAAGCGACGGACCCACAAGCAGAGTCGTTCCGTCTGTGATGCTGATCGTCATGCCCATGCCGAAAAAATCCACTTGCGTCGTGTTCGCCCAGATCTGCCCGCCAGCAACCGTGAACTCTGCCTTGTCCCAGACCACGTCGTAGTTGGCGTCTGTGGGCAGCCAGAAAACGGCATCTTGAACGCTCGGGTTTCCGTTACCGTCTGCAACGATGGCGATCTGGAGTGGCTGCCCTGCACAGAAGCTCACTCGTGCAGAGGCGATGTCTCCGCTGACGGGCACCACCGCAGCTTCTCCCGCATTGATCGGAGATTGGTACAGCGCGCAGTCATCGCCGATCGCGATGGGCGTCGCCGTGCCGTCTGGCCCGATCCAGCAGACTACGCCTCCGATTTGTCCGATCAACATCCAGTAAATCAGTCCGTTGCTTCCGTTGTTTTGCAGCGTTAATTCCATCATGGGCCCGACGATACCACGAGAGGCTGCTGACCGGAGATCCTTCGCGCCGCGAAGCGTTGGCTTCTCTTGGCTACTTCGTTTGTTTCGGCCTTAGCCAGCGCTTGGGCTCCGCAGTGAAAGCGGTAGACGCTTCCGCTGGCTCGGCTGCTTTTGCGACGAGCTCGTCGATCTTTTTTGCTACGTAGTTGCCTACGGGGCATTCCACGCAGCCCCGTAGATCTGGGCCGCTGTATTGAACGCCCTTGCGCCGCGCATTGAGCGGCAGCAGGACTTTCGACCTTCGCGATCGATCCGCGCACGAGCGTGCGGAGAGCTTGCAGCGATAGGGTTTGCAGTCGATCTGCGTGATCATGCTGTAGACGATAGGAAGGACGCGCGCCACGAGCCACAGTAATCGGCCTGAGTGGCCATCGCCAGACTTCTGAGCGGAATTCTTACGCCAGGCCCATCGCCGCGTTAGAATCGTCGAACATTTTACCTTCTTCGACGTACTTTCGGGTCGTCGCAATGGACGAGTGGCGCAGGTGATGCTGGATGGATTCTAGGGGCTTTCCGCGTCGCGACGCCTCGGTAGCGAACCCTCGCCGGAGTGAATGGCCAGCAATTTCCTTGGGATCAACCCCTGCCTTGCGGCAAACTCTCTTCAAGATATTCGCCACCCAAGCGCTTGCAACTGGCTTCTTCGAGATGAGACCGCCGCGAAAAATGATGCGAAACATCGGCAGATCAGCATCCTCGCCGTCTTGATCGCGCAGCAGCGCCCAGCGCTTGAGCGCCCTCACGGGGCACAGCTTCGGATCGCTCTGGAACGGCACGCCGCGCTCGGACCCTTGGCCGCCTTGGTCCGTTTTGCTCCGGCGAAGACGGATGATCGCGCCCTCGTCAGTGATCTCCACGTCACCGGTGCAGAGCTGCGCGGCCTCTGATCGGCGGAGAGCGCCAAACCAGACAAGCAGCAGCACGGCCCGCGTCTGGGTCGCGCGAGCGCCATTGCCTTCCGGCAGGATGGCTTTGAGCATCTCGAGCGATACAGCCTTCTTGGGTCGCCTGGGGCGTCCGTAGAGGCGAGAGGCGTTCGCAACGCACCGAATGACGTCAGGGTGATCCGTTGGGCTTTGCAGGCCGTCCTCAGCGTGCTTGAAGCGCACGGCCGCCATCGACTGATGGATGGTCTGCATCGACTTGCCAGCGTCGGCCATCGAGGCGATCCATCCGATCAGGATCACGTGGTCTGCAGGCATTGCGACCTTGTCGTGCGTGGCGCAGAAGCGCTCCCATTGGCGCCAGCGCGAGCGGTAGTCGAGTAGTGTTTTCTCTGCAAGATTCGCTTGCAGAAGCTTGGACGCGACCTCTGCGATACGCTCGATGCTTTGGGAGGGGGCGAGAGTTGAATTGGGAGATGCGATGGCGATATCGTTCACGAGGCGAGCGTATCACAGAACAGGATTGACGGATTGGAACGGGGGGGAGTACCGTCGTGAGATGAGCTCATACAAAGACGACCTTATCGCTGGGGCATGGCAAGCAAAGACGGCTTCGAACGCTCTTGATAAACTCACCAGATATAACCCCAGAGTAGGCGTCTGGTGCGCTGCTGCTGTGGCGGAGAGCGGACTTGACCTGTACTACCCGAGCGATGCAGAGGAAAGACCAGGGGAAACCGCTGTGTTTGTAGCTCGTCGATGGGCTATTGGCAAGCCAACTAGGACAAGCCCAAAAGCGGCTTCTGATGCCGCGTTCGGCTCTTCTGAAGATCTTTATGGAAGTGCTCTGGCGGAAGACTATCGGGGCGATAAACGCAGCCGCTACACTTACTATCTGAACGCCAGTACTGCCGTTTATGTAGCCGCGTGCGCAGCACTTGCAGCGGACCGCGGCACTTCCGATCCAGTTAAGGCCGCCTACAATGCGAGGACAACGGCAGACAGGCTTTCTGAGACATATGCCACAACTTATGAAAAAAAGAACGTAGTCGACGAAGAGGCTTTTGAGCGAGCGAAGCAAGAAGAAGACGCGCGCTTACTCAAGGTCGTTGTGAAGGCCATCGGGGCCTTCCCCGACCACATGTTGCCCAGTGGCGCGCTTTCTCGCGGCTCCATGGTCGCCGGCGCAGTCGGGTTGCTGCTCGGCGCTGGTGCAATGTACGCGTCGAAACGCGCGTGATCTGGCTGCTGTGCGGGGCGCGCAGCATGAGTGATTGAGGGTCCGGCAGCGCGCTGCTGTCGGATTAGCCCCAGTACGCTTCTTTTTCCCTCTCGGCTGGAGAGAGTGCGGATAGCCTGGCTTGTTCTGCTTGGATGAACTTTTTGTTCGTGCTCCAACTGCCGTACATTTTGGATCGGCTGTTGCGCGCGCAACTCGCAGCGCTTAGCTCGCGATTGGACCGATGCCAAACCGCTCGAGATGTCCGTTTTTCCACAGGGAATAACCAACCAGCCCTGTGATGAGGATCGCGAGGCCAGTGATCACGACCGTCCCTGAGGATGACGATGAGGTCGTGGTGAGGCCGCTAAGTGACGTGCTTGCGGGCACGCAAGAGGGGTTTGTAGGCTGTCCGTACTTCGGGATGGTGATCCAATGCTCAATGGCTTTTTCGTCGCCTGGCGTGTACCACCAGGAGGTGTTCGCGCGTATTGCGACAGCCACTGCCTGAGCCACCGCAAGACGCTGCATGGTCCTGACAATAGGGTAGTGCCCTGAGGCGTCGCGGCCCGCCTCTACGTCCTGAGCCACGGCCCGCGCGAGAGCTGCAAAGCGCGTCTTTTCATCAGTCTGGCGAAGGATAGCTGCGTGGCGATTGATCGCCGCCACAGCGCTGTTCCCGTCGACGTAACCCATGATGCAGCAGGCGATCTTCCAGACAGACGAGTTTGATTGCGGTCGCAGGTCTGCTGGGATACGGCTCGTCACGTTGGCTGCGCCATCCCTGTAATCGATCAGACCCACAGCGGTTTGGGCCGGGATGTCGTTGGCCCATCCTTGAATATTCGTAGACCTTCCAAGGAGCGCACGGGCTTCTTGGCTCCGAGCAATCCTGCCGTAGTCGCTGCCCTCAGACGCGGGCGCTGCGGACGGTGGACCACCGGGCGTCTGGAAATACCCGATCTCCCAAAATCCCGCTTTCGTGATGGCCTCTGTCGCGTTAACTGCATTGGCGGTGAATCCGAGCCCCACCGTCATGGGAACGCCTGGAAATACGCTCGGCATAAACGAGCGGACGGCGTCACCGAGCGGACCGTTCCATCGCGAGAGCATGTCAGCGAGCTTGCGCTCGGCGTAAATGGAGGGTCTGTGCGTGCAGTAAGTGCTTGCCATGGCGGAAGACTAACACAAGAAAGCGAATAACCGTTTCTTGTTTGCCGTAAAAACAGGAGTAGGTGGCCGAGTCATCGAGCGGCCTATCGTTTAACACGGCGGCCGCCGGCATTGCCGGCGTTGCGCTTGGCGCAGGTAGTGGCTTGTCTTCCATCGCCCCACAAGGGGATCTGAGGGTCCGCTGCATCCAGCGAGAACAGCCGCAATGCACAGTGCTTCAAGTCGCGTGATATTTCGGTTCATTTGTCTCCAGCGTCTCCTTCTTCTGAGCAAGGTTACTCTGATTTTTCGAGTCACGAGCAACGACTTCGCGCCGCCTGACGAAACATATCCGCCGCGCAAATCTCAACGAAAAAGACGTAGGGTTTCTGTCTGAATCGTGCGTCCGATAATCGGAGCTTGCTTTTCTGTTGCAGCAATTGCAAAATTTAGTGCGGCCCAATAGCAGTGATGCTAGAGGGCCGCGTGGTGTTACAAAGAACGAAGGCGGTCAGGCTTTCGCTCTTTTCGGTTCAGTTCAAGGCTTCAGCGACTAACACGCCAAACATCGCGCCGAGTCCAGACCACAGTCCGATAGTCAGCGGCTTACAGCCACTACCAGCGGAAACAAGCACGCCAAGGACCGCGCCCGTAGCAGCACTTTTCGCAGTGACTTCTCGACCCTGTTTAGCCGCACGGTCGAGAAGTTTTGCGTTGATACTGTCCATAATTTCAGTACGTTTTATCTCTCTCATCGTTTTCACCTCCTTTCTCCATTCGATCTCGGCGTTTAACCGAGAATCGGAACGAGATAGATTCCCACGTCGTACATTGAGCGCCAAAACCTCACGATGCGCCAGGGGATGCGGCGGTTCACGCGGCTAACGAACGCCTTCAGCAAGAACGTAGTGTGCTTGCAAGCGGCTGTTGCCCTGCATTTTGCCTACTACAACTTCTGTCGCGTTCACATGACGCTGCGCGTGACACCTGCGATGCAATCGGGACTCGCGAGCCACGTTTGGTCGCTCGAAGAGCTGGTCGAGCGGGCGCTCGTTGCGCCGATGATCGAAGCGCCGTTGCCGCCAGTGGTTGCGGTCGCTCGACGAGCACCGGTTTTGCGCTTGATCCAAGGGGGCGGCTGAGAACGGGGTGGTACACTTTGAACGCGAGTGGCCTAATTAGGCCACTACCCTTGGCGCAGACGCTGTTTACACCGCCAAGCGCTTGTGGTAAGTTCGTGAGCGTTATGAACGAACAGCAACTATCCACGTCAGTTATCGCTGCGACCGAAGCGAGCGTCGCCATTGGCGGCGGTATTTCCGCAGGTCTTTCCATCGCGATGATCGTCGCGCTTGTGAAAGCCGGACAAGGCAAGACCCTTATGTACGGAGCTCTCATTGGTGGAGCCTCAGGCCTCGCGCTGTATGCGGTGCTGCCGAAGGCGAATCGCTAGATTTTCTTCGATTCGGGGTGCTGCCGCTGGCTCCAGAGGACCCTCAAGAGCCGAGATACGTTTTCTCCGAGTTCCGTAAGCGATTTGTTGTTGTCGAGCGTGGCAAAAACATGCGGCTCCAGGTCTTCTCTCGTGGGTTCAGATGCGTGAGTCTTCTCGCTCTTCACGCGTTCCGACGCGTCGATCCAGATGACGTAGCCATCGAGCTCGGTTTCCGCATACTTGGCCTCGTTGAAGAATCGGGTATCAGTGATCACCCAGTTGTCATTCGGCCGCTCCGCGATGGTCCGTCCCACCGTTTCGAGCCAGACCCGCGGGTTGATCGCGCGGCCCCACTCAGTGCCGATCTGCTGGAGTAGGTGTCGCGGCGCGACCGTAGACCCCAGCTCAGTGTCGAACCGGTCCTCTACCATGCCCTGGAGGTTGCGTAGCGCCTCCGCATAGTGCTTGTC
>Ga0315287_10008571_pt1 | contig 10335 bp, 7 predicted proteins | sample YL17G11_0_MG_FD_205037 | JGI IMG/M metagenome (GOLD analysis project Ga0315287, IMG submission 205037) | Sediment microbial communities from Yellowstone Lake, YNP, Wyoming, USA - YL17G11_0 | ecosystem: Environmental > Aquatic > Freshwater > Lake > Sediment | place: USA: Wyoming | collected...
GCCTTCCGGCCCTGACCCGATTCACGGGCTGCGATTGCACAGGACCCGGCCGCCGCCTGAGGACGCAAGCGTCCGCTCAGGCTATCGTGCCGCCTCGGAGACGTGCGAGAGCGGCCGAATCGGCACGCTTGGAAAGCGTGTGTGGGGAAACTCACCGTGGGTTCGAATCCCACCGTCTCCGCCGCTCGGCCCGTCCCCGACACCCGGGGGCGGGCCGTTTTCCGCCGCAGGGCTACGGTCCGTCACCGTGCCCCACACCCTGCCACCGGACGACGACCACGAGCGGTGGATGGACCTGGCCCTGGAGGAGGCCCGCGCCGCAGCGGCCGCGGGCGACGTCCCGATCGGGGCGGTCGTCGTCCGTTCGGGCCCGGACGGGCCCACGGTGGTCGCGGCTCGCCACAACGAGCGGGAGGCCAGCGGCGACCCGACCGCCCACGCCGAGGTCCTCGCCCTGCGTGACGCCGCGGCATCGTTGGGGCGGTGGCGCCTGGACGACTGCCTCATGGTCGTCACCCTCGAGCCCTGCCCGATGTGCGCCGGAGCCTTGTGGGCCGCCCGGGTCGGCGGGGTGGTGTTCGGGGCCGAGAACACCGACGCCGGTGCCCTGGGGACCCTCTACCACCTGGGCCAGGACCCCCGGCTCAACCACGAGTTCCCGGTCCGGGGCCGGGTGCGGGCCGACGAGGCCGGCGAGCTGCTGCGGAAGTTCTTCGCCGATCGGCGCTGATTCGGCGACGTTTCCGTTCCGTCCCGGGGAACACTGGGGTGATGACGAACAGCGAAGTCCTGGTCGACGGTTGCCACTTCACCGAGGATCCGCGTTGGCGGGGTGACCGGTTGTGGTTCAGCGACTTCTACGGCCACGCCGTGCACTCCACCGGGATGGGCGGCGACGACCGGGTGGAGGTGGCCCTCGACGACCAGCCCTCAGGACTCGGTTGGCTGCCCGACGGCCGGTTGCTCATCGTGTCGATGACCGAGCGGAAGGTGGTCCGCCGCGAGCCCGACGGATCCATCGTGGACCACGCCGATCTCTCCGGCATCGCCACCTTCTGGTGCAACGACATGTTGGTGGACCCGCAGGGACGCGCCTACGTGGGGCACTTCGGGTTCGACCTCGACGCGTACCTGGCCGAGCACGGGGAGGCCGGTGTGCTGGCCCAGCCCGGACCACCCAGCGCCCATGTGATCCTGGTCCACCCGGACGGCGCGTTCGAGGTGGCGGCAGCCGACATGCGGTTCCCCAACGGCACCGTGCTCACGCCGGACGGCCGGACCCTGATCGTGGCCGAGACCCTGGCCCTGCGCCTCACCGCGTTCGACGTGGCCGACGACGGCCGACTGTCCAACCGGCGCGTCTGGGCCGACCTGTCGTCCCAGCTCGTCCCGCCCGACGGCATCTGCCTGGACGCCGAGGGCGCGGTGTGGGCCGCCAACGCGCTCGGGCCGACCTGTGTGCGTGTGGTCGAGGGCGGCGAGATCACCGACCGGGCCGAGTTCAGCCAGAACGTGTTCGCCTGCACGCTCGGTGGGCCGGACGCCACGACGTTGTTCGCGTGCACCGCCCCCGACTCCAACGCCGACCATCGGCGGGCCGAGCCCCGCGCCCGGATCGAGACGGTGACAGTCGCCGTCCCCGGATCAGGCTCGCCCTGAGTCTGAGCGGGCCCGATCTTCTTCTACGACATCCTGGCTCCGGCCGCGCTCATCTACCTCTACGTCACCACGTCCTGACGACCTCGCTCGGCCCACCAGCCGATGAGCGACGCCGCCGCGGCCAGGTGGAGCCGCCCGGACCCTGGGTCGGCGCCGGCCGCGTCCAGGCAGGCCAGGGTGTACTTCACCAGGTGGGCATCTTGGTGGGCCGACGCGGCCGAGGCCAACGCGGCGCGCACCGTGACCGCCGGGGCCGTGCTGTGCCAGGCCGCGCCCGCCGCGGCCGCTGGACCCGACCGCAGAGCGTCGTCCAACCGCAGGCCCGGATCCGCCGGCACGTCCCCCCCGCGGGCGAGGAACCCTGCGGCAGGGACGGGCCGGTCACCGATGGCGGCCCGGAACCCGAGGACCTCGGTGGCGGCCACCCGGAGGGCCCGGTCGGGATCGACCACGTCGGCCAGTGCGGTCACCGCCTGCGGCAACGTCAGGCAGTGGGTCCAGCCGTAGGGGGCGGCTGACGGCCGGTCGACCAGCATCGAGCGCGCCGCCACCCGCAGCAGGACCCGGGCGTGTTCCGCCGTCGCCGTTCCCGTCACCGGCCCCAGACGCTCGGCGGCGACACCGGTGCCGTCCACCCGGTCCATGGTGGGCTGAATGAAGTCGCTGCCGCCCCTGCCCTGGTCGGTGGTGCCCGACAGGACCCGGTCGAGTTCGACGGCGTCGACCGGCCCGGCGCCCGGGACGTCGTCGATCCAGGAGACCTGCCACGTCGGGTACCGGGCCATCTCGCGCAGGAGGCCCCGCACCGGCGTAGCCCCGATGCCTGTGGTTGCCGCGGCGTGGGGGAACAGGTGCAGGAAGATCGGTGCGTGGGCCGCGGCCGCCAGCGAGGTGAGCACGGGCCTGGCGAGCACGGCGCGGAGTTGCGTCGGGTCGGCGTGCAGGGCGAGCCACCACCCCGCCTCGTCGACCGCGTCCAGGTCGCCGCCCCGCAGTGCCGCTCCGAGCTGTGATGCCGCACCGGCGACCGAGCCGAAGTCGTCGGCCTGGGGCGCCGGGCCCGGTTCGATTCCCGGTCCGGAGGCCACGAACCGCTCCCCAAGGTCCGCGATGCGCGCGCGGGCCAGCTCCCGGTGGTCATCGGTGACCAACGGGAGGAGGGTGGCCCGGGCCAGCAGCTCGAGCGGGGCATGCAGCACGAACGAGTCGGCGGGATCGTCCCGCGGGACCGACAGGTCGGCGGCCACGGACCGAACGAGCCCGGCGTCGGTGAGGGAGGGGTCGGCAGGCTCGGGGATCATGGTCGGCACCGTAGGAGTTCAAGTTCACTTGAAGTCAAGCGTCGGTACTGACACGCTCGATGGATGGCCCATCGCGACGAGCTGCTGAGCATCGGCGAGTTGGCGGAACGCACCGGCCTGGCCACGTCGGCGCTGCGCTTCTACGAGGAGCGTGGACTGATCCGCTCGGAACGGACCGGGGGAGGCCAACGACGATTCCGCCGCGAGGTCGTGCGGCGGGTCAGCTTCGTGCGGGCCGCCCGGGGCGTCGGCCTGACGCTCGACGAGATCGTCGCCGCGCTCGACGAGCTCCCCGACGCCCGGACCCCGACGGTGGCCGACTGGGCCCGCATCTCGCTCCGGTGGCGGCCCTTGCTGGACGAGCGGATCGCACGGCTCGAGCTGCTGCGGGACACGCTGACCGGCTGCATCGGCTGCGGGTGCCTGTCGTTGCGCAACTGCGCCCTCTACAACCCCGACGACGTGGCCGCGACCCTGGGTGCGGGACCCCGCTATCTCCTGGGCGATGCCTCCGGAGACGTCGTCGGGAGCTGAGCCGGCAGGCATCCGGGTGTGTGGGGAACCGGGACCCACGACTAACGTCGGACCCGGAGAGTTGCCAGAGCGGACGAATGGGACGGTCTCGAAAACCGTTGAGGCTGCAAGGTCTCCGAGGGTTCGAATCCCTCACTCTCCGCCGTCGGTGGGAGCGGAATTCAGACCCCACCCGGAGCGAAGGTCGGGCCCCCTTCCGAGGGGGCCCGATCCGCGTCCCACCCGGTGATGGAGGGAACAAACCAGCCTTCTGTGATGCGACGTCGCGGTGATCACCGCGTTGTGGCAACACAGAACCGGGGGTGGCCTGGAAGGCGGAGGCCTCGATGTGGCCGAGTGTCCTGGAAGCTTGAGGCGCTGGGAAATATTGGTGGTCATGGGTGGGCCTGTTGGTCGATGTCGGTGCAGGAGGCGGCGAGGCGAGCGAGGATGTCGTCGGCGGTCTTGTGCCAGACGAACGGGGTGGGGTTCTCGTTCCAGGTGGCGGCCCAGGCTTCGATGTCGGCCGCGAGCTCTTTGATCGATCGGCGCGCGGAGCGCTGCAGCTTCTTGGTGGTGAGCGCGGAGAACCAGCGTTCGACGAAGTCATCCAGGACCCGTAGGTCGGGGTGAAGTGCAGGTGGAAGCGGCGGTGGCGCAGCAGCCACTCTGCACGGTCGGGGTCTTGTGGGCCGAGATGTTGTCCAAGATGACGTGGACGTCGAGGTCGGTGGGGACATTGCGGTTGACCCTGTTCAAGAACGCGACGAAGTCGGCGCTGGTGTATCGGTCGTCGCGGATGTCGGTGATGACTTTGCCGGTGGCGATCTCCAGTGCGGCGAACAGGTCGACGGTCCCGTTGCGCTGGTAGTCGTGGGTGGCCCGCGCTGGGGTGGTGGGCAGCATCGGCACGGTCGGCGCGGTCCGGTTGAGCGCCTGGATCTGGGGTTCTCATCGACGGCGAACACTGCGGCTCCGACTGGCGGGTTCATGTACAGACCGACGGTGTCTCGGATCTTCTCGACGAGATCAGGGTCGGGGACGCCTTGAAGGGAGTCTTCGCGCCATGGCTTGAGCCCGAACGCCCGCCAGATCTCCCCGACGGTCGTGTGGCTGATCCCGTGCTTGGCCGCCAACGCCCGTGTCGACCAGTTCGTCACGTCAGGCGGCGCGGTCTCGAGCGTCTCGACAACGATCGCTTCGACTACTTCATCGCCGATCGAGCGGGCGGCGCCCGGTCGGGGCGCGTCCACGAGTCCGACGAGACGGTCTGCCGCGAACCGGTTGCGCCACTTGCCCACCGTGACCGGGTTGCACCCCAGCCCCGATGCGATCTGCGCGTGGGTGCGGTCACCGGCGGCGCACGCCAGCACGATCCGGCACCGCAACGCCAAGGCCTGGGATGAGCTGTGTCGCTGCGCCCATCGCTGCAAGGTCGAGCGTTCCTCGGCGCTCAAGATGATCTCGACAGTCGGTCGTCCGCGACGTGCCGTGGTGTCCCTCCGATGTTGGTCGACAACACCGGACGGACGCGGCCTCCCCGCGACGATTCCCGGTCAGCCAAGATTTCTTGGCGGGACAGCCTGCCAGGAGACTCGGCCTGCGCGTTCGACACGAGCGCAGCGTGGGCAGATCGACCCAGGCGGGGCGGGGGCGGGCGCGTCGGCCCATCGATATCCTCGAGCCCATGGCGGTCGTGGAGAGGGACGCGAGCGGCGCGGCCGCCCAGGATGGCGCGCAGTCGTTCGGTCAGCGGCCCGGCCTGGACGCCGTACGTGGCATCGCCGTGGCCGTCATCCTGGTTGTGCACTCCTGGCCCGAGCGGGCCGCAGCGGGGATCCTGTCCGTCGACGTGTTCTTCACCCTGTCGGGCTTCCTCATCACGACGTTGATCCTCGTCGAGGCGCAGTCGTCCGGGACGCTCGCGTTGCGGTCCTTCTGGTCACGACGGGCACGACGGCTTGTTCCCGCCCTGATCGTCGTAACGGCGGCGGTGGTTGCGCTCGCAACGCTCGGGGCGTACGGCAACACGACGGTGTCGCGAGACGCATTCGCCGCGTTCACGTGGTCGTCCAACTGGGTGCAGGTGGGGGGCGACTACTTCGCGGGGGTCGGAGCGCAGTCACCGCTCGAGCACTTCTGGACCTTGGCCATCGAGGAACAATTCTATGTCGTGCTGCCACTCTCCATGGCCGCCCTGTCATGGCGGACCGGTCGCCTGCGGACCGCCCTTGGAGCCCTGGCGTTCGTCGGTGCCGTGTTCTGCATCTGGCGGGCGGCAGCGTTGTCGGCGCAAGGCGCGTCGGTCAATCGCCTGTACATGGGGACCGACACACGGGCCGTCGCCCTGTTCGTCGGGGTCGGCGTCGCGTCGGTCATGTTCGGCCGCTGGCAGCTGGGGCGCACCGCCTCACGTGCCGTGACGGGTGCCGCGGTGGCGCTCGTGACCGGCTGGGCGGTGGCCGCACTCGCAGGGTGGGCGCCGACGGTGTCCGGGCTGGCCGAGGGCGGCTGGGCGCTCGCCTCGCTCGGGGCGGCGGTCCTCGTCGTCGCGGCCTGTCAGGAGCCGGTGGGCCGGGCGTTCTCCCGGGTGCATCCGGTCATGTGGCTGGGGACACGCTCGTACGGCCTGTACCTGTGGCACCTGCCGATCCTGTTGCTGCTCGGCCGGTCGAACAGCGGCGCCCACGAGGTCGTGGCGCTGGTCGCCTGCGGGGTGCTGGCGGAGGTGTCGCACCGGTTCGTCGAGCGCCCGGTCCGCCAGGGCCGCTCCACGTGGTGGTCCCACACCGGGTTCGCAACCCTGGCCGCCGGAGTTGTCGTGGCGGCCCTGGTGGTCCCCACCGGACCGCCGTCGACAGCTGAACGGCTCGCAGTCGAATCCGCGAACCACACCGACGTGCCCCCGACCGTGCCGGCAGGGCCGACCGCGACGGTGCAGGGCACAGCCGTGACAGCCCCCCCGCCGGTCCCGGTGTTCGTCTGGGGTGACGACATCGCGCCGCTCGTAGCCGCGCAGCTGGGCAACGACGCACGGTTGGCCGTCACTGTCGAGGCCCACCCCGAGTGCCGCGACCCAGGACGATGCCGCTCGCTGACCCCATCGGTGACCGGGGTGGGAATGGTCGTCATCGCGGTGCGTGGCCCTGAACCGTTCGGGTCTCGCATCACCCGCCCGATGGACCCCACCGAGCCCGAGCGGTTGGCCCAAGAGGTGTGGAACCGGTGGTCGTCGGCGGCCGGGACGGTGCCCGTCGCTCTGGTGACTCCACCGGACGAGCGGCTCGACCTGGGCCCAGTGCTGCACCTTCGTAACAGGGTGGGGTCCTCGCCGGCCAACCTCGTGCTGGGCACCGAGCCCGCAGCCTGGGCCCAGGACGTGGCCTCACGCGTGGCCGGGACGGCGCAGCGCAAGCTGCTGCTGGTCGGGGACTCGGTCGCATGGTCGCTCGCCGCGTCGTTCTCCCCTGCGGGGTTCGTGGTGTGGGACCGGACCCAGCACGGGTGCAACACCGCTGCTGGGGACCTGGTCAGCGTGCGAGGAGGCCGCGACCGCAGCGGGGCGGTGTGCGACTGGCGCACGGTCTGGGCCGGGGAGGTCGCCGCGTTCGACCCAGACGTCGTCGTCGTCCACGTCGGGACCTGGGAGAGCTACGACCGGTGGTTGGGCGACGCTGTCGCCCCGGCGGGGAGCGTGCCGTGGGCTGCGGCCCAGCAGGCACAGTTCGGTGGCGTGTTCGACGTCTTCGGGTCCCTCGGCGCGAAGGTCGCTCTCGTCGTGGAGGCGCCCGCCTGGGAGACCGCTGCAGGCAAGCCGGTCGAGACGAGGCCCGAGGAGTCCGCCCGGCGCATGGCCGCCGTGCTGGCCGTGGCCAGGGAGGCTGCGGCGGGCCGGGAGGGGGTGACGGTGCTTGACGCGGCGGACGCCGTGTGTGCGGAGCGGGGCTGTGACCGGCCCGACCTGCGCGACGACGGTGTGCACTACACGCCCGGCGGGGCCCGCACGGTCGCGTCGTGGCTGACACCCCAGCTGGCGGCGTTGGGCTGACGGTGACCTGCTGCTATCCGGGAGGTGCCAGGGCGACCAGCTGCGGTGCGAGCCAGCGGCCGAGGTCCGTGAGGGCCGAGGCGGACAGGTGTAGGCCGTCGGGGCGGGTCGCAGCCGCGTCGGGCTGTGCAGCGATCCAGGACCCGACGTCGATGACCCCGGCGTGCGAGGTGGCAGCGGCAGCTCGCACGGAGTCGTTCCACTCCTCGACCCAGGCCGGGTCACAGTTGGAGTTGCGTGTCTTGCCGTCGCAGAAGAACAGCCCGTTGGGGCGGCGGGGGGTGGCCGGCGTGGTGAACACCACCGTTGCTCCGCGAGCGGAGAGGATGCGCTCCGCCTCGACCAGGGTGGCGACACGCTGGGCCCGACCGTCGACCGAGAGGAACTCTGCGTCTTCAACACCGGCGAGGTCGGACACGACCCCGCCGTAGACCAGGACGACCTGCGGGTCCGCGGCGTCGACGGCCGCCTGGAACGTCTCGCGCCACGGGGTGGTGCACTCAGGGTTGAACGAGCAGCCGATGACGGTCCGGTCCCAGACCGACACACGCGGGTCAGCGGCACGCACCAGCCCGTTTGAGGCGCCGCGTCCGGTGGAGTCGCCCACGACGAGCACGCGGACCGCGCCGCAGTCGACCGGCGGGTCGGTGACACCGCTGATGGTTCCCGGGTCGAACGCCCCCGAGGGCGGCGCCACGGTTGAGTTCGAGCTCGGGGCCGCACAGGGGGTCGACGGTGGTGCGGGTGGGTCAGGGATGGTGTCGAAGGTCTCGACCGCCTGCTCCGTCGGGGTCGGCTCGCTCGGGTCGGCGGCCACGAGAGCGAGGGAGGAGACGACGACGAGGGCGGCGCCCGCGATGCCGAGCGTGCGCAGCCGCACGCGACGCAGCTGCACGGGGCGTTCGACGAACCGGTGCAGCACCGTGGCGCCGAGGACCGACGTAGTGAGCACCACGACAGCGCGCGTCGCCGGGTCTGCCTCCGGGCCGAACGCCACGATGATCGGCCAATGCAGCATGTAGATGGCGTAGGACCGGACCCCGATCCACACGAGGGGACCGGAGGCGAGCGCACGCCGCAGCGTGACGGGCCCGCAGAGCGCACCGGCGATGATGCCGGCACCGGCAAGGCCGATGAGGGCGAACCCTCCTCGTGACAACCACCGGTCCCCGGGGTGGGCGGCCAAGGCGACGGACGCGACGACAAGGGAACCGGCGACGGCCGCGACCCCCCAGGCCGCCCGGGCCTCAGGCCGGTCGGGTCCGCTCAGCGGCCATCGCCGCCATGCGAGCGCCAGCGCTGCGCCCGCGAGCAGCTCGACGGCCCGGGTGGGGGTGGCGAGGTAGGCCCATGCCGGCGTGGTCGCAAACCCGACGGCGACGGACGCCGCCGCCAGCGCGACGACACCGGCCATCGGGACGGCGGCGAACCGGCGGTGGCGTCGGGATGCGGCCAGGAGGCCGACGAGGAGGACGGGCCAGAGGAGGTAGAACTGCTCCTCCACGGCGAGGGACCAGAAGTGCCGCAACGGGGACGGCGCGGTGAACGAGGCGACGTACCCTCCGTGGCCGATGGCCCACCAGTTGGCGACGTTGGCGAACGACGCGGCGGTCTCGCCTGGGAGCAACGACTGGCGGTCGGCCCCCCACACGCCGGTGAGTCCCGCTACCGCGACGAGGGTGAGCAGCAGCCAGGCGAGCGGCCAGAGCCGGCGGACTCGCCGGCGGAGAAAGGCGCGGATGCTGACAGCCCCTGCCCGGTCGGACTCCGAGACGAGCAGCGCGGTGATCAGGTAGCCGGACAGGACGAAGAACAGGTCGACCCCGACGAAGCCCCCGGGAACCCCTGGGACGTCGAGGTGGTAGGCGACCACGAGTGCGACGGCGACCGCCCGGAGCCCGTCGAGTGCCCGGTTGCGGCCGTGCAGGACCACGGCCGTGGCGGGGGTCCCGTCTCGTGGCTGCTCTGCTGCGGACAACACAGGACCTCCAATCGCGGCCGTCCTCGAGAACGGCGGGTGCCGTTCCGGCCGGGACACCGGTGGTGGCCAGCCTGCGTGGGACACCCTCGGTCTAGCGGCAGTTGTCGGCGGCCCACCGTTCGAGGGCGACGTCGGACGGTGACGGTTCGACACTGACGTACTGGCCGGTTCGAATCGTCTCGATGACGGCCGAGGCTTCATCGGAGATCGACGGGCTCGCCGAGTCGGCCATCCGGTCGAGCCGGTTCACGCCTCCGGGCGTGGTGGCCCAGCTGCTGATGGCAGCGGATGTGACTCGTCGGTCATGTCGGGGGCAGCCCGCCTGTCACGACGGCGATCGCAGAGGACACCTCCACCAGCGTCGAGCAGAACTCGCTCACGTCCGCGCCGGCCAGGGTCTGTGACGTGGTGTCGTCGGGGGTGCTGTTGAGCGAGCAGCCCACGGTGGCGACGGCGAAGACGCCAGCTGGTGGTAGTCGACCTCGAACAGGTCGGCTTCATCGCTCTCACAGACCCGCTTGCCCCGGCTGTCGTACATCTGCCACACGGAGTGGCCCAGCGTGCCTTCGGGGAGTGCGCGTAGGACTTCCAGCGGACCGCCAGCTCCGGGTCGACCCGGGCCGGGCCGAACGGGTCGACCGCGCCGCGACCCCGCGACACCGACGGTGCGGGTGATGGCGCATCGCCGGCACCTCGGACGTGGCCGATAAACCCGTTGCGCTGCAGGTCCATCCACGCAAGCCCGTACGCACCCTAGACGAGTAGTTCCAAGGGATTCGCGCGCTCCGCGCGATCATCCACCAGATGAGTAGCGAGGGTGTCCACGATCAGGG
>Ga0315287_10008572_pt1 | contig 10335 bp, 8 predicted proteins | sample YL17G11_0_MG_FD_205037 | JGI IMG/M metagenome (GOLD analysis project Ga0315287, IMG submission 205037) | Sediment microbial communities from Yellowstone Lake, YNP, Wyoming, USA - YL17G11_0 | ecosystem: Environmental > Aquatic > Freshwater > Lake > Sediment | place: USA: Wyoming | collected...
CAGGGTGCAGGGATAACGGGCCTTCGACGACGCCCAATTCGACGCCGTTGAGGACGAGTTTCGGGCAATGAACCGAGCCTAGAAAGGAAAAGGATCCGGTCCGATTCTCGATCGTCCCTTCACCCTGCAGAGGGCCCGCCCAGAGGAAGGGCAGTTTCAAAAATTCCGCCAGACGTTCGGCCGGCGCGCGCAGGCCGACGCGGAGGTCGTACCGGAGGGAGGGCTCGCGGGTGAGAAGTCCACGGACCTTGAGAAGGATATCCTGTCCGTCGAACGTCAGGCGCTGCAGGGACAGATCGTTGCCCCGGCCTTCGACCCATGCTTGGACGCGGCCGCTGATCGGCCGGCTCAGGGACGCGGACAAAACCGTGATCTCGGGCGCCGACGCCTGGAGAATGAACTTGTCCTTGCTTTGGCGGAAGGCGGCTTTGAAGCCCGCGGCCCGGACGCTCAACGAGGGGCTCCAATAGAAAATCTGTCCGTCCCTGACATATCCGTTCTCCAAGGAAAAAGGCAGACGAAGATCGAGCTTTTCCCCGCTCTTTCCGGCCGCGTTTTCATAAATACGGATCACGGGACGGTCGATGAGAATCATCAGCGGCCGGTCGCGCTTAAAGAGAGACAGGGGGGAAATCCGAAGCGAGACTCTCTCGGCCGAAAAAAAAGGCGAAACCGAAGTCGAACGGACGTCCTCGAGAACGATAGCCGGAGGGATGACCGTCAAGCGGAGCCGGGAGTAATGGAAAGTCGACTCGATACTTTTCCGGACCTGGCCCAGGACGAAATTCTTGACCACGACGACAGCGCCGAGGACGAGCGTCAAGATCAGGATGGAAACAACGAAGCGGCGGAGCCGAGGGTGCTTTTTCATCGGGCGGAGATCATACTTCTCCGCCTATTTTATATCACGAACGAGGGGAAAAATCCTACTTCCGGGCCTTGCCCCAGTCCTTGAGAAAACGTTCGATGCCCGCATCGGTCAGGGGATGACGGACGAGCTTGTCCATGACCGCAAAAGGCACGGTGCAGATATCGGCCCCGATGAGCGCGGCATCGACAATGTGACGGGGATGGCGCACGCTGGCGACGATGATCTCGCAGTCGAAATCATAATTCCCGAAAATCCCGGCGATTTCGTCGATGAGGACCATTCCCTCTTCGGAGATGTCGTCCAGCCGGCCGATGAACGGGCTGACGAATTTGGCCCCCGCTTTGGCCGCCAGAAGCGCCTGGCTCGGGGAGAAAATCAGCGTCGTGTTGACGCGGATGCCCTCCCCCGACAAGACCTTGATGGCTTTGAGTCCCTCGAGCGTAATGGGGATTTTGACGGCGATATTGGACGCCAGTGAGGCTAAATGCCGCCCCTCGGCAATGATCTCGGGGGCCGTTTCGGACATGGCCTCGGCGCTGACCGGACCGGGACAAAGAGCGCAGATCTCCCGGATGAGTTCCTCGAACTTGAGATTTTCCTTGGCCACGAGCGACGGGTTGGTGGTGACACCGTCGAGCAATCCCCAGCCGGCGACTTCGCGGATTTCGTTCAAGTTGGCGGTATCGAGAAAGAATTTCATGACAGCCTCCTCAGGCGGATTCCGGGCTTTCCAAAACTTGGTTCGAGAGAGACCCTATCGTAGGCTTTGGCTGGGGTGAACTGTTCATCCATTTCGTGCCGGTCTTCCTTCAGGATTTCGGCCACGGGAACCGAACGCGCGCTTTCGTTTCCCGTCTTGTCCAGGGCCGAAACCGCGTATTCATAGCGTTTCCCTTTTTTGGCCGAAGGATCGGCAAAGGTGTTGCCGGGAATGGGCACGGGGGTAAGAAGCGAATAGCCGCCCCGCCCCCCCTCGCGCCGCCAGACTTTAAAGCCGGAGAGATCCGTTTCCCGTCCGCCGTCCCAGAGCAGAGTGATGACCATCCCTCCGGCCGCAGCCGCCAGTCCCGTCGGAACGGCGGGCGGAAAGACATCCCGCGGCGCGGCTTCGACAATCGGCGAGTCCTCGCTCTCGGCGGCAGCCTCGCCAGCGGAAAAGGCCCGGACGCAAAACCGATAAACCTTCCCGAATTCGAAATCCTTATCGATATAAGAGGCGTCCCGGACCGGACGATCGTTGAGACGCCGGAAAGCTTCTTCGCCCTCCGCGCGGTAAATATTGAAACCACCCAGGTTGGGCGGTGCAGATCCGTCGATGTTGGACGACGGCAAAATCCAGCTCAGGGCGATACGGTCCTCGAACAGTGCGGCTCGCAGGTTCGAAGGAGGCAACGGCGCCAGCGTCGTCAGGATGAGGACCGGAGTGGAAAATTCGGAAAAACGTTTCTTGCGGACGTCTTTGACGCGCAGGGCTAAGGCCCGGCTGCGCCCCGGAAGGGACGCTCCATCCAGGGGGATGGCGAAGGAGCTTGGCCCGGCCTTGAGATCCGCGGATTTCTTGAGGGCCGCGAGCTCCTCCGCGCCGAGGACGCGGATAAGGCGCGCGGCGTCCGGAAAATCCGCGGGTGTATCCCCTTCCCAGATCTCGATCGCCGCCAATTCTCCCAGCGCTGTCCCATCCCTGTAGGCGGAGGGGTTGGTCCATTCGAAAAGGATTCGGCCGCCCCGCTGTTCCGCCCGCAATCCCTCGACGGCCTGGGGAACAAGCGGGATCGGCGGCAGAATGGCGCCCTTTTTGCCGCAAGCCCCGCCCAGCAGGGCCAGCAAAGCCAGCAGGACGCCGGGAGCAGGACGCGGGCCTCTCATTACAGGATGAATTTCCTCAGATCCTGGTTCTTGAGGACGTCCTTTAACTGGTCCTGGACGTAAGCCCTGTCGATGGGGATCCTTTTAGTCTTTAGGTCGGGCGCCTGAAAGGCGATTTCCTCCATGACTTTTTCCAGGATCGTGTACAGGCGCCGGGCGCCGATGTCCTCGGCCTCGCGGTTGACGTCTTCGGCGATCTGGGCGATCTCTTCAATGGCGTCAGCGGTGAACTCGACTGTGATGCCCTCGGTGGCCATCAGCGCCGCGTATTGTTTGAGGAGCGCGTTCTGCGGCTCGGTCAGGATGCGGATGAAGTCGCCTTTGGCCAGCGACTGGAGCTCGACGCGGATGGGGAACCGGCCCTGCAGTTCGGGGATAAGGTCGGACGGCTTGGCCACATTAAAGGCGCCGGCGCCGATGAACAGGACATGATCGGTCTTGACCAGCCCGTAGCGGGTGTGGACGGTCGTGCCCTCGACAATCGGCAGGAGGTCGCGCTGGACGCCCTCGCGGCTGACTTCGGGACCGTGCCCGGTCTCGCGGCCGGCGATCTTGTCCAGCTCGTCCAGAAAGACGATGCCGGAATGTTCGACCCGCTCGATGGCCAGGCGGCTGACCGCGTCCATATCGATAAGGCGTTTCTGTTCCTCCTCGAGGAGGTGTTCGCGGGCCTCGTGGACCTTGACTTTCCGCTTCTTGGTCTTGCCCATGAAGCCGGGCATGATTTCCTGTATCTGCATGCCGATCTCCTCCATCCCCGAGTTGGAGAAGATCTCCATCGGCCCGGTCGGCCGGTCCTTGACCTCGATCTCCACAATGCGGTCCTCGAGCAGCCCGTCGCGGAGTTGTTTGCGGAATTTCTCGCGCGTTTCATAGAGCTGCTGAAATTCCTCCTCGGGCGGAGCGTTCTCGCGCCGTTTGGGCGGCGGGACGAGCAGGTCGAGGATCTTCTCTTCGACGCTGGTGGCGGCCTTGTCCTGGATCTCGATGGTTTTTTCCCCGCGGACCATATCCACCGCCATTCGGACGAGGTCGCGGACGATCGATTCGACGTCCCGGCCGACGTATCCGACTTCGGTGAACTTGCTGGCCTCGATCTTGAGGAAGGGTGAGGAGGTCAACTTGGCCAGACGCCGGCTGATCTCGGTCTTGCCGACGCCGGTCGGCCCGATCATCAGGATGTTTTTGGGCGTGATCTCGTCGGTCAGGGCGGCGGGAACGCGGCGGCGGCGGTACCTGTTGCGCAGGGCCACGGCAACGGCCTTTTTGGCCGCATTCTGGCCGATGATGTATTTGTCCAGCTCAAACACGATCTGCCGGGGAGTAAGCTCGGATTCACGGTCCTTGTCCAACGCGGCCGCGTCGGCATGTTCCATGCTTCGGGGAAGAAGGATGGCCATTACAGCTCCTCGACCGTGATCCGGTCGTTGGTGTAGATGCAGATGCCGGCGGCGATGCCCAGGGCTTCGACGGCGATCTCGCGCGCCGTCAGCTCGGCGTGCTTGGCCATGGCCCGGGCCGCGGCCAGGGCGTAGGGCCCGCCCGATCCGATGGCGATCAGGCCGTCGTCGGGCTGGACCACATCGCCCGTCCCGGAAATCAGGAACGACTCGTCCTTGTCGGCGACGATAAGCAGGGCCTGGAGCTGGCGCAGGGCCTTGTCCATACGCCAATCCTTGGCCAGCTCGATGGACGCGCGGGACAGATTGCCCTTGTATTCCTCGAGCTTGACCTCGAACCGCGAGAACAAGGCGAAAGCGTCCGAGGTGGCTCCGGCGAATCCCGCCAAGACCTGCCCATTGTAGAGTCGCCGGAGCTTTTTGGCCGAATGCTTTAGAACAATTTTGTCCAGGGTCACCTGGCCGTCGCCGGCGATGGCGACCCGGCCCTTGTGCCGGACGCAGAGAATGGTGGTTGATCGAATCATGGGGTCTCCGTTAAGGTATTAATATAAAGGATGGGCGGCCTTTAGTAAAGGAGGGCTCGGGGCGGAGGGGGCCAAACACGCGCGTTTCCCCCGGGTTCTTGATTTCCGGGCGGGTTTCCGATAGGTTGAAAGGGAATTCACTTCAACCGGAGGAACCCATGGCCAAGACAACCCTCAACAGACGCGAATTTCTCAGCCGGACGGCCAAGATCGGCGCCACGGCGGTCGTCGGCGGGAAATTGATCCATACTTTCACGGGAGGCCCCCTGGCGGCCGAGGCCGCAGCAGCCGCACCGGTCGACGTGGCCGTCGTCGGCGGCACCGACTTCGCGGCCATGACCCTCAAGGCCGTCGAACTCCTCGGCGGTATGGATAAGTTCGTCCCCAAAGGTGCCAAAGTGGCGCTTCTCCCCAATGTCCAGAGCAAGAATCCCGGCACCTACACCAAACCGGAAATCCTCCGCGCGGTCATCAAAATGTGCAAAACGGCGGGGGCTTCCGAAATCGCCTGTCTGAGTCTGCTGACCCCCGCCCATTGGGAAGGCGCAGGTCTGGCGGCCGTGGTCAAGGACGAGAACATCGCCCTCAAATTGATCGCCCGCGACGAGGTCAATTTCAAGACCGTTCCCATCTCCGGCGGCCAAGCGCTGCCGGAAGCGAAGATCATGACCGAGCTATACAATTACGATCTTTTCATCAGCCTGCCCATCACCAAGGACCACGCCGGCAACAAATTTACGGGCACGCTCAAGAACCTCATGGGACTAAATGCCGGCCTCAACAACCGAACCTTCCACAAGGCCAACTGGAAGACCGACCCGGCCGATATCGAACACCTCGAGACGTGCATCGTCGACCTCAACACCATCCTCAAGCCGGCCCTCAATATCGTCGACGCCACCGAAATCATCACCACCAACGGCCCGATGGGACCGGGCGAATTGGCCAAGCCCATGAAGATCGTCGCCGGCCGGGATCGGGTGGCGATCGACGCTTATTGCGCCAAGGCCATCCTCGGCCTCGATCCGGGAAAAATCGCCTGCATCCGAAAAGCATCCGAACGGGGGCTCGGCCGGATCGATCTCGATAAGATCAGGATCGAGGAGGTCAGGGTCTAGCGTGAGGCGAATGCGCCGGACGTCCCGAACCGGGATCCCTGTCGCCGCGCTGACGCTGGCGTTTTTTTTTCTCAGCCCGCCGGCAATCATCCGGCCGCAGGTTTCCGCTCCTCCGGCCGACCTGTCCGTATACCTTCCCAAGGCCGGGGACGTACCGGGTTGGGCTCCGACCGGGGAAGCCCAACACTACAAGGGCGATGATCTTTTCGTCTACATCGACGGCGGCGCGGAGATCTACCGGGAGTACGGATTCCAACAAGTTTTGGCTCAGGACTACCGCAGCAAGTCCGGCAAAAGCGTAACTCTGGAAATCTACGAGATGACCGACCCCCTGGCCGCCTATGGGATATTCACCTTCAAGTCCTCCGGCAAGGGGCTGGCTGTCGCCATCGGTCAAGCCGCCGAGTTCGACGATTATTACCTGAATTTCTGGAAGGGATCCTTCCTTGTCACGACCGTCGGCTTCGACGAAAGCGAGGAGTGCCGGCGCGGGGTCGTTGACCTGTCCAAAGCCGCGGACGCCAAAATCGCCCCGGCCGGGTTCCGGCCGGCGATATTCGACGCCTTCCCGGCCGAGTGGGGGCCGGCGGCGCCCCGGAAATATTTGAGGGGAATGCTCGGGCTTTTCAACATATACCCTTTCTTCACCGGGGACGTTTTCCGATTCGAAGAGGCCGCCGCCGTAACCAAGGACGGAGCCTGGGTTTTTCTCTTCCGTTATCCCGATGAGGACGCGGCCAGCCGGCGTTTTCCGGAAATCGTCGAGGCGTTCAAACGGGCGGACCCCTATAAAGATGTCACCCTCTCCCGGCTGGGAATCCTGTCGGCCAAAGACGGCAAGGACCGGACCATCGCGGCCCGGCGGATCGGGGCGCTCGTCGGCGTCGTGCTGACGGAAAAAGACCTCTCATCGGCCGAGAAAATCCTGACCCAAATCCGCGGCTGACGCCGCGCTCCAGACATTTTGTAGACAAAGACGGGGTCAGGTCTTAACATATAACATTTCTTCAAAATGCCGGTAATCATTGGAAAAAAATAAGGCCGGCATTAATCCGACTTTCGGCGGGCTTTTTCACTCCATCAAAAAAGTGTACAGAATTCTTACCTACATTATTCATGTATTATCAGATGCCGTTTTATACATTCGCGGCGCTTTGTACCCCGATTTTTAAATCGGGGTTTTGCGCCGCGAACGTATTAACCCTGGACATGCCCCGGGCTTTGCGGGCACGCCCCAGTCTTGGCGGGCGAGTCCTATGGTTTTTATAGGGCATGCTCTGGACTTTGGTGAGCAAGCCCTACGGTTTTTGTAGGGTTTAGCCCGCCCTAATTCGCTTCGCGAATGAGGACTGCAAAGCCCGCCCTAATTCGCTTCGCGAATGAGGACTGCAACCCCGTCGTCAAACCGCCGGGGCGGAAGCCGAGCCTGGGGAGTCGAGTGGGTTTAATTCCCGCCTTTTCCCTCTGGAACTCCAATATTCATGAGTAATGCAGGTTAGGTTGATCATCCGGATGTTTATGCTACAATGGCAAAGCCTGTTCCCAGGCACGGTGGAGAAATACATGCGAAATCGAGCGTTAACGACGACATTTCTAATCATCCTGGCGGGAGGAACGGCCCTCGGCCTTCAGAGCGGAAATTCGTCCGAAAACAAGCCCCGAGCTTCGCTTTCGCCCCTCCCTGACAGCCGATATTTCGAAGCGCTGAAGACAGCGGAACCGTTTCGGGCGGCCGGACTCCCGACCTATTATGACCTGCGCGCTGTGGGAAAAATGACGCCGGTTCGGAACGAAGGAATACTCGGCGGTTCGCCCGCTTTCGCCGTCCTGGCTTCGCTCGAATCCTTCCTCAAACCGCTCGAGAATTGGGATTTTTCCGAAAACCACTTACGGACGACGACCGGGAATGCCGGATCGCTGGACATTCTCATGGGGGCCCTGGCCGGATGGTCCGACCCGGTGCGGGAAGCCGATTCCCCCTGGCCGGCGTCCCGACGCGACGATATCGCCGCCGTCAAACACGTGCAAAACGTCCAGGTCCTCCCTCCCCGAACCGGTTCGCTCGACAATGATCGAATCAAGCAGACCGTTCTGGACACCGGCGCTGTTTTCGCTCCGATGGTCTACACCGAGTCCCTTTTCAATCCCGCTCAATCCTCCTATTACAACAGCGGAACGCCCGGAGAAACCCGCGCCGTGGTCATTGCCGGCTGGGACGACAATTTCGACCGGAGCAGGTTCTCGCCCCAGCCTCCCGGCAACGGCGCCTTCCTGTGCAAGAACAGCCGCGGCACGGAGTGGGGCAGCAGCGGATATTTTTACGTATCCTATCATGACGTCTTTTTCTGCCGGACCGCTCTCCCGGCCTCCTTCACGACCGAGCCCAGGTCCGGGTCAACGGTGAACTATCAATACGATCCCAACGGGTGCACCATCAGGATGGGCTTCGAAGACGAGGCCGCCTGGTTCGCCAATATTTTCGACTCCTCATCGGCCGACCCGCTGGTTGCCGTGAGCTTTTACACTTACGCGCCTTCGAGCGACTATGAAATCCTCATTTATAAAGATCCCACACCCGGCCGGCCGCGGAGCGGGACCTTGGCTCGGCGCCTGACCGGTTCGCTGACGGCAGCGGGGTATGTCACCGTGCCCCTAGACGCCCCGGTCCCCCTGCTCCTTAACCAGCGCTTCTCCGCCGTCGTCAAACTGCGAACAGCCGGCGATTTCTTCCCCATCCCGATCGAGCATCCCGTCCCCGGATTAACGGCGATTTTTACGGCCAATCCCGGTCAAAGTTTTGTCAGCGCGGACGGCCTGAACTGGAACGACCTGGTGTCTTATGACGGGACCAAGTACGCGAAAACAAACGTCTGCCTCAAGGCCTTCGCGGGGTACGCGCCGTTCCACCCCCCGGCCGAGTTCAAGGTCGAGCGGCTGGTCAACAACCTGTTCTTCTTCAAAGAGTACGTCGACAAGCTGAGCTGGCAATTGAACCCCCGGAACACCCAACCGCCGGCCCACTATAGGATCTACCGGAAATTCGAGGCCGCGGCGGAGACCGACTTCCGGCTTCTGGACGAAGTCGGGCCTTCTCCCTTCTTTTATTTCGTCCGGGCGGTCAATAAGGACGAGGCTTTCGTTTATCGAATCACTGCCGTTCTAGCCGACGGGCGTGAAAGCGATCCCTCGGAATTCTCGATTTAACGGAGCGGCCGATGAGAAAACCGCTCCCCTTGTTCCTTGGGGTCCTCGCCTTGGCCGTAGCGGCGTCGGCTTCACGCTGGGAAGGCGGGATGCTGTATGGAACACGCGGACTCAAGAATGCCGACCTGCGCGGAATTTTCGGCAGCGGCACTTCGTATTCGCCCTTTGTCGCGGCCCGAATTTCCGAGGGCGGATGGGTGGGAATATCTTATGAGGGCGGATTCGACCGGGAAGCCCGGGTCGGCCTGTTCGGCGACCTGTTCCAATTGAACGTGGTCGGGGTGGAAGTGTTCTACCGCCGGGAATGGAAGGTCGGCGCCTTTTCTCCCTACGTGAAGATCGGCCCGGGTATCGCGTCCTATAAAATCCACATCGACAGTCCTTTCCTGACGGCTTACAACGTCAAGGGCAACGACATCTCCTTCGCCATCGCCTTCGGGCTGAAGGCCCTGGTCCTCCAACGAATTTTCCTGGCCGGGGAGCTTAAATACGGCGTCCTGTGGATCGATCCCTACGACGATAAGGTGGATCTGGGCGGATTTCGGGCTCAGATCGGAGTCGGCTTCGCGCTTTAATTGAACCCATTCGACGGCGGCCGGGGTAGGTTCAGGGGTAATACTGAGCCGCGCTTTAACACCGATTTTTAAAATCGGGGTTTGGCGCCAGTGAACGTATCCAGGAAAACGCCCGAACGCGGCGCGATCCCGCGCCCCTCGACGACCTTCGTCATCTCCGACAAATTGGCGGCGAACCGGATTGACGGCGCCTGGCCGTGCGTCGATTCGATGATATAAAGATCATCCTCAAGAAGCCCCCGGACCCGCGGGCGGCCTCCTTTGAGCCGTACGGCTTCGGCCAGCAGTGCCCTCCCCCGTTCGTCCACCAGTTCGAGATCGTCGCTGTCGATCAGCATGGAGTCCAATACACCCGCAACCCGGGCATAGAGCGCTTTCTCGTTGATGCTCAACTCGATGTCCTGCTCCCGAAGAAGCAGGCAGTCGGGGTCATTCAGCCACCAGCGTTTATGCATGAAGGCGCGCAGGATGGGATTCTTGAGGGCGATATAAGCATTCGGCCCCTGAACCCCGGACATTCGCGGATTCCAGAACGGCGCCGTGTCTTCGCCGACGCGCATCCCTTCGACGAAACCGAGGGAGGGAAGCAAAGGTGCGCCGCAGCCGAGGATAAATTCCCCTTTGACGGCCCGGCGGATGACGGCCATTCCTTCCCGATAGGCTTGAAGGGGCGAAACCGGAGCTCGCCGCGTTCCCGGCATGGCCGCGGCAAATAGAAAATCGATTTTAAAATATGAATATCCCATGCGCCGGAAAGCGACGAACGTATCGAAC
>Ga0315287_10008573_pt1 | contig 10335 bp, 12 predicted proteins | sample YL17G11_0_MG_FD_205037 | JGI IMG/M metagenome (GOLD analysis project Ga0315287, IMG submission 205037) | Sediment microbial communities from Yellowstone Lake, YNP, Wyoming, USA - YL17G11_0 | ecosystem: Environmental > Aquatic > Freshwater > Lake > Sediment | place: USA: Wyoming | collected...
ACCTGCGAGAACCACTCATTCCGCTCTTCGGCCTTGAACTTAGTTTTCACAGTGACGGCTGTCACCAAGGCGAGTAAAAACATAAGGATGTATTTCAGGGCCTTGTCCATCTGTAAGCCGTTGACGACTAGTATCAGGACCATAGAGCCAAAGAATATTGAGGTTGTTGTCTTTGACAGTTCAAAACCCCCCTCACCGGACAGCAGATTACCCTCAGACTTTTCCCCCCTGAATATCGCTGCCATAGAAAGGCCAATCAGGATGGATAATAGTATGGCTGCGATTGCCCTTGCGAGCCCCATCTTCCACCCGAAGACGCCCCATGTGAGGAAGATAGCGGCGACATTTATCGCCGGCCCGGAATACAGGAAGGCCGTTGCAGGGCCAAGGCCTGCGCCCCTCTTGTATATCCCTGCGAATATGGGCATTACAGTGCAGGAGCAGACTGCCAAGACAGCCCCTGAAACAGATGCTATAGTATATGCCAATGCTTGATTGGCTTTACCGCCAAGGTACTTCAAAACGACCTCTTTCCTTACAAATACCGCAATCCCTCCGGCTATGAAGAAGGCGGGTACAAGGCATGTGAGGACATGCTTTTGGGCGTAGTCGTTGAGCATGTAAACGCCGCCTAACACAGCCTGTTTGAATGTCTCGCTCCCAGCGGGCATAAAGAATATGCCGAGGAAAAACAGGACCAATCCGACAAGCTTGTACTTCTCTTCCATGAACTATTTGCCCCCAATCCAGGTCTTTATCTCATCAACAGAGGCAATTTTCCCAGAACTCATGATTTTACCATCTAATACCAAGGCCGGAGTCATCATCACGCCATAGGACACAATCTTGTCCATATCCTCGACTTTCTCGACATCGGCTTTGATGCCAGACTCTTCAACTGCCTTCTTGGCGTTCTCAGTCAGCTTCTTGCAATTCGGACAGCCCATGCCAAGAATCTCAATCTTCATGAGAGTATATAATAATATTTGGATATATAAATATACTTTGCCGTCTGTTGCCTGAGGAGGAAGGCGTCGTCAGAGACTCGGGCGACGAGTAATTGTCAGCCCCACGCGGCTTGGAGTTTCCTCTTGCTTATTGCAAGGTATTCGCGGTCTTCTGCGTGTATCTCCAGGGTTATTGTGCCGTCGTATCCGGCCTCCTTGAGGGCTTGAGTTACGCGCGGCACATCCACGGTGCCGACGCCGAGTGGTAGGTGTTCGTCTTTCCAGCCGTGGTTGTCGTGTAGGTGGACGTGGCGGAGGTACGGCTTCAGCTCCTTTATCATGTGGACTACGGTGTCGGTCTTCCTCGCCTTCATGTGGGCGTGGCCGATGTCGAGGGTGAACATGAGGCCGTCGACTGAGGAGATGAGCCTCCGCAGCTGTTCCGCTGTGAAGTAGTCTTCCTCGAAGTTCTCGAAGCAGAGTGTGAGGCCGCGGTCCTTAGCCGACTTTGTGATGGTTCTCAGGGAGTCCGCCGTCTCCGCAAGGACGTCCTTCTGCTCTCTCTTCAGTTTCATGAAGTCGGGGTGTATCGTCACATGCTCTATGCCGAGGCGGCTGCATGTGTCGAAGACGCGCTCGCACTCGGCGAAAACGGCCTTCCGGACGGATTCGTAGGGGTGTATGATGTTCAGGAACCATGGCATGTGGCCGACGAGTCCGAGGCTGTGGGAGGACAGTGCGTCCTGTATCTCCCGCATGCCTGCGTCTATTTTTTCCGGCGTCGCCTGTGGGTATTCGACCGTGAGGTCGACGTAGTCGAAGCCGTATTCCCCGAAGAGCCTAATCTCGTCGACGATGCTGTTTCGGGGGTTGTTCATCGCCCCTATTTTCATGTTCCCCGTTCTAATTCAAGGAGTCTGCGCTTTAAAGGCCCCCCGGCTGAGAAACCGCCTATCCCGTCGGCGGCTACGACGCGGTGGCATGGTACGATTATGGGGAACGGGTTCGCGGCCATGGCGGAGCCCACGGCCCGGGCGGCGCCTGGGGAGCCGGCGGCCCTAGCGAGTGACGAGTATGTTTCCGTCCGCCCGTATGGTATCCTCCTTGCCTGTGACCATACTCGCGTCCTGAATCTGGGAGCCTCGAACTTCAGATTGTAAACCGAAAAGTCCGGGTTGCCGCCGTTAAAGTAGAGCCTGAGGTCGCGTACTATACGTTTAAGGAGTATGTCTCCATGGCAGGTACAGCCCTTGACCTTCGAGAATGCGTCGCGCCTGCTCCTGCCGGGTAAGGCAACCTCCACTACCGAATCCCCTTCAGTGGCCGCTCCCGCCCAGCCGTGACTCGTCTTGAACACCTCATACGCCATCGTGTTTCCCCTTCAGCCTCGCAAACAGCGCCTCCATCGCCTCCCTGTCCTTCCGCGGGGCGGCAGGGTCTCCTGTGAAGGGGCATATGTATATGGTCTTCTCGCCGGCGGTGTCCATGTGGATGACTTCCACGCACTCCCAGAGGAGTCTGCCGGCCCGGCTTGAACGTATGATGCTCTTCAGCGGCACCCTGTTGAACCTGCCGCCTGTGGCTTCGCTTCCGCCCCAGAAGAGGACGTCGTCGGTCACGGCAAGGAGCGCGGGCCTGTTGTCTGTGCCGTGGTGGAGGCTTGTGCGGACGAGCGCGTGCATGAAGACCGCGTCCCCCCGCTCTGATAGCTCGTCCATCATCGCCTCGTATTCTAGCTGGGGCATCCTCAGACCATCTCCAGGAAGTACTCGTGCAGCCTCGTGTCTGATGTGAGCTCGGGGTGGAACGCCGATGCAAGGAGGCTGCCCTCCCTCGCCAGGACTATCCTCCCGTCGTGGACGGAGAGGCTCCGGCAGCGGCCCCATACCTTCTCGATGGCCGGCGCCCTGATGAAAACGCCCGGATACTTCGCCTTCCCAAGAGCCTTGACTGTCAACTCCGCCTCGAAGCTTTCCCTCTGGCGCCCGTAAGCGTTCCTGACCACCTTCGCGTCCATGAGGCCAAGGAGCGGCTGGCCGTCGCGTTTCAAGCGGCCGCCGTCCTTTGCGAGGAGGACCATGCCGGCGCATGTGCCGAATAAGGGGATGTTCGAGGCCGCCTCCCTTAGGGCGTCTGCGAGCGCGTATTTTTCCATGAGCATCCCGACCGTAGTGCTTTCACCGCCCGGGATTATTAGGGCGTCGCAGGAGAGTATCTTCCCGGGTGTTCGGACGGGTGCTGTCTTCGCCTTAACCCCCAACGCTGAAGCCGCCCTCCCGACAGCCAGGAGATGCTCTGTCACATCGCCTTGGACGTCCAATACGCCTACCATCATCGCCAGTATATAGAAGCTGAGGGCGTTAAAATAGTTTATACTGCCGGGTACAGGTTCCTCAGGAGGAAATAGCAGGCGGCGACCGCCAGGGCCGACATCGCGTACACCGGCTTATTCCATGCGAGCACCTTCTGTCCGTCGAATCCGGGCGCTGGGACGAGGTTGAATATCGCCAGCCAGATGTTTATGTCCCAGCCCAGGTATCCGACTGCGCCGACCAGGCCTTCGCCGGCGAAAACCCTGAATCCTAACGCAATGAACAGGTTGGTGAGTGGCCCTGCGAGGGATATGAGCCCGTTGGCTGTCTTTGTCAGGGGCCGGGTCGGGGAGGCTATGTAGACCGCCCCCGGAGACAGGAAAATCCAGCCTGCAAAGGCCACGAGAACTGACATCCAGGGGAATTCCCCGGCGGAGTACTCGGCCAGGTAGCCGAGGCGTTGTGCGAGGAGTTTGTGCATGAGCTCGTGGAGGATGAAGCCGAGGCCGGCGCATAACAGGGTGATTGCGAAGAACAGGCCTATTGAGACTGGGTCAGGGTCGGGCTTTGACGCTATCGTGAAAACTAGAGCTACGATTAGTGTGGACTTTAGGAGCTCCTGTGCCTCCCTTAGGCTCAGCCCGAGCATGGGTTAGGTTTGTCATTCCGCCGTTAAATACAATGCCTGCCGGTAGTTAACCATGGATGTGAGCGCATGCCGCAGGTAAGGGTTAGGGGGGAGGAGCAGGTAAAGACGGCGGCACGGCAGGCCTGGAGGAGGGAGGTGGAGGCTCAGCTTTACGTAAACCAAGTCTCGTCCGCCGAGAGGCAGTTCCTCGAGTACGTCAGGAAAAACGCGTTCAACGACATGCCCGACCACCTGAAAGCCCTGAAGAAGGAGCTCACATACTGGGCTCGGGGCGAGGAGGCAAGGAGGGCCGCGGGCGCGGCCGGGTGGAGCGAAGCCAATGTCAGCTACTTCCCTGGGAAGGCTTCAGCCGTCGAGGTGGAGAACGCCGTCGCGAGGTGGAGCGAGCTGACAGCAAATGCCATCAAGAGGGAGGTGTATCCGGACGATAAGGTGAACCCTGCGACGAAGCAGAGGTACTTGGCCCTGTCCGCCGACGCCGTCAGGAACGGTGTCGAACAGTACGTTTATGCGCAGGCTGATGAGGTTGGCAAGCGCGACCCGGTTTACGGGCGCCTCTATTATATGATTCTGCCAGACATGATGGACGTCACAAGGGACGGGAGGCTCGACCGCGACTGGAGGAAGGCAGTCGCCCACATGGCGCTCATGGGGAAGGCTATGTTGCACCACATAGGCAACGTCAGGAGGATGGGGTCGCTGAGGGACAACCCGCTCCTGGACTCTGCCATCTTCGTGAACATCAACCCGGATAGGATGACCCGCATGTCCGACAACATGCTTGAGCTGAGCCGGGACGCGGAGTTCCTGAAGCTGATGGAAGTGGTCGGCGAGGCTGAGGCGCCGGAACGCGAAAGGAGGGCTTACGCCCAGAGGATAGTCAGCTACCTCGCATCCGTGGAAAACGAGACGGTGCGGAACTACCTCGTTGACAAGGCGATTACGAAGGCTGACGCCGGCCTCATGAAGGATACGGTGGACGAGCTTGAAGCCAACACACAGTACGACTTCAAGACTTTGAGGCTTATGCCGATGATGCACACAAGCCCGGACGGGGAGGACATGAACGTCCTCTATCAGGGCGTGAGGAAACTGAGCGGGGAGAAGAGGAGGATACTAGCCGAGGTAGTGGTTGTGAACGCCGGCCACAGAGGCCACAACCAGGCGATGATAGACCCGCTCATCGAGGCGCTCGGGACGCACAGGAACTCCGTGGGCGACCTTGAGAAGCTGGCTTGGGCGTACAGCGGCTACGTCAGGTGCACCAAGGACGCCTATCCTGACGCCCTCAGGGGCTTTGAGGGGGAGAGCCTCGACGTCAAGTTAAGGTTACTAAACCACCTTGCCGGAGTCTACAGTAGGGAGGGGGGAATCTACCCCGCCGAGGCGGAACGCTTAAAGAAGGCCGTTTTAGCCGCGGGAAGCCAGGAACGGAAGCTGGGGGCCATTCAGGATGACGCAGGTAGGCGTGTGCGAGATTTCGACGGGATGCTCAAGGAGTTCGGGGGGAGGGTCAGACCCTCCCGGAAAGCTGGAAGCCCTTAAGCAGGTCAGTGCGCGTGACTATGCCTTCGAGTTTGTGGTCGACGACTGGGAGCCCGCCTATGTGCCGCTCGACCATCGTGTCAGCCGCCTTCGCCGCGTCATCGCCCCCCCGCACTGTGACCAGGTTGCGGGTCATGATGTCCTCGGCCTTCAAGATCGAGGTAGGGTCGACCAGCCTGTTGCGCTTGCGCTCCCGGAACAGGGCGAGGCTGACGTCGCGGACGGATATTATGCCGACGAGCGTTTCCCCTGACAGGACGAGGACGCGCTTCACCGCCTCGGTCCTCATCTCCTCGACGACCTCGGAGAGCGGCGTGTAGTCGAAGACCGTGACCGGGTTGTAGGACATGAGGTCCGACACACGGTATTTGCCCCGCATCCTCTTGGCGAAAATTGTTATCAGAGCGGACTTGGACAATACGCCAACCACCTTGCCGCCTGAAAGCACGGGCAACCGGTCAACCATCCGCTTCTGAGTCGACAGGATATCCACGGCCGCCATCAGGTCCTGGTCCTCCTTCAATGTGTCGACGTCGCGCTCCATGAGGTCTGACACCTTCAGGGAGTCGAGCGACCGTTCGCCGAACCGGCCGACCTTGGCGGCGAACGTCTCCTTGCTTATGACGCCGGCGAACGCCCCGTCCCTTAGGACGACGGCGGCGCCGACCTGGCGGCGGTCCATGTCGTCACCGATTTTTAGTATGCAATCTGAATCATTTACCGCTAGGAAGTCCCTGGACATGGCCTCCCCGACCAGCATCAGACACCCCTGTCCTGCAGCCTCTCCTTGAGGGAGGATATCTCAGCGCCCTTCATGGCGTCCCCCAGGCCCTTGCTGACCTCGACGATGACGTCGGGTTTGTCGTAGTGGAGGGTCGCCTCCACAATAGCCTCTGCCATCATCTTCGGGTTCTGGCTCTTGAATATCCCGGAGCCCACGAAGTTGCCGTCGGCCCCGAGCTGCATCATCAACGCCGCGTCGGCGGGAGTCGCTATCCCTCCGGCGGAGAAGTTTACCACCGGCAGGCGACCGAGCCGCTTCACTTCCCTTATCAAATCGACGGGCGCCGACAGCTCCTTCGCTTCCTTGTACAGGTCGTCGTCGCCGAGACTCCGTATCCTCTGTATCCCGCCTATGACGGCCCTCATGTGCCTGACGGCCTCGACTATGTTGCCGGTCCCCGCCTCGCCCTTCGTCCTTATCATGGCGGCGCCTTCGCTGATCCTCCGGAGAGCCTCCCCCAAATCCCTCGCCCCGCAGACGAATGGGACTGTGAACCGGCTCTTGTCGACGTGATGGCTCTCGTCTGCCATCGTGAGCACCTCGCTCTCGTCTATCATGTCTACGCCCAGCTCCTCCAGGACCTGCGCTTCGACGAAATGCCCTATCCTGCACTTCGCCATCACGGGTATGGTGACGGTATCCATTATCTCGATTACCTTCAGTGGGTCGGCCATCCTCGCGACGCCGCCCGCGGCCCTGATGTCGGCCGGGACCCGCTCGAGCGCCATCACGGCGCATGCTCCCGCATCCTCGGCGATTGAGGCCTGCTCGCCGTTGGTCACGTCCATGACTACGCCGCGCTTGACCATCTTGGCGAAGCCCTCCTTCAGTAGCTTCGTCCCGTGCTTCGGTTGCTTGACCATGGCTTATTATAATGCAATGCTGGTTTTAAAGCTGACTTCTAGGTTACGTCATCCCCTCCCCCATGTGTCTTCCAAGTATGCCCCTACCTTCCGGGCTGACACGCTCATCAAAGGCTTCGGCGAAGCTCATCTGGCCTGCTTCCACGGCCCCGATGAGCCTTGCAGCCACAGGCTCGGGCAGGACGATGTGCAGGACGTTCCGGGAGCCGCGATCGGCCACCCTCCCGAGGTATGTGACCGCGTAGGCGTCCTCGCTTGAGTATTTTCTCGGACAGTTGGATAGGATTTCCGGCGCCTTCAGCACCCTGCCCCTCCCGTACTCCTTCCGGAGTGGATACGCGAGGACCCTCGAACTCTCCCGTTTCCGCTCGAACTCGTCATGCGCCTTAGCGAGTTCCGGTGCAGTTCTGACTCCGATCTCGTCGAGGAGCCGTGTCGGGTCGCGTTCCCTCGGCATCTCAGCCCCGTACTGGAGTAATCCGCCGAGGTTCACGGTTACGTAGCCGCTCCGGCCCGGCTGCCTGTGGACGCCTCCCTTCGACTCGAGGGCGGCCATGCCATCGGCCGAGAAGTTTATCTCGCCTGCGTAGCCGCCTATGCCGCCTACGAGTCCGAGCAGTAGTTTCTTGTCTTCAGGAAGCCTCAACTCCTTCAGGTCAACAAGGTCGTGGATGCTCCCGTACTGCCTCTGCCCTCCGCCGGGGGGCAACGTGAGTTCCATCAGACTGGTGAGGCGCCCTCTTCCTGCCCGAAGAGTTCGCCGAACTCGGCGGCTAATATCTTCCTGACCCTCAGTAGGTGGTTGCTGAATTGCCTTTCAAGTTCGGCCCTTTCCGGCTCGGCTGGAGCCTTAAGCGCTTCCAGAGCCTTCCAGGCTTCCATGTCCAGGGGTATACCAGCGGATGCTGATTTCTGAAGCTTAAGGCGCTTACCGGCCTCTGTGTGCGCCACATTGAAGGCCGCCGCGACATGTTGGTTGACCGTGTTCCTTGTTTTATTCGGCTTAGCCTCCTCGAGGCTCCCGGCCAGTTCAGCGGACATCCTGTCAGCGGCCGATTTGGCGTTGCCCCATGCGCCGACCTGTATGATGAAATCCCTCCCATCCTCTTTCGGCAACACGGAAGGCCCATCGTGGTTCTTCCCCACCCAGGCTTTTACCGTGTCGGCTTGACCGTCCTTCGCCGTAACGTGAAGCTGCCATCCGCCCCGTTCATTCCACGCCAACGCGTCCTTCCCTGCCGGCGCGGCCTGCTTCTCCCCGGCCGGTTTCTGCGCCTCCACAACCTGGGTCTCTGGCGCAGGCTCCGCCTTCGCAGGCCTGAACATCTTGGTGAACTTGTTCCGTAGTTTGCCAGCGAACCGGGGCTTGCCCGTATCATCCTCCTTCAGCCAGGCCTTGTAGTCCTTGAAGTTGGCGGCTATCGTCTTCTCGTCCTCCTTCCTCTGGCCGCCCTCGCTGCCGGTCAGGTTCGGGTCGGTTATGAACTGTGCGTTGTCCTTCGCGGACTTGAATTGCTTCGCGGCCTGGTCGTAATCCCCCTTCGCGACGGCGACGAGGCCTAGGATGTTGTAGGCGTACGCGTTTTCCGGACCCCCATCCTTCCTGCTCAGCTCAAGCGCCTCGTTAGCGTATTTGACGGCCTCCTCGAATCTGCCGCCGCCTGCTAGCGCGGTCTGGTATGCGGCCGACGCCATGTTCGACACTATGACGGACTGGCGTTCGTCCCGCTCAAGCCTGCCGTCCGCCTCCCTGAACTTTGTCAATGCGTCGCCGAAATTGGATTTGTTGTATGCCGCTAGACCCTCATTGTTGACTGTTAACGCGGCCTCCATCCGCCTAAGCTGGGCTTCCCGCCTGGCCAGCTGCTCAAGCTCCCCTACCACGGCCTCCCTTGGCGGGGGAAACGCCTCCCCGGGCTTCGGCGTATCAAGGACCTTTTCCATGTTAAGAGACGGGTAAAATAAGGATAAAAATCATCCGGCTGCGCCGCCTAAAGCCCTGTATAGCCTGAGGAACTCCTCCGGCTTCATCCCCACAGGCCTGAGCTCACGGTATTGCGCCGGCGCCTCCATGATGTTGCGCATCTTCTTGTTCTTCCTGCTGAATAGTGTGTTGAGGAAGCTTATGTACTCCTCCCCCGGCTTCCACCTTTGCCGGAGCCTGATGAGCGAGCTTGCCACCTTCGGCTTGGGGGTGAACGACTCCGGGGGTATGTCCCGCAGGTATTCCACGTCGCAGGTCGTCTGCGCGAGGACTGACAGCATCCGGTAGTTGCCGTGCGCGGGCTCAGCGGCCAGCTTCAGCGCGAACTCCCTCTGGACGACGAGGACTGCAAGCTCAAACCCCTCCAGGATGAACCGCTCCAAGAGCTCCCGGCTGACGCTGTAGGGGATGTTGCTCACGACCTTGTTGTACGGAGGATACTTCATCCTGACTGCGTCGCCCCTAACCACCCGCACGCGTCCGTCGCCGTGGAACCTCCTCTGGAGCGCGGCGTAAAGACCAGGGTCCTTCTCCAGGACCGTCACCGGAACATGCCCTATCAGCCTCTCCGTGAGTGCGCCCCTCCCGCCGCCAACCTCCAGTACAGAGTCTCCGCTGTGAAGGGATGCGGAAGACACTATCTCGGAAAGGAGCGAATCATCGGTCATGAACACTATATCGGACTTTGCCATAGTATTTAACTATACGGTTTCAAATCCGATAAATAGGCGGACACATGATGAGATGGAGCCACAGGTACCTGGAGGCCGTGAGAGCCCTCGACCTTGACGTGACAGGGGACAGGAGGGCGACCCAGATACTGGACAGGCTTGTGCCCGAGAGCGATATCAACGACCTCAGGTCTATTATCGAGGGCAGGAACGTCATAGTCTACGGCTGCGGCCCCAGCCTCGAAAACGACGTCAATAAGCTCTGGGGGGCGGGCCTATGCGGGAGGTGCGTTAACGTGGCTGCGGACGGAGCGGTCAAGGCGCTCATGACTTACGGCATCGTCCCGCATATAAACGTCACGGACCTGGACGGCGACATCGAGGCGATAGTCGCAGCCAACGGCTACGGCTGCGCCACCGTCGTCCACGCACACGCCGGCAACATCAGGGAGCTCGTCACAGTAGTCCCGCGATTGGGTGGTCGGATATACGCGACGACGCAGTCTGAGCCCACAGGGAAAGTCTACAACTTCGGCGGATACTCTGACGGCGACCGGGCAGTATACCTGGCGGAACATTA
>Ga0315287_10008576_pt1 | contig 10333 bp, 10 predicted proteins | sample YL17G11_0_MG_FD_205037 | JGI IMG/M metagenome (GOLD analysis project Ga0315287, IMG submission 205037) | Sediment microbial communities from Yellowstone Lake, YNP, Wyoming, USA - YL17G11_0 | ecosystem: Environmental > Aquatic > Freshwater > Lake > Sediment | place: USA: Wyoming | collected...
GCATCCCGCCGATGTTTCACGCGGCGTGCTCTCGACATTGCGTGAATACCTTGGCGCGGAGCTGAAGGCGGCGTACGCGACGCGGCGCGTTTATCCGAGAAGGGGTTAGGGGATGGGAGTTAGCCGGAAATCGCCACCAAGCGGTGAGGGCGTTCGATCCGGGTCTGCTCCGGGCGAGCGGAAAGGCAGACACGCTCGCCCGGAGCAGACCCGGAACGAACGCCTGATCGACCGCGCCTGTGCGAATTCTCGGGCTTTGACGAGAATTCGCACAGTGCATGCAACGCGACTACTGTTCTTCGGTGTAGCCCGCTTCGCGTTGATGCCTGACTGCCAGGATCAGCACGACGTCCTCGGTCGGTAACCAGCGATACTTCGCGATGTAACCGTACATGCCGCGCGACAGCACGAGTTCCCGCCGACCATCTTCGGCCATCCGACCCAGCAGCGGGTGGTCCGCGAGGACCTCGAATGCCGCTCGTACGCTCGAGAGTTGCGCCAGCGCTCGCTTGGGATCGACTTCGGCGACAAAATCGAACAGGCGCTCCAGGTCGCGGAACGCACGGGCGGTTACTTCGACGCGCGCCACGAACGAGCCCGTGGGCGCCGCGGGTTCTTGCCGTCGATTCTCGCGGCCAGGTAGTCGAACGTCATGTTCAGGGTATGGGTCTTGCCGCTGCCGAGCGCCTCATGCTCCGACTCGGCTGCCTCGGCGGCGAATCGCTGGCGTAGTTCCGACCGCTGCGCCTCACGCGCCAGCGCATCGACCATGAACGCGTGCGGCGTCTGTCCGGTACTGGCGGCGAGCTTGGCAATACGGCGCTTGAGATCGTCGGGAAGCTTCAGGCTGGTGGCCGACATCGGCAGTGCTCCAAGGAGGTAGTCAGAATGTACTACCGCACAACCGCAGGATCAACCCCTTCCGCTAGTGCTGCGCGAACCACTGCAGCGCGAGTTCCGCCACGCGCTCCGGTTGCTCGAGCGGGAGCCAGTGTCCCGCGCCTTCGATGCGCTCGTAGCGCCACGGCGCCCGCATGCGCCGTTGCGAATCGCGCATCTGGTCTTCGGCAAGCAGAGGATCGCCGCTGCTCCAGACGCCGAGCGTCGGTACGGCACACTTCTCCCAGGGACCGAACAGCACGCGGCGAAGGTTGGCGCGATACCAGTTGAGGCCGGCCGTGAGGCGACCCGGCCGCGACATGTCCTTCACACAATCCTCGATCCGCGGATGCTGCCGTCCCCAGCCACGCAGGCCCGCGTAGCCGCGTTGCGCAAGCCAGCGCTCCGCGGCCCCCGGCACCTGCCATGCGAGCGTGTAGAGGCCCTTGAGCCTCTGCTCGAGCCCCGCCACGGCGTACTGGCGTGGATGCCCGACCGAGAGCGCAACTTGCGAGCGAACGAGCTGCGGATGTTCCAGCGCAAGGCACCAGCCCGCGACGGCGCCCCAGTCGTGGCCGATCACGCGTACCGGTGCATCGCCCGCGAGCCGGGCGATCAGCACGCGCAGGTCGGCAACGATGTGTCCCAGCGCGTAGTCGCCGACGGACGCCGGTGCATCCGAGCGACCGAAACCCCGCAGGTCCGGCGCGATGACACGAAAGCCCGCTGCAACGAGCAATGGCGTGACGTCGTGCCAGAGTTCGCATGAATCCGGAAAGCCGTGCAGCAGCAGCACGACGGGGCCGGTTCCCGCCTGTCGTACGTGGAGGACTACGCCGCTGGCGGACAATCGGGCATGGGTTGGCCGCGACATCACTGCCTCCGGGCGCGCAACGGGTTGCGCCGTGAGACTGAGCTTACCTCACCCCGAACAGGGTTGTGCCCGTGTGGCCTTTCTACCGGTGGCGTGGCAGGGCATGATCCCTGTAATTCCGACGTCGTTCGGCTGGTAAGGGTTCCTGGATGAACTTCCGTAAGCCATTGTTCGCCATCGCGCTCGCACCGAAGATGATGCCGTACTGCCAGGTGGCGGGTGCACGCCCGACGTATCCGGTGCGCATGGGACCGGCGGGCGTGTGACCCGCCTGCCATGAGCAAGGGACCGTTCCCGCCCCCGGTTGCGGCGGTCCGGCCGCACAAGGTCCCTTCGCCGCACGGCGTCCGGGTCGACGACTACTACTGGCTGCGCGACGACACGCGCACGTCGCCCGAGGTGCTTGAGCACCTGCGCGCCGAGAATGCGTATCGCGAGGCGATGACCGGGTCGTTGCGGCCGCTCGAAGCCGAGTTGTACGGGGAAATCGTCGGGCGTATCCGCCAGGACGATGCGAGCGTGCCGTACCGCGACAACGGCTACTGGTATCTGCATCGCTACGACACCGGCGACGAATATCCAGTCTACTTGCGCCGCGCCGGCAGCGCCGAGGGCCCCGAGCAAGTCCTGCTCGACCTGCGCGAGAACGCGCGCGGGTTCGATTACTACGATGTCGGCTCGATCGAGGTCAGTCACGACAACCGCCTGCTCGCGTTCACCGAGGACGCCGTCGGCCGTCGCCAGTACACGCTGCGTTTCAAGTCGATAGCGACCGGTGAACTGCTGCCGGACGTGGTTCCGAACGTCGAAGAAGGCATCGTCTGGGCCGCGGACAACCGCCGCGTGCTGTACGTCGAAAAGGATCCGGTCACGCTGCTGGGATTGCGCGTGCGCGTGCACGAACTCGGCACCGATCCCGCGCACGACCCGGTCGTGCACGAGGAGGAAGACGAGGCGTTCTATACGTCCGTCGGCCTGACCAAGGACCGGCGGTACCTGCTGATCGATTCGAGCAGCACCGTCACGACCGAAGTCCGCTACGCGCCGCTCGAAGATCCGGCGCTGGCCTTCAAGGTGTTCCTGCCGCGCAGCCGCGGGCACGAGTATTCGGTGGACCACGTCGGCGAACGCTGGGTGATCCGCAGCAACTGGCAGGCGGTGAACTTCCGCCTGCTCGAGGCCTCGGCGGAGGACGTGGGACAGCGCGCGCGCTGGCGCGAACTCGTTGCGCACCGGGACGACGTGCTGGTGGCGGGCTTCGACGTGTTCGACAATTTTCTCGCGATCGAGGAGCGAGTCGAGGGCCTGCGCAAGATCCGCGTCCGGCCGTGGCATGGCGGGCGCGAATTCCACATCGACTCGGACGAGCCCGCGTACCGCATGGCGCTCGACGCGAACGAGGACGTGGACAGCGTGGTCTTGCGCTACACCTACACGTCGCTCACGACGCCGCGCACCACGTACGACTACGACACGCGCACGGGCGAGCGGGTGCTGTTGAAGCGTGAGCCGGTGCTGGGCGACTTTGATCCGTCGCGGTACGGGACCGAATACCTGTGGGTGCCGGCGCGGGACGGTGAGCGCGTGCCCGTCGCGATCGTCTATCGCCGCAGCCTGTTCCGGCGCGACGGCAGTGCGCCGCTGCTGCAGTACGGCTACGGTGCCTACGGAATTTCCTCGGATCCCGTGTTCTCGTCAAGCGTGCTGTCTTTGCTCGACCGCGGCTTCGTCTACGCGATTGCGCAGGTCCGGGGAGGGCAGGAGCGTGGCCGCCGGTGGTACGAGGCGGGCCGGCTGCTCGAAAAGAAGCATTCGTTCGAGGATTTCATCGACGCAACGCGTTGGCTGGTGGTCGAAGGGTACGCGGATGCAAGGCGAGTCTTCGCGCGCGGCGGCAGCGCCGGCGGCCTGCTCGTCGCTGCGGTTGCCAACATGGCGCCCGAGCTGTATCGCGGCATCGTCGCGCACGTGCCGTTCGTCGACATCGTGACCACCATGCTCGACGAGAGCATCCCGCTGACGACGAACGAGTACGACGAATGGGGCGACCCGAACGCACGCGCGTTCCACGACTGCATGCTGGGCTATTCGCCGTACGACAACGTCACTGCGCAGGCGTATCCGGCTCTGTACGTCACGACGGGTCTCTGGGACAGCCAGGTGCAGTACTACGAGCCCGCGAAGTGGATCGCGAAACTGCGGCGTCTCAAGACCGACGACCGATTGCTGGTGATGCGCGTCAACATGGACGCGGGCCACGGCGGCAAGTCGGGCCGGTTCGAGCACCTGCACGAGGTGGCCGAGGAGTACGCTTTCATCCTCGATCAGGCACAGCCTGGCCGGAAATAGGGGACGCTCACCTATTTCCTATTTCCGACTATCCCCCATCTCCCAACCTCTATCCCCTGGCGCCTACTTGGCGCCCGCAGCCGGCGGCGGCACCGGGAAGCCACGCTTGCGCATCAGCGCCGCGATGCCGGGATCGCGTCCGCGGAACTGGCGGTAGGCAATCGCCGGGTCGATCGTGTTGCCCACCGCGAAGACGTTGTCGCGCAGCCGCTTGGCCACTGCCTTGTCCCACGGGCCGCCTGCCTCCGTGAACGCATCCCAGGCGTCCGCCGTGATCGTGTCCGACCACAGGTAGCTGTAATAGCCGGCCGAGTACCCGTCGCCGGAGAACACGTGGTTAAACTGCGGCGTGCGGTGCCGCATCACGATCTCGGCGGGCATGCCGAGCTCCGTCAGCGTCTCGCGCTCGAATTTGTCTGGGTCGATCTTCTGGGAACCGGCGAGGTGCAGCTTCATGTCGACCAGCGCACTCGACAGGTACTCGACCGTCTTGAAGCCCTGGTTGAACTTGCTCGCCGCCTCGATCTTCGCCACCAGCTCGCGCGGGATCGGCTTGCCGGTCTGGTAATGCAGCGCGTAGCGGTCGAGGATCTCCGGCGTCGACAGCCAGTGCTCCAGCAGTTGCGAGGGGAATTCGACGTAGTCACGCGGGACCGCGGTGCCCGCAACCGACGGATAATTCACGTTCGAGCTCAGGCCGTGCAGCGCATGGCCGAATTCGTGGAACAGCGTGGTCGCGTCTTCCCAGCTCACCAGGACGGGTTCGCCGGGCTTGCCCTTAACGAAGTTCGAGTTGTTCGAGACGATCGTCTTGATGTCGCCGTCGAACCTTTCCTGCGTGCGGTACGCATTCATCCATGCGCCCGAGCGCTTGCCCTTGCGCGCATACGGGTCGAAGTACCACAGGCCGATCAGCTCACCCTTCGGGTTCGTGACTTCCCAGACGCGCACGTCAGGGTGGTACACGGGCACCTTGGCTGCGTCGACCGGCTTGAAGCTGAAGCCGAACAGCTCCTTCGCCATGTGGAACATGCCTTCGCGCAGGTTCTCGAGCTGCATGTACGGGGTAACCTGGGTCTCGTCCAGGTCGTACTTCGCCTTGCGCACTTTTTCGGCGTAGTAACGGTAGTCCCACGGCTCGATCCTGATGCCGGCCTTTTCATCGTCGGCGATCTTCTGCATGTCCGCGACTTCTTCGTGGACCCGCGCGACGGCCGGTGTCCAGACCGCTTCCATGAGCTCCATGGCGCGTTCGGGCGTCTTCGCCATCGTGTTCTGCAGGCGCCAGTGCGCGTGGGTCGGGAAGCCGAGCAACTGCGCACGTTCGGCGCGCAGCTGCAGGATCTGCGTGATGTTGGCGTTGTTGTCGGTCGCGCCGCCGTTGTCGCCGCGATTGACGAACATGCGCCAGGCCTGCTCGCGCAGCGCGCGGTTGTCGGAGTACGTCAGGAACGGCTCGATGCTCGAGCGCGTGTTGGCGATCGCCCACTTGCCCTTCTGGCCGCGGCCCTCGGCGCCCTGCGCCATGCCGTCGCGAACCCCTTGCGGCAGGCCGGCGAGGTCGGATTCCTGGTCGATGTAGATCACGCCCTCGTTCTCGTCCTTGAGGACGTTCTGGCCGAAAGCCGTGAACCGCTTGGCGAGTTCCTGGTTGATCTCGGCCGTGCGCTTCTTGCCCGCGGCGTCCAGCTTGGCGCCGGCCCGCACGAAGTTCGTGTAATAGACCCAGGTCAGGCGCTGCTGCTCGGGGGTGAGACCCGCAGTCTCGCGCGTGTCATAGACCTTCGCGATGCGCTCGAACAGCTGCTGGTTCTGCGTGATCTTGTCGCCGAACTCGGCCAGCTTCGGCGCCATCTCACGCTCGACGGCCTGCACGGCGTCGTCGTTGAGCGTTGAACTGTAGACCCCGTAGACCGTGGTGACGCGATCGAGTGTGCGGCCGGTGCGCTCCATCGCCGCGATCGTGTTCTCGAACGTCGGCGCGGCCGGATCGCTCGCGATGCGGTCGATCTCGGCCAGTTGCTGCGTCATGGCCGCCTCGAGGGCAGGCTGCAGGTCCGCGACCTTGACCTTGTCGAAGGGCGGAATGCCGCCGTACGGCCCCGTCCACGGGGCAAGCAATACGTTGGCAGGAGCGGTGGACGCAGCAGTGGATTTCATGTCGGCAGCGTCAATCGCGGCAACGGTCAGCAGCGCGCAGGCGCCAGCAGTGGCCAGCAGGGTCTTCATGGACGGGTCGGTCCTCGGGTGGGATCGTGCCGTTGGCACGGAGGCGCCAAGGGTACCCGACCCGGCCTGCAGTCCCAACCCGTGTTGACCGCGTTCCACCGCGCAAACCGCACCGTTCAGCGCGCCGACGGACCGGTGGGCGGTGTCGCGGGCAAGCCGAAATACGCACGCAGCACGCGGTGCTGGAATACGCACGCTGCGAGAGCCGTGAACACGGTGACGGTCCCCAGGATCCCGGCCAGCCGCAGGTAGGGTTCATCGTGACGCAGGCGCAGTTGCGCGAGACCCACGGTGGTCAGGACCCACTCGATCACCGCGACGGCGAGGACGACCTGCAGCGTCCTTGCGGCCCAGGGCCGTCGTACGGCCAGCAGGCCGACCAGCAGGACCGCGAGCGCCGCCAACGGCATCGCGCCCGCGTGGAAGAGATGTGCGGCAAGCAGGAGCAGGGCGACCGCCGGCAGCACGAGCAGGACGGCGCGATGCACGCAGCGGGCCTCAGGCCTTTTCCCAGAGCAGATCGGACTGCTGCCGGATTGCGGTGTCCAGCATGTCGAGCAGCGGAACGGCGCGCAGGCGGAGCTTGATGGACCGCTCGCGCGGTTCGTCGTCTTCGTCCTCGGTGCGACCGGGTTTGGCGGCCGGCGGAGCCGGCGACAACTCGTCGCCATGCAGTTCGAGCCCGGCCCGCAGCCTGGCTGCGAAGCCGGGAAGGTCGGCTGCGAGGACGGCGCTCGGCACGGTGCCGGAATGTCCCCCGAGCCGCACCAGCCTGACGGCCGGTTCACCCTGCATCAGCAGTTGCCCGCAGCGGGTCGAGAACTTGACGAGCATTTTTTACCCCAATCGTCGCCGTATTCTACTGGCACGCCACGCGGCGGGTCTCTGCGTAATCACGCAACCCGGGCCATCATCGGATAGAGGTAAAATTCAACCACGACGAGCGCAACCGCTGCTCCGATGACCGCCTGCGATTGCTGTCACAGGTGAATCTGCTGGTTGATCTGCCGCCCGCGAGGTAGATTTTCACTCATGGAACCGCCCGTACCCGCCAAAGTCCTCGTCTCGCTTGCCCTGGCGATTGCGCTGACTGCTGTTCCAGCGCTGGCGGCCGCTCCGGCGCCGGCGGCGTCAAGTTCGCCTCCGCGCACGATGAGCGAAGTCCTGGCGGCGACTACGCCCGCCGACTGGCGCCCCCTCGATCCTGAAAACACGCTGTACCTGCAACTGCCGCAGGGCCGGGTGGTGATCGAACTCGCACCCGCCTTTGCACCGCAACACGCGGACAATCTGCGTCAGCTCGCGCGCGGGAAATACTTCGACGGCCTCGCAATCGTCCGCTCCCAGGACAATTTCGTCGTGCAGTGGGGCGACCCGGACGGCAAGCGCAGCCTGGGTGCAGCCCGCGGCAAACTGCCACCCGAGTTCACGGTCAAGGTAACGCCTGCGCTGCCCTTCGAGCCTTTGCCGGACCGCGACGGTTACGCGCCCGAGGTCGGCTTCAGCCAGGGGTTCCCCGCCGGTCGCGACCCTGCCAAGGGCGAAGCGTGGCTGGCCCATTGTTACGCGATGGTGGGTGCCGGTCGCGGCAACGAAGCCGACAGCGGCAGCGGCGCAGAACTGTACGTGGTCACGGGCCACGCTCCGCGCCAGCTCGACCGCAACATTGCGCTGGTGGGGCGCGTGGTGAAGGGCATGGAACTGCTGGCGACGCAGCCGCGCGGATCCGGCCCGATGGGTTTCTACGAAAAGGCCGAACAGCACGTGCCGATCACGAGTGTTCGTGTCGCGGCGGACGTGCCGGCGGCGGAGCGCGAGAACCTCGAAATCCTGCGTACCGACACCGAGCGCTTTCGCCAACTGGTCGAGGCGCGGCGCAACCGTCGCGACGACTGGTACCTCGTGCCGGCCGGCTACATCGATCTCTGCAACGTACCGATCGTCGCGCGGCCCCGACCTTAGCCGTCCCGACGATTGTCAGCTTCGGGAGAAGCATTCATGGAACGAATCTGGCTCAAGCATTATCCGCCCGGCGTCCCGCACGACGTCGACCTCTCGCAGTACTCCTCGCTGGTCGACCTGATCGACCACGGTTTCCGCGAGCACGCGTCGCGCAACGCATACGCCTACATGGACCGGTTTTTCACCTTCGGTGAAATCGACCGTTACTCCGCGGCTTTCGCCTCCTGGTTGCAGTCGCAGGGCCTCGCCAGGGGCGCTCGGGTCGCGATCATGATGCCGAACGTGGTGCAGTACCCGATCGCACTGGCGGGTGTGCTGCGCGCCGGTTATGTCGTCGTCAACGTCAATCCGCTGTACACGCCGCGCGAACTGGAACATCAGCTCAAGGACTCCGGTGCCGAAGCGATCGTGATCCTCGAGAATTTCGCTGCCACGCTGCAGCAGGTGATCGCGCGCACGGCGATCAAGCAAGTCATCGTAGCGTCTCTTGGCGAAATGCTCGGGTTCCCAAAGAGCGCGATCGTCAATTTCGCGGTGCGCCGTCTGAAGAAGATGGTGCCCGGGTATTCGCTGCCGGGGCACGTCAAGTTCACCGAGACGCTCGATGCGGGCGCGCGCCGCAAGCTCGAGCCCGTCACCGTCACGCAGCGGGACATCGCATTCCTGCAATACACGGGCGGGACCACCGGTGTGTCGAAAGGGGCAGCCCTCACGCACGGCAACCTCGTCGCCAACGTGCTGCAGATGGAAGCCTGGATCGTGCCCGCGCTGCAGGACACTTCGCGCGGACCGGTGCCTGGCCAGTTCGTCTACATCTGCGCGCTGCCGCTGTATCACGTGTTCGCGCTGGTCGTGAACTGCCTCTTCGGCATGCGCATCGGCACGCTCAACGTGCTGGTCACCAATCCGCGGGACATCGCAGGCTTCGTCAAAGAGCTCGGCAAGTACAAGTTCAACGTGCTGCCGGGCGTCAACACGCTTTACAACGCGCTGCTCGAGAGCGAGGACTTCCGCAAGCTCGATTTTTCGAGCCTGCGTGTCGCGAACGGCGGCGGCATGGCGGTGCAGAAAGCGACGAGCGAGAGGTGGCTGGCGCTCACCGGCGTGCCGATCATCGAAGGCTATGGCCTCTCGGAGACGTCGCCGGTCGCAACCTGCAATCCGATCCTGAACCGTGACTACAACGGCACGATCGGCCTGCCGTTCCCAAACACGGAGATCCAGATTCTCGACGATGCAGGTCAACCCGTGCCGCTCGGCCAGCCGGGCGAGATCGCGATTCGCGGTCCGCAGGTGATGGCGGGTTACTGGAACCGCCCGGACGAGACCGCAAAGGTCATGACCCCCGACGGGTTCTTCAAGTCGGGCGACATCGGCATCATGGACGAGCGCGGTTACATCAAGATCGTGGACCGCAAGAAGGACATGATCCTGGTGTCGGGCTTCAATGTGTACCCGAACGAAATCGAGCAGGTGATTACGACGCATCCCGGCGTCGTGGAATGCGCTGCCATCGGCGTGCCCGATGAGCGGTCCGGCGAGGCCGTCAAGGTGTTCGTCGTGCGCAAGGATCCTGCGCTCACCGTCGAGCAGCTCATGGAGTTCTGCAAGGAGAACTTCACGGGCTACAAGAAGCCGAAATACATCGAGTTCCGCGACGAGCTGCCGAAGAGCAATGTCGGCAAGATTCTGCGGCGCGAGCTCAGGGACGAAGCGGTCGCGGCTGCTCAGGCGCGCAGCGCCTGAGCAAGGGGTTAGGGGATAGGGGTTAGGGGTTAGGCGGAACGAAGTAGCAGAGGTCGAATCAGCTCTCAGAGTCGCAGCGAGGACTCGGCAACGTGCTGAACCGCTAGTCGACCGGCTCGGACGAGAAGTCGGCGACCTCGCCCTTGTCGTCGTCGCGCCTGAACTTTGAGACCATCCCGTCACGGCCACACGATCCGCCATGCCTAAGCCGCTGACCCAGGTCCTGCTCGCAGCCGCATTGTTTGGCGGGCTCGGCTACGCCTGGTTCTGCGTTCCGTTCCACGTCGACATGGC
>Ga0315287_10008577_pt1 | contig 10333 bp, 13 predicted proteins | sample YL17G11_0_MG_FD_205037 | JGI IMG/M metagenome (GOLD analysis project Ga0315287, IMG submission 205037) | Sediment microbial communities from Yellowstone Lake, YNP, Wyoming, USA - YL17G11_0 | ecosystem: Environmental > Aquatic > Freshwater > Lake > Sediment | place: USA: Wyoming | collected...
CGCGCCATCGCGCGCGCGGCCTCGCGGGAAAGGTAGTACGCCGAGAAGGTGTTGACGCGGAACATCCTCTCGAGGTTCTCGCGCGTCAGCGTGCGGATCGGCCCGTCGTTCCAAATCCCGGCCGAGTGCACGAGCACGTCGATCGCCCCGGCCGCGTGGAGGAGGTCGATGCAGCCCTCTTCGCTCGCCAGGTCGCAGGCGTGCGCCAGGACGCGGTCGGCGCCGTGCTCGAACACGAGTTGCTCGACCGCCTCGCGGTTGCCCCGGCAATGCGCCACGACGAATTCGCCGGCGGCAAGAAACGAGCGCGCGCACGCCAGCCCGATGCCGCTCGATGCCCCCGTCACGAGCACACGCCTCATGCCGCTCCTCCACTGTCAGCCGCCGCTTCGCCGTGGTACGCCGCCAGAGCGACCAGCGCCTTGAGCGTCAACCAGCGCGACGGCTCGCCGGAGCGCTCGCCGAAAGGCACGGACCCGCGCTGCAGCCAGCGTCCGTCGCCGGTCTGCCGCTCGAGTCCTCGACGCATCGCCGCATGCAGCGCGGGTCCGGCGGGCCAGCCGCTGCGCGCCAGCGCCGCCATCGCATCGAGGAAGTCCGTCCGCCCAAGACACGGATGAGCGCAGCTCCACCAACCCGCCGGCGCGGTCCCGGAGAGGAACAGGCCCAGGCCCACCAACCAGGTCGCCGCGTGCTGCCGCAGAACCTCGAGCGGCCGTCTCTCGACCACGGGCGTGTCACCGACCAACCGCAGCACGGCGACGGCGGTCACCGGGCAGCCGCCCGAGACCAGGTGCCGCAGATCGGGGCACGCCCATCCGCCGCGCTCCGCCTGGCGCGAGGACAGCCACGCGACCGCCTCGCGCACCCGCGGGTGGTGTCCGAAGCCGAACCGGGTCAAGGCGGCGCACACCTCGGCGGTGAAGCACGTCGACGGCTGCTTGTTGCGGGCCGCGGCGAACCCCGCCGAGCGAGGTTGCAGCGCTTCGATCAGCGTCTCGGCGCCGAGCGCCGCCCGTGGATCCTCGGGGTCGGCGCCGAGCTGCGCGAGCGCCAAGACGTGCCATGCCGTCCCGCCCCACCGGGCGCCGTACGTCGCCGGCGAGCCCCAGTAGCCGAGCGGGTCCTGGCCGGCAAGCAGCGCCGCGGCAGTGCCTCGTTCGCGGCTGGCGACGCGGGCCCGCACCGCGGCCGGGGAATCCGGCGGCCTGCCGAGAAGCTCGATCAGTGTCCGCCAGATCACGCCGGGCTCGGACTCGTCGAGGAGGAACGCGGCAGGGTCGCCGCGCAGCGACCGCCACCATTGCGGCTCGCTCAAATCCCCCTCCTCCTTTTTGCGCGGGTCGCCTGCATCTGCTGGATCGCACCCGAGAGTCGCATGAGCTTGCGGTTGCGGGCCTGGATCGCCGGGACGTCGGTCTGCGGCACGACCTCGCCGCGGAGGTCGCGCAGCTTGCGCTCGACCTCGAACTGGAGCTGGTCCATCTCCGGATCGGTCAAGCGCTTGAGCTGCACGGACGTGAGTAGGACGTAGCCCTCGAGGATCTGTTCCGCCATGCCCAGCGCCGAACCACCCATGTACGGGCTCATCGCCACCCCCTGAGTGCACGTCCATGCTACCGGACAGCAGCACGTTGCGTCGAGATGGGCCCGGGGCTCGCGGGATGATACGGTGTCCTTACCCGGTTACCCGGGCGCGGAGGTGGTCATGGCGGCTGCGACGCTGGACCTGTACGACCTTGAGGAGCTGCTGTCCGAGGACGAGCGCATCGTGCGCGACACGGTGCGCGCGTGGGTGGACCGGCGGATCATGCCGGGGATCGAGCAGTGGGCGTGGGAAGGCCGCTTCCCGATCGAGCTGGTGCCGGAGATGGCCGAGCTGTCGCTGTTCGGCTCGACGCTGTCGGAGTACGGCCTGCCGGGCCTGTCGAACGTCGCCTACGGCCTGGTGATGCAGGAGCTCGAGCGCGGCGACTCCGGCCTGCGCTCGTTCGTCTCGGTGCAATCGGCGCTCGTCATGTACCCGATCTTCACGTGGGGCTCGGCGGCGCAGAAGGACCGCTGGATCCCGCTGCTCGCCCGCGGCCAGGCGATCGGCTGCTTCGGCCTCACCGAGCCCGACTTCGGCTCCAACCCAGGCGGCATGCGCACGCGCGCGCGTCGCGACGGCGGCCACTGGGTGCTCAACGGCGAGAAGGCGTGGATCACCAACGGCGCCATCGCCGACGTCGCCGTGGTGTGGGCGAAGAACGACGACGGCGCCGTCAACGGGTTCCTCGTCGAGAAGGGAACGCCCGGGTTCGCGACCTACGAGCACAAGGGCAAGTACTCGCTGCGCGCCTCGGTCACCTCGCAGCTCGCCTTCTCTGACTGCCGCGTGCCCGAGTCGAGCCGCCTGCCGCTCGCCGCCGGCCTCAAGTGCCCGCTCGGCTGCCTCACCCAGGCACGCTACGGGATCGCCTGGGGCGCCCTCGGCTCGGCGCTCGCGACGTTCCACGCGGCGCTCGCCTACGCGAAGACCCGCAAGCAGTTCGGCGACCGCCCGATCGCCGCGCACCAGATCGTGCAGGAGAAGCTCGTCTGGATGGCCAACGAGATCACCAAGGGGCAGCTCATGGTGTGGCGTCTCGGCCGCCTCAAGGACGCCGGCAAGGCCACCTACGTCCAGGTCTCGCAGGCGAAGCGCAACTCGTGCTGGGTGGCGCGCGAGTGCGCCCGCCTCGCGCGCGAGATCCACGGCGCCAACGGGGTCTGCAACGAGTACCCGATCATGCGTCACCTGATGAACATCGAGTCGGTGTTCACCTACGAGGGCACCCACGACATGCACACGCTCATTCTCGGCGAGCACCTCACCGGCATCCCCGCGTTCATGCCGCCGGCGGAGCAGGCCTGAGAAATCCGCTGTCGTTGCGAGCCTTGTTGCGCCCGACCTTCGCGGCGACTTGGATGACGAGATCGAGGCGCTTATGAAAAGGACTGTCATCCTGAGCGCAGCGAAGGACCTCGTGGCGTAGCGAGGGCGGTCCAACGTGCTCCACGGCGGCACGGGGTCTTTCGTCCTCCGGTGGCCTCCTCAGGGTGCGACCGCGGGGGCTGCGAACCTGCCGCTCATACCTCCGACGCCGGCTCGACCTTGACCACCATGCCGGCGAGGGGTAGCTTCCTGGCTTCAGCTTCTCGGGAGGGCTCCGCGATGAGGTCCGTCCGCCTGTTGCCGATCCGCCACAACGCTCCATCGTGCTCGTCGTTTGACAACGCCACTGCCGTTCGCGCGTTCGAGCGCGCCGTGCGGACGCACCGCGCGCACGTGGAGCCGTTCATCGTCACGGCGACCGAGGACCGCCCGGACTCGGCGTATCACGTCTCCGGCAGCGCGGGAGGAACCTACGTCGTCGATATCGTCGACGCGGGCGGCAGGCATGACACCTGCACCTGCCCGGACTTTCTCATCAACGAGCTGGGCACCTGCAAGCACGTCGAGGCGGTGCGGCGGGCGCTGGCCGCGCATGGGCGTGGGCGGCCGGTGCGCGGGAGCCTGCCGCAAGGTACCGCCACGCCAACCCTGACCGTGGCCGCCGAGGGGCCGCTCGCGCTGCAAGTCTGCGGCGAGTGGAGCTATGGGGGGCTTACCAAGCTCGGCCTTTCGGCCCCTGGCGGGAGAAACACCGTGTCCGTCCACGACGGCGCCGCACTGGTCGCCGGTCGCGGTGACGACGGCCTCCGGGTCGTCCATGCCGCGGTGCCGGCGCTCGCGCGACTGCGGGCGCGGGATGAGCGTTTGCGCCGCACCCGGCAGCTTGCCGCGGCGCTTGGCGGGGATCGCGCTGGGGTCGACATCCTGACGCAGCCGCTGTTCCCCTACCAGCATGCTGGCGTCGCTCATCTCGCCGCCGGCGGGCGCGCATTGCTCGCGGACGACATGGGTCTCGGCAAGACCGTCCAGGCGATCGCAGCGTGCGAGGTGCTGCGCGCGCGCGGCGAGGCGCAGCGCGTCATCGTGGTCACACCGGCGTCGCTCAAGCACCAGTGGGCCAAGGAGATCGAGCGTTACACACAGCGCCGCGCGGTGGTCGTCTCGGGAGGACCGAAGCTGCGCAGGCAGGCTTTCGAGTCCGACGCGCCCTACAAGATCCTCAGCTACGAGATCACCTGGCGCGAGCTGGCGCAATTGCGGGCGCTCGACGCCGACGTGCTCATTCTCGACGAGGCGCAGCGCGCCAAGAACTTCCGCACCAAGACCGCCGCCACGTTGCGGGCGATCCCGTCGCGCTTCCTGTTTGTGCTCACCGGCACCCCGGTAGAGAACCGCCTCGATGACCTCTACTCCCTGCTCCAGCTCGTCGACCAGGACGTGCTCGGGCCGCTGTGGCGGTTCAACCTGGAGTTCCACACCCAGAACGAAAAAGGGCGCGTCGTCGGCTACAAGAACCTCGCGGCGTTGCGCGAGCGGATCGCACCGGTCGTGCTGCGCCGGCGCAAGGAGGAGGTGCTCACCCAGCTCCCGCCGCTCACCGAGCAGACACGCTACACCGAGCTCACCAAGCCGCAGGCCAACCTCGAGGACGACTACCGTGCCACCGCGGCGCGCTACGCGGCAATGGCCGAGAAGCGCCCGCTGACGCCGCCCGAGATCAAGAAGATGCTGGCAGCGCTGCTGAAGGCGCGCCAGGCGTGCAACGCCCTCGAGCTGTGCGACCCGAGCAATCCGATCAAGGCGTCGCCCAAGCTCGACGAGTTCGAGGCGCTCGTCAGCGAGATCGCCGGTCAGGGCAACAGCAAGATCCTGGTGTTCTCGGAGTGGGTAGAGATGCTCAAGCTCGCCGCCGCGCGTCTCGACACGCTCGGCATCGGCTGGTCCATGCTTCACGGCGGCGTTCCGACCGAGAAGCGCCCGGCCCTGCTCGACACGTTTCGGAATAGCCCCGAGGAGCGCGTGCTGCTGTCGTCCGACGCGGGCGGCGTCGGCCTCAACCTCCAGGTGGCTAATTACGTGATCCACCTCGACCTTCCATGGAACCCGGCGCGCCTCGACCAGCGCACCTCGCGCGCGCACCGCCTCGGCCAGACCCGCGGCGTCTCGGTCACCTACCTGTGCTCCGAGACCGGCATCGAGCGTGGCATCGAAGGCACGCTGGCGGGCAAGCGCGCGGTCAGATCGGCGGCGCTCGATCCCGCCAGCGACGTCGAGGAGCTCGACGCCCCGAGCTTCGCGATGTTCATGCGCGAGCTGCGCGAGATGCTGGGGGCGGTGGCCGAGCCCGGAGAGGACCTTGAGCTGATCGAGAACGACGAGGAGGCACCGGACGATGAGGAAGGGCCTCTGGTCTTGGCACCCGAAGCGCGTCACGCCGAGGCAGCAGCAGCCGCTGGGGACATCGCGCGGGAGGCGGCACCGGTGGTGCAGCAACCGACGGTCCCTCCGGCCGCAGCGCCGGCGCCGGCCGCGCCCGGCGCGCCGCACCTGCATACTCGCGCCCGCAATCGGCTGAAGCTCGCCCGCGTCGTCCTCGATGCCGGCTTCACCAGCGACGCCGTGCGCGCCGCCTACGAGGGTCTCGCCGCCGCGATCGCCGGCCTCCTCGAGCAGGGACCACCATCCGGCCACGCGGCGCTGGTGGCCGCGATGTACCGCGAGCTCATCCCGCACGGGCGGCTCGCCGCCGGCGCTCCCGGCACCCTTGCGCGGCTGCACGATCTCACGTCGATCGAGGCCGCCGGCGTCGAGGTCGACCTCGACCTGGCCCGCGGCGCGGTCGCCGAGGCCGAGGAGTGGGTAGCTCGGCTGGCGCCCGACGTTGCGCCGGGAGATGGCCACCGCGAGCTGTCGGCGCCCTGACCTCAGGTGCAGGCAGCGAAGTGGCGGGCGATCAGACCGGCGACCACGGCCCGCCGCTCGGCCTCGAGCGGTGTGAGCTCGACCCGGTGCACCAGCGTTTCACGGTCAGCCATGCGGTGACCAATCGCCACGGCCGCGAACTCGACGTCCTTCTCGCGACCGGCGGCGTACTTGGAAATCAGGAGGTCGTGGATCTCCAGGCACAGGCCCACCGCGCCCCGTGATCCCCCGGTCTCGATGCGGACGAGCCGCTCCTGCCAGCCCTTCGGCAGGACGGCGGTCTCCGGGCCAACGCCCTGCGCGTAGTAGCCGAACGTCTCATGGAACGGCGACAGCTCGCCGATCGAGCCGTCGACGAGCTCCCATCGCTCCGGGCGGTTGCGCGGCCAGACGTCGGCCTCCATCGAGCGCAGCAGATCCGCCGGCGCATTCGGGAACTGCCCAAGCACGGCCTGGCTGCCGATCACCACGATCTCGTCGTCGTCCGCGATCGTGGCCGCGGCGCGGATCACGTGCTCCAGCTCCTTGCGCGTCATGGCAGCACCGCCTCGCCGCGGACCTGCCGCAGGATGGCCCACCGTGTCCGCGGAGCGATCGCCCCAGCGAACGGCGACACCTGGCGGAGGTCCCTAGCCTCCTCGCCCGGATCGGTGATCGCTGCCACAACCTCGCTCAGGGGAGCCTTCAGGATTGCATCCCAACGGAGCGCCCAGCGGCGCGGCACGGTCCCGCTGGACAACCAGAGGCTCACGCGGCGGCGCGCCGCCTCAAGAAGCTCGGGCGCTTCACAAAGACGCCTGGCCACCTCGCGGTGCAGCGCCAGGCTCCTCTCCTCGGCCATGCTGTGGGTCACGGCAGCCATCGTGGGACCAGTATAGGCAGTTCCCACGAAACGCGGACCTGCCGTGGAGCGTTGGTGTCCTTCGCGGCCGGACCCTCCAACGCCGTCGCTCAGCAACGCGATCCTTCTCTTTTATAATGACTTGATGAAGATCTCGGCCTCCATCCGCGCACTCCTCTGGGAGTACGACGTGCCTGCGGAGCCCACTGGCGCCGCCTGGGAGCGGGCCATCATGGAGCGCGTGATGAGCCGGGGGCGCCTGGAAGACATGCGGTGGCTCGTGGCGAACTTCGACCGTCCAACGCTCACCAGGTATCTGATGACCCGTGGCGCCCGCGCGTTGCCGCCGCGCGAGCTGCGCTTCTGGTCGAGGTGGTGCGACATCCCCTCACAGAAAGCGGACGCCTGGGTGAAAACAGCCAGGGAGCGGACGGTCGCATGGCGAGGATGAGGCTTCACTGGGAGGCGACCCCGGCCCCGGTGCAGAAGGCCCTCCGCCAGCTTTCGCACGCTCTCACGGGCAGCGACTTCTACCTCGCCGGCGGCACGGCACTGGCGCTGCAATTCGGACACCGCGTGTCAATCGAACTCGGCGTGTTCTCGCCCAGCCTGACCGACGCCGACGCTCTCGCCACGCAGCTCAGCAGCAACCTGCACGAGCTGGAAGTCACGTCAACCGCGCAGCGAACCGTCGAGGCCGCTCTCGCGGGCGTCCCAATCAGTTTCTTCGGCTACTCCTACCCGCTCGTGGCGCCTCTCCTCGCACCGGAGCCCGGCCTGATGCCGCTCGCGAGCATCGACGACATCGCCGCGATGAAGCTGGCCGCGATCGCCTCGCGCGGCAGCCGCAAAGACTTCGTCGATCTCTGGCTCATCCTGCGCGAGGGACGGCCGGCGACGCAGTGTCTCGACTCCTTTGCCAGGAAGTTCGCCACGCGCGACCTGGGCCATGTCGTGCGCAGCCTGACCTACTTCGACGATGCCGAGAGCGAGCCGCCACTACGGCTCTTGATCGACGTTGCATGGCAGCAGGTCCGGGACGACATCACGAGCGCGGCCGGCCGGCCCTTCGAGCGCTGACCCCCGAGGGGGCCTGCGCCTACGTCTCTCCGCGGGGCTTGCCGCTCGCTGACGACTCCGAGGCCCGGCCGAGCATGGTCACGGCGGACGAGCCTTCGATCACCTTGAGCGCCAGCGCCTGCGCCTTCTCGTTGGCGACCTTGACCTCCGCCTGCAGCTCGTCGATGCGGCCGGCCTGCTCCTTGACCATCTTGTCGAGGTTGGCAATCTGCAGCTTGAACAGCTTTTCGCCGCCCTCCACGTCCTTGCCGCGCAGCGTCGCCTCGACGCGGGCCCGCTCCTCGACCTCGACGCGCACCCTCGCGACTTCGCGGGTGACAGCCTTCTCCAGCTCCGCTGGGAAGGCCTCCACGCGTGCCTTCAACTCGGCCAGCTCGCCCTCACGCACCGCGACGGCCTGGTTGCGCGCCGCCAGCTCCGCCTCGACACGGGCCTTCTCCTCGGACAGCGAGGCAAGCATCGCCTGCCGCTTCGCCTGATAGTCGGCCTCCTCGCGCGACCGCTTGACCTTGCGGTCGTAGCCGTATTCCTCTTCCTCGCGCTCCCACTGTTTGCGCTGCTGCACCTTCTCCTCGACCAGCTCGGTTGCGAAGCGGGCGCGCTGCTCCTGCCAGGCGGTCGTAGCGGCGACCTTCTCCCGCTCGAACTCGGCGCGCTCCTGCTCGTGGCGCGCGACAAGGTCGGCGAGCGTGTTGGCGGCGATCTGAACGTCCGAGAGCTCCTCGATCTGCATCCGGCGCAGCCGCTCGACCTCCTCGAGCTGCGCCAGCCGCTTCGTTTGCTCGACCAGGGCCGTCGACAGCGTATCGAGGGCGCCGTTGACCCCGAGGCGCAGCTCGGCAATCGAACGGATCACAACCTCGACGGTCGTTGCTGCCGAGACCTCGAGCACTTCCTTTTGCTGGCGCTCCTGGGCGGCGCGGCGCGCCGGCGACGTCTCCCGCGCCCGCACCCGCTCCGCGACTTCCTCGAACGCCTCTGCCCCAGCCGGCTCGTCCTCCGGCTCGAACGGCAGCTTCTCGGACTCGATCGGCTCCGCCGCCTTGGGTCTCTTGGTTGCCTTGGCGTCGCGCTTGACTGGCATCGTGACCTCCGCTCGGTCGGGATTTGACCCGCTGAGAATACCACCCGCCCCTTCCTCGCAACGCGGAGCCGGTCCCGGCATCGGCAACGAGGCGCCTCGAAGAAACGCGACCCGTTGGGCCCTGCAGACAGGAGGTGACCGCCGCCCACCCGTAGGACATACTCAGGTATGGCAAAGAGGACGTACTCCATACCAACCGCGAGTCCACCCGCCGGCAAGGCGCCACGAGAGGAGCGGCCCCATTTCAAGGTCACCTACAGCCTTCCCGGCCCCATCGTCGACGAGCTGGACCGCCGTGCCGGCCAGCGCCAGCAGGCGAAGAGTGCGATCGTATGCGAGGCGTTGGCGTTCTACTTCGCGGAACAGGACCGCGACGCGTTGGCTGCCGTGTACGCCGAGGCGGCGCGCGACGTCGACTTCGCCTCCGGCAATGACGAGGTCCTGCGGGACTTCGCCGCCATCGACGGTGAGACCGCCCAGGTTGCCGAATGAGCCACCGCAAGTGGGACCTCGCGTGGGCGGCCCTTGACCCGACCCTGGGCCGCGTCCAGGCGGGCCGCCGCCCGGCGCTCGTCTACAGCAACGACGTCATCGCGTGCGCGAGCCTCTCGTACCTCCGTGCGACCACCGTTTCCGCCGCGCCGTTGCTGCGCCGCATCATCTGCGGTGCCCACGTGCTACGCTCACGGTGAGATGAGGGCGCTGGACACGTCTCAAGAGGCCGCCGCGGCACAGATCGAGGCGTACAGGCGCATGACAACTGAGGCCCGACTCCGCGTGGGGCTCGAGCTGACGGAGATGGCTCGCCAACTGCTGGCAGCCGGAATCCGCAAGCGCCATCCCGACTACGGTGACGACCACGTGCGGTTGGCATCGATCCGTCTCTGGCTCGGTCGCGACCTCTTCCGCGCCGCGTATCCGCACGAGCCGGAGATCGAGCCGTGAACCAGGACGAGGTCGTAGGTCGCGTCGTCGCGGCACTCGTCGAGGTTGGTGTGCCGTACATGATCGCCGGCTCGTTCGCCAGCAACCTCCACGGCGTACCCAGGATGACGCAGGACGCCGATATCGTCATCGACGCGGACGACGCCGTGGGGCTCATTCAGGTGCAGGACCCTAGGCTCGACTGGCCCTACCTGCAGCGCTGGGCAACCGATCTGGGCGTTTCACACCTGCTGGAGCGAGCGCGACGGGCTGGCCCATTCAAGGGCTAACGCAAGCGCGGTCGCCTTGGGGCGAGAGCGAACACGCGCGACCTCCGACCCCAGAGTGGTGCTTCGAGACTTGGCAGCTCAAAGAGGCACCAATCCTCGTGGAGTGCGCGAGGTGCTGCCGGAGGATGGCCTTTTCGTCAACAAGTCCGGGTCGGGTAGGCCGAGGAGGTTGCCCTCCTCGGCCCCCCACAGATCCGGACGTGCGGGTTTCCCGCATCCGGCTCTTCAGGGCCATGGGCTTGCCGCGTACGTTTGTCGCCCGTGGGTGATCCTGG
>Ga0315287_10008578_pt1 | contig 10333 bp, 10 predicted proteins | sample YL17G11_0_MG_FD_205037 | JGI IMG/M metagenome (GOLD analysis project Ga0315287, IMG submission 205037) | Sediment microbial communities from Yellowstone Lake, YNP, Wyoming, USA - YL17G11_0 | ecosystem: Environmental > Aquatic > Freshwater > Lake > Sediment | place: USA: Wyoming | collected...
TGGCGATCAGGAGCTTGTCCCGGCCGAAGGCGGTGATGGCCTCGTGGGCCTCGATCCGACCGAAACGGGCATTCTTGTAGCCCAGGTAGCCGAAGCAGGTGACCAGCACCCATTTTAACCCTTTCTGCAGGGCCTGGTAAACGGCCTTCCGCGGGTGCCCCGCCTTGATCCGGGCCTTGAGCTCGGCCCGCAGCTTCAGGATCGGTTCCAATGTTTCGGGCACCAGGCCCCGGCGGCGCCGGCAGATATTATAACCCGCCTCCGGGACCACCGGTTCCGGGCAGCAGGAGCAAAGCATGGTCTCCGGCGAGATATTGTGCCGGACCATGATGGTGGGATACATGGAGGCAAAATCCACTTCGGCCACCCCTTCCCGTAAGCCCACCGGCGGCTGGAAGACCAGACCCCCCTTGTCCGAAACCAGCAGGTCCCAGGCGGTCTTGAAGTCCTCGGGGCGCCCCTTTTTCCAGGGGATCAGGATCCCTTTTTGGACCGCCCGGTCGAGCTGCATGGAAGTAATGGCCGTGCCCGGCGAGGTTCGGGCCAGGGTCTGAAGCGGAATCTTGGTCAGTCGGGCCAGAAAGATGGTCCCCTCCAGGCCGCACTCGCCGTGGGTGAAAAAGAAGGAATTGTCCCGGTCGATGTGGAAGCGCCCGAAGAGGGGGAAGGCCGCCCCCCGGTAAGCGATCTGGCCATAGGTGAAATAGGAGCGCCCCTCCCCTACCCGCCGGCGCGGCGGCGGATGGGGGTCCCGGTCCAGGACCAGGGGAATTTTTTCCTTCTCGGACCAGCGCCAGAGGCAGGGAAAGATGCGTCCGTCCCCGTGTTGGGAGAGGAGGCAGTCCGGATCCAGGCGGACGATCAGACGGTTGAACTCGGTCAGGAACTCCGCGGGAGTCAGGCCGTCCAGCTCGAAGACCCGGTCCTCGTAAATGACCCGCAGACTGTTGCCCCGGTCCAAAGGGATCTGGGGGTGTTTAGCCAGGGTGATCTCTACAACTTTCAGAGGGGGGATCGGAGCGTCCGGGTCCCAGGGGGAGTTCAGGACCCGCAGGCCCCGGAGCTGATTGCGCTCCCACTCGAACTCGCAGAAGGCCAGGGGAAAGACGCCCCGCTCGTAGGCGTAGTACTGGGGGACGGCCAGGTCGCAGTTGTAAAAGGTGATCCCGCCGGCCCAGTCGGCCAGACGCCGCTGGATCTCCGGGAGTTTCTGCAGCGCCCGGACCTCCAGCTCGAAGACCGGCACCGCCTTGCCGCTCCAGAACTCGGTCCGCTCCGTCCAACCCGTGCGCCGCAGGTACCGGCCGAGCGCCCTTTCCAGGGCGGTCAGGGCGGACCGGGCCCCCTGGGCGTAAAAGCGGTAGCCGAAGAAATCGGTCAGACAAAGCATCTCCCCACCGGTAAGCCGGAACCAGAGGACCATCACGTCCTCGCGTACATAAAGGTCGAAAAGCCAGCCTTGGGCGACCATGGGATGGGGTCAGAAGAAAACAAATAAGGATTTTGGGTTGTCATTCCGGCGAAGGCCGGAATCCAGGTGCTAAATGGGATTCCCCATCAGACAGGAAACATCCCTCAAAGAGGTTAGTTCTTTCTTGCCGGCTGCCGAATGATAGTCTTCAGCTTTCCCGGGGCGGTCTTGCGGGGATCGCTCAAATAAATCTCGTGGTGTTTGCCGGCCAACCGATAGCCCTGCTCCCTGATGAAGGCCTGGATTCTTTGGATAGTCCTATGTTCTTCCGCAAAAGGCCCGACGTGCAGGATCTGGGCGGACAGACCTTCCGCATAGCTTTCCCAGCGAACCTGAGTAAGATACGGGAGGGGCTTTTTCTTTTTCACCTGCTCCCGGGCCTGGCCGAACAACTCCGGGCTGACCGGCTCCGGCTGCCGGATCATCAGCGTCCACAGCCAGTGGTCTTTATCCATGGTTTCCGGAGCGAAGGCCTCCATATCCTCGGCCCACCAGAGCCCCTCCAGGGGCAGGACGGCATAATCGACCCCCTGCCCTTTCTTGACCATGAACTTGAGGGTATAGGACAGGCTGTACAGGGCCTCCACCGCCTCATGGAACGCCGGGGTGGTATTGGGATCCCCGACGCCGTCAGCCATGAGGAAGTTCATACCCGGCACCTCCACCAGCGCCACCGCCTTGGCGGACGGGGCGTAAAGGTGCTTCTGTTCTTTTTTTAGGTCGTTTTTTAAACCCATTTAATACCCCCCCCTTCATAACCAGAACCGTTTCCTGGCCGGCTTGACCGAATACACGGCCGGTACTTTCTTGACCAGAAAAGCCTTTACGGACGTCGCCAGTCGAAGCGTGCGCTTGTCGTAAGTTGTGTCACAAGATTGTCGCAAGTTCAGTCCCTATCCTTCAGACGGTAAATGAGCCTGTTGGTCGCCCCCTCGGAAGCCAACAAATCCATGTCCAACATGGTCTTAAGGTCCCGTTGCAAAGATCGGCGGTTAATCTCGGGAAAGAGATGCTCGAAGTCCTGGATGGTCAGACTGCCGTGTTCCAGGATGTGTCCGAGGGCCTTGGCCTGGCGATCCGAAAGGCCGTATTCTCTGACGAGCACATCCCGGCGGATAGCCTGCTCCCCGCGGTTCCTGACCTCGGCAAGCTGGGTGGTCAACCCCTCCACGAAGTATTCCAGCCAGCCAGTCATGTCCATTCCGCTCTCACGAACGCTCTGAATGGCCCGGTAGAAGGCGGGGCGGTCCCGGTCGTAGTATTCGCTGATCGTGAACAACCGCTTGAAGTCATATCCCGCCCGGTAGAGGCACAGGGTGGAGAGTAGTCTGGAGGTTCGGCCATTGCCGTCCACGAACGGGTGGACATGCACGAACTGGAATTGGGCGATGCCGCTCATCAACACCGGATGGACTTCCTGTTCCGAGTTGAGCCAGCCCACCAGCTCCGCCATCATGATCGGTACATCGTGCGCCGGGGGCGGCGTGTAAATCGTCTTTCCGGTGACGGAACTAACCACGTAGTTTTGGATTTTCCGGTACTCTCCCGGAGCCGCAGCCCCGCCCCGGACACCTTCCACCAGCCGCTTATGAATTTCCCGAACCAGCCCCTCGGCGATCGGGCCACCGTTTTCGAGGTATGCGGAGACCAATTCGAACGCCTGCCGATAGTTCAACAGTTCCCGCACGTCGTTCGGATCGGCCTCGGGAACCGGATCCCCTGCAAGTAATCGTTCGGCCTGGTCCAGGGTCAGGCGGGTTCCCTCGATGTGCGTGGTGTGATGCGCTTCCAGGATCAAGGCCCGGCGGCCCATCTCACGCACCCAGGCTTCGGACAATGCCGCAGCCTCCAGGAATCCCCGAGCCCGCTCGATGCGGGTCAGCCCGGCGGTGATCCGGTTGGAGATCGTAAAAATGGGTTTGAAGTTCTTCTTCATTTCGCGCCCCCGAGGATTATCCTAATATCGCCAAACCGGCTCTTCCCTCTCCATCTTCAATGGCGTTTTCATAGATATGGAGGATATATCGAAGTTTTTTTCGATCATGCGCTTATTCTTTGAAATTTCGTTAAGGCTCATTTAACCTGTCGTCAATGGATTCCAGGTCTTCGACCGCCTCCGGTGACCAGTCTATTTTAAGGTCCATTTTCCCAGCCGCCTTTCGACCTCTTCCTGGGATATCGTCCCCTCGTTCTCGGCTCTTTGGATGCCCCGCCGGATCTTTTCAACCACATAGAGATGATATTGGACATCTTCGAATGTACAATCGTCTGGCAGCTTATCCAGCAAAGACCGAACTTCCTGTTTCGCCGTATCCATTAAACCCACCTCCCTTTTATCCCCATGGATCGTGTTCTATGCCATAACGTTATGGTCTTCGTCTCAATAGCCCCTCCGGAACAGGGTCCACGGTCGTCGTGTAAACAACTGGTGCACCGCGAATCGGTCGGTAGTCCTGCTGGATCTGCTTCTCCCACAGCGCCAAATCGGCGATGCACATCAAGCGGAAACGCCCTGGTAGATGACCGGTCGATATTTGGGCTGCGGAATGGGATTTCCTTCGGCTCGGGCGGCCTGGAGCCAGAGCGCTTTGGCCTTTTGCACCTCACGCAAGGCATCATCCGGCGTATCCCCGAAGGCGCTGTTGAGAATCCATTCTTTAGCCATTTTGCGCCTCGATATTCATAAATTTATCCTTATATTTAAAATCGATGGATCCATCTACTCCGGCCAAGCCTTCCTTGATCAAATGGACATTCAGAAAGGTTTTGTTTTTTAAATACAGATAACCAAGCAAATGGTTCTCCTGGTCATATTTTTGATGGTCAAATCTTAGAAAAACCTTTTGTCCTTTTGTTTTTTTGGCTATGAACTGGACAGCCAGGTCATCCATGACTTTATTCCTTTTTACTCCGATGAGACGGACTAGTAAGTCGTTGTTTAATTTTACCAGCTCGGGGCTGATGACTTCCTTGACCGAATAGAACTGTTCTCGTTCGCCGCTGTTTTCGTCAATTTTGGAACCAAAGGCCAGCTTTTTGGGATCCACTTTTTTATCCAGTTTATGCGGGTCTATAAAAATATAGGACAGTTTTTCTATGGCGGCGTTCCAGTCGGCTGCTGCCTCACCTTTCAGGAATTCATACCGAGTCCCGGCCAGGTCGGTTTGTTCGATATGGAGTTTATCCTTGATAATCGGGATAAAGGCCGGATTAATTTCATAGCCGACGGAATTTCGGCCCAAGTTTCGGGCGGCCAGGGAGGTGGTCCCGCTGCCGAGGAAGGGGTCCAAAACCGTGTCGTCGACGAAAGTAAACATCTTAATCAGGCGTGCCGGCAGATCTTCCGGGAACATGGCCAGGTGTCCTGCCTGTTTTACGCCGGCAAAGTACCAGTGCCCTGTAAAATACGTATTCCAGTCTTCCTTGGATATTTTGGACAGCTCCTTTTGCTCCTGTGTGGGCTTGGGCGGATGGCCTTGTTTTTTGAATATCAAAATAAACTCATAGTCCAGTTTCAGGATTCCGTTTCGGGGATACGGAAAGCTGCCCATGATGGTCGCCCCGCCGGTCGTATTGGTCGTAGTCACTTTTTGCCAGATGACGGCGCCCATGTAATCAAAACCGGTAGTCTCGCAAAATTTGATGATTTCCGTCCGGATGGGGATGACCTTATAACGCCCGTAATACACCGACCTAGCAAACTGATCGCCGATGTTGACACAGAGTCGGCAACCCGGATGCAGCACCCGGTGGCACTCCTGCCAGACCAAGTTCAGGTTGTTGATATAGCTTTCATAGGTTTCGTGGTAGCCGATCTGATCCTCTGTCCCGTAATCCTTAAGCTGCCAGTACGGTGGTGAAGTAACGACTAAGTGGACCGACTCATCGGCCAGCAGGCTCATTTGACGGCTATCTCCGTTTATAATTCGATGTATGGTTTTCATTATTTTAATCCTCGGTTATTCCAACTGTCTGGATTGGATACCACTCCCCGCGTGAGACTTTCTTTTTGATTCTCTTTTTCGCCTGATCCCAATCCGATACGGTTACTTTCCCGCCCAAGAAGGCCTCCTTGCGATCCTTAAGGACGGCTTCATGCCAAACCTGAATTCTCTGAGCTGCGTATGTTCGACCAACCGGTCGAGCGTTTTTACGATAAAGACCTTCCCCTTGGTCGTCAGGATCATTTTCTGCATATCCCCGGAATTCCCGGAGCCAATCGGCGACTATCGCCAATTTTTTGGAGACCGCCTTATTCTTGTCCCATTCGTTTCGCAAATGGCAAACGGCCAACCGAATCAGATGGCCGTAGGTGACACAGCGGGCGTCTCCGGAGGTAGGCTTCACCCCACCCTTCCTGAGTCCGGCCAGGTCCTCGGCCACCAGATCGGCGACACCTTGGACCGAATCGGGCAGCCATTTTCTTGAAATGGCACCAGTCGAACGGCAGACGAAAACGGTATCGATAATGGACGAACCCGTGCCGTTGATGTGAATGGAAGCCCCCATTTCCGCCGGGCAGGGCAGTGAAGCGGAGCAGGCCAGCCCGGCATCGAGTATGGCGACGGCCACCGGGAAATAGGCGTTGAGGTCATTGTGGTGATAGGTAAAGGCCAGAGGAGACCCCGGCTTCAAGGCCGCTGCCATTCGCTGATAAACGGCGGAAAGGCCCTGGGTGAAATGCTCCAGGCCCCGACCCATATCCTCGTTTCCGGTGAGTTCCTGGGAATTCCGGGTCGATTCCCGCTCGAAGGCCTTAACCTTTTCGCTCACAAGGCGCCGCAGCCAAACGTAGCAGAAATCCATCAGTTCCGCATATTGCACATTGCTGAAATACGGCGGATCGGTAAAGACCGCATCCAGGGAGGAAGGCGGCAGCTCCACTTCGGCCGCGTCCCGGCATTGAATGTCCACCAACCGTTGCATTTCCGATTTGTCGCCGTTAAGGTGGTCACCGATCCATTCGCCCCGGATGGGCACCATTTCCTTCCGAAATCCGTGGTGTCTGATCTCAAAAGGGTCCTCACAGTAGGCTTTGGCTTTGCGAAACTTATCGGTGATATTGGCCCAGCCGCCGCTTCCCACGCAAACATTCTTTTTCGGATCCCTTATGCCCAGGAAATTAGACTCGCATTGAATGAGGCCCACCGGGAAGCCGTGGACGGAAAATATGTCCAGGGATTTCAGGGCCATGGTGTCGTAGCGGCAAAGCATGTTCTGATAGCGTAACAAGTCGGAGAGATTCGTTGCCAGGGCGTTATGGACGCGTTCATTCGCCGTTTTGGAAATGATCCGCGCTGAAAATTCAAGCCCCAGGAGTTGTCGGGTGTTGAACATCTCCCGGTAGTGTCGGTATCCCCACCGATGCAGACGGTTGGTTTCATCACCGGACGGGATTTCGTCGTCCGGAACGAATCGCGGGCGCAATCCCTTCCATCGTTCCTCGGCTTCCGCCACCCGCTTCAGGTCTGGCCCATCGGGGACCTTAAAGAACCGCCCCGCATGGCCTTTTTTACAGGACGGACAGTGATATTCGATGGCGAAAAGCCGGTGCCGGGGCGGTCCGAGACTGCTGTTGGGGTAAAAATTGTCGGTTTCACAATGAGGGCAACGGCACCGGTTTCGGCCGGCAGGACCAGGCATCGACAGCCCAGCGCCGCAATGCCGGCAGTTGCCCGGATTGATCCGGTCTCCGGTCTCCGTCAATTGACCGCAACCAGAGCAGACAAAGACATTTTTGGGGTGTCGTCTGTCCGTGGAAATCAGGTAGCCGGGAAACAGGTCAATATCCTTCCCGCACTGACGACAGGAAATGACCTTGACCCACAAAAAATACTTCACGGAGACGTCCTGCTTTCCGCAAAGAACACACTTCGTGTGGTACAAATGTCCGATGTCGTTTTTCAACCTTCGTCTCAGGGATTCGACCGCCTGGTCATAGGCTCCGAGGTCAAGATGCTCGATTTCCTGTTTAACGATCCAATACGACATGGGGTTGATATCGAAGCCGGTCACCTGGCAACCCAAGCGGTTCGCTTCCAGGAGAGGGGTCCCGCCCCCCATGAAGGGATCGGCAACCCGGAGGCCCTTCAAGTCGTTCGCCCGGTAAAAGGCCTCGCGAAGCGGACTGTCCGAGAATTCGGACAACAGCAGTCCCCGGAACAAGGTCCCCGGTCGACGGGCGAACCACTTGTGGACCGCGATGATCGGCCGGTAGTTCTGCTGGATCTGCTTCTCCCGCAGGGCCAGATCGGCGATAAAGGGTATGTCGAAGTTTTTTTCGATCATGGTTTTTTCAACAACCGCTATTCCGTCTCTTCCGGATAACTATTGGACATCCCGCAGAACGGACAAAACTCGATAACTGGCTCCGTCGCTTTTTCGGATTCTGCGAGTATCGTTATTTGGGCTATCCCCTGACAATGCCCACAATGGTATTCAATCATAATCATCCTCGTACCTGCTCCGACTGCTCTGCTGCGCCCGGCTTTCAATGGCCAACCGGACCACTTCTACTGCCAGTTCGTTGATTTGGTCCATATCCGGACCCGGCGGCAAGGTGGAGGTCCGATAGGCTTCCTCCGCCGCCTGGAAACCGCGCTCGGCTTCGGTCTCCACCTGTTCCAGGGTCCATTCACCCCGTTTAATGCTAAGCAGTTGCTCCGCATCGTTTCGTCGGACGTAGAGCTGTCCGTCTCTCAGAAACTCAATTCCCATGCGCAGCAAACGTATCAGATGGGCGGCATTTTTGCAGTCATACCCATATTTCTCGACCAGGGCCTTGCGCTTGGCCCCCATATAGCCCTGGAAGGCACAGTGGGTCATCTTGTGAAGCTGACTGCGGGCATAGCCGACAAAAGCCGTGTAAACATGCCGGCCAATGAACAGGCGACGACGGTCCAGAAGCAGTTGCCCGGCCTCAGTGACCTTCAGGTAAAAAGAGCCGTCGAGCCAGAGCATCATCAGGACGTTGGGGTTTCCCTGGGCCAGTAGCCGAATGAACTTTCGGGCTTCATACACCACAATGTCCCATTCTCCGCACTTGATCTCCTTCGTTCCCCGTGAGCCGAATTCCTGAAGGCCGAAGTAGTAATCCAGGGGCGGGACGCAGACAGCCATCACGTCCTTATCGTCGATGCTGTTTGGATCGCTTGATGGAACGTACATCCCATGAGCGATGCTCCCCCGATAGGCTGAAAGGATGGCCCACTCCCCCAGTGAGGGGTGCACCTCCAGAATGTTTCCGGGAATTCCCGTGGTCATGGGTGTCAATTCAAACTCCGGTAATCCATTCAAACTCTAACCCTTCGATCTCATCGAAATGCCTTTTGTCGGCACTGGCCACCGAAAACCCCCGGGACATGGCGGTGGCAGCGATCATTAAATCATGGGCGCCGATCGGCAGGCCTTTCTCCAGCAGATGCGCCCAGATTTCGGCATAGATCCGGGCGGCCGTCAAGTCGAAAGGATAGATCGGAAATAATTCGATGATCTTCTCCACATAGGCGGATCGCTTCAGCCGCCTTTTTTTGGAATCGGCCCGGTGTACCCCTTGGAGGAGTTCGGAAACGGAAATAACGCTCAGACCAAAGGGTTCCTCCTCCCGGCCTTGAATAAAGGCCGCCATATTCCAGTCTCCCCGTTCGGCGGCAATCAGCAGACTGGTATCCAGTATCATTCCCAGGGGGACCCTGGCGGCAAAGGAGGTTGGTTTTTGGTAATCTCCTGGAGATCTTTTCCCAGGGCCTCCGCCTCGGCGCCCAATTTGGGGAGTTCCCTAAGCAACCGGGGAAGATCTTTTAAACAAACCGGCTTCCCGGGAAGCTCCAGGCGGGTCACCGGCTTCCCACCCCGTTCAATAATAACGGTCCGTCCCTTTGATTTCATGGAGTTCAACATATTTTATTAATCCAAGCAAGATTTTTCCCGCCTATTCCGGGGCAAGTTATCCGGTCCCCTCTTTCCGTACTGCTTCGAGCTTCGTCCGCAGATCCGCCAGTTCCTTCTCCTGCTCCAAAAGAATGGAGACCAGGATGGTTTCCAGGGGCCAGGGCCGGGAGGCGTAGCTGCCGGCCTGGACGTGGATCCGGGCCCGGTCGAAGAGCCGGTCCAGGACCTGCTGGTCTTCCCGGCGCAGGGCGCGGCGGAATTTCTTCCAGTCTTCGTACTCCCGTTCCAGGGCTTGGCTGAAGGGTAAAACCGTCCTGCCCATAAACTACTCCGGCTAAAAACTTCACCGCCCGCTGCGCTCAAGGCGCAAAGGACGCAAAGTAATATTTCTTTCCCCCCGGCGAAACGCCGGAAAAAAATTTTTCTTTGCGTCCTTTGCGCCTTTGCGGTGAAAAGGTTTTCTCCTCTTAACTCCGGCGGGGGGCCACGGCGGTTCGGTGCTGCAGCATCCCCTCGATGCCCTGTTCCCCGTAGCGCACCCGGATCACCAACTCCACCCGGGCGGCCAGTTCCCGGCCGTAAAAAAGGTTCTTGACCCGCGACGACACCGGCCCCTGGAAAAGGAATACCCCCCTCCCCCGCCGCCCCAGCACGGCCAGGGAGGCCGCCACTTGTTTAAAAAGGTTCCGGCGCTCCGTCAGGGCCACCTGATCGTCGTAGAACAGGGCGCAGGGTCCGAGAACGAAGAGGGGTTCCCCCGGCCCGGTCGCGGGCAGGGTCTCACAGAGCAGGGTGACCAACTGATGACAGGTAAAAGCCCGGCTCAGGCGAATGCGCTCGAGCAACGCCCGGGGGTCCAGTTCCCGGTAGCGGCTCATACGGGCCACCAGGTAGGGATCAAAGGACTGGGCGGCATCCACCAGGGTCACGGGACCCCCTTGCAGGGCGACCCGGCCGATGAGATAGGCGGCC
>Ga0315287_10008579_pt1 | contig 10332 bp, 8 predicted proteins | sample YL17G11_0_MG_FD_205037 | JGI IMG/M metagenome (GOLD analysis project Ga0315287, IMG submission 205037) | Sediment microbial communities from Yellowstone Lake, YNP, Wyoming, USA - YL17G11_0 | ecosystem: Environmental > Aquatic > Freshwater > Lake > Sediment | place: USA: Wyoming | collected...
GGCGTGATCGACACCTCCAACCAACGCACGGGAGGCAACGTGATACGGCTCGCCATCCTCGCCATGCTGCTTCCCATATCCGCCCACGCGCAGGCGAATTCAGCCGCCTCAGCAACTGGCTCGCCGCGAACCCTGGTGGTCTGTGGCATCGATCGGTCCGGCAGCGCCTTCACGATGGTACGGGCAGGGATGCGACTGTGTTCACTTGAAATCGCGGCGGCCGGCCCGGGGACCCTGATTGTGATCAAGTGGATCGCCGAGCGCTCCTTTGCCGCATCCGCCACCGCGCTGCGCATCCGGATTCCCGATGCTGCCGCCAACTGCGGCTCCCTCTATGACGTGCGCTGTCGGCGCACCGCTCAGGTGGCCAAGCGGGCGGGAGCGGCAGCACGGCGTGAGGGAATCCGGCGCCTGATGTCCTTGCACCCGCGTCCAGCCGCAAACACTGATCTGCAGGGCTTCCTTGCTGCCGCGGCCCTGGAAATGGAGGGCGCCGGCCCGACGCGATACCGGTTGGTCTTCGCATCAGACCTGCAATCGACAGTGCGGCAGACTGCCCTGCCCCAGCTCCCCCCCGGCGTCGAAGTGAAGATCGGCATGCTTCAAATAGGAAACGACGTCGGTCGCTCCTCAAAGCTACGGTCCGATTGGACCCGAGACCTTACCCAGCGCGGAGCGACGTCCGTGACCATCGTCATGCTCGACGCTGGAGAGACGCGATGACCACCTACCTGGCCCTGCTCCTGGTCGCCCTCGCTTTGGCAACCCAAGGGGAGGCCGTGCAGCGCTGCTTTGCTCAGCTTGTCGCTCACCCCCAGAAGGCGTTCGCCGACGCGCGAACCGCAGTCGCCGCCTGGCGGAACGGTCTTCGCGACCGACGGTCGAAGCACGCCACGGACATAGAGCTCCCCGCCAACGGAGGCGCTGCGGTGGCCGTCAGTTCGATGATCGCCACGCTCGTCTTTGTAGGGCTGCTTCTGGCCGACTGGCAGCAAGTGACGCTGAGCCTGGCACCACTGCTCCACGAGGATGCGCCTCCACTGTTCCACGCCAGCGCTGCCGTACTAACAGGTGGGACAATCATCGTGCCGATGGTGCTCGCCACTTGGGCTGCGGTCTCGCTTGCGCCCGATGCCCACGGTCTCTGGTTCGGCAAGCTGACGAGCCGGGCCCGTCTGGCGTGGCGAGTCGCAGCCTGGACCGCGGCAGTACTTGCATTCATCGCGGGCATCGCACTAGCCGTGCAGCGCAGCGAGGCGATCGTCGCCGAGAGGGACGAGGTGAGCTCCGCCCAACCAGTGGCGGCGGATGCGGTTGTGGACGCGGCACTGGCTGACGATCCGGGGTCGGCATCCGCGACGGCCGAAGCGCCGCCACCGGCTCAGGCAATTGTCACCTACATCGTGATGATCGCCAGCACGATTGCGCTGCTGCTCTGCACTGCCATCGCTTTCGAGGCCGGGCCAGCGGCGCTCATCCGCCTCCTGCCGCACGCGCACATGTCCATCCTGATCTTGTTGGGCACACTGACGTTTCTCCTGGCGACGGCCGCCGAGAGGGTCTGCGGCGCGATCTACGGCGGGCTGGCAGCGATGCTCGACGTGGGGAGGAGGATGGGCATCTCTGTTGTGCGGCCTGCCGTCACAGCCGGACGGGCAGTGCATGCCCGTGAGACCGCGCGCGGCAATGACGCCTCGATTACAAAGCTGGCGATCACCGCCCCGGCGGACGACGTCCAAGTGCCGGACATCGGCGTCCGCGACACGAATCTGCTAGAAACGACGGCGTCCGATCCGAAGAATGACACCGCTCCCTTCGCAGCCCCAGGCCAGCCCGCGGTTCAGCCCGCCATCGGAGATGCCCCGGGTGCGATGTGGAGCCCCCCGTTCAACACCAGCGACACAGCAGATGCCACTCACGACGCCAGGAGCGCCTGATGAGCGAGGAATACTACAGCACCGTCAGCGCTGGCCCCGCTTCGTCGATCGCGAGTGACGTGGCGCAAGCCGCCGGCCTGAGCGCAGCCTCGGTGGCGGCTGGTTGCGCCGCACTGGCCGCCGGGATCCTGGCTCGCCTCGCCGAGGTTGCGGACGAGGGGAGCCGCCGGCTGGCACAGGACGCGGGCAGCCTCGCCCTGCCGAACGCCGAGTTGGCCCGCGCGCAGTGGATCGCTCGAGCGGTCACCGTCGACCCTCGGCTCAGCCTGCTCAGTTCTGCCGTGCTCGCGAATGACTGCACCGCCTGGAACCAGACGGTCGGCCACCTCGCGTCTCCTGACGCCGCCGTCGCCGCTCGGGCTTCCGCCGACCTCGATCGCCTCGTTGCCGGCGGACTCGACCGCCTGCGACCCGCCGGCCGGAATGTCCTGCTCGAGGCGGTTCGCGGGTCGCTCGTCGACTGCGGCTTCCAGGGGATCGAACACCGCCTCACGCCCGATGGGCGCGTCGCCATCCGCGCACGGCGGCGCGGAGTGACCGCCATCATCGACCTGGATTCCGACGGGGGCCAGCTCAATGCCGACCTCGTGGGATGCAGCGGGATGGGCTGCGAAGCTGCCCGTCACGAGTTCCTCGGAGCGCTGGCTCGCCGAGGGTTCGTCGCCACCGTGCATACCCGCCGACTTCACGGTGACCCGCGCGGCGGGGCTCTACTCCACCGTACGGAGAGGATCTTCGCGGCGACGGGCACTGCAGGATCGGCGCGGCTCGTCCCCCGGCTGACCGGGAGCCACGGCCATGTCTGATACTCGACCGCACCCAGCGTGGCTGCGCGAGGTGGAGCAGGCACGGGTGACCGGAGCCGCCGGCGTGCTCCTGACCGGGAACACTGGTGACCGCGTCCACTTCGGCGCCGCCGGGGTCGAGATCCCGTTCCTTCGCTACGCGTTGGCCAAGTACTTCGCCGATCTCGGCTATGCCGTGGGCGGCTTCACGGTGGGCGCAGGGTTCGAACCGTTGGTGCCGCCCGGTACCAGCCAAGCGGGAGCCTCCAACGCCTTCGCCCAGGTGCCCCGCGGCCAGGCTGACCCCGGCATCGTCCTCTCTGCCCTAACCCCGTTGCTGCGTCGGCGGAGTCCTCGGGTAGCCGTAATACTGGACTACGCCGACCACCTCGTCCCCGCGACCAACGGCTCACGCGCGGACATCGGGGCCCAGACGCAGGCAGTCGAGACGGTGCATAGTTGGGGCCAGGACGATGCCATTCGTTCCACTGAAAACTTCGTGGTGCTAGTGTCCCACGAGGACGGCATCCATCCGCTTCTGCGACAATCGAGCGGCTATCGCGTCGCGTCCATCGGCTTGCCGTCGGCGGACGAGCGGTTGGCCTTTCTTCGCCACCTGCTTGCGACCCGTGAGGCGGGGCACAAGAAGGAACTGGGGCCCCTCGCTGACGACTACCCGGTCGACGAGTTTGCGCGAAGCGCCTCCGGACTCCGCTTGGTGGACGTAGAGCGCCTTCTCCGCACCGCTTCCTGCGGCACGCCAGTGCGACGGGAAGACGTGCGACGCACCAAGGAACACGCAGTCCGGCAGCTGTCGCGCGACCTGTTGGAGGTCATCGAGCCGTCTGCCGGCTTCGAGGCCGTCGCCGGGGCACGTCACGCGAAGCGGTACTTCACATCGGTGCGGCAGCAATGGCGCCAGCACGCCGGCTCGTGCCCCCAGGCCGTCCTCCTGGCAGGCGTCCCCGGCTGCGGCAAGAGCCACATCGTTCGGGCCATCGCCCGGGAGTTCGAGGCGCCGCTCCTCGTGATGCGCAGTATCCGAGATCCGTACGTCGGACAGAGCGAGCGGAACCTGGAACGCGTGCTCTGGATCGCCGAGAACCTCGCCCCCTGCATCCTGTGGACCGACGAGATCGACCAGGCCGTCGGGCAGCGGGGCACGGGACCGTCCGGAGATTCTGGCACGTCCGAGAGGATGCTCGCGCGGCTCTTCGAGTACTTCGGCGGTATGGACAAGCGTGGTCGTATCCTCTGGATCGGGACGACCAACCGGCCGGACCTGCTGGACCAGGCCCTGCTGGATCGGTTCGGCGTCGTCGTTCCATGGATTCATCCCTGCGCCGCCGAGCGGGCGGAATTGCTGCCCCTCCTCTCGGCGCAGGTGGGTCGTTCGCTCGCTGAAGACGTTGATGCGTCGGCCTTCGCGGATGCCCCAGGGCTTGATCTCCCCACCGCGCGCGGCCTTCAAGAGATCCTCGTCCGGGCAGGCCTGTCCGCCGATGCACGCACTGGGAGCGCCGGCTCACCGATATCTGCCGACGACATCGCGGTGGCCGTGCGGGACTACAAGCCGGCTCACGACCCGGTCGAGCACGAGTTCCTCGCATTGACCGCCCTGCGGATGACCACCTTCCATTCGCTGCTCCCGTGGGGCTCGCCGGATGACGCTGCCGGTTGCGGCGAAGTGCCTCCCTACGTCGAGCCCCTGCTCGATCGGTCGTCCGGACGTCTCGATACGGTCCGGCTCACGGCCCGAATCGCGGAGCTCGAGCAGCTCCGACTCTCACAGCGCGTGCGCCGATGACCGACCGGCTGGCGATCGTGGGCGGGACGCGGGCCGTGACTGCGAGTCCTCCGGGAAGCCGGGGCGTGGAGGCGCCCGCCCTCGCGGCGGCACGAGCTCTGCTCGTTCGGGCCGAGACCGATGCCTCGGTCCTGTCCGATCTCGAAGGCAGTGGGGTTGTCGCGGCGTTTGAACTCGCGTTCGCCTCGGCGGTCGGCGCCCGGTATGCCGTGGCGGTCTCCTCCGGCACCGCAGGGCTGATGACGGCGCTGGTCGCGTCGGGTATCGGCCCGGGCGATGAGGTGATCGTCTGCACCTATGGTTGGGGCTCGACGGTGGGGGCTGTGCTCGGCGTCGGCGCGATCCCGGTCTTCGCTGACATCGACTCCAGCTTCTGCCTCTGCCCGCGATCCGTAGAGGAAGCCGTCACTGGCCGGACGAAGTCTGTCATTGCGACGCACCTGTTCGGCCACGCTGCCGACATCTCGGGGCTGTCAGAGGTCTGCGAGCGACATGGACTCACTCTGCTGTTCGATGCCGCCCAGGCCCTAGGCACCACGATCAACGGCGCCGGGATCGGCGGGCTGGGCACCGCGTCCGCGTTCAGCCTCGGACGCACGAAGCTCCTTCCGGCCGGCGAGGGCGGTGTGATCACCACCAACGATGAGGCCACGTACGAGCGGCTCGTCTTGGTGAGCCAGCACCCGATCAGAGCACGTCACGACATCCGCGCGCCGCACCTGAACACACTGGTCGATGAGGTGTCGCTGTCGCTCCGACTGCACGGCCTGGCAGCGGTCATCGCGACGGCAGCACTCCCGGCCGTACCCGCGGCGGCACAAGCGCGCCGAGCCACGCGCCACCTGATCGTGGAGGCGACGGCGGGCATACCGGGACTCAATTGGCCCGACGTGCCGGCGGGTGTTGACCCGGGCTTCCACATCTTCGCGCTTAGCTACACCCCCGGGGGAGTGGGCGGGCTCCCTCGCCAGCGGTTCGTGGAGGCGATGCAGGCCGAGGGAGTGCCGATGCTGGCAGGCCCCGTTCGCGAGCCGATCCATGAGCGGGCACGGTTTCAGGAGGTGACAGGTGCGCGGCGCGGCGGCGTCCTACTCACCAGGGCCAGCGAGCGATGCGGCCACCACGAACTCATGCTGGAGAGTCCGACGCAGTGGGTGGGTGTGCGCGACGAGTACGCGCGACAGGTGGCGGCTGCGATGCGCAAGGTCTGCCAGGGCATCGATCAGATCCTCCACTGACGGGGCTAGTGAGCAGTCAGCGCGCCAGGACAGTGCGAGTCAGAGCCACAGACAACGCCGCCACAGGAGAACGGCCATGACCGCTGCAATCGTCTTCCACCGCATCTCGTCTCGCCTCCTCCTGGCGCCCCTCTTGGCCGTTGCGCTTGTCGCCGGCTGCGGGGGACGATGGCACGCCCCGATCCGCAGCGTTGATGGTACACGCTACTTCGTCGCCGAAGGCCGGGCTCCGATCACGGGCGTCCCGGACTTCGACCGGCACGTGGCGTTCCTGAGCGGAGCCTCGGCTCTGGCCCGGTCTCTTTCCACCGAGGTCGACTCGCGGCTCACCGCTGACCAGCGCGCTCGGCTCGAGACGCTTCTTCGCGGCGGATCGGCGCAGCGCGCCCTCACAGGGACCCTGCAGTTCGTGGACGAGGCAAAAGCCCATTCGACACTGCGAGAGATCCACGAACTCAGGCTTCGCGAGGAGGGACGCTATCTCGTCCTGAACCTCGGAATCCCCGTTGACACATGGCGGCAGCTCGTCGAGGAGGCGGCGGCGCAGACCGATGCCTTGCTCCGGGCCGGCGCCGAGCTCGAAGCGACCCCCGCGCGGCCGATGCCGTAATGCTGGCCGTCCGTAGGCGAGTCGAAATTCTGGGCCTGGCGGCTTGGTCAGTGTCCGCCGGCCCGAATGCCAGAGCCCAGGAGGCGGTTTCGTGTATGGGCCGGGGGGCGTCGGCGCCGGCGTGGTTTGAACACCCTCCCGAACCGCCGCAGGGGATCCTCCAGGGTACGGGCCGCTCGGGCGGATGTACCACCGCTGAGGTATCTCAGGTCGTCGCTGCGCGGGTGGCTGCCTTTCAGCTCGTCAACATCGCGAGCCGCGCGATGCTAACGCAGAGGATTACCTCAAGGCAGTATCGCACCGGAAGCGCGAGCACTGGCCGTCTGGATGATCAGGTGGAGGTGCTCACCCGCGCGCTGGCGGGGAAGGTGCTGACCCGCGCGCGGATCTTCGCACAGGCAACGTCGTGGAACTCTCGCGGCGAGGCGGAGACGTACGTCATCCTCCGCGCCGACTCCAATGACGTGAAGGAGCTCGCCGCAAGCGAGATCGAGCGCCTGCTGCGCTATGGCGCTCCCCAGATCGATGCCTGGCCCGCGCCGAGACGCGCCGCGGAACCTGAGCCCGTCCAGCCGGTTCGCACCTCGAACGTGCCGACGCTCGTACTCGGCTTCCGAACGCAGCTTTCACCAGGTGCAAGCGTTGACTCCATCCCGCTCGAACATCGCCAGCATTCGGCAACCGTCTCCGCCAATCTTCTCCCATCCCGCGCCGGGCTAGAGATCCTGATCGCCGCTGAGCACCGCGCCGAGGAAACGGCAGAGTTCGCCCGCCCGCTCTCCGAGGTGGTGGCCCTCTCTCGCCCGACGAGCATGAGCGGGTATCTCCTCGCGGGCCGAGGCGCGCTGGCCGTCTACACCGGCTACCGTCGCGACTCGTGGACGGTCCGACGCGGAACGTCAGCCATGAGCCTCGAAGGCGGCACCGAGGCGGTGGTCGTGGGGCTGGGCATACCGCCGTTCACCGAAGTGAGGGGCTCAAGGTTCAACGCCTTTGTGGACGGCGCCGTGGGCCACAGGCTCTCCGAGCTTCGCGCGGGGATGAACGCGCAACTCTTCAGTCTCGGCGGCTTCGTGTCTCTCCACTCCGTACTCGAGGGCTCACTGACGCTCACGCGGCTCGCCGACGCCACATTCCCTGGCCTGCAGGTATCGGCTTCGCCAAGCGACCAGCTTGTCGCTCGGGTGCTGCGGGCTGAGGGCGGGCTGGAACTCCGGATCGCCCGCACGGTCAGCGCCTTCGGTGGTTGGCGCTACACGCAGTCTCACCTCGGCATCATCTCCCAGTACGCGTGGGCCCGGAACCGCGTGAGGGTGTTCCTCCCGGTCTCCGCTGTAGCGCCATCTGTTGAGTCTCTCCGCTTCACGATGGGCGTGAAGCTGCTGCTGTGATGCGCGGAACAAAGGCTTCGGAAGGCACGGCGCACCACCATGGTGTCAGATCCGGGGGAGCTACCGTCGTCCTCACCCTAAGGGGCCAGCGAGCTCCGGCGGCAGCGCTGCGCACCACTGTGATAGAGGCCACACGCAGCGCCGGCGACCAGAATCTCGACCGAGGGAGCATCCGATGATGACTCTGCGCGACGTCGCGTGGCTCTTCCTCCCCGACTCCGCCATCCCGCTTCTGGTCGTGGTGCTTGGAGTCGTCACGGTTCTGGGATTCGTGCGCGTGCGGAAGGCCGCCGGCATCCTGCTGATGCTGGCGCTCTTGCCCTTCATCTCGAGGCTCGTCGAGGACGTCCTCAGTCAACTGCCTCCGTACGTCGGTTGGCTCATCATGTTGTTCTTCGCCGCCAACGTCGCCCGCGTCGTGCTCGAGGTCTTCTTCGGACGCGAAGCGGCCGGTCACATTCTGGGCCACGCCGTGATCGGCGTCTTCCGCGGAGTTGGCTGGATTCTCTTCGGGGTGGTGCGCCTCATCTTCGGAGCACTCGGCGGCGCATTCGCACTTCTTCGCCATCAGCCGGATCTACCGGTGAATCCCCGCAGCACGGCGCTCATGGTAGGCCTGCTCGCTCTCCTTGCCTGCAACGGCCTCTCGAATCCTCTCGAGGCCCAAGCCGGCCGCGCGATCCTCAGAGGTGCGGCTCGGCGCGCCGCCGCCCGTCAGGCAGAGCGGTCGCTCACTCGAGCAGTCCTCGCGAGGGACCTGAAGCGCGACGCGGCCACGGCCTCCCGAAGACTCACGACCCCCCGGCGCGTGTTTCGCTTCACTTCAACGGAGCGGGCGCGTGCGGAGTCCCGTAGTGGATTGGCGGCAGGCGCGCACATGACCAGCAGGGCCCGCCCGGGTCGACCGCCATCCGGATTGACGGCCCAGCGGCGATATGGGCTTCCTTCGAGGCCTCGTGTTCGTGAGACCATCGAGCTGACCCGAGGGACACCCGTGCGCGCCAATAGGGCGCTCGCCGGCAGACCCGGAGTTGGTGAGCTCACGATCTCCCGGAGGATTCGACCAAGCTCGATTCAGAGGACCGTGAGATTGTCCCCGGGGAAGACCCGAGGTTCGGGCCCATAGGCAGGTAGGGCGTTCGTTGCCTCGGTTAACGAGCCAAGGCAAGTGCAAGGTCCCGTCTTTGAGGCGTTCCGGGTCGCCAAGCCCTTCACGCCACCGGGGTGTGCCCCGCCTCACACCATGCCGGCATGTTGCAGGGAGAGCAATCCGCCCAGGCGCATTCTGTGTCCGGGTGGCCTCCGTGCACCTGTACATCGGACACACCTATGGACCGCCGCAGCGTCTTCCCCCGTGGCATCCGGCGGCATTTGCTCGATGGCTTCCTTCAACAAGTCCTTCGCCCACGCGTGATTCATGGTATCGGACCCTCGCGCGCGCGATCATCTGCTATGCGGCCAACCCCCACAGCCGCTCCAGCAGCTTCACCATCGCCAGGGTGTCGAGCTGGCAGTACTCCAGCAGTTCGTGACGCAGAACCCCTCGCTCCACATCGGACACGTCCGCGCCGCCGAAGAGCAGCCGCTCCAGCTTCGCGCCCGCCTCGCCGCCGCCCGTGATCTGGACCAAGTCGCCATAACTCATCCCCTTCACGAGCGCCGGCAACACGGCCTTGATGCCGATGCTGCCATCGAACTCGGGATGGTAGACGAAGCGCTTCACGACCGGCAACAGGTCCACCAGCTTCGCGTCGAGCGCCAATAGGTCGGCCGAGAGCGCCGGGACGGCACGCGCCAAATCGCGGATGCATCGCCGCTCGTAGCTCGAGTACATCACAACCTTCTCCGCGTCGCGCGTCAGCTCCACCAACCGCGCCGCCAGCGCCGCGCGCGGATCGCCGGGCCCCTCGGCCAGAAACTCGGCGTGAGTGTACGGCCCGCCAACTGGGCCCTCGTGATAACTGAACTGCGCGGCGATCGCCTCCCGCGGCCTGGTGCCATCCCACACCGGCACAGCAGGAGCGATCGTCTCGAAGTCCAGGAAGCCCAGTCGTCCCTGGAACCGCGCGAGCCCCTCCCTCAGCCCGGGCTCGACCACAAGGGCGCCGGTCTCCAGCGCACGCCGATGCCGCCCCTGCAACGCATTCAGGCGGTGGTCGGCTGGAAGGTCGCGCAGCAGACGCGACCCGCCATCGAAGAGGCGGAACCGCTCGCTCCAATCGAGCCCCGGGATGCGCAGCACGCTGTCCGCTTCCTGCGGCCAGCAGCGACCCTGGAAGGGACACTGCCTCGGCATGCAACAGTGGCGGCCGATCGCGACGTCCGGCATCGGAGCCGCAAGGACGTCGAGTTGCACGGCGATCGTTTCGGGGATCGTGAGCAGAAGCAGCTCGACGCGCTCTGTCACGTCGGTGCGGAGGAAGAGATCGGCCGGTCCGGGATGTACGTAGCCCGGGTTGAGGCACATCACCTCGACTCGGCGCACGTCGATGCCGGCGCGCCGCGCCACGTGCGTCTGGAGCGCCACGTCGAGGATGTGTACGTCCTTCACCCGCAGCGTGGAC
>Ga0315287_10008583_pt1 | contig 10330 bp, 9 predicted proteins | sample YL17G11_0_MG_FD_205037 | JGI IMG/M metagenome (GOLD analysis project Ga0315287, IMG submission 205037) | Sediment microbial communities from Yellowstone Lake, YNP, Wyoming, USA - YL17G11_0 | ecosystem: Environmental > Aquatic > Freshwater > Lake > Sediment | place: USA: Wyoming | collected...
CACTATATGCCTCGTTGATCCCCTTGAACTTCTCTTCTGCACCCTTCTCCTTGCAGACATCGGGATGGTATTTCCGGGCGAGGTTGCGGTATGCCTTCTTGATCTCCTTATCATCAGCACTACGGGGTATCCCGAGAGTGTCGTAGTAGTCATCCGCACTCATTTTTTACGCTCACTCTTCTTTTACATTATAATCTGCATTGACAACAGTATCATCGGTATTTTTATCAGCTTGTGGTGCAGCACCGGCTCCTGCCTGCTGTTGTGATGCCTGCTCTGCCTGTATCTTCTGGTAGATTTTGGTTGTTGCTGCATAGACACTTTCAGTCAGCGCTTCCATGGTCTTTTTTATCTCATCAAGGTTGTCGTCAGCCAGCGCTTTCCTTGCTGCAGCAACGCCTTCCTCAACTTTTAGCTTGTCAGCTGTTTCAAGCTTCTCCCCGCTCTCTTTTAACATCTTTTCAGCAGTGAATATCGCAGTATCCACCTGGTTGTGCAGCTCAATCTCCTCACGCTTTTTCTTATCGTCAGCCTCGAACTGTTTGGCTGCATCCATCATCTTCTTGATGTCTTCATCAGAGAGTTTCTTATCTCCCTTGATCGAGATTGCCTGCTGGTTGCCTGACCCCAGGTCCTTTGCCGATACATGAATAATGCCGTTTGAGTCAATATCAAACGTGACTTCAATCTGGGGTATGCCACGGGGTGCCGGCGGGATGCCGGTCAGCTGGAACTTTCCCAGTGTGAAGTTATCTTTTGCAAGAGCCCGCTCACCCTGTTCCACGTGGATCTCGACACTGGTCTGACCATCGGCGGCTGTCGAGAATATCTGGCTCTTCCGTGTGGGGATGGTGGTGTTGCGTTCGATCAGCTTGGTTGCGATACCGCCAAGGGTCTCTATGCCCAGGGTGAGCGGGGTGACATCGAGCAGGACAATATCTTTTGTCTCCCCGGTCAGCACAGCACCCTGGATTCCTGCACCGAGAGCAACGCACTCATCGGGGTTGATGCCCTTGTCGGGCTCTTTGCCGAGAATCTTTTTTACGGTATCCTGCACAAGGGGGACACGGGTAGAACCTCCTACAAGGAGGACGTGATCGATATCCTTTGGCTCAAGCTTTGCGTCGCTCAGTGCCTGCTTCACCGGTCCGACAGTGGATTCGACGAGGTCTCCGATAAGCTGTTCGAGTTTTGAACGGGTAAGATCGAAGTTGAGGAATTTGGGGCCGCTCGTATCCGTAGTAATGTAGGGCAGGTTGATGTTGGTGGACTGGCGCTGTGAGAGCTCGATCTTTGCATTCTCTGATGCATCCCGCAGTCTCTGCATGGCATACGGATCATTGCGCAGGTCAACTCCCTCTTTTTTCTTGAACTCCTCGATAAGGTAGTCTGTTACGCGTTTGTCGAAGTCATCCCCGCCAAGCACGTTATTTCCGGCAGTTGATTGTACTTCAAAGACACCGTCGCCAAGGGTCAGGATCGAAACATCAAAGGTACCGCCACCAAGGTCATACACGAGGACGGTGGCATCCTGCTCTTTATCAATGCCATATGCCAGTGCGCTTGCCGTGGGTTCGTTGATGATGCGCATGACATCGAGACCGGCGATCTTACCGGCATCCTTGGTTGCCTGCCGCTGTGCATCGTTGAAGTATGCCGGAACAGTGATAACCGCTTTTGAGATCTTCTCACCAAGGTACGCTTCTGCATCGACTTTCATCTTCTGCAGGATCATAGCCGAGATTTCCTGGGGGGAATAATTCTTATCGTCGATCCTGATTTTTTCAGTCGATCCCATCTTCCGCTTGATCGACTGGATAGTCCGCTGGGGATTGGTAACCGCCTGGCGTTTGGCCAGGCTGCCGACAAGACGTTCTCCTTCTTTGGTGAAGGCAACGATCGATGCGGTTGTCCGCCCGCCTTCTGCATTGGGGATCACGATCGGCTTTCCTGCTTCCATGATCGACATGCAGGAAAAGGTTGTTCCCAGATCGATTCCTAAGACCTTCTCTTTTGCCATTTTTTTATACCTCCAGATCTTTCTGATTTCCTTTGGATACGGCAACTTTTGCGTATCTTATCACTTTATCCTGCATACGATACCCGCGTGAGACTTCATCGATCACGGTGCCCGCCGGTTCATCTGACATGACATGAGCGATGGCTTCATGTTCAGCAGGATTGAATTGTTTTTTTTGTGCATCCAGGGGGGTTATACCATTGCGCAGCAACTGGACGTTGAGGAGCTGCCGGATCTGAAGGATACCTTCACGCAGGTGGGTGTCATCCGTTTTTAATGCCCGTTCAAAGTTGTCCACTACTTCGAGAATGTCAATGGCGAATCGTTCATTTGCAAGCGAAATAAGGGTCTCCCTTTCACGAGCTGTACGTTTTTTAAAATTTTCATAATCTGCAGCGAGCCTGAGGAGCTGATCGTTTAATTCGGCGAAACCTTTCTTTTGCGCTTCGAGCTCAGCTATAAGCAGCTGAGCTTCCGGCAGGGGATTTTCTGCCGTACCGGAATCCTGTGCTCCGTTTTGTTCTGTACCGTGTTCTGCGTCGTGCATAGTACATCCCGTTCGATGTTTCAATATCTATTGTATTATGGTTCTATATATAGTTTTACATCATCCACCCAAGGGAACCGCTGAATATTACCTGTTTTTGACAAATGGGCGCAATTACTCGCTTAATTTGATATTCAGGCATTTTAATAGGATTTATTTAAAGCCATTTGCCGGTACCAGTACACCAGGTAATGGAAGGTACAGGCTTTTATTCCATGATCGGGGGATGTACATTTTCCCGACAGGTACTAACCTGCATACATTTTTCTTTCCTGTCCTGCATACACTAGACCATGAAGTGGGCACTGCTCTCTGTCTGGGACAAGACCGGTATCGTCGAGCTCGCGCAGGAGCTTGTACAACAAAAATTCAGCATCCTGAGTTCGGGCGGGACCGGAAAGGCACTGGCAAAAGCCGGTGTACTGTTTACCGAGGTTTCCCGTTATACCGGCTTTCCCGAGATGATGGATGGGCGGGTAAAGACCCTGCACCCGAAAGTTCATGGGGGTTTACTGGGGAGACGGCAGGTTGATGATGCGGTCATGGCAAAGCACGGGATCAACCGGATCGACCTGCTTGTCGTAAACCTGTACCCGTTCGAGAAGATGTCCGGGCAGCAGATGAACCTTGAAGCATTGATCGAATTCATCGATATCGGCGGACCGGCAATGATCCGTGCAGGGGCAAAAAATTACCACCAGGTAGCAGTCGTTGTTGACCCTGCGGATTACCCGGCGGTGATAAGGGCAATTCAGAGTGGTGGAATTTCTTCAGATCAGCGCCTCGCTTTTGCAAAAAAGGCATTTGCCAGGACTGCTGCCTATGATGCAGCAATCAGCAATTACCTCTACTCGCTCGATGCCCCGTTTCCCTCAACGTTCACGGTGCAGTTCAATCATGGCAGGACCCTGCGATATGGGGAGAATCCGCACCAGCAGGCTGCAGTCTATGGTACTACCGGTATTGCAGGAACGGAGCCGATCCAGGGAAAGCAGATGTCGTATAATAATTATCTCGATGTCAACGCCGGTGCCGCACTTCTCCGCGAGTTTGAAGAAACCGCTGCCGTTATCGTCAAGCACAATAATCCCTGCGGGGTTGCTATCGGTACAGACCCGCTTGATACCTACATCACAGCCCGTGAAGTTGATCCTGTTTCTGCCTATGGATCGGTTGTCTGCATAAACCGGGAGATCGATAAAAACGTTGCAGAAGAGATTGCAAAGACGTTTGTTGAGGTCCTTGCTGCTCCCTCCTTTTCAAGCGATGCCCGTGCGATCATGGCAAAAAAGGAGAACATGCGGGTACTGGTTCTTCCGGAAAAATCCGGTGGGGATGAGATAAGGACAATCGATGGCGGTGTGCTCGTGCAGCGAACACCCCCCTACCAGGAGCACTGGGAAGTGATCACCGACCGCGATCCAACGCCCGATGAGATGCGTGCAATCCAGCTGGCCTGGAAGGTGTGCAAGCACACGAAGAGCAATACGATCATCTTTGCCGACCAGAGACGTACCCTCGGCATCGGTGCCGGCCAGATGAGCAGGGTGGACTCGGCAAGGATTGCGGTTGAGAAAGCCTGTGCCTCTCTCAAAGGTTCTGTCGTGGCTTCAGATGCATTCCTGCCGTTTCCGGATACGCTCGAAGTCGCAGCGGATGCAGGAGCGACAGCCCTTGTGCAACCGGGCGGTTCTATCCGCGACAAAGACGTGATCGATGCAGCCAACCGGCTCCACATGGCAATGGTTTTTACGGGCGTACGCTACTTCAGGCACTAACCTGTGCTCTTTTTTTTAATTTTCCATCATTATTTGCGATAAAATTATATACTGCCCGGTGATCATAGCTAATTTAAATCGTTTGTGGCAAAATGGGTCATGGATGATTGGCAGAAGTTGCCTTTCAAGAGGTTTACATATATGGATTACGGTAGTATGGTTGGTGAATCCTTTGAATATGCAAAGGAAGCTGTCGTTGGCAAGTGGAACAAATGGATAATGCTGATCATCGCAACTATCCTTCTCGGGCTCCCCCTGATGGGATATGCAATGAAAATTCTGCGGGGTGAGAAACCTGCACCTGAAGTGGATGACTGGGGCACTCTCTTTATTGACGGCATAAAATATTTTATCGTCACCCTTATCTACGCAATCCCGTTGATCATTATCTGGATTCTTGTTATAGGAGCATCCGCAGTTGCCATAATGTCCGGTGATGCTACAGCAATGATGGCAGCGTTTGGTGCTATGGCTATCGGCCTGTTAGTCATGCTTGTCATCGGTATCATTATCGCAGTCTTTGAGATTATTGGTATTGTCCGCTTTGCACGGACAGGAAGCATTGGAGAAGCATTTAACTTCAACGCAATCCTTGCCACAATCGGCAAGCTCAGCTGGGTTCCGTACATCATTGCAATCGTTGTCCTGTGTGTCGCAGGGATTATATTTGGCATCATCGTTGGCATCCTTATGATGATCCCGATCCTTGGCATGCTTATCTATCTCTGTCTTATCCCTGTATGGGCTCTCTTTATCGCACGCTATGTCTGCCTGCTTTATGACAGTGCCGGTGCGGCATAATCCCATACTCTTTTTTGAAATTTTCCCCAAAGATCTTTAACAGGTCTTTTGCCTGCAAAGGCGTTTATTCTTGATATTCCCTGTTTTGGAAATATCCATAGAGAGTAACAGATTGTGGTACCATACCTGATGTTGGATTTAATTTCATAAAAGAGGGGGGAATTTTTTTGAAAGTGAAAGGAGCTGAACGTACACCCTTGTTTAGTGCAGCCCGATAATTACCGAAGGACGATCTTATCAAGCCGCTTCGAACGATACCGGTTTTTAATCTTGTCAGTGAAAAATGTCCCGGTGGATTGCGCACTTAACAGGTTTGCATAGACATGGGAAGGAACATTCTGGTATTGATAGACCAGCCCGGAGTGGAACTCAATCTCTAAATTATTTAATGTTTCATCATAACCTACCGTTTTCAGGTTACATGATTCAACGGGTTGTCTCTCCAGTCTATATCACCAATAATAACAGGTGTTGTTCACAGATAATGATTGGGAATACAAAAATACCCGGGAGAGATAGCTGGCTTCCAGGTAAAACCGACATTTTTTCCTTAACAATCGTGTCATGTGTTTCCGCTAACGTGGCAAAAAAGCCTGCATATCAGGGTATGGGAAGCGAATTGAAGATGCAGGTATACAATTTTCCTGGTATTCACCCCTTGTCGGGATGAATATGCCACTTTGAATTAATGCTAAATATTACCCGGACTAACATTACGTAAAGATGTACGATGCTCTTGAGGTATCCCGCCTGCTCGACATCCTCGGGAACCGGAACCGAAGGCGGATTATTGAATTATTACGACAAAAACCCTGTTTTGTCACCGAGATCTCCGAGACTCTTGTACTCTCACCAAAAGCAGTCATCGACCATCTCCAGATGATGGAGCGCGAAGCAATCCTTTCCTGCCAGGTCGATGATCGCCGCCGTAAATATTATTACCTCGCAAATGACATTTTCATCGACATCAGCCGCAAACAGGTGCGGGGGCTCACCGAAGCAGGTGATGATGATGCAGAGTCAGAACAGCTCAAAAACCCGGTCGCCATGCTGGGAAGGATGATTAAAGCCCATGATATGATCCTCTCCAATCTCGAACAGGTCAACCATGATATCGAGACAAAAATAAATGACCTTGCCCGCAACCATAAGGATTTATTCAGGAGCAATCGAGAGATTACTGTAATCATTGCACTCGCTCATGAATCCCTTACTTCTGAAGAACTCTTGCAGGTGACGGACATGTCACAAGAGGATCTTGCCGAGATCCTGAAACGGTTCGGGCGAAAAGGGCTCATAAGGAGAACAAAAGACCGTTATACACTCCGGGGGGTACATGCAGAATAATCCAAACAGTCCTTACGACGATGTTTTTACCAACCTCGCAAAGATCGTTGACGAGATCGTTAAAACCATGCCGGACAGCCAGCACGCACGCATAGTAGGATACACCATAATTACCCGGCACCCATCAAACGGTGATCCGGGGAACTTCCATGCTGGCGAACCAGACGATGATGCGGAGATCCCGTATGAAGTCGTGGAATCTGAAGATATGATCTATATCACCGCAATGATGCCAGCCGACCCAAAGAATGCTCCTCTCGTTGACATCCAGCCAGACAGTGTACATGTTGGTATTGACAACCGGGATATTACCATCGTGCTCAATCACCCGATTGACAGGATTCACAGCTATTACCGTGTTCACCGCGGCGTGATGGATATCACCCTCAAAAAAGTTCAGCAGTACTAAAATCTCTTTTCTATTTGATAAAAAATGGAGTGAAAATGGTTAGATCTACGCGAGTTTCCAGACTCCCGCTTCATTTCCGTTGAATACAATTTCAGCATACGCTTTTTCCGGCGTAAGTGAGGAGGGGACGTCGAACACAAGATACCCGTCAATCGCATTGCTCTTGCCGGGATAGAGGTAAGCCAGCTCCATACCGTGCGAGTACCCGAAATCCTCCACGTATTCGCTGCCAAAGAGTTTGGAGAAATACTGGACTTCCTTTACTTCAATGGCTGTTGCCTGGCGATCTGAGGATTTATCGGGCAGATAATGAGTAGGATCGGGAGAATATTCCTGTCCGTTGTAGTGGACAACGATATTGCCGGAAGTGGGTGGCCAGACACGCGTGTCACCTTTATTGAAAACATTAATGAAAACAAACAGGTACTTGTTGCCCGGTTTTGGTTTCTGGGGGTAATACTTATTATCCATATCGTTATGCCAGCTGTACGTTTCGTTCATCCATATACGATATACGGTACCTTCGCTCGCAATTTTTCCCTCTCCGAACGGGAAACCATCTTTAAGAAGAAGAGCATTCGGGAACGGGTCAGGAGCGGGTGCAGGTACAACGGTCGTTGGTACCGCGGTAACCAGGACCGTTGGCGGGGTGGTGATGGTGCCTGTCCCTGAAACCGGACCCGGAGAGATCCGGGAAGATCCACCTGAAACCTTTGGCAGTACTACAAAAACTGCCACCGCGGCGATGATCAGAACAATAACAATACCCGCAATGATTTTTACCGGCATCTTCCCAAAACGACCCGGTAGCGGGGGTGATGCAGCGGGTGGCAGGGTGACAGGTTCCTGCATGGCCGGGGCCGAAAGCTGTTGAGCTGGTGCCGGTGTTGCCGGGTCCACCGGTGTCCCGCAGCTTTCACAGAATTTTTTCCCTTCGGATAATGCAGCTCCGCAAACGATACAGAATTTTTGTCCCATACATCATACTCTTCTCAAAAGCAAATAAAAAAGAGGGTTTGCACAGGCATTACGCTGGCGGAATATCGGGCCATAGGAAAAATCAGGGTATTATTAACCGAGCTTCCAGCTCGCCGTATCTCCCTCCGGCATGACAATACTGACATAGGCATTTTCCGGTGTCAGCGATGCCGGTACTTCATAGATACAATACCCATCAACGGCATTGCTCTCACCGGGATTAATATACCCGAGTCTCATGCCATGCGAATAGCCAAAGTCCTCAATATACTCCGTGGCAAACCGTTTTTTGGAGAACTCAATTTCCCCGATACGTATCACTTTTGGTGTGGAGTCAGGATTTTTTGTGGGGAGTTCATGGGCCGGATCATGAGCGATGATCGCGTTGTCATAGAGTACATAGATATTATTTTGCTGGGGTAACGGGGCGCGATCTGTTCCCTGGCACACCATCGAAATGAAAACGAACAGGTACTTTTTCCCGGCGGGTGCGACTTTGGTATAGTACTGGTTATCCTCCGGGCTGAACCAGCGGTAGGTGTCGTTGATCCAGATCCGGTACACCGTTGCTTCGCTCTTCCACGTGGTGGTGTTTCCAAACAGGTAATTATCTTTGAGATTGAGAGTATCCCGTGAAGATCCGGGTGTAACTGTGACTGTGGCTTCAGGTGCAGGAACCGAAGCATTTCCCCCGGGGATCTGTCCAGGGGAAGGTACCGGGGTTACGGCAGGCGGCTGGGCAGGGGTCATGACAGTTGTTACCGTTGTTGGAACCGACGTCATCGTTGCCGGTGGCGTGTCCGGTTCCACACATCCGGCAGCTGCCACAAGCAAAATGAGAAACCCAATCAACAAAATCCCGGGATGTTTCATAGTTTATCCTCTCCCTGTCAGCACAAAAACCTGATGATGCAAATCAGGCAGAGGCAACAGTGAAGAACTAAAAAAGTGATTATGCCTTGATGGGGAAATCCGATGCTACCCACGGGGTGATGGATCTCTTATCCGAACGCATCTCGTGGAACTGCCGCAATGAGACGGTGATGTCGCGGGTGAAGGCAAAATACCCGATCTGGGTGTTCCGGCACAGCTTCATTGCCATGTCCATGAGTCCCCGGGGGTCCGGGCGTGCTTCCCCCAGCCAGATATGGAAGATGTTCCCCCCGTCAACAATAGGGAAGAATACATGCTCGATCTCCATACGTTTGGTGAGCGGGACATTGGCTCCCGGCGCTACATGCGTGCCGTTCGTATAGTATACCGGAAGATCCCGGCTCTTGCCCAGCATCGAGAGACCTTCTTCCACATCGCCCTTGATCACCTTTACCGCAAAATTATGATACCGCCGGTCGAGCAGATCCGCAACCGCAAACCTTTGCCCGGTCGTCTCTGCCGGGGTTCGTGCAAGCGCAATGGTCATGTTGTTCTTCTTTGAAAGTTCCCGACCGTAGAGCTCCATCTCGGTCATCGCCCGTATGGCAAGCCTGAACGCCTCTTTTGATTCGTGGAGCTGTTTACCCGTGTGGTGCTGTACCATCTCGTTGACGCCGACAACCCCAATCGTGTATACAAGTCCTTCAAGATCGACAGCAAGCGCCCCGCGTTCGCCGGTGTTTGGGTCTTTTGGGCGCTGCATGGCAAACGGCATCCGGCTGTTCGCCCGGATCAGGTCCATCCAGCGGCGCTTGATCTTAAAAATCTCGACGGCGACATCCATGAGCGCCCTGAGCTCAGAAAAGAGGCGGGCATCATCTCCCTCCGCATTGTAGGCCGCACGGGGGCAATTCACCGAGACAACCTGCCATGAACCCATCGAGAAGTGTTTGCCATCCTCAAAGAGCAGTTTCTTATCAAAATCCGAATCCTTGTCTGCCACGGTAGAGAACTGGTAGGCACAGCACTGGTAACAGCTAATCCCCTTGCCAGCTCCGCGGTAAGCAGGCAGCTGGTTATCGTAATACGGTGTGCCGAACTTCGATGCGAGCTCAAACGTCATTAAGTATAATTCCTGGAAGGTGGGCAGGTCAGGATTTTTGCGGTTGAACTCTTCGCGTTCATGCATGAAATCGGGCTCAATCGAGATCTCCGGTTTTGGGAAGTTGAACGGTTTGCCCCAGTAGTCTCCCTCGAGCATCACTTCCATAAGTGCCTTGAAGAGTAAGCGCACCTCGCGCTCGAACTCGCCATAGGTTCTCAGGGGTGCAGATTTCCCGTCCCATATTTTTCCCTTGTAGATACAGGGTTTGTCCTGCCAGAGTGCCGGGACACCCGGTGAGAGCTGGATCGACGAAAAGACGAGCTGCCCGCCCCGGGCTACCATCATCTGCGTCATTTCATAGACAAACATCTGCATGTTCTGCTTGATCTCGCTGTACACCATTCCCTCCATATACGGTGCGAGGAAGGTGAGGAAGTTGTAGTAGCCCTGTCCTCCGGCAAAATTTGTCTGG
>Ga0315287_10008584_pt1 | contig 10329 bp, 4 predicted proteins | sample YL17G11_0_MG_FD_205037 | JGI IMG/M metagenome (GOLD analysis project Ga0315287, IMG submission 205037) | Sediment microbial communities from Yellowstone Lake, YNP, Wyoming, USA - YL17G11_0 | ecosystem: Environmental > Aquatic > Freshwater > Lake > Sediment | place: USA: Wyoming | collected...
GCCGATCGATGCGCGCGGCGCCTACACCAGCGATCGCGTCTCTGCCCGTCGTGGCGGTGAGTTCGTCATGGTGCCGCCCGAAGAGGTGGACTTCATGGACGTCTCGCCGAACCAGTTGGTGAGCGTCGCCGCCTCGCTCATTCCGTTTCTCGAGAACGACGATGCGAACCGCGCTCTCATGGGGGCCAACATGCAGCGCCAGGCCGTGCCGCTGCTGCGTACGGAGGCACCCCTGGTTGGAACGGGCATGGAAAAGGTCGTGGCGCGTGACTCCGGCGTGACCGTCGTCGCGCTGCGCGATGGCCTCGTCGAGGCGGTTGATGCGACGCGCATCGTGGTGCGGGCGGACAAGCCGAGCGGCGGTCCGCGCGACCCCGGCGTCGACATCTTCAACATGACCAAGTACCAGCGGTCGAATCAGAACACCTGCATCAATCAAAAACCGATCGTTCGCGAAGGGGATCACGTCAATGCCGGCGACGTGATCGCCGATGGATCGTCGACCGAGATGGGCGAGCTGGCACTGGGCCGCAATGTCCTCGTCGCGTTCATGCCGTGGGGCGGCTACAACTTCGAGGACTCGATCCTGATCAGCGAGCGCGTCGTGAAGGAGGACTGCTTCACCTCCGTGCACATTGAAGAATTCGAGTGCGTCGCCCGTGACACCAAGCTCGGGCCGGAAGAGATCACGCGCGACATCCCCAACGTCGGCGAGGACGCGCTCAAGGATCTCGACGAGAGCGGCATCATCCGGATTGGGGCCGAAGTGCGGCCGGGCGACATCTTGATCGGGAAGATCACGCCCAAGGGTGAGACGCAGCTCTCACCGGAAGAGAAGCTCTTGCGGGCCATATTCGGCGAGAAGGCAGGCGAGGTGCGCGACACCTCGCTGAAGGTGCCGCCGGGTGTCGAGGGCACGGTCATCAACGCGCGGGTCTTCTCGCGCAAGGGCGTGTCCAAGGACGAGCGCAGCCGCCTCATCGAGGAAGAGGAGACGGCCAAGCTGAAGAAGGATCAGGAGGACGAGCAGCGGATCATCCGCGAGTCCACCATGAAGCACCTGAAGAAGCTGCTGGTCGGCAAGGAGGCGGCGGCGCGCGTAGCCGACGACCAGCGACGCGTCGTGCTTGCCAAGGGCAAGGCTATCGAAGCGTCTGACTTCGACGAGATCCCGACCAGCCTGTGGGGCGAGATCAAGATCGGAGATGCCAAGATAGAGGAAGAGGTCACGCGCCTCGTCGAGGCGATGCTGGAGCAGTTGTCGATCATCCGCCTGGCCTTCCAGGAGAAGCTCGATCGGTTGAAGGCCGGCGACGAGCTGCCACCCGGCGTCATCAAGATGGTCAAGGTCTTTGTCGCCATCAAGCGCAAGCTCCAGGTTGGCGACAAGATGGCCGGCCGGCACGGCAACAAGGGCGTGCTGTCGCGGATTCTGCCGGAAGAAGACATGCCGTATCTCGAGGACGGCTCGCCGGTTGATCTCGTGCTCAACCCGCTCGGCGTTCCGAGTCGTATGAATCTGGGGCAGATCCTGGAAACGCACCTTGGGTGGGCGGCGCGAGCGCTCGGTGCCCAGCTCGCCAACGAGGCAAATCAGAACGGCAAAACCAACGCCGGCGCGCTGCGCAAGCAAATGCGCGATCTGTACGGCAAGGACCACGGAGACTTCATCGACGACCTGCGCGACGATGACGTCATCCGCTTGGCGGAAGGTGCATCGCACGGCGTGCATACTGCCTCCCCAGTCTTCGACGGCGCGTCAGAAGACGAAGTGTTCGGCTGGCTGCAGAAGGCGGGCCTGCCGCAGAGCGGCCAGACGCGGCTATCCGACGGGCGCAGTGGAGAGCCCTTTGCCCACGAGGTCACGGTCGGCATCATGTATATGCTGAAGTTGCACCATCTGGTCGACGACAAGATCCACGCACGTTCGACTGGTCCGTACTCACTCGTCACCCAGCAGCCGTTGGGCGGCAAGGCCCAGTTCGGTGGCCAGCGGCTCGGTGAGATGGAGGTCTGGGCGCTTGAAGCCTACGGCGCAGCGTACAGCCTGCAGGAAATGCTGACGGTCAAGTCCGACGACGTCGCCGGCCGCACCCGTATGTACGAGGCGATCGTCAAGGGCGAGAATGTCCTTGAACCCGGTCTCCCCGAGTCGTTCAACGTCATGGTCAAGGAGCTGCAGAGCCTGGCCCTCGACGTCGAGCTGCTCGAGGAAGAGCGAGAAGAGGACGTCTGAGCGGCCCGAGTCGCGGGAGAATCTATGGAAGATCTTTTCACGCTATTCGAGAAGCCGAAGAACCCCATCATCTTCAACGCGCTGCGTATTTCGCTGGCCTCCCCGGACAAGATCCGGTCGTGGTCGCACGGAGAGGTACGCAAGCCGGAAACGATCAACTACCGAACCTTCAAGCCCGAGCGAGACGGGTTGTTTTGCGCCAAGATCTTCGGTCCGACGAAGGACTACGAGTGTAATTGCGGCAAGTACAAGCGCATGCGCCATCGCGGGGTGGTTTGCGAGAAGTGCGGCGTCGAGGTCATCCAGTCCAAGGTGCGTCGTGAGCGCATGGGTCACATCGAACTCGCCACGCCGGTGGCGCATATCTGGTTCCTCAAGAGCCTGCCGAGCTGGATCGGGACGTTGCTCGACACGACGTTGAAGGAACTCGAAAAGGTCCTCTACTTCGAGTCGCACCTGGTCACCAATCCCGGCAAGACAACGCTGCTGTACAAGGAGCTGCTTGGCGAGGCCAAGTACCGCAAGTCGCGCGAGGAATTCGGCGACGCGTTCGAAGCCGATATGGGCGCGGTGGCGATCCGTCGGCTGCTAAAGGACCTCGACATCGAGAAGCTGTCGGTGGACCTGCGCGTCGAGATGAAGCAGGCGACCAGCGAGGCGAAGCGGAAGAAGCTGTCTCGTCGCCTCAAGGTGGTCACCGCGTTTCGCAAGTCCGGCAACCGCCCGGAGTGGATGATCCTCGAGTGCATCCCGGTCATCCCGCCCGACCTCCGTCCGCTGGTACCGCTCGACGGTGGCCGCTTCGCCACTTCGGACTTGAACGATCTCTATCGTCGCGTGATCAACCGCAACAACCGGTTGAAGCGCCTCACCGAGCTGAACGCGCCCGACATCATCATCCGCAACGAGAAGCGCATGCTGCAGGAGGCCGTTGACGCACTGTGCGACAACGGACGTCGCGGTCGGGCCATCACCGGCCCGAACAAGCGCCCGCTCAAGTCCCTGTCCGACATGCTCAAGGGCAAGGGCGGTCGCTTCCGTCAGAATCTGCTCGGCAAGCGCGTCGACTACTCGGGCCGCTCCGTAATCGTCGTCGGCCCCGAGCTGCGCCTGCACCAGTGCGGCCTGCCGAAGAAGATGGCGCTCGAGCTGTTCAAGCCCTTCATCTACAACAAGCTCGAGGAGCGGGGCTTCGTCACCACCATCAAGAGCGCCAAGAAGATGGTGGAGAAGGAGCGTCCTGAAGTCTGGGACATCCTCGACGAGGTCATCCGCGAGCACCCGGTGCTGCTCAACCGTGCGCCGACGCTGCATCGGCTCGGTATCCAGGCGTTCGAGCCGATTCTCATCGAGGGCAAGGCGATCCAGCTCCACCCGCTGGTCTGCGCGGCATACAATGCCGACTTCGACGGCGACCAGATGGCGGTGCATGTGCCGCTGTCGGTCGAAGCCCAAGTCGAAGCGCGCGGCCTGATGATGTCCACCAACAACATCCTCTCGCCGGCTAACGGCAAGCCGATCATCGTTCCGACACAGGACATCGTGCTCGGGCTGTATTTCATGACGCGCGAGCGTCCAGAGGCGGAAGGAGCCGGCCGCCGCTTCGCCAGCCCTGAGGAAGTCCGCATCGCCTACGACCACGGCGCAATCGGTCTGCACACGCCGATCAGCGTGCGCATGGACGGCAAGCTGGTCGACACCACGGTTGGGCGTATCCTTCTCTACGAGATCGTCCCAGCCGAGATCGCCTTCACCGAAGTGAACAAGGTGATGAAGAAGAAGGAGCTCGGCCACTTGGTCGATCTCGCGTATCGCCACTCCGGCAACAAGGCGACGGTGATCTTCGCTGACAAGCTGAAGGACCTAGGATTCGAGTTCGCGACCAAGGCGGGCATCTCGATCGCCATCAAGGACATGGTGATCACCTCGAAGAAGCCGAAGCTCCTCGAGCAGGCGCGTACCGCCGTGCGCGAGATCGAGGACCAGTACAACAAGGGCCTCATCACGGATGGCGAGCGCTACAATAAGGTCGTCGACATCTGGGCCGAGGTCACCGATCGCATCGCCGATGAAATGCTGCGCGAGCTCGCCACCGATACGGTGGAGAGCGCCGACGGGAAGAAGTACACCGTCTCGAGCTTCAACCCGATCTTCATGATGGCAGACTCGGGGGCTCGCGGTAGTGCCCAGCAGATCCGGCAGCTCGCCGGCATGCGCGGCCTGATGGCCAAGCCGTCGGGCGAGATCATCGAGACACCGATCACCGCCAACTTCCGCGAAGGCCTCACCGTGTTGCAGTACTTCATATCCACGCACGGCGCGCGCAAAGGCCTCGCGGATACGGCGCTCAAAACTGCCAACTCGGGCTACCTCACCCGCCGCTTGGTTGATGTCGCGCAGGATTCGATCATTACCGAGCAGGACTGCGGAACGCTCGACGGTATCGAGATGTCCCCGCTCGTCGAGGGCGGCGAGATCATCGAAGGGCTGGGCGATCGTGTGCTCGGTCGCGTCGCGCTCGAGGAGATCCGCGACCCATACAACGGCGAACTGCTGGTCAAGGCGAGCGGCGAGATCAATGAAGACCTCGTCCGTGCCATCGAGCAGTCCGGACTCGAACGTGTCAAGATTCGCTCGGTGTTGACGTGTCAGTCGCGTCAGGGCGTCTGCGTTCGCTGCTACGGGCGCGACCTCGCGCGCGGGCACGTGGTGAATCTGGGCGAAGCGATCGGCGTCATCGCGGCCCAGTCGATCGGCGAGCCGGGTACGCAGCTCACTATGCGCACCTTTCACATCGGCGGTACTGCCAGCCGTCGTGCCGAACAGACGACGCTCGAGGCGCGTAACGCGGGTTTCCTGAAGTTGATCAACGTGAACACCGTCGTCGACAAGAACGGCGACTTTGTGGTGATGAACCGAAACGGCGAGCTGGCCATCATCGAAATCCCCGAGCCGGGTCGCGAGCGCGAGCGCGAGCGTTATCCGATCGTGTACGGTGCCAAGTTGAAGCTGAAGAACCGCGATCCCGTCAAGGCGGGCCAGCTCATCGCCGAGTGGGACCCGTACACGATTCCTATCGTCACCGAGGTGGGCGGAACGGTGAAGTTCGGCGACATTCTCGAGGGCGTGACGATGGAGGAGCGGGTCGACGAGCGCACCGGTCTTTCGACCCGTGTCGTCATCGACTGCAAGGACCTCGACAAGCGGCCTCGCATCTCGATCAAGGACAAGGACGGCAAGACGGCCAAGTTGCCGTCATCGGAGAACTTCGCCCGCTATCAAATCCCGGTGGGTGCCCATCTTGCCGTCGCCGAGGGGATCGGGCTGTCGCCAGGCGACATCATCGCCAAGATCCCGCGCGAAACCACCAAGACCAAGGACATCACCGGCGGTCTGCCGCGCGTCGCGGAGTTGTTTGAGGCGCGCAAGCCGAAGGAATTCGCCATCATCAGCGAGATCGACGGTACCGTGTCCTTCGGCAAGGACACCAAGGGCAAGCGTAAGGTCGTCGTGACCCCCGAGGTTGGCGAGCCGCGCGAGTACCTCATTCCGAAGGGCAAACACATCAGCGTCCACGAGGGTGACGCGGTGCGCGCCGGCGAGTCGCTGATGGACGGCTCACCCAATCCGCACGATATTCTCACGATTCTCGGCGAGAAGGCGCTCGCCAAGTACCTGGTTGACGAGGTGCAGGAGATCTACCGCCTGCAGGGCGTGCGCATCAACGACAAGCACATCGAGGTCATAGTGCGACAGATGCTGCGCCGCGTTCGCGTCAAGGAGGTCGGTGACACCGAGTTCCTGGTTGGCGATCAAGTAGAGAAGTGGCGCTTCGAGGAGGAAAACAGCCGCATCCTCGACGAGAAGGGCGAGCCGGCGACCGCGGAGCCGCTGCTCCTCGGCATCACCAAGGCGAGCTTGTCGACCGATAGCTTCATCTCCGCTGCGTCGTTCCAGGAGACCACCAAGGTGCTCACCGAGGCCTCCATTCACGGCAAGGTCGATCATCTGGTTGGGCTCAAGGAGAACGTCATCATGGGCCGGCTCATTCCGGCCGGGACGGGCGTGCCGCACTATCGCGAGATGGAGTTGCGCGTCCATGGCGCCGAGGTGCCCGACGAAGAGCCCGCGCCGGTCGTTGCCGGCTCGATCGATGGCTGACCCATTGGGTTGACACCACAACCATGGTCCAGTACACACTGCTGTTTCCCTTGCGGATTCTCTGAGATCTCAACATGCCGACAATCAATCAGCTCGTGAAGCACGGTCGCGTCAAACAGCGCCGCAAGACTGGCGCGCCCGCGCTGCAGTCGTCGCCGCAGAAGCGCGGCGTTTGCACGCGTGTGTACACACAGACACCTAAGAAGCCGAACTCTGCGCTGCGCAAAGTAGCGCGTGTGCGACTCACCAACGGTCTCGAGGTGACGACGTACATTCCCGGCATCGGCCACAACTTGCAGGAGCACTCCGTGGTGCTGCTGCGCGGCGGTCGCGTCAAGGATCTGCCTGGCGTGCGTTACCACGTCGTGCGCGGCACGCTCGACTCGATCGGCGTCCAGGACCGACGGCAAGGGCGCTCGAAGTACGGCGCCAAGCGGCCGAAGTAAGCGACCGAGGCATCGATGCCACGCAAAGGTGAAGTGCGGCGCCGTGAGGTGCTGCCAGACCCGAAGTTCCACGATCGGCTGGTGACGAAGTTCGTCAACGCGATGATGTATGGCGGGAAGAAGAGTACGGCCGAGCGCATCTTCTACGGCGCGCTTGATCTCGTCGCGCAGCGTACGAAGGAAGACGCGCTGGTGATCTTTCGTCGCGCACTGGACAACGTGAAGCCGTCGGTCGAGGTGCGCTCGCGGCGTGTGGGCGGCGCGACCTATCAGGTGCCGGTCGAAGTGCGGCCGGTGCGCCGAATGTCGCTCGGGATGCGCTGGTTGGTGCAATACTCGCGCGGGCGAAGCGAGAAGTCGATGGCGGATCGTCTCGCCGGCGAGATTCTCGACGCGGCCAACGGTCGCGGTACCGCGATGAAGAAGAAGGAAGATACCCACCGCATGGCGGACGCCAACAAGGCGTTCGCCCACTACCGCTGGTAGGGATCGCCACAAGAAGGAGACAAAACGCGAGCGGCGTCTGTGTCGCTCGCGTTTTCAGCATTTATGGCACGCCAGGCTCCGCTCGAGCGCACGCGCAACATCGGCATCATGGCCCATATCGATGCCGGTAAGACGACAACGACCGAGCGCATACTTTATTACACCGGGATCAACTACAAGATCGGTGAAGTGCACGAAGGTACCGCGACGATGGACTGGATGGTCCAGGAGCAGGAGCGCGGCATCACCATCACGTCCGCCGCGACGACCTGCAACTGGCGCGAGCACCGTATCAACATAATCGATACTCCGGGCCATGTGGATTTCACCATCGAGGTTGAGCGTTCGCTGCGCGTCCTGGACGGCGCGGTGGCCGTGTTCTGCTCGGTAGGCGGCGTCGAGCCGCAGTCTGAAACCGTGTGGCGACAGGCCGATAAGTATGGTGTGCCGCGACTCGCGTTCATCAACAAGATGGATCGCGTCGGCGCGGACTTTAATCGCGGCGTCGACATGATGCGCGACCGCCTCGGCGCCAAGCCGGTTCCGCTGCAGTTGCCGATCGGGAGTGAGGAGCACTTCCGCGGCGTCATCGACTTGGTGGCGATGAAGGCCGTGCTGTGGGACGACGACAGCCTGGGCGCGCGCTACCGGACTGACGAGATCCCCGAGGAGTTTCGCGCCGACGCCGAGATCGCGCGCGAGGCGCTGCTCGAGGCGGTGGCGGATGTCGATGAGCAGCTGCTTGAGAAGTACCTCGAGGGCCAGCCGATAGACGAGGCCGAGGTCCGCGCCGCGATTCGCCTCGCGACGCTGCAGCTCAAGATCAATCCTGTGCTGTGTGGTACCGCCTTCAAGAACAAGGGAATCCAGCTCCTGCTCGATGGAGTGGTCGACTACCTGCCGTCGCCGCTCGATAAGCCGCCGGTCGTCGGTATCAATCCGGACACCAACGCCGAGGCGCAGCGCCCGGCGAGTGACGACGCGCCGTTTGCCGCCCTGGCATTCAAGATCATGTCGGATCCGTACGTCGGTACCCTCACCTTCTTCCGCGTCTACTCCGGGCGCGTCGAATCAGGCGGGCACGTCCTCAACGCGTCGAAGGGCCGTCGGGAGCGCATCGGACGGCTCCTGAAGATGCACGCCAATAAGCGCGAAGAGATCAAGGAGGTCTTCGCCGGTGATATCGCCGCGGCGGTGGGACTGCGGGACTGTAGGACCGGCGACACGATCAGCGATGTGGACAAGCCGATCGTACTCGAGTCGATCGAGTTCCCCGACCCCGTGATCTCGATCGCCATCGAGCCGAAGACCAAGCAGGACCAGGAGCGCCTCGGCAGCTCGCTGCAGAAGCTGGCGACTGAGGATCCATCCTTCCGGGTCGAGACCGACACGGAGACCGGGCAGACGATTATCAAGGGCATGGGTGAGCTGCATCTCGAGATCATCGTCGATCGCCTGCTGCGCGAGTTCAAGGTCGATGCGAACGTCGGTCGGCCGCAGGTGGCGTACAAGGAAACCATCCGCAAGAGCGTCGAGCAGGAGACGAAGTTCGTCCGGCAGACCGGCGGTCGTGGTCAGTACGGCCATGTCGTGTTGCGCCTCGATCCGCTGCCGCCGGGTGGCGGCTTTCAGTTCGCCGATGAGACCAAGGGCGGAGTCGTTCCGAAGGAGTATATCCCGGCGGTCGAGAAGGGCGCCCGTGAGGCGCTCGAAGGCGGTGTCCTAGCCGGCTACCCGATGGTCGACGTGAAAGTTGCGCTGACGTACGGTTCGTCACACGATGTCGATTCCTCGGAGATGGCCTTCAGGATCGCTGCCTCGATGGCCTTGAAGGACGGTGCGCGAAAAGCATCGCCGGTCCTGCTCGAGCCGGTCATGGCGGTCGAAGTCGTGGTACCGAAGGACTTCATGGGCGAGGTGATAGGCAATCTCTCCAGCCGCCGTGGGCAGATTCAGGGCACGGAAGACCGATCTACGGCGCAGGTCATTACCGCCAAGGTGCCGTTGAAAGAGATGTTCGGCTACTCCACCGATCTGCGGTCGGCGACGCAGGGGCGCGCGACATACACCATGCAGTTCTCACATTACGAGCCGGTGCCGCAGGCGATTTCGGAAGAGATCATGGCGAAGGCCGTGGGGGCTTGAGCGTCGCAGTACGCGGGAGGACCAGACGATGGCGAAGGCGAAGTTCGAGCGGAACAAGCCGCACTGCAACATCGGGACGATCGGGCACATCGATCACGGGAAGACGACGTTGACGGCGGCGATCACCAAGGTGTTGGCGCAGGCGGGGATGGCGCAGTTTGTGGCGTTCGACCAGATCGACAAGGCGCCGGAAGAGAAGGCGCGCGGGATCACGATCAATACGGCGCACGTGGAGTACGAGACCAAGAACCGGCACTATGCGCACGTCGATTGCCCGGGGCACGCGGACTACATCAAGAACATGATTACCGGAGCGGCGCAGATGGACGGCGCGATTTTGGTGGTGGCGGCCAGTGATGGGCCGATGCCGCAGACGCGCGAGCACATCTTGTTGGCGCGGCAGGTGGGCGTGCCGGCGATTGTGGTGTTCATGAACAAGGTGGACATGGTGGACGACGCGGAGCTGTTGGACCTGGTGGAGCTGGAGATGCGGGAGCTGCTGAGCAAGTACGAGTTCCCGGGCGACGACATTCCGATCATCCGCGGCAGCGCGCTGAAGGCGCTGGAGGGCGACACGGGGGAGCTCGGGGCGCCGGCGGTGTTGAAGTTGATGGAAGCGGTGGACCGCTACATACCGCAGCCGACGCGCGAAGTGGACAAGCCGTTTTTGATGCCGGTGGAGGACGTGTTTTCCATCAGTGGACGCGGGACGGTGGCGACCGGGCGGGTGGAGCGCGGGCGGGTGAAGGTGGGCGAGGAAGTGGAGGTTGTCGGGATCAAGCCGACGACCAAGACGGTGGTGACCGGAGTGGAGATGTTCCGCAAGCTGCTCGACGAGGGGCGGGCGGGAGACAA
>Ga0315287_10008585_pt1 | contig 10329 bp, 13 predicted proteins | sample YL17G11_0_MG_FD_205037 | JGI IMG/M metagenome (GOLD analysis project Ga0315287, IMG submission 205037) | Sediment microbial communities from Yellowstone Lake, YNP, Wyoming, USA - YL17G11_0 | ecosystem: Environmental > Aquatic > Freshwater > Lake > Sediment | place: USA: Wyoming | collected...
TGTTTCACAGGCTATTACATCTATGGTGCATTCCCCGAGCGATACGCGAAGGCCGGTATGTTCGTCGCCGCGTGGCTGGCTGTCTTCCTGGGTTCGCTGGCCTGCGCCGCCGAGCTTGCGCTCAGCAATCAGATGAGCAACGGCACCTTTGGAATATCAACGGTCATCGCCTTCCCTTCGATGACCATCTATCACGCGATAATCGGGATCGGCGAGGGCATCATCACCACAGGGATAATCGCCTTCCTGGCGCGCGTTTCCCCGGAAATGCTCAGGATGCCCAAGATAACCTCGGGAAGCCCATCCGGGCCGATTGTGGAGGTGGCCACGGATGCATAAACGGAGCCTGCTGCTCGCCGCCGCCGTCATACTAGCTGCGTTCGCCGTGGGACTGGTGTTCTTCTTCATGTTCTCCGCACCCTACGGTGACGGGCTCGAGAAGACGATGGAGAATGCCGGCGTAGATGAACCCGCGCCCGTGTACAGGGCGCCGCTGGAATACGGGGATAGCTATCCGGTCGCCCTTGCTATGGGAGGCCTGGGCTTCATCATCGTCCTTGGCAGCGCCTTTCTCCTTGCAAGGATGATGAGGAAGAAGGGAAAATGAACGCCGTCCCCATGGATGCATATGCGGAAGGCTCCAGGTTCCGAATATTCGATTCCAGGGCCAAGGTCCTCTCGCTCATCTTCTTCATAGTCATCGTGGCCCTCCTGAGGGAGCTCTCCATTCTCGTACCCGCGCTTGCGTTCATCCTGATGCTCCTGGTAATCTCGGGTCTCCCGGCCGTCCATGTTACCAAGCGATATCTTCTCGCGGCCCCCTTCGCCCTCCTTGGTTCGCTGAGCGTTTACCTTTCCGCGGGCGTGCTCCCGTCCATTGCGATGTTCATCCGGATCTCGACCTGCGTGCTTGCGCTCATCCTTCTCACCGGAGCCACGCCGTTCTTCGACCTCCTCAAGGGATTGCAGGGCATGCGGGTCCCGAGGCTCTTCGTGACGCTGCTCCTTTTCACGTACAGGTACCTGTTCGTCATATCGGGCGAGATGGCGCGCATGTCGCTCGCCCGGAGGGCGCGGGGCGCACGCAGGGGCAGGCACCTTTTGGACCGGACCGTGATGAGGTCCATCTCCAGCTCGGCAGGAATGACATTGGTGCGGGCCTACGAGCGAGGGAAGCGCATGCACGATGCCCTCGTGAGCCGGGGATTCGACGGCGAGGTCAGGACGCTGACCCCCCTGGGCTTCGGGGCAGCGGACTACGCCATCGTTTTGCTTTTAATCAGCTTCTCGCTGTTCCTCCTCTCCATGGAATGGGGGCTGATCCGGTGGGCGTGATGGACGCTGACAATATCTCGTTCTCCTACGAGGATGGGACGGCTGCCCTGACCGACATCTCGTTGTCGATTGCCCGGGGCGAGCGTATCGCGATACTCGGCCCCAACGGCGCCGGAAAATCGACGCTCCTCCATGTCCTTGCAGGCCTGAAGCCCACAACTTCCGGAACGGTGCGGCTCTTCGGGAAAACACTCAATAAAAAGAATGTTGCTGGCATGCGGGGAAGGCTGGGCATCCTCTTCCAGGACCCGGACGACCAGATATTCATGCCCCGGGTGTGGGACGATGTGGCATTCGGACCGATAAACCTGGGGCTGAACGCAAAGGAGGTCGAGCGGACTGTGGAGGGAGCGCTCAGAAGGACAGGGCTGAGCGGCTACGGCGACCGCGTACCGCACCACCTCAGCTACGGCGAGAAAAAAAGGGTGGCGCTGGCGGGTGTGCTGGCGATGAGGCCCGAGATACTTCTGCTCGACGAGCCCACGGCCAATCTGGACCCGGCGAACCGGCGGCAGTTCATCGCCATCATCAACGAGCTCAACCGGAAGGGATGCACCATCGTCACCGCATCGCATGATATGGGGGCTATTCCTGAGCTGGCGGACCGGGTCTTTGTCATCAACAGGAAGAACGTCATGGATGGCACCGTCAGGGAGATATTCCTCGACGAGCCTCTCCTGAGCCGGAACAATCTGGAGATACCGGAAATCGCGCGGCTCTTCAGGGTCCTCAGCTGCTTCGGCTACGACTGCGAGGACCTTCCCCTTTCAATGGAGGAGGCCGTATCAGAGCTGACCAAGAAAATGGAGGCGGGCGGAGGTCACGTGCACCTTCACGTTCACAGCCACACGCCGGAAGAGCTGGAGAAGCTGAAATCTACCCGCATTCGCCTCAAGGGTGGCAACCACCAGCACCCCCAATGACGGGAAATGTTCCTGCCCTTCATCGAGATGCGCCCTGAGCGCCATCCGTCCTTTCCTCGATGATGGCCAGCGCCCTCATGGCACGCCATCTGGTGCCGCCGTCGGGGTGCCCGCCCAGCATCCGGAGAGCGGGCACCGCCTCCGTTATTCGAAGCGCCGACAGAATGGAGATGGCCCTCTCGAATTCCGGGGCGGCGAACGTCGGCCACCGGGAGCGGATGTCGCCGGCCAGTTTTTCTATCAGCCGTCCGAGGGCCCTGTCTTCCCTTCGGATGGTCAATCTGAGAGTCACATCCGCCACGGGGGCATCCGGCCCCATTTTGTAAGCGCTCCGCATGGTCGTCGCGAGCGGCAAAGGCCTCCTGCACCGGACCGTCAGGACCCCGGTTTCGCCCCGTTTCAACTTTGTCTGCGCAGTCTCCAGGTTCAGGAAATCGTTCACCAGCAATCTATGGGAAAAGGTCTCTCCCGGTGCAACCTTCATGAGTCCCCCGGGCCCTCCAAGGTAGCCGAACTGCTCCACGGGGTCGATAAGTTGAATTCGAGAACCGGCCGCTGCCTTCGGGCCCCGTTTGTTTAATCCAGTTCCGGCGATGTCCCCAGAGAACGAAAAGAAATCGGGCCGGAGCCTGACCCTGTCAGTGGCAAGGGCCACATGAAGCACCGTGCTCCCGAGATTCTTCACGAAGAATTCGAGCTCGACAGGTCCGCCTGCAAGCACTTCCCCATCGGCGGCACAGAAGCCTGCCCGGACCTTGAGCCCTCGCCCTGAGAAAGCCTTCCATCCTCGCAGGCGCACTTTTTCAGCTGGCGATTTGCGGGGCTTCGTCATGGAAAATCGGGGACGGGGAGTCAGGCCTCTGTCCGGTGCGATGCTCCCCGCTCTCCCTTGCTGCTCGTGTTACGCTCCTGTGGCCTTTCCGCACTTGGGGCAGAACTTCGTTCCGGGCGGGATGTTAGCGCCGCATCCCGCGCACGCGGTGACAGAGCCGCCCATCTTCGCTCCGCACTTGGGGCAGAACATTGAATCCCCCGGCACGGAGGCGTTGCAGCTCGGGCAGCTCCTTCCGGCCGCCTGCTGCTTGGAGCCGCACTTGGGGCAGAATGTGCTGTCCGGCGGTATCATGGCGTTGCACGAGACGCAGGGCTTCCCTCCGGCCCCTGGGCCGGCCTGCTGGGGCTGCTGTCCCGGCCCAGGCTGCTGCATCGCCTGCGTCATCATGTAGCCCATGCCCATGCCGGCTCCCATCCCGACGCCCGCGCCAACGAGGCCTCCGCCGCCGCCCGGCTGGGCGGCCGCGTCCCTCATGGCCTGTCCGGACTGGTACTGCATGTAGTTGGTCCCCAGAACGGTCATGGACGACCGCGTGTCGACGGCCTTCTGGACCTCCTCGGGCATGTTGATGTAAAGGCCGGAGAGCTTCTCTATGCTGATGCCGTACATCTCGAAATGGTCCTTGCAGCGCTCGAGCACTATCTGCTCCATCGTGGTGAGCTTCGAGGCCAAATCGGCGACGCCGACGCCCTTCTCCTTCATCTTTCCCAATGAATCGTAGATGACGATTATCAACTGCTCCTTTGTCCTGTCCTCGATCTCCTGGGAGGTGTGGATGTTCATGGCGCCCGCGAACTGGTTTATGAAGTTGGCCGGGTCCTTCACCTTGTACCTGAACTCCCCGAAGACCCTCAGGTTCACGAGGCCGAAGTCCTGGTCCCTGAAAACGTAAGGCTGCTTGGAGCCGAATTTCGCGTCGAAGGCGCGCTTTTGCAGGTAGTAGACCTCGGCCTGCTGCTGAACACCGGAGATGGCGTGTATCAGGGCTCCGATGATGGGGGCGTTCTGGGTCGTCAGTGCGTACCTGTCCGGCCTGTCGAAGAAGGCCAGCGTCTTCCCGTCACGGAAGAAGACGGCGACCTCGTCCTCACGCACCACGATATTATCGTTGAGCTTGATGTTCCTGGGAAGCTTCCACATCACATTCGGTCCCTTGACATTGGAATCCCAGATGAACGTGTCCGCGCCTATCAGAGACATCTCACATCACCTCGGTGCCGGTTATCCGCTTTATGCGAGCCTTGAACGTTGTCTCGAAGTCGTCGATGCGGGTGCGCAGGTTGCCTATCTCGGTCTTTATCCCGGAGCCGTTCTCAGCGTCCACGGCGGTCCTGAGGGGCACAATGCCCTGCTCGATGAAGAGTATGTGGTTTATGAGATTGTAGTCGTACTGGTAGAGCTGGTCGAGCTCCTGCTCCTCTATCCGGATGGCGGCGGAGAAGCCGCTGTAGCCTCCCTCGGCGTGCCTCACGGAGCCCTCCACTGCCTTGAACCGGTTCACGAGCTGGCCCATGCGGTCCAGCTGGTCCATCAGCATGGCGTCCACCATGGTCTTCCGGCATTTCTCGAGCTCCTGTCGGGCCCTCCCGAGCCTCTCGGCCATCTGGACGCGGAGGAGGTCGTCCGCCGTGCGGATGTCCTCGCGCTTCCGGTAGCCGGAGTAGCCTGGAATCACAGACTGGATCTTCTTCAGAATTCCCTTGTCCTCTTCCACTCTTTGCCTTAGGTCGGGCATCTGTTTCCCTCGCTCTTAGTTCATGCAAATGTCGATATTTAAGCATATCACCCCCCCTTTTTCTCATATAATTGCCGTACCTCCGCTTCCTGTGGAAAAAGGATTATATAATACGCGATACCATAATATGAGGTGCAATGGCGAATGTCCCGTTTCTTCGTATAGGCTCCGGAAGCCTCTCCGAGACCAAGGGCGCATCCGGGATGATACTTATCCTGTGCGTTGACCGGGACAACGATTTCGGTGTCAAGGCGAAGGTCAAGAGCCCTATTATCGGGCGGAAGGCCAACGTGCAGGCCGCCGTCAAGCTCGCACTGGCCGACCCGGAGGATTCGGATTCCAACTCGCTTTTCGCCGCCATCAAGGTCTACGACGAGCTCAGGAAGGCCGGCAAGTCCGTGGAGATTGCCACCCTCTGCGGCGACACGGATGTCGGCGAGAAATCCGACCACCTCATCACCTACCAGCTTGGCGAGGTAATCAGCAATGTCAAGCCCGAGAACGCCATACTGGTTTCCGACGGGCCCGAGGACGAGTTCGTGCTGCCGGTGCTCAAATCGAAGCTCAAGGTCCTTGGAATACAGCGCGTGGTGGTCAAGCAGAGCGAGCGCATCGAGAGCGCCATCTACATTATTAGGAAGGGGATGGCCAAGGAGGAGATACAGAAGGGCATCATCGTGCCCATCTCGCTCATAGCCATGACATGGGGCATCTTCGCGATGACGGGCATCGCGCCCCGCAACCTCGGGGCCGGCGCAATCGCCCTTCTAATCGGCACGTATTTCCTGCTCCAGTCCCTCCGCATCAAGGAACGCGCCCTTGAAACGTTCAAGGAGGTCCGCGCCGGAATGCTGGCGGCGAAGCTCTCCATATTCACATCGCTGATATCGTTCCTGTTCATATTCGTCGGCGCGGCCTACACGTATCAGATAAGCATCAAGACAGCCTTCGTTTCCGTGGAGGAGGCGTCCCTGTTCTTCGCCTCGGGCTTCCTGTGGTGGACGATACCGGCCATCGCGGTCCGATGGGGCGGCGACTTCGCGGACTTCTACCTGCGGCAGAAGAGGCTCGTGTGGTCCCATGTGTACATGATGCTCTCGGGAGTGGCCATGGTGCTGCTGCTGGGCGCCGTGTTCGTGCTTCTCCGCTACTTCCTTGGATTCCTGCGCGGAACCACCTTCGACGAAGTTGTGAGGCAGGTGGGTATCTACCTGCTGGCGACAGTCACCATCGCGATAACGGGCGCCATCAGCTACAGGTACATGAAGGACAGGCAGACGGTGAAGCAGCCGCCGGTGCCGCAGACCCAGCCAAAGGTCTGAGACGCGCTTGTGAAATTATTTTGGGATTTGGCAACGGCCATCCAATTGTTGCGTGAAGAGGGGCGGCATTGCACGCTGTGCAAACTAAGATACCCCATCTCCCATTTTTGCGATTCGTTGTGCCAAAATTCTTATAGCGCCCACCGGATACTTCTCCCGAATGACGGCGCAGATACCTTTCGTGAGCTTCAGCACGTTCTTCGCAAGCCGCGAGCGAGTGCGGCTTCCCGAGGCCCTGCTTCTCATCGATGCGATGAAGAAGCTTGGAGGCACCGAATGCAGCCTGAGCATGCGCTGTGCGGGCCGGTTCGCCATAGGCGCGCAGTCCGCATCTCCACAGCTTTCAGAGGACGATGTCGTGGAGATTGCCGATTATGACCCGGTCCGGCATTCGGTGCTGGCCATCGGGCTCAAGGAGCCAAGCCTCGACACTCCGCTGCACTGGCTCAGCTACAGGACCGACCCCGCGTCGGGCGCCATCGCCTTCGTCAGATTCGACGGAAGGAAGGAAGGGGTCGCCTATGTCGGAAAGAGGCACCCCTTCGGAACGTTCGACGAGGCCATGGAGGTCGTTAAGCTCGCCAAGGAGAAGGGCGCGCCCGCCGGGGTCGAGGGCCGCGGATATCTGTTGCGCGCGGGGACGCTGGACAAGCTTGTCAAGATTCTCAATGGCAAAAACACAGGGGTGATATCATGAAGGTGAGGGTCGGAAAGAGGGTCAAGGACATACCTGCGCTCTGGTACGAGGACCAAAAGGTCATGTTCATAGACCAGAGATATCTGCCCCACAAGTTCAAGATATACGAGGCCAGGACTGTCCGCGCCGTCGCGTTCGCCATCAAGGAGATGGTCGTCCGCGGGGCGCCCGCCATAGGCGCAGCGGCCGCCTACGGGATGGCGCTGGCGTGGCAGCTGGACCAGGACCTCGACAAGACCGCCGCCGAGCTGCGGGCCACGAGGCCCACGGCCCACGACCTGTTCTACGGCGTCAACCTGATGCTAAAGGCGGCCGCTGACAAGAAGAACGTCAAGCACGCCGCCAAGGACTTCGCGGAGAGCATCGTGGAGCAGTGCCACAAGATAGGGGAGCACGGGGCCCGCCTGATACAGAGCGGGAACGGGATACTGACCCACTGCAACGCCGGAGCCCTCGCCACGGTGGATTACGGCACGGCGCTGGCGCCGATAAGGATAGCCCACCACGCCGGAAAGAAATTATTCGTGTTCGCAGACGAGACGAGGCCCAGGCTCCAGGGTGCGAAGCTCACAGCATGGGAGCTCATGAACGAGGGCATTCCCCACGCCGTCATCGCCGACAACGCCGCCGGCTACTTCATGGCCAAGGGCGAGGTCGACCTCGTGATAGTCGGTGCGGACCGGATAACCGCCTCCGGAGATTTTGCCAACAAGATAGGCACATACGAGAAGGCCGTGCTGGCCAAGGAGAACAGCATCCCGTTCTACGTTGCGGCGCCTATAAGCACGTTCGATTTCAACACACGCGAAGGCCGAGATATACCGATAGAGGAGCGCTCCGAGAACGAGGTGCACTTCGTCGGAAAGACGCGCATCACGCCCAAGGGGGCCCTGGCCTGGAACCCGGCGTTCGATGTGACGCCCGCAAGATACGTGACCGCCTTCATAACGGAAAAAGGGCTGATAACCCCCAGCCGGGTCAGGGATGTGGCATGACCGTCCCGAAGAAGCCGATGCGCCGTTACAATGCGGTCTTCTTCGACCTCGTGGGAACGCTGATGAGCGCTGCCTCGGACGACGAGGCCCACAACTTCTTCATGGACACCATAATCGAAAAGTACCATATAACCACGGAGCCTCCGCTGCTGTTGCAGGAGTTCAACACCCGCGTTCGAATGTCCTACGACGAGAGCGTTGAGCAGTGGGCCTCCCACAAGGGAGAGGTCAAGAAGACCGTGAAGGGCATCCTGCAGGAGCACGGCATCGAGGGCACGGAGACGGACCTGGAATGGCTCTACCATGAATACCTGAAGAAGCACCAGACCTACGTCCGCCTTATGGAAGGCGCTAAGGGCGTGCTCGAGGAGACCAAGAAACTGGGGGTCCATGTCGGGTTGATAGCGAACCTCGACACTGACTATGTGAATTTGCAGCTGAAGTGGCTGGACCTCTCCTGCGACATCTTCGATTCCATCACGACGGCGGAGGAAGTCGGGGCGCGCAAGCCCAGCCCGCGTATATTCAATGCGGCGCTGGAGAAGGCCGGAGTGGAGGCCAAGGCCGCCATAATGGTCGGCGACTCCGTCGAGCGCGACATACGCGGCGCCAAGTCGATGGGCATGAGGACCGTGCTGCTGGACACGCGCATGGTCAAGGACGAGATAGCGGCGGCGGACTTCGTGGCCAGCGACGTTCCCCGCCTGACTAAGATACTGATAGAGCTGGTCTACGGACCGTAACGCGAGGGGAGCGGCACAGGGGCGGCAAGGCAGCACAATCCTCAGTCGGCGCAGGGCCGGCGCATCAGGCAATGGTTTAGGTTCCCGCCCGATTTCGATTACCGCATTCATTCGCCGAATTCCCATTTTTTCGGGGGCGGTACATCCATATTTTCCCAGAACTCTACCCATCCTACTGCCGTGTCTCGGGTGACCCTTCCTCCAAGGACCCTCGTAATCCTTTTGTAATATACTATCGGATCACCGTAACAATGAAATATCGAGATGGGCATGCTTAATCCATGTCTCGGATAGTCATTTCTTTCGTCTTGGGATTGCTTATCCTTTCTTCCGTTATTCCTTTTGGTGTCTCCCAAACTTCTGGAGTACAAATCGAAGATAATTTGCCGCCTCAATGTCGGGCCTTTCCTGACCACAATAAATCGATGAGCATCAATAATTTCAACGGAATGCAAATGGAAAATCTCACAATAAGGGCGGATGGCGGATTGGAGCTTAAAAAGGATACGGGATATTTCGGCTATCCATTCTTTCCCGTGTGCAATCTGACCAATTATCAGACCGACCCCGATATCGCCGCCGATTCAAAGGGGAACTTCATTATCGTATGGCAGGACCTTCGCGGCGGTAACGGTTATGATATCTATGCCCAGCGTTATGATTCAAATGGCAACAAGAACGGCACCGAAATCCCTGTATGCCTATTGCCACAAAGTCAACTTGTGCCGGCCATCGCAGTCGATACAAATGATAATTTTATTATGCTGTGTTGCATAAATCTATCTCCGTTTCTTAAAGGACCTCCGTTTTTTCGGGACCAGTCTGGTTAGTCCTTGACAATCACGACATAGGCTCTCATTCCAATATATTTTTTGGGAGCGTCGATTTTTGCACTGTTGCCGAATTTCGTGATCACTTTTTCGTAGACGACTTCTACTTTCTCTTTCAGGACCAGGTTACCTTTCAACAATTCAATATGGCGCATATATGGGATATCCATGGATATCCTTATATAGTTTTCGGTCCATGTCCTATGCGATGATTTTCAATGACCGACATGGATAAAAAGGAGCACGAACGCTGGGGCAAGATTTTCATTGACGACAGGGACTGGCCGGTATACAACGAACAACTCGTGAAGAGAGGCGAATATTTTCTTGACGTCGAATGGGTGCGGAACTGGGGGAAGGAACTCCAAGAGATGAACTGCGACAAGGTAGGTCACCCATATCAATTCCCCGACTCATTGATTCGCCTTCAGTCAATCTGGCATGACAAGAATGTCCCGTACAGAATGCTTGAGGGCATCACGAGACAGCTATGCATAAAGGCCCAGATTCCCGAATACAACGATTATACGACTATCAACAGACGAATCAATCAGCTCGACTTTCATTTGGATATCCCCGACGGTGATAATCTTGCAATATTTAGTGATGGTTCGGGATTCCAGGCGATAAACGGCGGAGAATATCTCAGGGAGAAATACGGCAAGAAGAATCGACAATGGATTCAGGTTGTTATTCTCGGAGATTCAAAAACAAAGGAACCCGTAAGTTTCGAGGTGAATCTCATCCCTTCTTCAGAACCGGAAAGCGCAAAGCGCCAGCTCAAGCGATTATTGGACAATAAAGTCCGGGTTTCGAAGTTCGGTGGTGATGGGGCTTTCGACGAAATCGACCTCTGGCAGGAACTCGAATCCAATAAGATACACCCATCAATCAAACCCGATGAAAACGCCCGT
>Ga0315287_10008586_pt1 | contig 10328 bp, 10 predicted proteins | sample YL17G11_0_MG_FD_205037 | JGI IMG/M metagenome (GOLD analysis project Ga0315287, IMG submission 205037) | Sediment microbial communities from Yellowstone Lake, YNP, Wyoming, USA - YL17G11_0 | ecosystem: Environmental > Aquatic > Freshwater > Lake > Sediment | place: USA: Wyoming | collected...
CCGTGCGATCGGCGGCGGCGCCCGCGGCGATGAACCCCTCGAAGACCTCGCGCAGCTCGCCGTTGAGCTCGCCGGCGCTGGCGTTCTTGACGAAGTCGACGTAGTCCTCGGCGTCGGCCAGCCGGGTCAGAGGCAGCACCCGTTCCTCGCCTGTCTCGGGGTCGGCGCCGGTGTGCACGTAGGTGACGAGGCTGCAGGCCGGGTCGGGGCACGGGATCGGGAAGAAGTCCGTCTTCTTGAATCCGTGGCGCGACTGAGCCGCGATCATCCGCGCGCAGTCGGCGAGGGTGACGCGGTCCATCGGATCGGTGGCGGCGACCGGCAGAGCGGGCCCGAAGCGTCCCGCATACGTCGCCGGCTGCAGCGTCAGGCAGCGCACGTGCCGCTGCGCGAGGGCGAAGTCGACGAGCGCGCCGAGCTCGTGCTCGTTCACGCCGCGCACCACGGTAGCGACCAGGACCGTGCGCAGCTCTCGCTCGGCGAGCATGTCGACAAGGCGCAGTTTGAGATCGACGAGGGCGCGGCCGCGCAGAGTCTCGTACGTAGCGTCCTCGAGCCCGTCGAACTGCAGGTAGATGGTCGGGTCGAACTCCGCCACCGCGTCGAGGAAGGCCGGATCCTCCGCCAGGCGCACGCCGTTCGTGTTCAGGAGGATGCGGCGGAACCCTTTGCCCTCGGCGAGCCGCAGGACCTCGATGATCTGCGGATGCAACGTGGGCTCGCCGCCGCTCAGCTGGAGGCTCTCGGGCTCGCCCTCGCAGGCGAGGAGGCGCTCCATCATGGCGTCGATCTGGGCCAGGCTGAGGTGACCGCCTCCGGCGCTCGGGCCCGCGAAGCACACCGGGCAGTCCAGCTGGCACGCCTGCGTGATCTCCATCAGCGCCAGGCAGGTGTGCTGTTCGTGCTCGGGGCAGAGACCGCAGGAGTCCGGGCAGCCGTGGAAGTCGCGTTCGACGTGGATGGGCATCGAGCCGGGACGCGCGAAGCGACGCGCGTCGCGATACTGCTGGGCATCCGACGAGACCAGCGCCTCCGTCCAGCCGTGGTCGGGGCACCAACTGCGCATGACTACCCGGCCGCGCCGTTCCACGATGTGGGCATCGACGAGCTGACGGCACTCCGGGCAGACGCTGCGCGTCATGCCGAGGGGCGTGTCTCTGCGGTCGCGCCGCTTGGGCGAGTCCGTCATCTCCTTGCGGGTGGATCTGCTCTCAAGTGCCACTGCGCGCTCCTCGCCGAGTGGGCAACGCCCGACCTTGCGCGGGTGCGAGGCGCTCATCGTGAGTGTCACCGTAGTCGAAAGGCCACGGTCTGTCGACGACCGGCGCCGCGCCGCCGCGGGATCGCCCCCCGCTCATTCGCCCCGCGCCCCGGGGAGCGCGCAGGCGCTGGCGACCAGCGCCAGGTGCGAGAAGGCCTGGGGGAAGTTGCCGACCAGACGGCCGGCGGTCGTGTCGTACTCCTCGGAGAGCAGGCCGACATCGTTGCGCAGCGACAGGAGGCGTTCGAAGAGAGCGCGCGCCTCGTCGTGGCGCCCGAGCAGGGCGAGGTCGTCGACCAGCCAGAAGCTGCAGGGCAGGAAGGCGCCCTCGCCCGGGGGCAGCCCGTCGGCGGCGTCCGCGTCGGGCACGTAGCGCAGCACCAGACCGTCGCGGCAGAGCTCGCGCCGGATGGCGTCGACGGTGCCGGCGACGCGCGGGTCACTCGCCGGCAGGAAGCCCACCTTGGGGATCAGCAGCAGCGAGGCATCGAGCGCCGCCGAGCCGTACGACTGCGTGAAGCTGCCGCGAGCCGCGTCGTAGCCCTCGCGGCAGACCTCCTCGTGGATCTCCGCGCGCAGGCGGCGCCAGCGAGTCGCATCGCCGTCCAGGCCGGACTCCTCGACGGCGCGCACGGCGCGGTCGGCGGCGACCCAGGCCATCACCTTCGAGTGGGTGAACTGGCGCCGCGGACCGCGCACCTCCCAGATGCCCTCGTCGGGCTCGCGCCAGTTTGACTCGAGCCAGTCCATGATGTGACGCTGGATGCGCCAGGCGGAGGGGTCGGGCTCCATGCCCAGGCCGCGGGCGACGTCCATCGCGGCCAGGACCTCGCCGTAGACGTCGAGCTGCATCTGCCCGGAGGCGGCGTTGCCGACGCGCACCGGGCGCGAGCCCTCGTAGCCGGCGAGCCAGTCGAGCTCGTACTCGGCCAAGCGGCGCTCGCCGGCGACGCCGTACATGATCTGCAGGTCGTCGGGGTCGCCGGCGACCGCGCGCAGCAGCCAGTCGCGCCAGGCCACCGCCTCGGCGCTGTAGCCGCCGGCCATCAGCGCCTCGAGCGTGAGGGCGGCATCGCGCAGCCAGCAGTAGCGGTAGTCCCAGTTGCGCACCCCGCCCAGCTGCTCGGGCAGCGACGTCGTCGGGGCGGCGACCACCCCGCCGGTCGGCTCGTAGGTGAGCGCCTTGAGGGTGAGCAGCGAGCGCATGACGGGCTCGCGCCAGGGCCCATCGTAGGTGGACCATTCTGTCCACCATGCCTCTGTGTCGGCGATGGCCCCGGCCACGTCGACGGCCGGCGGCGCCGGGCGGTGCGACGGATGCCAGGTCAGGGAGAAGCCGACGCGCTCGCCCTCCGCGACGACGAAGTCGGCGGCGTGCGCGAGGTCCGCGGCCTCGAGCGGGACGTCGGCGCGGACCTCCAGGGCGTCGGGGCCCGCGACGGCGACCAGGGCGTCACCTGCGCGTCGCACCCAGGGCACGACGCTGCCGTACTCGAAGCGGATGCGCAGGTCCATGCGCATCGCGACGGAGCCGCACACACCGATGACCTGGCGGATCACGCGCGGGTGGCGCTGGCGCGGCGGCATGCAGTCGACGAGGAGGACTGCCCCGTCGTCGGTCTCGAACTGCGTCTCGAGGACGAGCGTCTCGCCGCGGTAGCGGCGCGTCACGCTGCGTACGCCCCCGGCCGGCCGGATCTGCCAGCGGCCGTTCTCGGGACCGCCGAGCAGCGCGGCGAAGCAGGCCGGCGAGTCGAAGCGCGGCAGGCAGAGCCAGTCGAGCGAGCCGTTGCGGCAGACGAGCGCGGCGCTGTGCGTGTCGCCGATCAGGGCGTAGGCCTCGAGCGGCGATGAGGCGGACGCCGCACCTGGCCGGGGCGAGACGGCGTCCGCTCGGCTCACCGGCTCACCGTCTTCGCCTCGGCGATCAGCGCGTTCAGGTTGGTCGGGATGGGGTTGGCCTTGAGCAGGCGCGCCATCCAGACGACGTTGTGCGCCAGGTAGCGCGCCGTCTTGTTGGTGTACAGGTGCTTGTCGCCGCCGGCCTCGATGTAGCTGGGGCCGGGGCCGGCGTCGCCGACCCAGTAGGTGTCCGCGTTCGGCGGCACCACGCAGCCCAGGTGGGTGAGGTTGAAGAGGGTGGTGCCGGCCGCGTCGTGGGCGCCGTCCTCGTTGCCGGTGACGATCACGCCGGCGACCTTGCCGTAGAGCGGGAACTGACCGGTCACCGGGTCGCCGTCGTCGTAGCTGCCGTCGAGGCGCTCGATCACAAGCTGCGCGACGGCGCTGCGCACCCCGAACCAGATGGGCGTGCCGACGATGACGATGTCAGCGGCCTTGAGCTTCGCGTAGATCAGCGGCCACTGGTCGCCGTTGCCGAGGTCCGACTCGACCCCGAACGGGACGTTGAAGTCGACCACGCGCACGATCTCGCTCTCGACGCCGAGCGGCGCCATGAGGTCGACGACCTTGTCGATGAGGGCCTCAGTATTCGAGACCGCCGGCGACTTCTTGAGGGTGCAGTTGAGGATGACTGCCTTCAGGTCCACGCTCACCTCCGAGCATCGGGAGTGCGAGGACCGTGTCGTACCCGCCCCCGCGTCATGCCACCGTAGTACCCACGGCCGCGGAGGCACAACCGGACACTGAAGGTTGGCGAACCTGAAGCTCGGGAATACGGGCCACATCCCGGAGCATGGATTCGCCACGCACGACTCCAGCCGGCTGCGCGTGCGACCATCACAACCCGACGACCTTGAGACGAGGGGGTCTCCCATGAGCGACTACGACGTCGTCGTGATCGGCACCGGCATCGCGGGCGGGTCGGTGGCCGCGCAGTGCGCCGCGTCCGGCTTGAAGGTGGCCGTCACGGACCGAGTACCCTACGGTGGCACCTGCAGCCAGCGCGGCTGCGACCCCAAGAAGGTGTTGCTGGCGGCCTCTGAGGCCGTGGGCCGAGTGCAGGCTCTCGCCGGCCACGGCCTCGAGGGCGAGCCGCGCATCGTCTGGGGCGACCTCGTGCGCCGCAAACGCGAGTTCGTGGGCGGCGTGCCGCAGCGCACCGAAGGCCGCCTCCGCGACGCCGGGGCCACGCTGCTGCACGGCGAGGCCACATTCGTCAGCGAAGACACCCTGGCGATAGACGGCCGGCGGCTGAGTGCGGACAACATCGTCATCGCCAGCGGGGCGATCCCACGCCCCTTGGGCATTCCCGGCGAAGAGCTGCTCGTGCACGCCGACGGCTTCATGGACCTCGACGAGCTGCCGCCGCGCGTGGTCTTCGTGGGCGGCGGCTACATCTCGTTCGAGTTCGCGGGGCTGGCGCGCCGCGCCGGCGCCGAGGTCACCATAGTGCACCGCTCCTCGCGGGTGCTGAAAGGCTTCGACGCCGACCTGGCCGCACTGCTGGTCGAGCGCTACCGCAGCCTCGGCATCAAGGTGCTGCTCGATACTCCCACGCTCGAGGTCGGTCGCGAGGGCGAGGCCTTCGCCGTGAGGACTCCGGCCGGCAGCCTGCCCGCCGACCTCGTCGTGCACGGCGCCGGGCGCGTCCCCGACCTCGCGAATCTCGACCTCCCGGTTGCCGGCGTGCACGCCGGCAACCACGGCGTCGTGGTCGATGCCCAGCTGCGCAGCGTCAGCAATCCCCGCGTGTTCGCCGCCGGTGACGCCGCGGGCGTCGGCGCCGCCCTCACGCCGCCGGCCTCGCGTCAGGCGAACGTGGTCGTCAAGACCATCCTCGGCCAGGCGGCCGAGTACGACCCGCGGGCGACAGCCAGCGTGGCCTTCAGCGACCCGCCGCTCGCCGCCGTCGGCATCACAGCCGAGGAGGCAGAAGCGAGGGACGACGTAGAGATCGTGAGCAACGACATGAGCGGCTGGTTCACCGCCCGCCGCCTGGGGCTCACTCACGCCGCCGCCAAGGTGATCCGCGAGAAGGCCGGCGGCAAGCTGCTGGGTGCGCACGTGCTCGGGGCGAACGCCGAGGAGGTCATCAACGTGTTCGCGCTCGCCGTGCGCCACGGTCTCACGGCGGATGAGGTGGCGGAGACGGTGTGGGCGTACCCCACGGCCAGTTCCGACATCGGCTACATGCTGTGACGTGCGCCGGCTGACGGCCCGACGCGGCGACGCCACCCCGACTGCGGGTTTCGGCTTTGGCGCTGTTACGCATTCAGGGGTCACGAGCCGACGTAACGGCTCCGGCGGCGAAGGGAAGGGAAAGCTCATGAAGGCGATTGTGAAAGACGCTGTCGTGGCAGAGAGCGATGCGCCGTCGTGGTCGGTGACCGGGTCAACGGCGGCGGCGCCCGGGCGTACCCTCAGCCCGAAGAGGCGGCGAAGCAGATCGCCGGGTACGTCGCCTTTTGGGAGGGCGCCGGGGAAGAGAAGTGAGATTCGGGCGATGCGGGGAACAGTCGTCATATGACAACGCTTTCGCAGCCCGCCAACGGCCGGCCTCACGGCGGCGGCCGCCTCAGGAGATCCGCGAGCCTGCTCTTGCTCGCGGGTCTGGCGGCCGTGGGCGTGAGCGCCTGCGGCGGCGCGCCAGAGTCCGCGAAGTCAGACGCCGCGAGGCCGGCGTCCAGCACTTCTCCAGACGCCACCGGCGTGCCGCCGCTGGTGTGCGGAACGGCCTCGCCTCCGGCCCGACCGAACCCCGCGCGCACAGGCCCACCGGTCACCATCACCGATCGCGCGAACCACGTGTGGGACATCTCGAGCGCGGTGTACAAGTACGGCTTCGAGGCCGATCAGTTCGACTACGGCCTCGGTGTCAACGTGATCCGGCCGATCGACGGCCCCGATTTCCTGGCCCCGGGCGACGCGGGCTACCCGGACGCCGGCGAGGACTTCCCCCTGGTCGGGGTCGAGCGCGCCGGCGAGGCGCGCGCCTACCCCATCGACATCCTCACCCGCCACGAGATCGTCAACGACTTCATCGGCGATGCCCATCTCGCGGTGAGCTACTGACCTCTCGCTGGGCTGGCCGCGGTGTACGGCCGGGACGTGAGGATCGGCGCCGACGCGGGGCTACGCGACACCTCGGGCGAGCCCATACCTGCCGGCACGCTCGTGCTCGATCTGGGCGCCAGCGGGTGGACGTATCACAATGTGTTCGTGCTCTACGATCGCGAGACCGGCTCGCTCTGGTATCCGTACCCCGAGGACGGGGGCCTGCGCGCCATCGCCGGCCCGCTTGAAGGCCGCGTGCTTGAGTCGCAGCGCGGCACGTCGACCTCGTGGGCGGACTGGGTCCGCGACCATCCCGGTTCGCTCTTGCTGGAGCCGCGCTAGTTGCGGCATTCACATGGCGTAGACCCGACACTGGGGAGACGAGGCGGGGACCGTCTCGTGCCGTCGAAGAGGCTGCGGCCGGCTGCGTGACGCGAGAGCTGTCGCCGCCATGGCGCCCGTTTGTGATCGGTCCCGGCTCAGCATGGAGGTGAGCGTGCGGCAAGAGGGCAACGAGTACGACCTGGTGGTCATCGGCGGAGGGTCGGCGGGTCTCACCGCCGCCGCGTTCGCCGGCCGGGTGGGCGCGCGCGTCCTGCTCGTCGACCGCGAACGCTTCGGCGGCGACTGCCTCTGGGCCGGCTGCGTGCCCTCGAAGGCGCTCATCCGCTGCGCCACGGTCGCCCACACGGCGGGGCGCAGTGCGGACTACGGCGTCCTCGCCGATCCCACCGTCGACTTCCCCGGCGCCATGGCGCACGTGCGCCGGGCGATGGCGCGGATCGCCGTCGGCGACTCGGCGGATGCCCTGGCGGCGAGAGGCGTCGAGACGGCTTTTGGAGGTGCCCGTTTCGTGGGCCCCCGGCGGCTGCGCATCGAAGGCCGCGAGGTCACGGGTCGCGCGATCATCGTCGCCACGGGCGCCCGGCCGAGCCCGCCGGCGATACCGGGTCTGGCGGAGGCGGGCTACCTCGACCACGTCTCCCTGTGGTCACTGGCCACGCTGCCCCGCCGCCTGGTCGTCGTCGGCGGCGGCCCCGTGGGCGTGGAGATGGCACAGGCGTTCGCGCGACTGGGCGCGCAGGTGACGCTCGTGCAGCGGGGCGAGCGCCTGCTGCCGCGCGACGACGCCGAGCTCGCCGGCCTTCTGCGGGGATATCTGGAGGAGGAGCTCACCGTGCTCTCCGGCGCCGCGGTCGTCGGCGCGCGGCGCCGCGGGGCCGACAAGGTGCTCACGGTGCGGACCGCCGGGGCAGAGCGCGACCTGGTCTGCGATGAGGTGCTGGTCGCCACCGGGCGCCGGCCAGCCTTTGAGGACCTCGACCTGGAGGCCGGTGGAGTGCGCGCCACCACCCGAGGCATTGAGGTCGATGCGAGCCTGCGCACGTCGGCCGCCGGGGTCTTCGCCTGCGGCGACTGCACCGGCGGCCCGCAGTTCACCCACGTCGCCGAGGCCCAGGCGCGCGTCGCCACGCGCAACGCGCTGTTCCGCGGTCGCGCCCGCTTCGCGCGCACGCTCGCCTGGACGACGTTCACCGCTCCGGAGCTCGCGCAGGTGGGCCTCACCGAAGAAGAGGCGCGGCGGAAGCTTGCGGACGTGCGCGTCTATCGCTTCGAGTACAGCGACCTGGACCGGGCGGTCTGCGACGGCGAGACCCGAGGCCGCGCCAAGGCGATCTGCGACCGGCGCGGCCGCATCCTCGGCGCCTCGCTGCTCGGAGCGCGCACCGGAGAGGCCGCGAGCGAATTGACCGTCGCCGTCGATGCGGGTCTCACCATACGGCGGCTCGGGGCGAGCATCCACGTATACCCCACCTTCTCGCGCATCGTCAGACGGCTGAGCGACCAGGCGTTCGTCGACGACGGGGTCAGCCCGCTCACGGCGCGCTTGTTCGGGAGGTTCCGCGGCTAACAGCTAGCGCGCCGGATCGGCCTCGGCGCGCAGCCGGGCGAACACCGCGAGAAGGGACTCGACGGACGGCCTGTCGATGGGCGTCTTGCTCGGGGCAAGCAGGCGCACGATCCCGCCCGAGTCGATGATGGCGTCGCCACCCAGCTGCAGCGAGTCGCCCTGGATGCCGCGCAAGCTGCGACCTTCCTTCTGGAGCTCGCGGTAGCGCCACACGGTGGCGAGGTTCCAGGAGCCCCGCAGCGAGCGGCGCATGCCGAAAGCCCCGTACGTGTCGCGCCGTGCGTCGATCAGCAGCGGGAACGGCGAGCCCGTCTCCTCGAGCCAGGCCGGCGCCTTGGAGGCCGGGCCGAAGGAGATCGTCACGATGCGCGCGCCGAGGTCTTCGAGCTCACTCTGCTGGTCGCGCAACTGCGCGACGTGCTCGCGGCAGGGCAGTCAGCCGTAGTGGCGCAGAAAGACGAGCAGCGCGTGCGAGCCACCGGCGAGAGCATCGGCGAGCCCGTACACGCCGCCACGCGCCTCCGGCAGCTCGAACGCGGGTGAGCGTTGCCCCTCGGCGGCGATCTGCGGGCTGTTTCCGGGCGATCGTGGCGTGTTGTTCATGCGCTGAGCCTCCTTCTCTCGTCGCGTGGGCGCGAGCCGGCAGTCAGTCTACGGCATGGGCGACGACGCCAGCCTTCAGGGAGGCGTTCAGCGCCGACATCCCAACCACGCCAAGCAGAGGCGCCCGTCCCGCGCAGAGGACAAGCCGATGGCGGAGCGCTCGGGCCGCCGCGGCGTGGCAGAGCGTGTCCCCAGCGGCGAGTTCTTGGGCGACTCCCAGGTGATGAAGACGCAGCGACCCGCCGCATCGCCGCCATCCTGCTGCTCGAGCCGGCGCTCGACGCCAACTACGAGCGGGTGAAGGCGGATACGTGTCCGCGCCTCGGACAACCGACAATGCAGCCGACTGGTTGACGTTGATTCCGAGGGCGTGACACCCAAAACGCCGAGTGCCACTCTTCAAGCTTACCTCCCTCGGGCTTCGGCCCGGGGCGCGAAACCGCCGCACGGCGGTTTCTGCATTTCTAGGGCAATCGTAATCATGACTGAGACTCCCAGCGACGCCGAGGTGACGAACGTCTACGACGGGTCCGCGGAGAGCTCAATGTGCCGCGCGCCGGCGCGGCCCGACGGCGTGCGCCTCATCAGCGGGTTCGTGCGCGCCGTCAAGCCGGCGTCATCGGGCTGCTGCGGCGACGTGAGGTGCTGCTGAGGCGGCGCACCGCCTGCCACGGCAACGTCACCGTCTACGCGCCCTCCCCAAAGTGGTATGTTCATTGTGCGGATGACCTCGGCGACGAGACTCCGCCAGTACGAAGGTCCCCCCCCAAGTACTCGATGTCGAGGCCCTCAGCCAGAAAGCCGTACTTTGCGGACAGGAGTTCGTCGTGGCAAGTGAACGGTGGAATGGTGACAACACACGACATGACCAAGTACCTGGTGCCGTGACTGCTGAAGTCGGAGTTGCCAGCCTCATCGATGCACACGAAGAGCGTGTCCGGCGAAGTGCCGGGGCGGCGGCTGCGTCGATCTGTGATCCGGGGCTCAATGCGCATGATTGCCAAGCTACCGACTCGGGCCTCGCTTGCCAACGATGACGACGCAACGTCAACACGGACGTCGAAATGGCAACTTGAACAAGCGCCCTACAGCCAGGCCGATATCGCCGGCTCTGCTCCGCGGGTCTCATACTCTACGAGGGCGGCCTCATCGAGTACCCGCTGGTGATCCTTGGCGTGGCTGCGCCGGCAAGGTTTGCCGGCCCCGGCGTCGACACCACCGAGCACGAACGAGAGAGGCTTGAAGGAGTAGATGCGACTCGCATATAGTTGTGCCAATCATCCATGGACCTTCCCGACTCCTCATCCGCACATCCTACGCCTGCCCGCGGCCGGCCCTGCACTTCCGGGCCCGGCCGTGCGCTCTCGCGCCTGGAGCCTTGGCTCCTGCTGCTCCTCGCGGAGAGCCCCGCGCACGGCTACGAGCTCCTGGAACGTCTTCAGGCGTTGCCTGAGGCCCCATCCGCGGATCGCGGCCACCTCTACCGCACCCTGCGTCGCCTGGAAGAGCAGGGGCTGGTGACATCGGAGTGGCAGATGCCGCAGGCGGGACCGGCGCGACACACCTACACCCTGACCGCGGACGGCCTGCGGGCGC
>Ga0315287_10008588_pt1 | contig 10328 bp, 7 predicted proteins | sample YL17G11_0_MG_FD_205037 | JGI IMG/M metagenome (GOLD analysis project Ga0315287, IMG submission 205037) | Sediment microbial communities from Yellowstone Lake, YNP, Wyoming, USA - YL17G11_0 | ecosystem: Environmental > Aquatic > Freshwater > Lake > Sediment | place: USA: Wyoming | collected...
GCCACAAGGCTTCGGCCACTACATCGAGAATATCGGCGATGACGAGCTCAAGATCGTCATCGTTTTCAATAATGCCAGCTACCAATCGATCTCGATCACGGCGTGGCTGGCCTCCAACCCCGATCTACTGCTTGCCACCAATTTCGGTGTGGCCGAGAAAATCTTCGCGGAAATGCCGAAGGGGCCGGTGATCATCCCCGAACAGGGCAAGGTATAGGCCGACTGGCGAGCGTACCGCTCACGAAGGAGCGATTTGCGCGGACGCTGTGACAGGCTAAGCTGCTTTCGAACGTGCCCCCAATCCGGCGCTAAGCACCACAACGCCTGTCACATGAATGCGGTCATGAACGAAACCACGAATGCGCGCCGGGCGAAGCGCGACAGCGCCACGCCCAAGGAGACCGGGGATATGCAAGCTGTGTCCGACGACGGCACGCCCCGAAAGAGTCGCGGTCTTGTCCGGGTTCTGCTGCTTCTGCTGGCGGTTGGCGCCGCCGCCCTTCTCTATCACTATTGGGGCTTCTGGAAGGGAGCCGGGATCGCGGACGCGCCGCCGCCCGCTCCGCCGTCGGTCACGGTCGCCAAACCCCTTATGCGGGAGATGGTCGAATGGAAGGACTTCACTGGCCAGTTCGAGGCGCGTGAGTCGGTCGAGGTCCGCGCGCGCGTCAGCGGCTATCTGGAGTCGGTCAATTTCGTCGATGGCCAGCTGGTGAAGAAGGGCGATCTACTTCTCGTCATCGAGCCGAAGCCGTTCGAGCTGGCCCTGCAAACCGCGAAGGCGCAACTCGCTCAGTCGGAATCGCAGCTTCAGCTAGCCAAGGCGCAACTCGATCGCACCACGCAACTCCGCAAGAACGATTACGCCACGCAAGAGACCTACGATGAGCGGGTGGCGCAGGTGAATATCGCGACAGCTTCCCGCGACGCGGCCACTGCCGCAGTGAATCAGGCCGAACTCAATCTCGACTACACGCGCGTGACCGCGCCGGTTTCCGGCCGCATGGGCCGGCATGAGGTGAGCGTCGGCAATCTCGTCATGGGCGGCATCGGAGGCACCACCACACTGCTCACCACCATCGTCTCCCTCGACCCGATCTGGTTCAGCTTCAATGTCGGCGAGGGCGACAGCATGACCTATCGGCGGCTGGTGCAGAAGGGCGAGATCAAGTCGGCGCGCGAGGGCAACGTCGAGGTCCAAGGTCAGCTGATGGACGAAGCGGACTGGCCGCTCAAGGGCAAGATCGACTTCGTCGACAATCAGTTCAATCGCTCGTCGGGCACGATCCGCGTGCGCGCCGCCTTTGCCAATCCCGATCTTTTCATTACGCCCGGCCAATTCGGCCGTGTTCGCGTGCCAATGTCGCAGCTCAAGCCGACGATGCTGGTGCCCGACGCCGCGGTGATCACGGATCAATCGGTCAAGACGCTTTTCGCCGTGTCCGCCGATGGCACGGTCGTCCCCAAGCAGGTCGATCTGGGTCCCGTTGTCGATGGCAATTTGCGCGTGGTCAGGAGCGGCATCGACCCCGATACCGAGGTCATTGTGAATGGCTTGCTGCGCGCGAGACCCGGGCAGAAGGTAACGCCGGAGCAGGGCACTGTCGAGGGCGCCGCCGTGCCGAAACAGAACTAGGCCATGAACCTTTCGCATTTCTTCATCGATCGGCCGATCTTCGCCGCGGTCATCTCCATCTTGATCACGCTCATCGGTGGCGTGGCCTATTTGGCGCTGCCTGTCGCGCAATATCCTGATATCGCGCCGCCCTCGATTTCGGTCTCGGCGCAATATCCCGGCGCCTCCGCCGAGATCGTCGCCAAGACCGTGGCGACGCCACTCGAGCAGGAAATCAACGGCGTCGATAATATGCTCTACATGACTTCGCAATCGACCAGCGACGGCGTCATGTCGCTTTCGGTCACCTTCAAGCTCGGCACCAATCTCGATACCGCGCAAGTTCTGGTGCAGAACCGCGTGGCCATCGCCCAGCCGCGTCTCCCCGATGAGGTGCGCCGCATCGGCGTCAACGTCACCAAACAATCGCCCGACCTGATGCTGGTGATTCACTTGAGCTCACCGGACGGCAGCCGCGACCAGCTCTATATTTCCAACTACGCCACCTTGCACGTGAAGGACGTGCTGGCGCGCATCGACGGCGTCGGCAATGTCACCATCTTCGGCGCCCGTGACTACTCGATGCGAATCTGGCTCAATCCGGAGAAGCTGGCCGCGCGAAACTTGACCGCTGGCGATGTCGTGGCCGCCCTCCGCGCCCAGAATGTCCAAGTCGCCGCCGGCGTCATCAACCAGCCGCCGGTGCCGCATCCTGGTGCCTTCCAGCTCAATGTCGAGACGCAAGGCCGCCTGAGCACCCCCGAAGCCTTCGGCAACATCATCGTCAAATCCGACGACCAAGGCCGCGTGGTTCGGGTCAGCGACGTGGCGCGCGTGGAGCTTGGCGCTGCCGACTATAACCGTAACGGTTATCTCGACGAGCGCGTCGCCACCCCGATGGGCATCTTTCAGCGGCCGGGCTCGAACGCGCTGGCCACCGCGGCGCTCGTGCAAGCGGCCATGGCCGATCTCTCTAAATCTTTTCCGGCCGGCTTGCGCTACGATATCGTCTACAACCCGACCGTCTTCATTTCGGAATCGGTCGACGCCGTGATCAAGACCATGTTCGAGGCCGTGGTCCTCGTCGTGGTGGTGATCATTCTGTTTTTGCAGACTTGGCGGGCCTCGATCGTGCCCATCGTCGCCATCCCGGTGTCGCTTATCGGCACTTTCGCCATGCTCTCGGCGCTAGGATTCTCGCTGAACAATCTTTCGCTGTTCGGGCTCTTGCTCGCGATCGGCATCGTCGTCGACGACGCCATCGTCGTGGTGGAGAACGTCGAGCGCAATATTCGCGAGGGGCTCAGCCCACGCGACGCCGCCTATCGGACCATGAATGAGGTGGGCGGCGCGCTGATTGCCATCGCGCTCGTGCTCTGCGCCGTGTTCATTCCGTCGGTGTTCCTCACCGGCATTCTCGGCCAGTTCTTCCGCCAGTTCGCCGTTACCATCGCGACCTCGACAGTGATCTCGCTCATCGTCTCGCTCACTTTGAGTCCGGCGCTTTGTGCGCTGCTGTTTAAGCCGCATGAGGCGGAACCCAAGCGGCGGAATATCTTCACCGTACCGATCCGCGCCTTCTTCAACGGCTTCAACAAGGGCTTCGAGTGGCTGTCGTCGCGTTATGGCGCGCTGACGCGGAGGCTGGTGCGCGTGTCGTTGCTGATGCTCATCGTCTATGCCGGGCTGATCGCGCTCGCCGTCTACCAGTTTCGCCAGGCCCCGACCGGCTTCATCCCGCAGCAAGACCAAGGCTATCTCATCAACATCATTCAATTGCCGCCAGGAGCCTCGCTCGCACGCACCGACGAGGTGGCAAGGCGCGTGACGAAAATGGTGCTACAAACGCCGGGCGTGGCACACGCCGTTCCGATCGTCGGCCTCGATGGCGCCACCTTCACCAACGCGCCGAATTCAGCCGTGATTTTCACCCCCCTCGACCCGTTCAAGGAGCGCGCCGAGAAGGGCTTGAGCGCACAAGTCGTGACCAGGTCCCTGAATAAGCAATATGCCGCCATCCAGGATGCGCTGATTATCGCGGTGTCGCCGCCGCCGGTCCGGGGCATCGGCACCACCGGCGGCTTCAAGTTGCAGGTGCAGGACACCCATGGCGGCGAGCCCGCCGAGCTTGAGGCGGTGACGCTGCCGATCGTCATGGCCGCCAACAAGACGCCGGGCCTCGCCAGCACTTTCACGACGTTTAACACCAAGACGCCGAAGATCTATGCCGATATCGATCGCGTTCGCGCCGAAATGCTCGGCATCAGCGCCGACAGTGTGTTCGAGACGCTCGAGGTCTATCTCGGCTCCCAATATGTCAATGACTTCAATTTTCTCGGCCGCACCTATCGCGTCACCGCGCAAGCCGATGGACAATTCCGCCAGGATCTCCATGCCATCGGGCAATTGAAGACGCGGAACGCAAAGGGCGAAATGGTACCGCTCACCTCGGTCGCTTCTTTCCGCAATATCACCGGTCCCTATCGCATCGAGCATTTCAATCTCTATCCGTCCGCCGCGGTGCAAGGCGGCACCGCGCCCGGCTACTCGACCGGCTATGGCCTTGCCGCCATGGATCGCATCGCCAAGGAGCTTCTGCCCGACGGTTATGACGCGCGCTGGACCGAGATCGCCTACCAGGAGCAGCTCGCCGGCAACACCTCGATCTATGTCTTTGCGGCCTCGGTCGTCTTCGTCTTCCTGCTGCTGGCGGCGCAATATGAGAGCTGGTCGCTGCCACTTGCCGTCATTCTCATCGTTCCAATGTGCCTGCTCGCCGCGGTGAGCGGACTCCTAATGCGCGGCATGGACGTAAATATTCTCGGCCAGATCGGCTTCGTCGTGCTGATCGGTCTCGCCGCCAAGAACGCCATTCTGATCGTGGAGTTCGCGCGGCAGAACGAGGATCTCGGCGAGGATCGCTTCCAGGCCGCGACCGAAGCCGCGCGCGTGCGGCTCCGTCCCATCCTGATGACGTCCTTCGCCTTTATCCTCGGCGTGCTGCCGCTGGTGATCGCCACCGGCGCCGGCGCCGAGATGCGCCAATCGCTCGGCACCGCGGTGTTCTACGGCATGATCGGGGTCACATTGTTCGGCCTGATCTTCACCCCGGTGTTCTATGTGGTGGTGCGGAAATTCGCCAAAAAGAACAAGCCGCAAGGCGCTGCGTGGCCCGCGCCGGCGGAGTGAATTCGCGCATTCCGGCCCCGAATCCCGAAGCTGTGACGAGGCTGAACCAAGCCCATTGCCTAAATGATCGGCATCGGATTAAGATGCCTGAAAATATAACAACTGGGGAAGCGCCAAGGTCGAGGGGTAAGGCCGCTTAAGCAACCAGGGCGAATTGCTTGTCGCAGAGTCTTGAAATTGCCGGTTCGCGCTTGAGCCAGGACGCTTCCGCGCCGGCCCCCAAATTTTTCGATGAGATGACCGCGCCCGACGGTTCCATCCGCCTTGCCTATGCCAGTTTCGCCAGCCTGGCCCGGGCTTGACCCGGGCATCCAGGCTCCTTCTGTGCAGCGTCGAAAATTGAAGTTAGAACGATATCAATCTAACGAAGGAGCCTGGCGTGACCTATTGCACGGGCATTTTGCTTGACGAAGGTGTGGTTCTGGCGTCCGACAGCCGCACCAATGCCGGTATCGACCGCGTCTCCACCTTCCGCAAGATGCATGTCTTCGAGAAGCCTGGCGAGCGCTTCTTCGCGCTGCTGAGCGCCGGCAATCTCTCGCTGACGCAAGGCGTGATGAGCCTGCTCACCGAATGGCTCGACTCTAATGATCCGGATCGGGATCTCTGGGCCTCGCCGACCATGTTCACCGCGGCGCATGCCGTCGGCACCGCGGTCCGCGACATGCACAAGATTGATGGCGGCTATTTGCAACAGCATGAGGTGGATTTCAGCGCCTCTTTCATCCTGGCCGGACAGATCAAAGGCGGCCCTTTACGGCTGTTTATGGTCTACGACGCCGGCAATTTCATCGAGGCGCTGGGCGACAGCAATTATTTCCAGATCGGGGAGGTGAAGTACGGCAAGCCGATCCTCGACCGCATCATCAAGCCCAAGACCAGTCTCAGCGACGCGGTGAAATGCGCGCTGATCTCCTTCGATTCCACCATGCGCTCGAACGTGTCGGTCGGACCCCCGATCGACCTTCTGGTCTATCGGCGCGATTCCTTCGCGCCAGGCTTCTCCAAGCGCCTCGAAGGCGGCGATCCCTATCTCGTCTCCATCCGCGATGCTTGGGGCTCCGCCATCCACCAGGCCTTCCAGGAGAACATCCCGGACCCGGATTGGAAGTTTTGAGGGGATGCCGGAACGTGCTAGAATGAGACATGATCAAGCAGCTTCACGACATCCTCAAGCGCGCCGAGACTTGGCCACAAGAGCTCCAGGACGAGGCGCTCGCGACCCTGCTTTCGATCGAGCAGGCCCGTATCGGCGATTACCAGCTAACGGCAGAGGATCGCGAGGCGCTGGCGCGAAGCGAGCAAGACGTGCGCGCGGGAAGGTTTGCACCCGACGCGGACGTCGCGAAATTCTTCGGGCGTAGCCGCTAGCGCATGAGAGTGCGCTTCACGGCGACCGCATTCGCTGAGCTGATTGAAATCCGCGACTATATTTCCAAGGACAATCCGGTTGCCGCCAAGGCGGTCGTTCTTCGTATCGAGCAGGTGATCGCACGCATCGCGCAATTCCCGCATATCGCACGTGAAATCGATGAATCGGGCGTGCGGGTGTTCCCGGTGGGATCATTTCCGTATCTGGTCTTCTATACGGTGGATCAAGGCGGCGTGATCGTCCGCAACGTGCGCCATGGCAAGCGGAAGCGGCTGGACGAAGACTAGCTCATCACGGTCGACAACATTGCGCTTGGGGCTCCGCGATCCACAAGGCCTTCCAAGAGACCATCCCGACCCCGGCTGGAAGTGCCGAACTCAGGTCGGAGGGCGAGCGAGACAGAACCCAGTCTTATGGATAAGATGGGCCCTGGGGATCCTTCACAGCTGCGCTCTTCTCAAAATGCCTCTCCTCAGCAATTGGCGTTCAAATCTAGCGGCCCGACTGCTCGTCCTAGGGGTCGCTGCCGGCCTGGCTTTAACCCATGGACTGGCGGTTGCGGCCGACCAATCGCAGCACGCGGTGGCTCCCGGGTTGAAGGAGTCCACCGGCTTCTACGCGGCCAACTGCGATAGACCGGGAGATCGCGAAGAGGCCGATCTCTGCGCCCAAATGCGCTTGGCCAAGGCAGCGGAAAGTGTCGCCGCTCTTGCGGACAGGCAGACCAAGCTCAGCTACATGGAACTTGGTGCGCTGCTGCTTACTCTCTTGGCACTCAGCGTCGCTGCGGTTGCGGCAATGCGTGCTCTACGCATTGCTCGCGACACTGCGCGGCGACAACTGCGTGCCTATGTCTTTCCCGTGTATGCCCATATCCGAGACGTCCGCGCGTCCCGTCCCAATTTCGTAATCGACATCAAAAATTTCGGGCAGACGCCAGCTTACGGCCTGCGTATGAAAACTGCACTCCAAAGTGGGAGCTATCCTCTTGATAGAGAGCTCGTTCCGGACGTTCAGAGTTCCATCGCCACAGCGCAATTGGCGCCGCAAGCAGCCCTTTTCGATGACATTGCATTGAACCATTCGTTGTCGGCAAACGAGATAAGCACCTTGGCGGAGGGCAGCGCCGCGATCTACCTGTTCGGCGAGATCGAGTATTTTGACATCTATAAAGCAAGGCGTTGGACCACCTTCCGAATGCTCCTGGGTGGTCCCGACGGCGTCCCGGCCCACGGCCGACTCGGCTACCACGAGCAAGGCAACGACGCGGACCGCGAATAGCGGCGCTCAAGAGTTCAGTCTTTAATGTAATGCCGGATTTGTTTCTCGTTGCCTGTGCAGTTACAAGGTCGGACCCGTTCATAAGGAACCCATGATGGGCCGAGCTGGCAAGGCGAAGAAATCGCGAGCGAAATGGGTCTACATCTTCGGTGGCGGCCGCGCCGATGGCTCGGCCGACGACCGGAATTTGCTCGGCGGCAAGGGCGCTTTCCTCGCCGAGATGTCGCGTCTTGGCCTTCCGGTGCCCCCTGGCTTCACCATCTCGACCGAGGTCTGCCATGCTTATTACGAGGCTGGCGGCGAACTGCCTGAGAAGCTGAAGACCCTGGTTGCCGACGCGCTCGATTTTGTCGGCGAAGCCGCCGGCGCGCGCTTCGGCGATGTGAAGAACCCGCTTCTTGTCTCGGTGCGCTCGGGGTCACGCGCCTCGATGCCTGGCATGATGGACACCGTGCTCAATCTAGGCCTCAACGACAAAACGGTCGAGGGTCTTGCCCAACGCTTCAAAGATCGCAGATTCGCCTACGACACCTATCGCCGCTTCATCCAGATGTATGCCGATGTCGTGCTCGGTCTCGGTCACGACATGTTTGAGGAGGCGCTGGAGAATTACAAAGGCCTGAAAGGTTTCGAGCTTGATCCCGAACTCGCCGCCGAGGATTGGGTCGAGATTATCGGAAAGTTCAAAGCCATTGTCGCCGACGAACTCGGCAAGCCCTTCCCACAAGATCTGCACGTCCAGCTCTGGGGCGCGATCGCGGCCGTGTTCGGCTCCTGGGAGAATGCGCGCGCACGCGCTTATCGCCGCCTCCACGACATTCCCGATGATTGGGGCACCGCGGTCACGGTGCAGGCCATGGTGTTCGGCAATCGCGGCGAGAGAAGCGCGACCGGCGTCGTCTTCACCCGCAATCCTTCGACTGGCGCCGACACGCTCTACGGCGAGTACCTGGTCAACGCCCAAGGCGAGGACGTGGTGTCGGGCATGCGCACGCCGCAAGCCCTGACCGAGGCGGCCCGAACGGCGTCCGGCGACCCTCGGCCCTCGCTCGAAGGATTGATGCCGGATGTCTTCGCCGAACTGAAAAAAGATTGCGCCAAGCTCGAAGCTCATTTCCACGATCTGCAAGACATCGAGTTCACCGTGGAGGAGGGGAAGTTCTGGATCCTCCAGACCCGATCCGGCAAGCGCACGACGCAAGCCGCGCTGAAGATCGCGGTCGACATGGCCAATGACGGCGTCATCAGCCGGAAAGAGGCGGTGATGAGCATCAATGCCGGTCAACTCGACCAATTGCTCCATCCCACCATCGATCCCACTGCCGAGAAGCACGTGATCGCCACTGGCCTTCCCGCCTCACCCGGAGCCGCCTCGGGCGAGCTCGTCTTCAATGCCGACGAGGCCGTGCATATGAAGGCGCATGGTCACACGGTGGTGCTGGCGCGGATCGAGACGTCGCCCGAAGATGTGCAAGGCATGCATGCGGCCGCCGGCATCCTCACGACGCGCGGCGGCATGACCAGTCACGCCGCGGTCGTTGCGCGCGGTATGGGGAGGCCTTGTGTGTCGGGCGCCGCTTCTGTGCAGATCGATCTCGAACGCGAGACTCTGCAAGTTGGCGGCGTCACGTTGCACAAAGGCGACCTCGTGACCATCGACGGCTCGACCGGCCAAATCATCAAGGGCCGCGTCAAGACGCGCGAGCCGAAACTGTCCGACGACTTCAATACTCTGATGGCTTGGGCCGACAAGTTTCGCCGCCTCAAAGTTCGAGCCAATGCCGATACACCAGCCGACGCCGAGCAAGCACGCGCCTTCGGCGCCGAAGGCATTGGGCTGGCGCGCACCGAGCACATGTTCTTCGAGGAGGCTCGCATCCTACCGATGCGCGAGATGATCCTGGCCGATGACGAGGAAGGCCGCCACCGGGCATTGACCAAGCTGCTCCCCATGCAGCGTCGCGATTTCGTCGAGCTGTTCGAGATCATGGCGGGTCTGCCGGTGACCATCCGCCTACTCGACCCGCCTCTCCATGAGTTTCTGCCTCACGGCGACGACGCCATCCGCGGCGTGGCTGCCGCCATGGGCGTTAGCGAGGCAAAGCTGCGAAGGCGCGTGGCCAATTTGACCGAGTTCAATCCGATGCTCGGCCATCGCGGCTGCCGCTTGCTCGTCACCTATCCCGAGATCGCCGAGATGCAGGCGCGCGCCATCTTCGAGGCTTCGTTGGAGGCTTCCGAAGCGCTCGAATCGCGGGTGACGCCGGAGATCATGATCCCGCTCGTCACCGCCAAGGAGGAGCTCGATATTCTCGCTCCCCGCATCGCTCAAGTCGCCCGCGATGTGGAAAGCGAACAGGGACACAAAGTGCATTACTCGATCGGCACCATGGTCGAGCTGCCGCGAACCTGTCTCAAGGCGGGAGAGATCGGGCAGAGCGCCGACTTTTTCTCGTTCGGCACCAATGACCTGACTCAGACCACCTTCGGCTTGAGCCGCGACGATGCCGGCCGCTTCCTCGGCGAATATGTCGACAAGGGCATCGTGCAGCACGACCCCTTCATCACCCTCGACTCCGCTGTCGGCGAATTGATGGAGATTGCCGTCGAGCGTGGCCGCAAAGCCAAGCCTAAACTCAAGATCGGCATTTGCGGCGAGCATGGCGGCGATCCCGAGACCATCCGCTTCTGCGAGCGGATCGGCATCGACTATGTGTCCTGCTCGCCCTATCGCGTTCCGGTGGCGAGGTTGGCCGCCGCTCAGGCAGTTTTGGCGCAGAAGGTAAAGGCGCGTTAGCCATGCGCGAAGAAAGCGGTTAATTGGGTGATTTGCGGGCCAATTTGGGGTAATTTACCACAATTTGCCCCTAA